>Ga0302347_1000625_pt1 | contig 52663 bp, 35 predicted proteins | sample PhyWR1_FD_202178 | JGI IMG/M metagenome (GOLD analysis project Ga0302347, IMG submission 202178) | Leaf surface microbial communities from wheat plants in UC Gill Tract Community Farm, Albany, California, United States - DLSL W.R1 (v2)... | ecosystem: Host-associated > Plants > Phyllosphere >... | reverse complement strand
TGGCCGCTGACGGCACTGAGTTGGGCTCGGCGGTCGTCGGCGCCACCGGCGTGTTCAGCATTACCTTGAACCCTGCCCAAGTAGACGGCGAAGTGCTGCAAGCCACTGCCACCGATGCCGCAGGCAATGCATCCCAGGCCAGTTCGGTCACCGCACCGGATATCGATGGCGGTGGCGATACAACGCCGCCTGAAGCGGCTTCCAACCTGGTCGTGGGTGTGGCGGGTACTCAGTTGAGCGGTCGCGGTGAAGCCGGAGCTACCGTCCAAGTGCGTAATGCGGCCGGTGACCTGATTGCAACAGGCACCGTGGCCGCCGATGGCACCTTCACTGTCAACCTGGACCCCGCCGTCAAGGACGGCAGCGACCTGCAGGTCACGCTCACCGATGCCGCGGGGAACGTGTCCCAGCCCGCGACCGTTACCTCCCCTGACCTGATTGCCCCGGCGCAGCCAACCGACCTGGCCTTGGCTGGCGGCGTGACCCTGACCGGTCGCGGTGAAGCGGGTGCCATCGTGCAGGTCCGTACCGCAACCGGTACCATGATCGGCTCGGCAATCGTGGGTGACGACGGCCTGTTCACGGTCACCCTCTCTCCTGCCCAGGCCAACGGCCAGGCGCTGGACGTGCGCCTGGTAGACGCAGCTGGCAACACGTCTGACCCGTTGCAGTTCGATGCCCCGGACATCACCCCACCCGAAGCCGTGACCAATCTTCTGGTCGGCCAAGGGGGGACCGCACTCAGTGGTCGTGGCGAAGCCGGTGCCACAGTTGAAGTGCGTGACATCGATGGCAATCTGCTAGGTCGCGGCGTAGTCACCGCCAACGGCACATTCCTGGTAAACCTCGACCCTGCCGCGCAGGCCGGTGAGCAACTGAGGCTGATTCAGGTAGACCCCAGCGGCAATGCTTCTATCCCCGTGACAATCGCGGTGCCGGCGACCAATCCACCCGCCAGCCCTGCTGAGCTGGCACTGTCCGAAGACGGTACCGCCCTCACCGGCACCGCCCCGGCAGGCACTCGGGTGGAAGTGCGCGGGGCGGACGGTGCGTTGCTTGGCAGCGCAGTCGCAGGCCCTGACGGCAGCTTCACCGTCGAGCTGGCACCCGCACAAGCCAACGGCGAATTGCTCGATGTGGTCGCGATCGACAGTGCAGGGCTTTCTTCCCTGCCCACCCAGATCATCGCCCCGGACATCACTGCGCCTGCAACGCCAAGCGAACTGGCCATCAATGCCGACGGCACGGTGCTCAGCGGACGTGGCGAACCCGGCAGCACCGTGCGTGTGCTGGCTGCCGATGGCACCACGGTATTGGGCAGCGCAGTGGTCGGCGCCACTGGCCGCTTCAGCATCACATTGAACCCGCCACAGGTCGACGGCGAGGTCTTGCAGGTCACGGCCACCGACGCAGCGGGCAACACCTCTGCTGGGGGTAATGTCACCGCGCCGGATATCGATGCCGTGGACAACACCCCGCCTGCACCTGCCACGGGCCTGGCCATCAACCTTGCCGGCGCGCAACTGAACGGGCGCGGTGAAGCTGGCGCTACGGTGCAGGTACGCGATGGCCAAGGCAATCTGCTGGCCAGCGGAACCGTCAATGCCGACGGCACCTTCCAGCTCAACCTGGACCCTGCGGTCAAGGACGGCAGCACCCTGCAAGTCGTGCTCACCGATGCCGCCGGCAACGCCTCCACCCCCGCCACCGTGGTCAGCCCCGACCTGCTGGCGCCCGCCCAGCCAACCGAGCTTGCCCTTGAAGGCGGCATCACGCTTACCGGTCGTGGCGAGCCTGGCGCAACGGTGCAAGTACGCACCGCTGGTGGGGCCGTGATCGGCACCGGCCTGGTGGATGCAAACGGCAACTTCAGTCTCATCCTGGCACCCGCGCAGGCCAACGGCGAAGCACTCGATGTACGCCTGGTGGACGCCGCCGGCAACGCCTCGACCCCGCTGCAGTTCGAAGCACCGGACATCACGCCGCCGGCTGCGGTAAGCAATGTCGTGGTGGGCAACGCCGGCTTGACCGTGGCCGGTCGAGGCGAAGCGGGCGCGCGCGTGGAAGTGCGCGATGCGACCGGCACTGTGATCGGCAGCAGCACCGTGAGTGGCAACGGGACCTTCCTGCTCGAACTCAACCCACCCGCCCAGCCCGGCGCACGCCTGAATCTCGTGCAGACCGACCCCAGCGGCAATGCGTCCGAACCGCTGCTGTTCGACGTCCCCCTTGTTCCGGCCCCGGCCAGCCCGAGCGGTCTGGTGGTGGCCGACGACGGCACCAGCATCAGCGGCACGGCCCCGGCAGGCAGCCAGGTGCAGGTACGTGATGCCGATGGCAACGTAGTCGGCAGTGTGGTGGTAGGTGCCGGTGGCACGTTCACCGTGGTGCTCAACCCGGCTCAGGCCAACGGCGAACTGCTCGACGTGGTGGCCATCGATGGCGCAGCAAACGCCTCCCTGCCTGTGCAGGTGACGGCGCCGGACATCACGCCACCAGCCATCCCTGGTGAGTTGCAAGTCAATGGCGACGGCAGCGTGGTCACGGGGCGCGCCGAAGCAGGCAGCACCGTGCGTGTGCTGGCCGCTGACGGGGTCACTGTGCTGGGGTCAGCCGTGGTGGGTGCAACCGGTGTCTTCAGCATCACCCTGAATCCGCCACAGGTCGACGGCGAGGTCTTGCAGGTCAATGCCACCGATGCCGCCGGCAATGCCTCGTTGCCAGGCTCGGTCACTGCGCCTGTGATTGACAACGGGGGCGACACCACGCCGCCACAACCTGCCACCGACCTTGTGATCAGTGCCAATGGCGCCACCGTTTCCGGGCGCGGCGAAGTCGGCACCACCGTGCAAGTGCGCAATGATCAGGGGCAGCTGCTGGCAAGCGGCACGGTACAAGCCGACGGCACCTTCGTGGTGCAGTTGCAGACGCCGGTGATTGACGGCTCGGCGCTCCAGGTCACCCTTACCGATGCAGCGGGCAACGTCTCGGCGCCAAGCTCGCTGGCCGCGCCTGACCAGGTGGCGCCGCTGCAGCCTGCCAATCTGGCGCTGGAAAACGGCGTGACCTTGAGCGGTACTGCCGAGGCCGGCGCGCGCGTTGAAGTGCGCGACGCCGCTGGCACCCTGATCGGTAGCGCCATCGCCCAGCCCGGCGGCACCTTCAGCCTCACACTCGACCCGCCGCAGGCCAACGGTCAGGCCCTGTCCGTGACCGTGACCGACGCTGCGGGTAACAGCTCGGTGCCGCTGGGCTATGTCGCCCCCGACATCACGCCGCCAGTGCCGGTCAGCAACGTGCAAGCAGGTGCGGGAAGCCTCGCCGTCGCAGGCAGGGGTGAACCGGGCGCCACCGTACAGGTGCGCAATGATGAGGGCCTGGTCATCGGCACGGGGACTGTCGCGGTCAACGGCACCTTCGTCGTCAACCTCGATGCGCCGCTGGCGGCCGGCCAGGCCATCTCGCTGGTGCAGACCGACGCAGCTGGCAATACCTCCACGGTGATAGACGTCACCGTTTCGCAAGCCCCTGTACCGGCCAGCCCGACCGATATCGTGGTGGCTGGGGACGGCACCTCGGTCAGTGGCACCGCACCGGGCAACGCTCAGGTTGAAGTACGCGATGCCCAGGGCAATGTCATCGGCACCGTTCAGGCCAACCCTGACGGCAGCTTCACCGTGGGGCTCACACCGGCCCAGGCGAACGGCGAAACCCTGGATGTGGTCGCCGTCGACGGCGACGGCACCCCCTCGCTGCCCGTGCAGATCGTCGCTCCCGACATCACGGCCCCCAATGAACCTACCGATCTGCAGTTGAACACCAATGGCAGCGTATTGACCGGACGGGGCGAGGCAGGGGCCACGGTGCAGGTCACCGATGCCGATGGCAACGTGCTCGGCACGGCTCAAATCGGTGCCAACGGCGTTATCAGCGTGCAGCTGACGCCACCACAAACCGATGGCCAGACCCTGGAAGTCACCGTGCGCGATGGCGCCGGCAACACCTCCAGCTCCACCCTCACGGCGCCTGATCTGGACGGCCCGCTGCAGCCTTCTGCGTTGGCCATCGACACGGCGGGTATCCACCTCACCGGCGTGGGTCAGGTCGGCTCGATCATCACCGTCCGCGACGCAGGCGGCGCTGTGTTGGGCAGCGCAACCGTGGGCGCTGACGGACGCTTCGACGTCACCCTGTCCGCTGCCCAGCGCAACGGCGAAAGCTTGAGCGTGGAAGCCACCGACAACCTGGGCAACAGCGCAGGGCCTGTACCCTTCACGGCGCCGGATACCACGCCACCTCAGCAGGTTACCGATGCGGTCATCAACGGCGCAGGCAGCGCGGTGAGCGGTACTGGCGAAGCCGGCGCCACGGTGACCGTACGCGCGCCGAACGGCGCCGTGCTGGGCTTCGCCCAGGTAGGCGGCAATGGCGCCTTCTCGGTCACGCTCGACCCCGCGCAGACCAATGGCCAAGTGCTGAGTGTCGAACAGCGTGATGCTGCCGGCAACCTGTCCCAAGCCGTCGATCTGACTGCACCGGACAACGAACCGCCTGCCCTACCCGGCACCCTGCTGGTATCAGCCGATGGCACCCTCGTGACCGGCACGGGCGAGCCTGGCGCACAAGTCACGGTGACCGGTGTGGCTGGCATCGTGCTGGGCACTGCCGAGGTTCAAGCCGATGGCAATTTCAGCGTCACCCTGGTACCCGCGCAGCTCGGTGGCCAGGACCTGTCGATCATACAGACCGACCCTGCCGGCAACCCGTCCCCGGCGGGCACCGTGACGGCGCCCGACCTCGCACCGCCTCTGGCGGCTGTTGGCCTCTCGCTCAATGACGCCGGGAACGTACTGAGCGGTCAAGGTGAGGCCGGGACCACTGTCGAGGTGCGCGATGCCGCTGGCAATGTGCTGGGCAGCGTCGAAGTAGGGGTAGATGGCAACTTCGAAGTCCCTCTCACCCCAGCGCAAACCAATGGCGAAGTGCTGTCGGTGATCCTCATCGACGCACAGGGCAACCTGTCGCCTGCAACCACGCTCACGGCTGACGACAGCACACCACCGGCAACCGCTACGGGTCTTGTCATCACCCCGGGCGGCACTGCCATCCAGGGCGTTGGCGAGCCCGGCGCCACGGTGGAAGTACGGGGCGCTGGCGGCGCCGTGCTGGGCAGTATCCTGGTGCCTGAGGGTGGTAATTTCACCGTACCCGTGTCACCTGCGCAGCTCGATGGCCAGGTGCTGGATGTCGTACTGATCGACGGCGCCGGCAACGCCTCCTCGCCAGGACGGGTCACCGCGCCGGACATCACCCCACCTGCGCAACCCACCGGCGTGGTGGTCAGCGAAGACGGCACCACTGTGACCGGTAACGCGCCTGGCGCCCAGACCGTCACGGTACGCGACAGTGCCGGCGGTGAAGTCACTGTCCCGGTAGACGCCGACGGCGGCTTCAGCGTGACGCTGCCCACCGCGCAAAACAATGGGGAGACCGTCACCGTCGTGGTCACCGACCCGACCGGCAATGCATCGGCGCCGATCAGCGTGACAGCACCGGACAACACCGATCCGCTGCCAGCTACCAACGTCAGTGTGAGCCCCGATGGTACGACGGTCGGCGGCACGGCCGAACCTGGCAGCACGGTGGTCATCCGCAACCCGGATGGCTCCGAGCGCGGCAGTGATACGGCCGGCCCGGACGGCACCTTCGTGATCCCGGTCGACCCGCCCCTGAGCACGGGCGAAACGGTCGACGTGGTCGTGATCGACCCGTCCGGCAACGCCTCCACCGACGTGCAGCTGCAGGGCCCGACCGGTAACGAAGTGGCGGCCCCTAGCAACCTGGCGATCAGCGAAGACGGCTTCCTCCTGACCGGCCAGGGCACCGTCGGTACCTTGATTACCGTGACATCCGCCGGTACCACATTGGGCACGGCGACGGTTGGCACCGACGGCATCTTCCGCGTGTTCTTCCTCAATGCCCAGCTCAATGCGCAGAAATTGCAGGTCACCGCGCGAGCCACGGCAGGCGGCCAACCCTCGGTGCCAGCCACCGTGGTTGCCGAAGACACCACGCCGCCTGATGCACCGACAGGCGTGGCCATCGACCGTATCGGCAGCACCTTGACCGGCCAGGGGGAAGTGGGCGCTACCGTGCGTGTCAGCGATAGCTTGGGCAACTTCCTGGGCAGCGCGACCGTAGGCAGCAATGGCTTGTTCACGGTCAACTTCGTCCCGGCAGTGGCCAACGCCCAGAACCTCATCGTGACCCAGGCGGACGCGGCCGGTAATGTGTCATTGGCTGCGACCTTGCAGGCCCCCGATCTGCAGGCGCCTCTGGCTGCCAACAACCTGAGCTTGAACAACGCAGCCACGGTCGTCAGCGGCCAGGGTGAAGCCGGGGCGCTGGTGACGATTCGCGATGCCAGCGGCGCGGTACTGGCCACCGGCACCGTCAACCAGAGTGGCCAGTTCCAGATCACCCTGCCCAGTGCCCAGACCACCGGCAGCGCGCTGCAGGTCACCCTCAGCGACGTAGCCGGCAACGTGTCGGCGCCGGCCAGCCTCGCGACCCCAGACCGCACACCGCCAGCGGCAGTGATCGACGCGCAGTTGAGCGGCGATGGCCGGCAGCTGTCCGGCAGCGGTGAACCCGGCGCCACCGTGCAGGTGCGCAACGCTTCCGGCACCGTGCTGGGAACCGCGACGGTGGGTGTGGATGGCCGCTTTACCGTGGTGTTCGATACGCCCCAGGCCAATGGCCAGGCCATCGGCGTCACCCAGGTCGATGCCGCCGGCAATACCTCGGTCGCCGTCAACCTCACCACGCCAGACCTCACGCCCCCTGCCGCCCTGACCAACGTGGTGCTTAACAACAACGGCCTGACCCTGACCGGCTTGGGCGAAGCAGGCGCCACCGTCAGCGTGCGCGGGGTCGACGGCACTATCCTCGGTACAGGACTGGTCGCGGCCAATGGCAGCTTTACCCTGACCCTGAACAGCGCCCAGCTCAACGCGCAGCGCCTGAGCGTCACCCAGACCGATGCGGGCAACAACACATCGGTGGCGGTTGCCGTGACTGCGCCGGACTTCACCGCCCCCGACGCGCCGGTCAACCTGCTGCTCGCCCCGTCGGGCCTGCAGATGACCGGCAGCGCCGAAGCAAACAGCACGGTGACCGTGCGTGACAACGCCGGCAACGTGCTGGGCACGGCAGTCGCCGCCGCCAATGGTACCTTCCAGGTAACCCTCAACGCGCCCCAAACCAACGGGCAGGCCCTGCAGGTGACCGCCACCGACGCTGCCGGCAACGTTTCGACCGCTGCGCCCTATACCGCAGCGGACACCACGCCGCCAGCCGCCGTCAGCAACCTGGCCGTGTCCGCCGACGGCGCAAGCCTGGTGGGTAGCGGTGAGGCCGGTGCCACAGTGCGCGTCAGTGCAGCCGATGGCAGCCTGTTGGGCACAGCAGTGGTCGCAGCCGACGGTCGCTTCAACGTCAGCCTCAGCCCTGCGGCACTGGTGGGTGAAACCTTGAGCGTGGTGCAAGCCGACGCAGCACAGAACGTCTCGCCTGCCCAATCGATCAACGCCCCTGGGCCTTTGGCACCGGCAACCCCGGCAGACTTGGTCCTGGCCGCCGACGGCCTGTCGGTCTCGGGAACGGCAGCCAGCGGCACCACCGTCAACGTGTACGGCACCAATGGGCAACTCCTGGGCAGCAGCCCGGTGGCCAATGACGGCAGTTTCACGGTCAACCTTGGCAGCCCGCAGGCCAACGGCGAAGTGCTGCTGATCGCCGCTACTGGCACCGACGGCGCGGTATCGCTACCTGCCACGCTGCAGGCGCCGGATACCACGGCGCCGCTGCTGCTCACCGGCCTGGTGCTGTCTGGCGACGGCCTGGTCGTGACCGGCCGCGGCGAACCGGGCGCTACCGTGACCATCACTGGCGAAGGTGGTGTCGAACTCGGCACCGCCGTGGTCGATGCCGCTGGCAACTTCAGCGCCACGCTGGCCACGGCACAACTGGACGGCGAGCTGCTCAATGCCAGCCAGGCCGATGTGGCCGGTAACGAATCGAACAGCGTCAGCCTTACCGCGCCAGACCGCACCGCGCCAACACCTGCACAGGACTTGGCCTTCGCTGGCGGTGGCAGCCTGCTCAACGGGACAGGCGAGCCAGGCGTCACCGTGCGGGTGATCGCTGCCGACGGCAGTGTGCTGGGCACCGACACCGTGCGTGTCGATGGCACCTTCCAGGTCAACCTCTCTGCGCCTCAGGCCAACGGGCAACAGGTGCAGGTGCTGCTGACCGACGCCGCCGGCAACCAATCGGGCGCCAGCGTCATCACCGCGCCCGATACCACGCCGCCAACCGCACCGGCAGAGCTGGCGGTTTCCAGTGACGGCGTCACCATCACAGGGCGCGGCGAAGCCGGCGCAGCAGTGACCGTCACCAATGCAGCGGGTGAGGACATCGGCAGCGCCATTGTCGATGCCAGCGGCAACTTCACGCTGACCCTCGACCCGCCGCTCACCAACGCCGAAGTGCTGAGCTTCACCCAGGCCGATGCGGCCGGTAATGTCTCGCCGGTCGCCACCTTGCAAACGCCTGATTTCACCCCACCAGAGCCATTGACGCAGGTAGTGATCAACGCCGATGGCAGCGTGGTCACCGGCTTTGGTGAGCCGGGATCAACGGTAACCGTCAGGGATGCAGCGGGCGTGACGCTGGGCACGGGCCCGGTCCTGGCCGACGGCAGCTTCCGTGTGGACCTGTCGCCGGCTCAGATCGATAACCAAGTGCTTTCCGTGCTGCAGGCCGACCCACCCGGCAACGTCAGCGAGGCGGTCACGGTGCAGGCGCCAGACCTGACGCCGCCAGCAGCGGCGACCGAGTTGCGGCTCAATGCGGCCGGCGACACCCTCGGTGGCGTCGGTGAAGTGGGCGCCACCGTGCGGGTGTTCGTGGGCACGACACAGATCGGCACGGGTGTGGTGAGCGCCGCAGGCACCTTCACCATCGCCCTGCAAACCCCGCAGCTCAATGGCGAGCGCTTGCAGGTGACCCTGACCGATGCTGCCCAGAACGTCTCGCCGGTCAGCACCCTGACCGCACTGGACATCACGCCCCCTGAAGCAGTGGTGGCGACCATCAACAGCAGCGGCACCCAATTGGTCGGCACAGCCGAAGTCGGGGCGCGCGTGACGGTGCTCAACAGCCAGGGCGATCTGGTAGGCCAGGTTGTCGTCGCCGCTGACGGCCGTTTCGTGGTGGCACTGACGCCGGCACAGATCAACGGTGAAGTGCTGACCCTCATCGCCCAGGACGCCACCGGCAACCCATCGCCGGGGGTGCAATTGCAAGCGCCTGACCTCACCCCACCGGTGCAGCCGGGCGACCTGGTGCTCGATGCCACCGGCCAGACCCTCACCGGCACGGCCGAAGCCGGCACCACCATCAGCGTGCGCGGGCCGGACGGTGTCGAAGTCGGCACTGTGCAGGTGGCGGCGGGCGGTGCCTTCACGATCGCCCTGGATCCAGCCCAGGACAACGGCCAGCTTCTGACCGTCGTCTCCATCGACGCAGCAGGCAACACCTCACTCCCGGCCACCTTGCTGGCCCGGGATACCTCGCCGCCCGATGCCGTCACAGACCTGGCGGTGGACAACACCTTCACCGTGATCACGGGCCGTGGCGAGCCAGGCGCAACCGTTACCATCAGCAAAAACGGGACGGTGATCGGTACCGGTGAAGTCAGCGAGGCCGGGACCTTCCAGATCGTCACCAGTCCGCCTGCCGGCTCGGTGGCGTCGCTGGTGGTCTACCAGACCGATGCGGCGGCCAATACGTCTGCCAGCATCACCTTTGTCACGCCGTTGGCACCCCCTCCTGTACCACCTACCAATGTCGTGCTGGCCAGCGATGGCCTGACTTTGTCGGGCAATGCGCCTTCGGGAACAGGCATTCGGGTATATGACGCGGCAGGCAATCAGATTGGTGTCGGCGGCGCCACCTTGAACGGTACGTTCAGCCTGCAACTGACGACTGCACAGCTCAACGGGCAGCAACTGACCGTCACGGCCGTTGCCTTGGTTGGCGGCGAATCGCAGCCGACCTTCGTGGTGGCGGCAGACATCACCCCGCCTGCAAACCCTGTCATCGCCGCGCTGTCGACCAATGGCCTGGTACTGACCGGCACCGGCGAAGCGGGCGCAACCGTGACCGTGCGCAGCGCCGGCAATGCGGTGCTGGGCACCGGGCAGGTCAACGCCGCAGGCGAGTTCAGCATCAACCTCAATGCACCGCAGTTGAATGGCCAGGTGCTGAACGTCAGCCAGACCGACGGGGCGGGCAACGCCTCTGGCAGCACGGCCTTCACCGCGCCTGACCTCCAACCACCGGCTGCGCCGACCAACGTGACGGTCAACGGTGCGGGCACCGTGCTGACCGGCAACGGAGAAGCAGGCGCTACCGTTACCGTGCAAGGCCCAGGTGGCCAGGTCGGTACCGGTGTGGTGCAGGCCAACGGCACCTTCACCATCGCCCTGACCTCGCCGCAGAACGATGGGCAACTGCTGGTGGTGCGCCAGACCGATGCCGCCGGCAACCTGTCCGGCAGCGCCAGTGTGTTCGCACCCGATACCACGCCGCCTGCCGCGCCGATTGCCACCATCAACCCCACCGGCACCGCCGTCAGCGGCTCGGGCCAGGTCGGCAGCACGGTACAAGTGCGCAACGGCGCCGGTACGGTGCTGGGCACCGCCACGGTCGGCAGCAACGGCCTGTTCGTGGTCAGCCTGGCGGCCGCGCAGATCGACAACCAGGCGTTGTCGGTCACGCTCACGGACGCAGCAGGCAACGTTTCGACGCCCACCGCGTTGACCGCGCCGGACTTCACCCCGCCAGCAGTCGCCGGCAACCTGCAGGTCAATGCCGACGGTACCAGCCTGACCGGTACCGGCGAGCCCGGCGCCACCGTCACCGTGCGCAGCGCAACCGGCACGGTGCTGCAAACCGGTACCGTGCAGCCTAACGGCAGCTTCACCGTGGCCTTGAACCCACCACAGGACAATGGCCAGCTGCTGTCGATCACCCTGAGCGACCCACGCGGCAACGTGTCGGGCAACGTCACCGTCACCGCGCCCGATGTGGACGCCGATGCGCCGGTCATCGCCAGCGACAACCTGGCAACCGCCGTGGTCAACCTTGCGCCCGTCGTCAGCAGCCGTACCTACCAGGACTCGTTCAGCACCCTGCTGGCGGGCTTCAGCAAGACCTTTACCTGGACAGTGGGAGCAGGCACAACGGCGGATCCAACGCTGACGCTCAACACGGGCAGTGCCCTGGCCCTGCTGGACAACGCCACCTTCACCTTGCAGGTGAAAAATGCCAGCGGCGCCTGGGTGACGCTGGCGACCGGTAACAGCCAGGGCTTGCTCGACCTGGTATTGCTGCCGCTGGGCCAAGGCCTGCGCGTGGACATCGGCGAGCTGCGTGCCGGTGACTACCGGCTGACCGTGGGCAGCGGCGGTATCGGTCTGCTGACCACGGTCAACACCACGTTGCAGGTCGATACCACCAGCCTGACCCAGTTCACCGGTACGGGCGCAGCGACGTCCGGCAACGTCGTCACCGATGTGGGTATCGACGGCACGACCGATGCGCGTGGGCCGGACAGCGACGCGGTGCTGCAAGTGCTCAAGGGCGGGAGCTACGTGACCGCTGGCAGCGCTACCACCGTGCAGGGCCAGTACGGGACCCTGGTAATACGGGGCGATGGCAGCTACACCTATACCCCCAACGGCAGCCCGAGCAGCGTCGGCAAGGTGGATGTGTTCAGCTATCAGCTGGTGCATCCGAACGGCAAGTCCGACACGGCCAACCTGTACGTGCGCATCGACAGCCCACAAGCCACCGAGGTGTGGAGCAACACCAACTATGCAGCGCCCGCCACCGTAGTGGACGCGGTGAATGACGTCGACAACACCAACATCAGCCTGGTGAACCTGCAAACCAGCAGCACCACCACGTTCTCACCGCTGTCCTTGCCGGTGCTCGGTACCCGCTCGGCCACGTACACCACTACCGTGGCAGCCAACACCACCGCTGATGTACAGGTAGTGCTCAATTCTGCCAACCTGCTGACCCTGCTCAACGGCACCACGCTTGAGCTGCTCAAGCTCAACCCGGCCACCGGGCAGTACGTGACGGTGCAGACCGTCGGCGGTGGTTCACTGGTCACTCTGCTGGGCGGGGGAGCGGGCTACACCTTCCAGAACCAGGGCGCCGGCACCTACCACGTGCGGGTCACCGCAGGCGGCATTGGACTACTCAGCTCGCTGACCACCACGGTCAATGCCACGGCCACTCACCTCAATGAGTTCGTGGTAGGCAGCTATACGCCGGTCACCGGCAACCTGCTGACCGACGGCGCGGGCGCCGACAACCTGGGCTCGCCCCTGACGGTGCTGAGCGTGCTGACGGCGGCGAACACCTTCACCATCCCGGGCTACAACGGGGCCATCGTCCAGGGCAGCTACGGGACCTTGGTGGTGCAGGCCGATGGCAGCTACGCCTATACCCTCGATGCCGGCCTCAGTTCGTCGGTGATCGGGCAACAAGAGGTGTTCACTTACGAGCTGATCCACCCCAACGGCACTACCGACACCGCCACGCTCACCATCAACCTCGACCCGGTCACAGGCTTTGCCGCCACCGCTGCGATCATGGCGGACACCGGTGACGAGGGCGCGGCGCTGGCCGGTGTCGCCACGGTCGCTGCCAGTGAGGTGATCGCCGGCACCGATGGCGATGACACGCTGGTGGCCAGTGCCGGTAGCGCGGTCACGCTCGACGGAGGCGCCGGTAACGATACTCTGGTGATCAGCGACCAGGGCTTTGCCAGCATCAACGGGGGAAGCGGTAGCGACACGCTGCTCTGGAATGGCGGTGATGCCAGCATCGACCTGGGCAACCTGGTCGGTCGGGTGCACGAGATCGACACCATCGACCTCAACGACACCAGCGCAGTGACTCTCACATTGACCCTGGCCGACGTGGTGGCGATTACCGACAGCGCCAGCGACACGCTGATCATCAAGGGGGATGACAGTGACTCGGTTCACATGACCGACACCTGGAGCAAGGTGGGGAACCAAACTGCCGACGGTATCGACTATAACCAGTACACGGCTCAGGAGGATCCGAGTCACCACTTGTGGGTGCAAAGCGGTATCCATGTGGTCTGAGGCCGCTGCAAACCCGCCGGGTACATCCCCGGGGGCAAGGACGATGATCAGCAGTAAGGACACTCTGTGAAACCAAGCAGTACGCTGTCACCGTGGTTGCTGGGAGCCTTCGGGCTCCTGGTCTTGAATTTTCAACCGGCGGCCCAGGCCGCCGATGACATAGACCCCGCATTACGCCAGATCGGGCCGTCCCTGCTCAGGGACGCGCCTGAAGCGGTACCGGCAAGGCCTGCCGTGGGCATGGCACCGGTAGCCGGCGCGCAGGCCTTGGGGCTGTCCGAGGCCGTGTTGCAAGCCGCGCAATGGCACCCCAGCATCGCCGAGGCCATCGGTAACCTGTACAAGCAAGGCGAAGGTATCAACGTCGCCCGTGCAGGTTATTACCCGCAGATCTCCGGTGGGCTGCGTACCGGCTATGACACCGGGTACGGCGGTGACCGCAGCAGCCAGGCCATCAACCTGTCGCTCAAGCAGATGCTGTACGACTTCGGCAAGGTCGATCATGCGGTCAGCGCTGCCCAGGCCGCAGCCGCCCGGGCCCAGGCCAATATTTTGCTGGTGGTCGATGACCTGGCCCGCGACACGGCCTATGCCTGGATCGAAACGCGCCGCTATGAGCAGCTGATCGGCATTTCCCGTGACCAGATCCGCGGGGTGGGCGACATTGCCAACATGGCTCGCCAGCGCAGCGACATGGGCGCCAGCACCCGCTCTGACGTGGTCCAGGCAGAATCGCGGGTACAAAGCGCCCGCGCCGTGCTGGAGGAATACAGCGCCCAGTACGAGCGCTGGCGCTCGACCCTGGCGGCCTTGCTCGGACGTGCCACGCCGGTCTCTCTGGACGAACGACCGCCTCAGGAACTGGCCCAGGCCTGCAAGCGCCCGAGTCAGGGCGACGAGCGCCTGCCAGCGGTACTGATGGCGCTTGCCCAACGTGCCCAGGGCCAGGCCGAACTGGCCCAGGCCAAGGCCGAGGCTTACCCCACCGTGTCGTTGCAGCCGCAGGTCAACCACTACCTGGATAACGACTACAACCGTGACAACTCGCGCCTGGACCGTACCCAGGCCGGTATCTACCTCAACGTGGAGGTACCCATCTACCAGGGCGGCTCCATCAGTGCCCGCAGCCGCGCGGCCGGCTATGCCCTGACGGCCGCCGATTCGGCCGAGGATGCCGCGCGCCTGCAGGCCCGTCGCGGCCTGGCCGAGGCCACCGCACAAACAGCGGGCCTGGGGCGCCGCCTGAACTCGCTCGAGGCCCGCCAGGACAGCATCCAGGAAGCGCGAATGCTTTATGGCCGCCAGTACCTGGACCTGGGCACGCGCCCCCTGCTCGACTTGCTCAATGCCGAGCAGGAAATCCACCAGTCGCGCTTCGAACTGGCCGGCACCCGTTCCGACCTGCTGCGTCTGGACGTGGACTGCCTCTACAACACGGGCGCCCTGCGGGCGGCCTTCGGCCTCGAGGGGCGTAACCTGCAAGGTGTGGAGATTCAGCCATGAGCGATCCGGTCAATGTGACGCTGCCCGAACCGGCCCAGGCCCCGGCGCCTGCCACCAGCGCGCGCGCTGACCTCGGCCCTTGGCTGGAGGTGATGCTGCAGGTCGCGCACCATTATCGTCTGGACGTGTCACCCCAGCGCATCCGCCTGGCCGCCGATGAGGATGCCCGCCCCCTGGACGAAATCCTGCGCCACATGGCCCGACAAGCCGGCCTGGCCTTGCGCTTCGTGCGTTTCGACGCAAAAGGCTTGCGGCAATGGCGCACGCCGCTGGTGTTGGAGCTCGATGACGGCCAACTGGCGGTGGTCGAGTCGGTGACCCAGGAGGACGACCTGGCGGTGGTCTTCGCAGGCGATCAAGGGTTGACCTCGCGCCTGCCCCGCGATGCGCTGCAAGGCAGGATCACCCGCGTTGCACTGCTGCGCCCCGCACGGCCACTGCGCGATGTGCGCACCGATGACTACACCGCCCCGTACGACCGGCACTGGTTCGCCCGTATCGTACTGCGCGATCTGCGCCCGTACGGGCAAGTGATGATCGCCTCACTGGTCGCCAACGTACTGGCGCTGGCCGGGGTGCTGTTCTCGATGCAGGTCTACGACCGCGTGATTCCGGCTGAATCACTGCCGACCTTGTATGTGCTGTTTGGCGGCGTGGTGCTGGCGTTGGTGTTCGACTTCAGCATGCGCCTGCTGCGTCTCAAGGTCACCGACCTGTTGGGCAAGCGGGCCGACCTGCGCGTCAGCGACCTGGTCTATGGCCACGCCCTGCGCCTGCGCAACTCGGTGCGGCCCAAGTCCACCGGCTCGTTCATTTCGCAGTTGCGCGAGCTGGAGTCGATCCGCGACCTGATCACCTCCAGCACCGCGACGGCACTGGCCGACCTGCCCTTCTTCCTGCTGTTCCTGTTCGTGTTCTGGCTGATCGGCGGCGTGCTGGTGTTCGTGCCGATCGTGGCCCTGGTGGCGATGGTGGTGCCGGGCTTGCTCGCGCAGCGGCGCCTGGCACGGTTGGCCAATGCCTCGATGCGTGAGTCCTCGTTGCGCAATGCCATGCTGGTCGAGAGCATCCAGGGCCTGGACGAGATCAAGGCCCTGCAAGCCGAAGCGCGTTTCGAGCGGCAATGGAACCAGTACAACGCCGCCTGCGCCCACACCAACCTGCGCCTGCGCACCCTCACCAACGGGCTGGTGGCCTGGACGCAGAATGTGCAAGGGGCCGTATTCGCCGTGGTCATCGTGATCGGCGCGCCCATGGTGATCGCCGGCGACCTGACCACCGGCAGCCTGGTGGCCGCCTCCATGCTGGCCTCGCGCATGATGGCGCCGCTGGCCCAACTGACCCATGTACTGACCCGCTGGCAGCAGGCCAAGGTGGCCCTGCAAGGGCTGGACAAGCTGATGCAGTCGCCAGTGGACCACCCCGAAGGCGAGGCACGGGTGCACATGCCTGCCCTGCGTGGTGAATACCGCTTGCGCCAGGCCACCTTCCGCTACAGCGAAGAGGCGCCGCCTGTGCTCAACATCGCGCAGCTGGACATTCGCCCGGGCGAGCGCATTGCCGTGCTCGGCCGCAACGGCGCTGGCAAGTCGACCTTGCTGCAGGCGCTGGCCGGTAGCATGGACCTGATGCAGGGGGAGGTGAGCCTGGACGGTATCGCCATGGCGCACCTGGACCCGGCCGACCTGCGCCGTGACGTGGGCTTGCTGGCCCAGTACGCCAGGCTGTTCCACGGCACCCTGCGCGAGAACCTGACCCTGGGCGCCGGCCAGGCCAGCGATCAGGAGCTGGTGGCGGCGCTGTCGGCCACCGGTGCGCTGGACTTCGTGCGTCGCCTGCCCAAAGGCATGGATCACCTGATCCTCGAAGGCGGCCTGGGCCTGTCCGGTGGGCAGCGCCAGGCCCTGGTGCTGTCGCGGCTGCTGGTGCGTCAGCCGCAGGTGCTGCTGCTGGACGAGCCCACCGCTTCGCTCGATGACATCACCGAGCGCCGGTTGCTGGATAACCTGGATCGCTTCTGCCAGGGCCGCACCTTGGTGATCGCCACCCACCGGTTGAGCGTGCTACAGCGGGTGGACCGCATCCTGGTGCTCGACGGCGGCCGTATCGTGATCGACGACGCACGCGACGCCGCGTTGGCCAAACTGCAAGGAGCGCAGGCATGAGCAACCATGAACTTCCCGCCTCTTACCTCGATGGTCAGGATGACCAGGCGGTGTTTCGGGCTGGGCGCCTGATCACCCTGTGCGCGGTGATGCTGGCGGCATTCCTGGCCTGGGCGGCCTGGTTCGAGGTGACCGAGGTGTCCACCGGCACGGGCAAGGTCATCCCCAGCTCCCGTGAGCAGGTGATCCAGTCGTTCGAAGGTGGGATCGTCGCGCAGATGAGCGTGGCCGAAGGAGATCTGGTCGAGCGCGGCCAGGTCCTGGCCCAGCTCGATCCGACCAAGACATCATCAAGCGTGGGCGAAAGCGAAGCCAAGTACCGCGCCGCCAAGGCCAGCCAGGCGCGCCTGCAGGCAGAGGTCACGGGCAAGCCGTTGAAATTCCCGGCTAGTCTGCGCGAGTCGCCCGAGCTGATCGAGGCGGAGACGGCGCTGTACACCACCCGCCGCCGTGGTCTTGAGCAGACGCTGGCCGGTATCGAGGACTCGCTGCGGCTGGTGCGCAGCGAGCTCAAGATCACCGAAAACCTGGCGAAGATGGGCGCTTCCAGCCGCGTCGAGGTCATCCGCCTGAACCGCCAGCGCTCGGAACTGGAGCTCAAGGCCACCGAGGCACGCTCGGAGTATCTGGTGCGGGCCAGGGAGGAACTGGCCAAGGCCAGTGCCGAGGCCGACAGCCTGTCGGAGGTAATCCGTGGCCGCAGCGACTCATTGACGCGCCTGACCTTGCGCTCGCCGGTGCGGGGTATCGTCAAGGACATCGAGGTCAACACCCTGGGCGGTGTGGTGCAGCCAGGTGGCCAGGTGATGAAGATCGTGCCGATGGATGAGCGCCTGCTGATCGAGACCCGCATCGCGCCACGGGACATTGCCTTCATTCACCCCGATCAGGCCGCCAAAGTGAAGATCAGCGCCTACGACTACTCGGTGTATGGCGGCTTGGACGGCAAGGTGGTGGGGATTTCGCCGGATACTCTGCAAGACGAGGTCAAACCTGAAATCTACTATTACCGGGTGTTCATTCGCACCGAACAGGACAGCCTGCAGAACAAGGCCGGCAAGCAGTTTGCAATCGTGCCAGGGATGATCGCCACGGTGGATATTCGCACCGGGGAGAAGACGATACTCGACTACCTCATCAAACCCCTGAACCGGGCCAAGGAAGCCTTGCGCGAGCGTTAGCGCAAGCGCCCCTAAAGCCTTTACGGAACAGGCCGATAACCTGTCATCCCCTGTTCCCCACCGAAGGTCACCATGGCCAAGCAAAATGCCCGCGCGGACGCGTTGTCCCTGCTGTTGTTCACCCTGCGCAGCGGCAAGCTGATGGCAATCAACCTGCTCAAGGTCAGCGAAATCATTCCGTGCCCGGCGCTGACCAAGCTTCCCGAGTCCCACCCGCATGTCAAAGGCGTGGCGACCTTGCGCGGGCATCCGCTGTCGGTGATCGACCTGTCCCGCGCCATTGGCGAGCAACCGCTGGCCGACCCCAACGGCGGGTGTTTGATCGTCACCGAGATCAGCCGCTCACGCCAGGGCCTGCACGTGCAGGCGGTCAGCCGCATCGTGCACTGCCTGAGCACCGACATCAAACCGCCGCCGTACGGTGCGGGCAAACAGTCGTTCATCACGGGCGTCACCCGCGTGGACAACACCTTGGTGCAGGTGCTCGACATCGAGAAGGTCATTCACGGCATCGCCCCGCCCCCCGTCGAATTGCCCGCCAGTGGCCTGAGCGTCGAGGACGCCAGCCTGCTGGCTGCCGCCAACATCCTGGTGGTCGACGACAGCAACGTCGCCCTGCAACAGTCGGTGCATACCCTGCGCAACCTGGGGATCGAATGCCGCACCGCCCGCAGTGCCAAGGACGCCATCGGCATTCTGCTGGAGCTGCAAGGCACGGCGCAGGAGATCAATGTCATCGTCTCGGACATCGAGATGAGCGAGATGGACGGCTATGCCTTCACCCGCAGCCTGCGCGAAAGCCCGGATTTCCAGCACGTGTATGTGCTGCTGCACACCTCGCTGGACAGCGCCATGAGCAGCGAAAAGGCGACCCAGGCCGGGGCCAATGCCATCTTGACCAAGTTCTCGTCCCCGGAGTTGACCGACTGCCTGGTGGTGGCGGCGCGGGCGGTGGTCTTCGCCGAGCGCTGACCTGCCCACACGGCGGCGGGTTTGCCCCTCGGACTGACTGGGGCATACTTCCATACCCCCTTTCGCAACCAACAGGAAGCCACGCATGAAACGTATCAGCCTCATCCTGATCAGTTGCGCCCTGTTCAGCGGCCTCGTCCAGGCTTCCAGCAGCCAGGCCTGGAACGAGCACCGCCAGCAAATGCTCAAGGCCTGCCTGGCTGCCAGCCAGTTCAAGAACGCCCATGCCCGTAGCAAGCCCGCCGAATTCGACGACCAGACCGGCATGAGCGCCCTGCTGGTCGAAGGCCTGTACCCGCAAAAGCACATGAAGCAGCGAACCGGTACCGAGTTGTGCCTGTATGACCGCAAGCAACAGCGGGCGTATGTGAGTGAATGGAGCCCGCAAACCAAGTGAGCGATAGCCTGCGTTTCGCCTGCACCGGCTGCGGCAAGTGCTGCAGCGGCCACCATGTGCCCCTGACCCTGGCCGAGTCGCAGCGCTGGGCCCGTGACGGCGGGCAGGTGATAGTGCTGATAGAGGCATTCGTGGTGGACGGCCCTGGCATGCCCCCTGAGCAACGCGAACATGTGCTGTTGCGCTCTCATGCCGTGCCCAGTGCCGACGGCCAGGTTCGGGTGTCGGTGACCTTCGCGGCCTTCAACCCTGGCCGTTGCCGCTACCTGGACGACAACGACCTGTGCGCCATTTACGACCAGCGCCCACTGGTGTGCAGGATCTATCCGGTTGAAATCAACCCGCACATTCCCTTGCGGCCCGAGAGCAAGGATTGCCCACCCGAGGCCTGGCAACAGGGGCCTGAGCTGATTCACGGCACACAGCTGGTCGATGCCGAGTTGCAGGCGCTGGTGCAGGCCTCTCGGCAGGCAGACAGGGAAGACATTGCGGCCAAGGTGGCGGTCTGCCAAGCACTGGGCATGACCACCAGCGCGCTCAAGGGCAACGGCTTCACGGCCTACCTGCCTGACATGCAGGCATTTGCCACAGCCCTTGCAGAGCATCCTCAGGACACAGGGGGGTCTTGGGCTCTGCATGTCGAAGACGCTGTATTGCAGGCCCAGTTACAGGCACTTGGGGTGCAGGTGACTGACCAGCCACCGGTTTATTACGCCTTTATCGGGTTCTAGGGGCAGGACGGGTGATGTTGGCTTGAACACCGTCAGCCCGTTTTAGCCGGTCAGGGGCGCCGCTGCGGCTGTAGTGGCCTACGCAGTGGCCGTGCCACGCAGCTTCGCGACTCACAAGGTTCGGTGATCCTTTCACAGGGTGTGTTCACACCGCCCACTGAGCGCCTTGTCTTTCGTCACGCTACAAGGCTCTAAACCGGGCATTTCAACGACAATCTGCGCCATTCCAGCCCCGATACTTACCTTTTACGCAACAGTGCTTATCCAACTTCGCTCTGTTTAAACTGCCTCCACACGACTAACTTTACCCCTGTCCTCATTAGCACTTGCACCGCAAGAAGGTAGTTAGAAATGTCCAACAGTATGGGTATTGCCAGCGTGTTCGTCCTGTCGTCCCTGTTGTTGTCCCCCCTGGCCATGGCCGAAGAGTCGCCTGCATTCGTGGCCCGCAACGCCGAGTTCGCAGCGGCCCATCAGGACGCCCGCGAAACAGTGGCCGCCCAGCATGCCGAGACGGTCAAAGCCTCGCAGCAGACAGCGTCCAAAGCGGTTGTCGATACCGACGCCGACAGCTGAGCCTACGCCTCGGCGCGTTCAACATGCGCCATGGGATTCATCTGTTTCAATATGTTAGCCTCTAAAAAGCCGCTGCCCTATCAGCGGCTTTTTTTCGTATGCGCTGGGTTTTCCCCTGGCAGATTCGTCATGCAGCAAGCATGACCATCTCCTACAACAAGCACTGCCCCGCCTACCGATCAAGGAGTCAATACCGGTGTCTTTCGCGTTTCGCTTCACCCCGCTTTTCATTGCGCTCAGTGCAAGTATTCCCGTCACGGCCCAGGCCACCGATGACAATGCCGAAGGTTTTGTAGCGGGTTCATCGTTGAACCTGCACCTGCGCAATGCTTATTTCAACCGCGACTCCCACAATCAGGGTGCACGCGATACGCGGGAATGGGGTCAAGGGGCAGTGGCGCGCTTCGAATCCGGTTACACGCCAGGCATTGTCGGTTTCGGTCTCGACGCGCACGCCATGCTGGGGGTTAAGCTGGACGGTGGCGGTGGTCATGCAGGCACCAGCATTCTGCCTACACATGTGAAAGGCGACGGCGAACTGGGCGCTGCCCCGCAGTCGTTTTCCACAGCAGGCGCGGCGCTCAAGCTCAAGGCGCTGGACACCGAGTTCAAGGCCGGCGACCTGTTCTTGACCAACCCCGTGATCGCCGGTGGCGAAACCCGCATGCTGCCGCAAACGTTCCGGGGTATCAGCCTGATCAACACCAGCGTCGAGGGGCTGCTGCTTGAGGGTGGCAAGGTCAGTTTCACCAAGCCCTACAACCAAAGCGGCCACCGCCGTATCGATACCTACTATGGCTCGCTGGATGAGCGCGGCAAGAGCAAGCACCTGAGCTGGGCGGGCGCAGCCTGGAGCGGTACACCCAACATCACTACCAGCGTGTATGCGGCCGAACTGAAGGACATCTGGAACCAGTACTACGCCGACTTCGACTACACCTACGTGGTCAACGAGCAGGTCAGCCTCAACCCGGGCGCGCATTTCTACCATACGCAAGACACAGGCCGAGCCTTGCTGGGCAGCATCGACAACAATACCTACAGCCTTCACCTGACACTCAATGCAGGCGCCCATACCGTGACGGCCGCCTATCAGCGGGTCAACGGCGATACCCCGTTCGACTACATCAACCTCGGTGACAGCGTCTACCTGGACAACTCGCGCATGTATTCGGACTTCAACGCGCCGAACGAGCGGTCCTGGAAACTTCAGTACGGGTACGACTTCGCCGGCCTCGACTTGCCCGGCTTGAGCGCATCGCTGTCTTACTCGCGGGGCAAGGCCGACCTGACCAAGGCCGCCCAGGGCAACAGCCACTACGATTACTACCGGGCCGATGGCAAGGATGCCCAGCACTGGGAACGCGACCTGGACATCAAGTACGTGTTCCAGGAAGGCGACCTCAAAGACCTCTCGGTACTGGTACGGTATGCCACGCACCGCGGCGGCCAGGGCTACGCCTCGATTGACGGCAACAGCAACAACGACGAGATGCGCGTGATTGTTGACTATCCCTTGAACGTGTTCTGACAGTCACTGCAATCACTGGCTGATCAGCGCGGCAGGGGAACCCCTGCCGCACGGTAATTCCGTCGGGCGAACTTGTCCGACAATCTTCACTTGCCTAGAATGTCGCCGCCGCAAATGGCCCCCAGCAGTCGCGACCATGCCTACCTCACCGTTACGCCTCCCCCCTTCCCGGTCGCACCCCGAACTTGCTCTCGTGCTGGGCAGTTGCCTGGCCGTGTTCGCCATCGTGGCCATCGTCAGCTACTTGCTGATGCGCGAGCGTGAAAGCGTGGAGCAATCGGCCGTACGCTCGGCCAACAACATCGTGCAATTGATCGAAAGTGACATTTTGCGCAATGTCGAGCTTTACGATCAGGCCCTGCAAAGGCTGATCTGGGCGGTAGGCCGCAAGGAGCTGCCCTCCGTACCCGGCCCCCTGCGCCAGCGGCTGCTGTTCGATGACACCTTCGCCGACCGCAAGCGTGGGGATGTACTGTGGCTGAACAGCAACGGTGACGTGGTAGGCGATTCGACCAGCAGCGTACCGCGCAAGGCCAACTTCCGGGACACAGGCGTGTTCCAGACCCATTTGCACAACCCCAACACCACCCTGCTGGTGGGGCCGCCGTTCAAGGCCCGATTGGGCGACCTGGACTGGTGCATCAGTTTCAGCCGGCGCATCACCGACCCGAACGGTGATTTCGCAGGCATCGCGGCTGGCGCGCTGCGCCTTGGCTACGTTACCGATCTGTTCAAACGCCTGGATATCGGCGCCAACAGCAGCGTGAACCTGCTCAACGTCGAAGGCCAGCTTCTGGCCCGCCAGCCCATGGGCCCCTCCGATCCATCGGTCGGTAGCCAGCATGCCGGCAAACCCAATTTCCAGCGAATACTCGGGCAGCAGAGTGGCAGCTTCGTCGCGGCCTCCGCCGGGGATGACGGCGAGCGCATGTATACCTTTGCCCGCGTGGGCGACTTGCCGCTGATCGTGCTGGTGGTGCATGCCACCGACGAGGTGTTCGCGTCCTGGCGCCGTACGGCACTGCTGGTCAGCGTTGCCACCGGGCTGCTGTGTGCGGGCATCATCTGGTTGACCTGGCTGCTCAGTCGCGAGCTGCGTCGCCGTTTCCAGGCTGAACAGCGCCTGGCGACCTTGGCCGCGACCGACAGCCTGACCGGCCTGGCCAACCGCCGGCACCTGGACCAAGTGCTGCGCCTTGAATGGGCACGTGCACAGCGTACGCGCCAACCACTGACGGTGCTGATGGTGGATGTGGATCATTTCAAGGCGTTCAATCAGCGCCACGGCCATGCGGGCGGTGACCATGTACTGCGCGAAGTGGCCAAGGCCATCGAGGCCTGTATCCGTCGGCCGGCCGATCTGGCCGCCCGGTATGGCGGGGAGGAATTTCAGGTGGTACTGCCGGAAACCGACGTGGAAGGAGCACGGATGCTGGCGGAACGAATATGCCGCAGCGTCGCACGACTCGCACCTTTTGGTGACGATACCCAACCGGTCACGGTGAGCATCGGTATTGGCAGCCTCAACGCACACACCCAGCAAGACCTTGCAGCCATGCTGGATGGGGCGGATGAAGCACTCTACCGGGCCAAGGCCAACGGCCGCAACCGGGTAGAAGGCCCGGTCACTTAGGAATGAGCGCGGACCTTGTCACGCAGCGCCTTTACTTCATCATGATTTTGCTGCACGCCTTGGAGCTGACGATCGACCAGGTCCAGGCTGCTTGCTGCGGCAGGGACGTTGAGCTTGACGAGCTTTTCACGGGCTTGACGGTACGCCTTCAGGGCATAGTCCTGGCCACGCTCGGTCTCGTTCATCACCGCCTCGTCATCATGGCTGGTGAAGGCTGTCTTAAGTTCGATCCAGGCACGGTGCAGGTCACCGGTGAAGCTGGTGGACGTCTCCGGGTCACCGCCCAATTTACGGACCTCGTCCTGAAGCTCCTTAACAGCTTTGCCGCAACCAGTGGCGCGCTCGGTCAGGAAGCCTTTGAGGTATTGATTCTTGACGTCTTCTGCCGATTTCAGAAAGCCTTTCTGGCCATCTTTGCTGTATTCGATCAGGTCGTTGAGAATATCGATCACGTCTTTATTGGTATCGCTCATGACTCAAACTCCTTGAGGGTTGATAAGTAGACAGGAGCAGCCTTCGTGCCAGCTTTCCAAAAAAAATAAAGTCTTTTAAATCAGCAGCTTAAAAGATAAAGGCAAATTGCCATGCATCGCGTTCTGCATGATCTGCCTAGGTGGGTCGTGCAGTTTGCAGTATGGTGGGCGTCTTTATGACGAGTACGAAAATGTTCAACCCGGAACGTCTCGAACTGCTGGTGACCCGCAGCATGCCGTTCGGCAAATACCAAGGCAGGATCATTGCCGACCTGCCGGGCGATTACCTGGCGTGGTTTGCGCGCAAGGGCTTTCCCACAGGAGAGCTAGGGGAGTTGCTGGCGTTGATGCATGAGGTCGATCATAACGGCCTGGCTGACCTGCTGGCGCCGTTGCGGCGCAAGCATGGCTGTTGAGCGGGTTGGCCGACCGCGCCCTCACGGGACGGCACGGTGTAGCGCTGACTCCGCTCCCTGTAGGAGCGCCCCGGCAAGGCCGCTCCCACAGTGATCGCGTAATGTCGGAGTTGACGTATTCATCGGATCGCCTTGCACTTCATGTGCAAGCCAGCAAGCCCGATGAACGGCATCCGTAGCCGAGAAGGCTTGCCGCTGAGCAACCCTACCCCTTGGCCGGCGCCACCATCAACTCGACGTTTTCATTCTTCTTGATCAGCGCATACACCACCGCCGTCAGCAAGCTGCCTGCGACAATCGCCAACAGGTACAACGCGGCATGGTTGATGGCGTTCGGGATCAGCAGAACGAACAGGCCACCGTGTGGCGCCATGAGCTTGCAACCAAAGTACATGGACAACGCTCCGGTCAGCGCGCCCCCTGCCAGGCTCGCCGGGATTACTCGAAGCGGGTCCTTGGCGGCGAATGGAATGGCCCCTTCGGAAATGAAGCACAGCCCCAGCGCCAACGCTGCCTTGCCTGCCTCCCGCTCGCTCTGGGCGAATTTGCGCCTGGCCAGGAACGTGGCAAGGCCCAGGCCGATCGGCGGCACCATGCCAGCGGCCATGGTGGCCGCCATCGGGGCATAGCTCGAAGAGGCCAGCAACCCTACCGAGAACGCATAGGCGGCCTTGTTGATCGGCCCGCCGAGGTCGATGCACATCATGCCACCGAGCAGCAGCCCCAGCAGGATCGCGTTGGTAGTGCCCATGCTGTCGAGAAACCCCGTAAGGCCTTCAAGCATGGCCGCCACGGGCTGCCCCACCACGTAGATCATCACCAGCCCGGTGAACAGGCTCGCCAGCAAAGGAATGATCAGGATCGGTTTGAGCGCCTCCAGGCTGGTGGGCAGCTTCGCCCAGCGGGCAATGGCCTTGGCGCTGTAGCCGGCCAGAAAGCCTGCCACGATGCCGCCAATGAAGCCGGCGCCCAAGGTGCTGGCCAGCAGACCGCCGATCATGCCTGGGGCCAACCCTGGCCGATCAGCGATGGACCAGGCGATATAACCGGCCAGCAGTGGCACCATCAGCTTGAACGCCGCTTCGCCGCCGATCTGCATCAGCGCAGCCGGTAGCGTCCCCGCTTCCTTGTAGGCTTCGATGCCGAACACGAACGACAAGGCGATCAGCAGGCCCCCGGCCACGACCATGGGCAGCATGAACGAGACACCGGTCAGCAGGTGCTTGTAGACGCCGGTCTTTTCGCCCTTGCTGGCGGCGGCGCTGGCCGAAGCAGCCCCACCCTCCTCCACCTTGGCTTCGGCCAGCGCCTTGTCCAGGGTGGCGCGGGCCTGCTTGAGCGCAATGCCAGTACCGCAGCGGTAGATGCGCTTGCCCGCAAAGCGCGCGGCGGGCACCTCGATGTCAGCGGCCAGCAGCACCACGTCGGCCGCTGCGATGGCTTCGGCCGAAAGCGGGTTGCGTGCCCCGACCGAGCCTTGGGTTTCAACGGTGAGCTGGTACCCCATCTGCTGCGCGGCCTGTTGCAGGGCTTCGGCCGCCATGAAGGTGTGGGCGACGCCAGTCGGGCACGCAGTGACTGCAACGATGCGCACTTCATCGCGGGTAGCGACATCCGGTGCTACGGCCGTCAGCGGCTGCGCATTGGCGGCTGCTTCGTCGAGAAAGCCTTCGCGGTCAGCCAATGCCTGGGACGGCGTGCTCTGATACACACGCTTGCCGACAAAACGGCTCAGGTCCACCGGGCCGGTGCTGACCACCAGCACCCAGTCGGCGGCAGCGATCTGTGCTGCGTCGAGCTGTCGTTCGGGATGCTCGGCATCCTGCACCTCGACCTGGGTGGTCCAGCCACGGCGCTGGGCCGCAGCCGCCAGCAGGCGAGCGCTGAGTACGCTCGATACCTGGCCATTGGGGCAGGCGGTGAGAATGACAATGTTCATTGGCAACCCTCTTGTTGTTCTGTCAGGCTCACGGCGGCTTGCAGGCGGGCCAACTGGTCATGGTCATTGATGCCGAAACCCACCTGGGTGACGGCCTGTGCGGCGATGGCGGTGGCGCGGGCCAAGGTGCGCGACGCGGCCTCACCCTGCAACAGCCCGTGGACCATGCCGGCCACGAGAGAGTCCCCGGCACCGACCGTGCTGGCCACGTTCACCTTGGGCGGTACCGCCACCAGGGTGAAGTCACGGGCGAACCAGCGCACCCCGTGCTCGCCGGCTGAGACCACCACGTGCTCGACGCCCTCGTCCAGTAGCTGGCGGGCAGCCCGTCGCTGTTGGCCGGCATCGTCCACGGGCGTGCCCAGGGCTTCGCCCAATTCTTCGGTATTGGGCTTGACCAGCCAGGGCAGGCTTTGCAGACCGACGCGCAGCGCCTGGCCGCTGGTGTCGAGCGCCACTTTCAAACCCATCGCCTTGAGTTCATCGAGCAAGTCACCAAACCATTGAGGGCTGATCCCGCGTGGCAGGCTGCCAGCAACGACCACGGCATCGTGCCCCGGCGCGTGCTGGCGCAACAGGCGCAGCAAGGCATCGCAAGCGGCCGCGTCCACTTCCGGGCCCAAACCGTTGATGTCGGTGACGCGGCCATCGGCCTCGACCAGCTTGAGGTTGCTGCGGGTTTCCCCAGGCACGCGCACGAAGCAATCGCAGAAGCCGCGCCAGTCGATCAGCGCTTCGAACGCCGGCAGGTTGTCCTGCCCGAGAAAGCCACTGACGGTCACGCTATGGCCCAGGTCGGCCAGCACCTGGGCGACGTTCAGGCCCTTGCCAGCCGCGTGACTGTGCTGGGCCTGGCTGCGGTTGACGTGACCGGGGCGCAGGCTGTCGAGCCCGATGGTGATGTCCACGGCGGGGTTAAGGGTCAGGGTCAGGATCTTGGCCATTCAATAACGCTCCACCAGCGCGCGAACCGCGGCGGCGCTGTCTTGTTGCAAGGCCTCACGCGCCAAGGCGCGGGCTGTACGGGAATCGGCCTGGCGCACCAGGGCCTTGACTTCGGCAACGCTGCGCGATGCCACGCTCAGCTCGTCCACTTCAAGCCCCAGCAGCACCGCGACGGCCTGCGGGTCAGCCGCCAGTTCGCCGCACACTCCCACCCACTTGCCATGGGCGTGGGCGGCGCGCACCGTCATGTCGATCAGGCTGAGGACCGAAGGGTGCAGCCCATCGGCCTGGGCGGACAGGCTGGGGTGGCCACGGTCGATGGCCAGGGTGTATTGGGTCAGGTCATTGGTGCCGATGCTGAAGAAGTCCACCTCGCGCGCCAGTTGCGGCGCCAGCAGGGCTGCCGAGGGCACCTCGACCATGATGCCCACCTGCAGGTCTGCCACGGGTATTTCCGTGCGCAGGCGCTCGACCATCGCACGGGCCTCGCGCCACTCGTGCATCTGCCCGACCATGGGGAACATGATGCGCAAAGGGCGTTGATCGGCGGCGCGCAGCAGGGCCCGCAGTTGGTCTTCCATCACCTGCGGGCGCTGCAGGGTCAGACGCACGCCGCGCACGCCGAGGAACGGGTTCTCTTCTGCGGCGATCGGCCAGTACGGCAGCGGTTTGTCGCCGCCTACGTCCAGGGTTCGCACCACCAGCGGGCGCCCGTCCAGGCCATCGAGCACGCGGCGGTACTCGGCTTCTTGGGTGGCCACATCCGGCGCCTGAGAGTGGGCCATGAAAATCAGTTCGGTGCGCAACAGGCCGACGCCTTCGGCCCCCTGCTCCACCACCTTGTCGATACCGCTGCTTTCACCGATGTTGGCGAAGACCTCAATGGCATGGCCATCACGGGTCACTGCCGGGTCGAAACGGTTGGCCCAGGCGGCTTGCAGACGCTGCTCGCGCACGTCACGCTCGGCCAGGGCACGCTGCAGCTCTTCGGCTGGCGGCGCGACGTTGACCACACCGCGTTGGCCGTCGAGCAGCAGCGGTGTGCCATTCTCGAGCAGCAGCACGCCGGGGCCTGCTCCGACTACGGCAGGAATACCCAGCGCCCGGGCGACGATGGCGCTGTGCGCGGTGGCGCCACCCTGGGCTGTAACAATACCGGCAACCCGCGCCGGGTCGAGCCTGGCGACATCGGAGGGTCCAACCTCGCTCATCACCAGCACGTAAGGTTGGTCAGGCTCGCTCTGCGTCTGGACGCCGCACAGCTGGGCCAATACGCGGCGACCCACATCGCGCAGGTCAGCGGCCCGTTCGGCCAGCAACGCGTCGTGCAGCGCTTCTTGCTGGCTGGCCGCTGATTCGATCACCGCCATCCACGCGGCGGCGGCACTTTCCCCTTGGGCCAGGCGCTGCTCGACGTCGTCGGTCAGGGCCGGGTCGGCCAGCATTTCCTGATGGGTGACGAAAATCTCGCCGATGGCCGCGTCGCTGCGCTGCACCAGCACCTGAAGGTCGGCACTGACGGTAGCCACGGCCTGGGTCAGTTTGTATCGTTCCTGATCGTACGACTCGCCGCGCAGCGGGTAGTCGAACGTGCGTTCGGTCACAACGTGGGCAGGGCCGCATGCGATACCTGGGGCAGCGCCCACACCCTGCACGCGGCTGCCGGCCGCCGGCGCCTTCGCCGTTTCGACTGCTGGCTGCGCAGGGGCCTCTGCAACAAGCGGCAGCGCTTCCACCTCCTCACCCAAACCCTGCTCGATGGCTGCCAGCAACGCAGGCAGGGCATCGGCGGCGATAGCAGGCTCGGCCACCAGCTCCAGTTCCTGGCCGCGGCGCGCGCCAAGGCTCAACAGCTTGCTCAGGCTTTTCACCGACACGCCAGGCTGACCGCTGTCGACCACGCGGACGCGAATGTCGCCCTCGAAACGTTTGGCCAGCTGCGCCAGCACCTTGGCTGGGCGAGCATGCAGGCCGTGGGCGTTGGCCAGCAGGATGCGCGCGCTCGGCCAGTCGGCAGGCGCCTCGCCGCCGAGCACTTCGAGCACGGCGCGGCTGCTGGTGGCCTGGTAAAGCATCTGCCCACGGCCTTCGATCAACACTTCGCACAACCGTTCGAGCAAGGCCTGGTGGGCAGCCCCCAGGCTGGCCAGGCAGAACAGACCCGTCAGGGGTTGATCGCGGTAGCGCACAGGTTGTGCCGGGGTGACGAAGGCCAGCCCTGGCTGGCGAACCTGACGTTCGCTGTGCAGCCACCACAAACCCTCTCCCAGCGGCAGCGGCTCTGCCTGTTGCAGTACGGCAGCAAAGCCGCTGTCCACGCAGTTGGCGCGCTGCAACAAGCGCGCACCGCGCCAGGCCAGCTCATCGAAATCTTCGGCTGGAAGGTTCAAGGCGACCAACTGCGCATCGAGCGCCAACTCCTGCGGTGCACCCTGCAGCAGTTTGAGCAAGGCCTCGGCCGAGCCGGCACGGCGCAGGGCCTCGGCCAGATCGGTTTCGCCCAGGGCGCGGGTCAGTAATTGCAGCAGGCGCAAGTGCTCGTCAGAGCGCGCAGCGATACCAATGGCCAAGTACACAATCTGCCCATCGCCCCAGTCCACACCCTCGGGGAACTGCAACAGACGCACGCCTGTGGTGTGCACCAGGTCGCGGGTCTGCGGCGTACCGTGGGGGATGGCGATGCCCTGGCCAAGGAACGTGGAACCTTGCGCCTCGCGGTCCTGCAACCCTTGCAGGTAGCCCTCGGCGACCAGTCCGTCGGCGACCAGGCGGTCCGCCAGCAGGCGCAATGCGTGCGCCTTGTCGGGGGCCGTCTGGCCCATGGCTATCTGCTCCTTGGCGAGCTCGAGCATGACCTTCTCCCTTTGCAGTTCCCGGATGGGTACTGGAGTATTGTTGTGAAATTCACGGAAATGGCCAGTTCAACCGCCTTGCACAGTGGGCAGCAGATGCAGAAAATCAGGAGGCTGAAACGTTTAATCTGACCAGGCGGCCACGTTACTCGATAATCTGCCGATGAAAAAGCCCCATCCTGTCGGACAATTGCGACAATGGTCGCCTGCGCTCGCTGGGGTATCAGGGTCAAACTGCCTGGTCATCGCCCACAGCCAGCTTTGGTCATAACAAGGAAAACTCGGTGAAACTCAGCGATATCGCCCGTCTGGCCGGTGTGTCCGTCACCACCGCCAGTTACGTCATCAATGGCAAGGCCGAACAGCAACGCATCAGCAACAGCACCGTGGAGCGCGTGCAGGCGGTGGTGCAGGCCCATGGCTTCACGCCCAACCCCCAGGCCGCTGGTTTGCGCAGCCGGCACACCCGTACGCTCGGCTTCATTCTCCCGGACCTTGAGAACCCCAGCTATGCGCGTATTGCCAAGCGCCTTGAGCAAGGCGCCCGGGCCCGGGGCTATCAGTTGCTGATCGCCAGCAGTGACGACCAGCCCGACAGCGAACGCCAGTTGCAGCAGCTGTTCCGGGCACGCCGCTGCGATGCCTTGTTCGTCGCCAGCTGCCTACCGCCGCAAGACCAGAGCTACCGCGAACTGCAAGAAAAGGGCCTGCCGGTCATCGCCATCGACCGCGGCCTGGACCCCCGGTATTTTTGCTCGGTGATCAGCGATGACCATGATGCCAGTCGTCGTCTGGCGGCCAGCCTGTTGAGCACCGCGCCAAGCAGCATCGCCTTGATCGGCGCACGCCCTGAACTGTCGGTCAGCCAGGCCCGCGCCGGTGGTTTCGACGATGCGCTGCAGGGCTTTGCCGGTGAGGTGCGCCGCTACCAGGGCGAAGCGTTCAGCCGAGAGTGCGGGCAGCGGCTCATGCAGCAATTGATCGATGAGCTGGGCCACCTGCCCGATGCCTTGATCACCACCTCGTACGTGCTCCTGCAGGGGGTGTTCGACGCGCTGCACGCCCAGCCCATCGAATCGCGCCGGTTGCAGCTGGGCACTTTCGGCGACAACCAACTGCTCGATTTCTTGCCGCTGCCGGTCAATGCCATGGCCCAGCGTCATGGTGACATGGCCGCCAAGGCACTGGAGCTGGCACTTGCCGCAATCGAAGACAAACGCTATGAACCCGGCGTGCATGCGGTAGCGCGTACCTTCAAGCAGCGAATCGACGCGCCATGAACCTGCGCCTGATCGACACCCACACGCACCTGGACTTCCCTGACTTCGACGCCGACCGCCCGAGCCTGATGGCCCGCGCAAGCGCGCGAGGCGTCGAGCGAATGGTGGTGCTGGGGGTTCATCAGGCCAACTTTCAGCGGGTATGGGACCTGGCCTGCAGCGACTCGCGCCTGGCGGCGGCGCTTGGCCTGCACCCGGTCTATCTTGAAGAGCATCAACCCAGCCACATCGAGCAGTTGCGTGCCTGGTTGGAGCGCTTGCGTGGCGACGGCCGTCTGTGTGCGGTGGGCGAGTTCGGACTGGATTACTACCTGCCTGAACTGGACAAGGTCCGTCAGCAACGGTTGTTCGAGGCACAGTTGCAAATGGCGTGCGATTTCCAGTTACCGGCCCTGCTGCACGTACGCCGCAGCCACGCCCAGGTGATTGCCGCCCTCAAGCGCTACAGGCCGATGCGGGCGGGTATCATCCATGCGTTCGCCGGCAGTTACGAAGAGGCACGTGAGTACATCAAGCTAGGCTTTCGGCTTGGGCTGGGCGGCGCGGCGACCTGGCCCCAGGCCGTGCGGCTGCGCCGTACGGTTGCCCGCTTACCGCTCGACAGCGTGGTGCTGGAGACCGACGCACCGGACATGGCGCCGGTCATGCATCCTGGGGTGCGCAACAGCCCCGAGCACCTGCCAGACATCGCACACTCGCTGGCCGAGTCGATGGGCGTGCCCGTCGAGCAATTGGCCGAAGCGAGCACGCGCAACGCCTGCGAGCTGTTTGGGTGGCAAGCCCTGGGCTGACTCGCACAGGCCCGGCCTACGTGGTCAGGCCAACACGGTCCACAACGCGAAAGCGGCATACCACAGCACACCGCAACGCAGCACCAGGTCCCACAGGCTGTCCAGGCGCCGCGCCCCACCTTCATTGTCGCCGGCAGTGCCGGCATGACTGCCGTCATCTGCAATGCGCCCGATGAGGGCCACCAGGTGCGCGGCGCTGATATGCCAGTTCAACAGTTCGTGCAACATTTCGCGGGCAACGGCGACGAAGTTGCCGACCAAAGCAAAGCTCAATGCCACCACCCTGACCGGCACCCAGTCCATGAGATGGCGAAGCTGCTCGGCACGTTGCTGGAGTGCGGGTCGCTGACTGTGCGCTTGGCACAACGCCAGAAGGCGGTAAGCTAGCGCGACGGCCGGGCCCAGCAGGAAGTACCAAAAGATGACGGCGAAAAAGCCCTGATAGGCCTCCCACAGCAGCCTGCTTTGCAGGCGTTCGCGCAGGCTGCGTGGCCCATCGGCCACGACCCCCAGGTCACGTGCGGCCACGTGCAGCGCGGCCTGTTCATCGCCCCTGTGCCAGGCGTCACGCAAAGGCCCGAGGGAAGCCTTGGCATCGCCACGCCCCAGGCTATAGACCAGCACCAGAAGATGCACTGGCAAGGCCAGCAGGCCGTAGGCAACGGGCTCAAGCACATGCAACAGCAGTGACAGCACCACCACCGGCGCCAGCACCACAGCGGCCAGCACCCACCCTGCAGGCAGCCCACCTCTGCGCTCAAGGCGCGCCAGTTCGCCAAGGAAGAAACCGTCACGCTGGACCAGATGGCGCAAGCCCGAAAACTTCTCGAACCACAGCACCAGGATCAATACCAGAAAACTCATACTTCAGCCCTCATTGCGCTGTAACGCCTGGCGGTACCGCTCCCAGTCGAAGGCAGGGCCGGGGTCGGTCTTGCGCTGGGGGGCGATGTCGCTGTGCCCTTGAATACGCTCGGGGGTAATGGCCGGCCAGGCCTTACGGATGTGACGCGTCAAGCGGTCGAGGGTCAGGTACTGCGCCTCGGTATAGGGTATATGGTCAGTGCCCTCGAGCTCGATGCCGATCGAGAAGTCGTTGCATCCCTCACGGCCGTCGAAACAGGAGACGCCCGCATGCCAGGCGCGGTCGTGCAACGAGACGAACTGGGTCACCGCGCCTCCACGCTCGATGAACAGGTGCGCAGATACCTTCAGGTGCTCGATGGTGGCGAAATAGGGGTGTGCGTTCGGATCGAGTCGGTTCTGGAAGAACGCCTGGACGTAACCGCCGCCGAAGTTGGCCGGCGGCAAGCTGATGTTGTGAAGCACCAGCAGAGAAATGTGCTCACCTTGCGGGCGAACATTGAAATTCGGTGAGGGGCAGTGGGTGATTCCGTCTCCGTGGAACCAGCCAGTGGCACGGTCCAATTGCATGGGGCCTGTCCTGAAAAGTGCTGCACAGAGCGTCAGTATGCCCTGCCGCCGCTGTCGTTGACACGGTAATCGTCACAAAGCGGCCTGCCCGCTCCTGCGTAAAGTCTCTATGACCGCTTCCAGGGCGCGCTCGAATAAAGGGCCGTCATCCAGTACGCGGACAGTGCCGGCTTCCAGGGCCTGGTCAAGGCCGGCGCCACTCCACTCCCGCACTTTCATGCCGCTGCGATTGGCAAAGACGAGCTTGTCGCAGCTGTCCAGGCGAGCCACTAACTTGCAGCGCTGGATGCCACCGTCATCGGACACTTCAATCCAGGTGCCCATGCGCAAGCGTTGCACCTTCTGCGAGACCTTGCCCTGCTCACCGGCCGGTTGCAGCCCAGGCCCGTCTGCCTCTTCGGCCAACGTCACCAGGATGTCCTGGGTAACCAGGATGTCGTCCTCGTCTATCTCGGCGTCACCTGCATAAGCACGTAGGTGCAGTTGTTGGAGTTTGCGGAAAAATTCACGGGTCACCAGCGAATCGGTGCCAACACTGGCCAGCCCATCGCGCAGTGACTTGAGCAACGGCGGTACCTGATGCATCAGGACCTGCGGCGCAAGCGATGGCATCACACTGGCCAGCAACGTATCGAGGGTCTGCAGAGCATTGCGCCAGCCCAGAGAGGTTTCTCCGTGCCTGAGCCAGGCCAGCATCATGACCTGGCTCCAGTTGTTGCTCAGCATCTGTACCACTGCCTGCGGCCACACACGTCCGCGCAGACGCTGGCTGAGCACCTGTTGCACCTGTCGCCTGGCGAGCGAGGCATTGGCCCGCCCTTCTTCGGCGTCCCGAGTGCGCTGCTCGAACAGCTCGGTACGCCGCCGTTCATGCTGGGTCTGCCCGAGAAAGTCCTCGAGCAGCTCACCGAACAGACGCGAGTCTTCGGCAAAATCGATGAGCAAGCGCTGAACCACATGTTCTGCGCGCAGTTGCAAGGCATCACCCTGCCCTTGCTCGCCCGGGTCGCAGCCGAGCCCCGCCGCCGCCAATTCGTTGAGCAGCCGTCGGGCGGGATGGCTGGCGCGGCTGAGCAGCCCCCTGTCCAGCAGCGCCACCTTGAGCAGCGGGATCTGCAGGCGCGCCAGCACTGCTCGCAGGCAAATGGGCAGATTGTCATCACTTGCAATGAACCTGAACACCTGCTCGATCAGGTTGATCATGTCTTCGTCGTCACCGCCAATGAAGCGGCGGGTACCGCTACGCACGCTGATGGTCAGCAGCAACTGCTCCAGTTGCTGGCCAAGGACGAAGTCATCAGCCGCGCCGGGCTCCGGCACATAGTGCTGCAGGTGTGAAAGCAACCGCAGCAGATCGGCCCTGCTGACCTGCTGGGCGCCGGCCGGTGCACCCAGGCGAGGCGCCAACACCCCACGTGTCGATCGCAGAAGCGGCTGCAGGGAGGCGAACAAGGCCTCGCCTGCGGTATCGTCGGCCGCTTCAGGCTCATGATAGGAACGCTCGTCCGGCTCCGTCAGCAAGCAACTGTCTCCAGCTCGTCGGCAAGGCGTCGGTGGCAGCTGCCCCAGCACACCTGCCGCAATCAGTACCCTGTTGGCTTCGCCATAGATGACTTGCGCGTCGCACAGCACGTACCGTTCGAACAGCTTGAGCAGCACCAGCTTTACGCGCGGTCCTACACCCAGGCTTTGCCCGGCTTCGAGAAAGCAGCGGCACAGGGCAATAGGGTTCAGGGGGTTGCACTGCTCAGGCACATGACGTTCGAGCAGCGTCTGCAAGCGCAGGCCCAGTTGCTGCAAGGCGACGCCATCACGGGCCTTCACTCTGGCAACCATCGCTTCCACCGCTGCTGCGCGCTCGGACTGACCGGGGGTAGAAGACAAGGCGTGAACGATGGTTGCCGGGGCACGTTCAGGCTCAGGCTCGACCAAGCGCGCGAAGGCTTCATGGACGGTATCGAGAAACAGCCGCTCGATGCTCTTGCGTTTGAGCCGCAAGTCGCGCATGGCTTCGAAATACAGGTGCTGAGCGAACCGGTCAGCGGCCTTGTCCGCCATTTCGAACAGCGTATCGTCGGCATTGTCGAACAGCGCCTGCAAACCCTGACGCAGCTGCAAGGCGGCCTGATCGCGCACCTGCAGCAGCGCAATGGGCAAACTCGAAGGGGGCGTGCGCCGTCCATGTTCAGCTGCCGCCAAGGGCACTACCTTGCCCTCTTTGTGCATCCTGTACTCCTTGCAGGGTGTCGGGCCCAGACACGGCCGATTTCGCCAATAGCATGACGCCAAATATCAGACAGCATTATCGGGAATAATTCCTTTTACTGCCAGATACGTTTCCCTTGGTAAGTCTTGACCCTGAATAGGCAGTGGTTGCTCAACCCGCTGCGTCATGGCAACCGACCACCGGCTGTACACACCTGCGCCCTGCCCTATAATCGCGGGCATCTCGCTTGTGGAGCCAACCATGCCTAACCTACGCCTTGCCGACCTCACCGCCGAAATCGAAGCCAACGTGCGCCGCGCGTTGCTGGAGGACATCGGTAGCGGCGACATCACCGCCCAGCTCATCCCGGCCGAGCGGCTGGCCAAGGCAACGATCATTACTCGCGAAGGGTGTGTGGTAGCCGGTACGGCTTGGGTCGATGCGGTGTTTCGTCAACTCGACCCACGCGTAGCCGTGCACTGGCAGGTGGTCGACGGCGATCGCGCCCAGCCCAACCAGCCGCTGTTTCATCTGGAAGGCCCGGCGCGGGCGCTGCTCAGCGGCGAGCGCAGTGCGCTCAATTTCCTGCAGATGCTGTCCGGGGTTGCCACGCGTGCGCGCACATTGGCGGATCTGGTCGAAGGCACGCAGGTACGGTTGCTGGACACCCGCAAGACTTTGCCTGGCTTGCGCCTGGCGCAAAAATACGCAGTGACCTGTGGCGGCTGCTACAACCACCGCATAGGCCTGTATGACGCTTTCCTGATCAAGGAAAACCATATTGCAGCCTGTGGTGGCGTCGCTGAAGCGGTACACGCCGCCCACCGCATCGCCCCCGGCAAGCCGGTGGAAATCGAGGTGGAAAGCCTGGAGGAATTGCATCAGGCGCTGAGCGCTGGCGCCGACATCATCATGCTCGATGAGCTGACGCTCGATGAGATGAAGCAAGCCGTCGGCATCACAGCCGGCAAGGCGAAGCTGGAGGCCAGCGGCGGCGTCAGCGAAACGACCCTGCGGGCCATTGCCGAAACCGGTGTGGATTACATCTCGATAGGTTCGATGACCAAGGATGTGCGAGCGGTCGACCTGTCGATGCGCCTTAGCTTGTAACACGGGGCCGCCAGGCGGCCCCGATCGAAGGATCAGAACGAGGCGTTGGCCAGGCCGTCCAGATAGCGCTCGACGTCCAGCGCAGCCATGCAGCCCGCACCGGCCGAGGTGATGGCCTGACGGTAGACATGGTCGGCCACGTCACCTGCGGCGAATACGCCCGCGACGTTGGTGGCAGTGGCGTTGCCTTCACGGCCGCCGCTGACCACCAGGTAGCCGTCCTTGAGGGTCAGCTGGCCTTCGAACAGCGAGGTATTCGGGGTGTGGCCGATGGCGATGAACACGCCGTCTACCTTGATCTCGTCGCTGCTGCCATCGTTGTTCTTCAAGCGCGCGCCGGTCACACCCATGTTGTCGCCCAGGACTTCATCCAGGGTAGCGTTCAGCTTGAGCTCGATCTTGCCTTCGGCAACGCGGGCATGCAGCTTGTCGATCAGGATCTTCTCGGCGCGGAAGGTATCGCGGCGGTGCACCAGGGTTACCTTGCTGGCGATGTTGGCCAGGTACAGCGCCTCTTCAACGGCCGTGTTGCCGCCGCCAACCACCGCGACCGGCTTGTTGCGGTAGAAGAAGCCATCGCAGGTGGCGCAGGCCGATACACCCTTGCCCATGAACGCTTCTTCCGACGGCAGGCCCAGGTAACGAGCGCTGGCGCCAGTGGCCACGATCAGGGCGTCGCAGGTGTAGGTGCCGCTGTCGCCGGTCAACGTGAACGGCTTGTTGGCCAGGTCTACGGCGTTGATGTGGTCGAAGACGATTTCAGTTTCGAAACGCTCGGCGTGTTCCTGCATGCGTTGCATCAGTGCAGGGCCGGTCAGGCCGTGCGGGTCGCCCGGCCAGTTGTCGACTTCGGTGGTGGTGGTCAACTGGCCACCGGCCTGCATGCCAGTGATCAGCAGCGGCTTGAGGTTGGCACGGGCCGCGTAGACCGCTGCGCTGTAACCGGCAGGGCCGGAGCCCAGAATGATGACGCGCGAATGACGTGCTTCGGACATGTCGAACTCCTGTCGAGCGGGCTGTAAGGGCCAGCTGTGCAAATGAAGTAGGGCCTACACCACGGGCAGGCCTGTGACGCTGAAATATGAGCGCACTGTAGCGAGGTGGCAAAGAGTAAGGAAATATCCTTAGACAATCCACCTCATAGCCATCGTCTATGCGCGTCTTTGCGTTGGCAGGGTCGAACCTTGGCTTTTGTTACCGCCGGTTTCACCCAGATGGCGCAGCTTCCGCATCACCCCGAAACTCGGTAATGTCTGCCGACTACCTTTTCTGCGGAGTGATACATGCAAGCCCCCGTTCTTTCCGGGCCGCAGTACCTGCGCGAAGGCCTGAAGCTGATCCTGAGCCCTGGCCTGCGCTTGTTCGTGCTGCTGCCGCTGACCATCAACCTGCTGCTGTTCGGTGGTCTCATCTATTTTGCCGGCCACCAGTTCAGCCAGTGGCTGGACGCGCTGGTGCCCACGCTGCCAAGCTGGCTGAGCTTCCTGACCTACATCCTCTGGCCCTTGTTCGTGGTGCTGCTGGTGTTGATGGTGTTCTTCACCTTCACCCTGGTGGCCAACATCATCGCGGCGCCGTTCAATGGCTTCTTGGCTGAAAAGGTGGAAGTGGTGGTGCGCGGCGACGATCATTTCCCGGCCTTCAGCTGGGCAGAGCTGCTGGCGATGATCCCCCGCACACTGGGCCGCGAAATGCGCAAGCTCGGCTACTTCCTGCCACGCGCCACGGCCTTGTTCATCCTGTCGTTGATCCCGGTGGTCAACGTGGTCGCCGCGCCGCTTTGGCTGATTTTCGGCGTATGGATGATGGCCATCCAGTACATCGACTACCCGGCCGACAACAACAAGATGAGCTGGCAGGACATGCTCGCCTGGCTGCGGGAGAAGCGCTGGCAGTCCCTGGGCTTTGGCGGGGTGACCTACCTGGCGTTGCTGATCCCGGGGGTGAACGTGGTGATGATGCCGGCGGCGGTAGCGGGGGCGACGTTGTTCTGGGTGCGGGAAAAGGGCGACACCCGCGTCACGAAACCAGCCAATCAGAGCGCCTGATAACCACGTAAGTGATGCCCTTTCCCAGCCAACTGATACACAAGGCTGGTACACATGGCACTGATAGCTCAACCCTTCCGGCACCCCGATTCGGGCATTTATTACCTACGTCGCAGGGTGCCTGATGACCTCAGGCAGATAATCGGCAAGACCGAGATTCGTCGTTCGCTTCGTACCCGACACCACCAGCAAGCGAAGACTGCATTTGCCCTTGCGTATGCCGAGTCAGAGCAGTTGTTCAAAGATGCCCGCCAGGGCCTCTACGTTGAGCCCGACAAGCCGAAGACGGTAAGCCAGAGTATATCTACGCCTGTACTGCCCACCCTCGAAGAAAGCTCCATAAGGCTGTCAGAAGCCCTCACCCGGTACGTCCAATTCATCTCCATGTCAGGTAGGTCTGAGTACGTTTCCCGGCGCCATGCGGTGGACTACAGCCGTGCTGTTAACCGGTTCATCACCGACATGGGCGACAAGCCAATCACCTCAATTCAGACCGCAGACATCCATACGTTCGCTGTGAACTTGATTCAGCCTGCTGATAACAACGTTAAGCCGCTGGCAACCTCATCCACTCGCTTGTTGCTAGCACGACTGTCTTCGGTGATGGCGTTCACCGTCGATTCCGGTCTGATAGAAACGAACCCCGTGACAGCATCACGCATTCACAAGCGACTCGGGTCAGGCAAACCGAAACGACGCTTGGACGACAACCGAGGCTACACCTTGAGCGAGCTGGCCAAACTCTTTAGTCATCCTGAGTTCCAACGGCTGCGAACCGCCGAAGGTCGCCCTGGCAATGCTGTTTTCTGGATACCGTTGATTGCTGCGTATACCGGAGGCAGGCGCGAAGAGCTGGCACAGCTTTATGTGGAAGATATCCACCAGCACGATGGGGGGGCATGGTTCATTCGGATCATTGACGACCAACCCGACAAATCGGTCAAAACTGACAGCAGCCGTCGAGAGATCCCCGTGCATCCTGACTTGATCGCCCTTGGCTTGTTGACGCTTGTGCAAGGTCGTAAGCCTGGAACCAGAGTGTTCCCTCAACTGCTGAAGGTGAGCGACGGTTTCGCAGGGATCGTATCGAAGGCATGGCGTCCGATTACTCAAAAGTGTGGAGTCTATCTGCCGGGTCGCAATCCCCTTCACGCTTTCAGGCACAGCTTTAAAACAATGGCCAGGGAATACGGCATACCTAAAGAGGTCAGCGACTGGATCACCGGGCATGCTTCAGGACACATCGGAGATGGCTATGGGATTAACCCGCTCTCACGGATGGCATCGGAGATAATGAAACTGCCTAGCATTGCATCAGCAGCCGGTCTGCTCCCAGCGAATAACGCCGCAGGGGAGCTGGAAACAGCATGAGGCGAGCTGGGTTACGCCCACTCCAATTGGTTCGGTCGCTACAAAAAGAAGCTGGGTAAGACTGCCCCCAAGCCTTCCACTGCAAGCGTCATACGCTCATTGACGATCTACGGGATGCGGGGGTGCAGGATTCACTGATCAAGCGTATCGCTGGGCACGAGGATGGGGCGGTCACGTTCAGCGTGTATGGCAGCCGGACGCCTATGAAAGCGATATACCATGCGCTTCGCCAAAAATACGGTTCGGGGCGACATCGAGACGTCCACCTTGCCTCAGGGAGCCGGATAGCTTCGGGGGCCGCCGCCGCTATATAGAAGAACGTTGCCGCTGGACTGGCCACCCAGGGGACGGCACCACACCTATAGGCGCAAAAGCGGCAAAATTTTCACATCAGGGGGTTGACGCCCAAGACGATCCCCCCTAAGATTCGCCCCATCACTGAGTAACCCGTGATAAATCAGGCCCGCATTGGCCGAATGCAACACCAACCTCCCTGCAGATTCGTCAGAATGATGAATGGTTAGCACGGAGGTTTTGTCGTGCCCGAGATTTAACCATCTCAGCCGCATCAGCCCTAGTTTAAATTATTCGAGCAACTGCCATGCCATGATCGCAAGATAAGTCCGTACCCTTAAAACGCCATCAACCACATATGGAGAGTAACAATATGACCTGAGAGAATCGCCCATGCATATATGGCTGAGCATACAGCCATTAGACCAGCCCGTTTCCATATACCACCAGTACGACGGAACTCTGAGTCTCCGTGATGGCCTTGTGCTGCCCGAATAAACCCGAAAACCCAATATAGGAGATAACCATGACGTAGCGTCTACTTAAACAGCACTGAGCTCGCCTAGTGCTAAATCAATGCGCGAGACAACTTGAAAACCCCGCCCATCACAATCGCTAGAAAGCCTTAGCGACGGGCAGCTATTCCCTTAATTTGAGGAAAACATATATATGGAAATTCAGACCATGAATACTACCACCACACTGAATCAACCTACTAACGCCATTGTTGCTGCCATGGGGAATTCACCCCACTCCCTCCTGCACGGGAGTATTACTCATATCCCACATACCCCCATAACCATGAGCAGCCTGGAGATTGCTGAGATGCTGGGAAGCCAGCACACTAACGTGAAAATCAGCATTGAGCGCCTGATGGTTCGCGGGACAATTCAAGCCCCTGCATTGCAAGAGCTTCGCACCCCCAGCGGCCAAACCAGCAAGGCATATATCTTCACTGGCGAGCAGGGCAAGCGCGACAGCACTATAGTGGTCGCTCAGCTTTCGCCTGAGTTCACGGCAACCCTGGTTGATCGCTGGGGGGAGTTGGAAGCCCAGGTAGATAGACCTACCCCAGTCAATCTGGATGATCCAGCATCCCTACGTAGCCTGCTCCTAGGATACACAGAGAAGGTTATGCAACTGGAACACAAAGTTTCAGAGGATGCACCAAAGGTTGAGTTTTATGAAGATGTTGCAGTTGCTGCCAACTGCCACTCGATGAAGCAAGTTGCAGACATCCTGGACACTGGGCGCAATAACTTATTCAAGTATCTACGCAAGAAGAAAGTACTAATTAGCGACGGCAAGAACCACAACTTACCTTACCAAACCCATAAAGATGCTGGCCGATTTGTCGTAATTGAAGCGCCGTATAAGAACCCATACACAGGTGAGTTGATTTTAAATGCAACCACCCATGTGACTGGCAAAGGCCTGATCTGGATTCAAGAGCTTATTGCCAAGCACGGGCGCGACGGACTGTAAGACGCTCGACCACACTCACGAGCCTGATCACGCCCAGCCTTAAGGCAAACGACAAGCTCTAATGAATCGCTATCAACATGGACGTATGTAGCCCAGGACGAACTTATGCACCGATCTGGACGAAGTACACTTTGAAGATGGCTGGCACAATCGAACCAGCCATCACCTAGCGCCAAGTACTAAGCACTCACTCGTCGCTCCCGCAAAGCCAATAGGCCACTGAGCAGAGCGGGCTTGGTGCTGCCTGCGTTATAGAGCAATAGACCTAGCAACGAATAATATGCAATGCACCGATGTGCATACAGCGCTTCATTACAAGGAAGTATTAATTGAAAACTGCCACCATCACCGCCCCACCCAACCACCTCAGCATTAATGGACTAATTATCGACAAATGCACTGGCGAGATTCTTGGGCACGATGACGCCCCGTCAGTACTTGATGGCCCTGTCAAATACAAATGCGAACTCGGAAAGTGTCGAAGTATTGACGACTTCGAGGGCCACCTAAGCTTTGTAGACCGACGTAAATTACCACCCCACGAATTGCACTTATTACGAAGTGAGGTGGACGATGCTCACGGAGAATGGCGCCGAACTGGCCTAGACTGTCGAATCACCATTCCTCAATTACGGTTACTCGAACAGCTCCATAAAATTATTCTCTATCGCAACATCATCATCACTACCCAGGCCGATCTAGCAAAGTCCCTGGGAATCGCTGAGTCGAACCTAATGAAGAAGTTAAGGGTATTGATTGATAGCGACAAGCTGCGGGTCTGGACATCCCGGAATAGCGGTATACGCAAGGGTGAGATAAAGCTGAGTGTCAACCCACGGCTGGTTTTCAGGGGTGATGACTACGCCCGTGACGAATACATCGAGACCTGGTATCAGCCTGCTGGCCACTTGCATACTGAAGCGACTGAGCTATGCCAGGAGTCGAAGCCCCTCACCACAGCTGCGTAGGTAATTTCAGAAAGCTACGCAAGAATCAGCCCGAAAGGCCCATGGCACAAGGGGTTCGGCAAATTCCTATTATATAAAGAATTAATTCTATGCGTTATCATCGTAGCTTAGACGCTACAGCATGACCAAGCGTGCCCGAGGCACAAAGAACTCCTCTACCAAGCAAAGTAGAGAGGGGCAAGAAAGCCCCTACCGCTCTTGATCTTGCTTTAATTATACTTTGAACTGTAGAGGTTACTACCGCGTGACGACCGTCACCATTCATCTGCAAGGTTAAGATCAAAAGCATCAGGGGCTTTCTGCCCTGCCCCTGCTACAACTACGCCGTCAGGCAGGATAACCATTCTATTGGTAGGGGAGAGAGGGGGCTGGATTGCCCCTCCCCGCTCTTGATCTTGCTCTTAACCATGCCGAGCGGCATAGGTTGGTAATCGCGTGACGTGCGTCACATATAAATCAGCAAATCAATACTCTGTGCAGGCGTGAGCTCCAGCAGAGGCCGAAGTGCTAATCCTTAAACCTCGACCTTGCAACGGTGAAGCTGAAATGCGGCCACATCCTAGGCCGCAATATGATGATGCCAGCTTAATGCCAGCAAATGATCACTCAGCTTGCGATGGGGTTCCCAGTGGGAAGCTCGGCCCTTTAGATTTACCGTAGCGAACAAGATCGGGACTCATTCTACAACTTACGGTCCCTTCCGCAGAGCGCTAAGGTTCAGCGACTCAATCAGTTCGGCTCCAGCGAGCCCTAAGATGCCTGCTTTAACTTTCTTTAGGGGAGTGTTGCACTGCTGCACCACCTCCGCCAGGGATACCTCTACGCATCCATCGGGATCAAGGCTCTTCATAAGGACTAACATCACCTGTATGAAGCTAGGAGCTGCAACGCCCACTTCGGCAAGCTTGCTAAACATGAGTTGGCTCAGGTAGACGAATGGTGGTTCGTTATCGTCACTGCTGTCGGTCGGTACGTACTGGTCGTTCATAATGTAAAGCTCCTTCAATTTAGCTCAGTTGAATAAGTTAGGTTCAAGGTCTTCCCAGGTCTTACGTGTGGTCTTACTAAGGGTCTTCCTCAGGTCTTACTCAACTGCTGCCTTGCAGGGCTCACGATCTGGCTTCACCCGCACCTTGCGTGCGAGCTACTGGCTGAATTTGTCCTCCGCCAGCAGGGCCCGTCTACTAGCCTCATACTGGTTCGCTGCTAGGCGGTCCTTCGGTGCAGATATGGACATCCCTGCCAAGTAGGCCGACCACTTCGCATACAGGTCCTTGCTCAGATCCAGGGTCTTTGCAGACACCTTGGCTAGCTTGAGGCGAGCAATAGCCTCATTCCCCTGCTGGTAGGCGTACTGCTGGCAATCAGCTAGGGCTTGAGCATTCTCATCTGGCCGTTTACTCGACCCATACCCACGAAGCTGGCTGTACAGGATGTAACCCATATCTGCCTGCTGACTGCATTCCCAGGCTCTCGCCTGAAGCATCGTTTCAAAGTTCCAGGCCGGGGACTGGGCGTCTTTGTACTTGACCTCAATCGGCGTGAACGTCCACCGCTCGGCAGGTGCAGCATCTGTGTACACGATTGGTTCGTATCGTGATTGAGCACACCCCACCAGCAACCCCAGAGCCCCTACAGCCAGTGCTCGTTGAAATCTACTGCTCATCGTTCGCTTCCTTGGCAGCCACCTACTGGATCCTGATCGAGCTATAGCCCTTGCCCACCATGCAGTTCTGGTGGGCTTTGTTCTGCTTCATCTGGATGTTGGCGCCCTCAGCAAACGTTCCTCGGTACTCCCAGTCTGCCACGTGGATCATGGCAGCTTGGTTCTGGCACTTGGCATCGTCCTGCATCACAGATTCATCAGAAGCCCCAGGCTTCACCATCTTGTACTGCGGCTGGGCACAACCAGCTATCAGTAGCACAGCACCCGCAACCACCAAGCCCTGCAATCGTCCTCTCACCATCAACACTCCCATCACACAATGGCATCGTGCTATTGCTCAGGGCGGATGATGCCACGGCAAGCTGTAAATTCACAATATACTGTGAAGACCTGGGAGCCACCGAAACGGACAGTTCACCCCTCAGATAGAGGGGATGTGGTGTGGACGCAGGCTTGGCATTCGGTAAAGTTCTCCGTGAAAGACGGAAGCAGGCAAAGCTCACGCAGGAGAAGCTGGCGCTAGAAGCCGATGTGCAACGGAACTATGTCAGCCTCATCGAGCGAGGCGTGCATCAACCCACCATCAACATCATTTTCAAGCTGGCTGCCGCACTGGAGTGCAAGCCGTCAACCCTCATCGCAGAAGTGGAAGCATTTATGAAAAGCTAGCACCAACGGGATCAACACTGCCATCTTTGAAGGAATCCAGGTGAATTCTATTTACTAAGTGAGCGTACTTTAACTATTAGGAAAGTAATGTCTAGCTCACTCTACATGCGCCCCGCGAACGCTGACTTTCAAGATCGTCTGCATGATTACTGGCATTGAAGCCACCGGACCTAAGCCGAAGCCTGCCCTTCGCTCGCAGAACACAGGCAAGGTATTTTGTACACATATCAGCCTACGCTTCTTGTAGACAGACTCCCTGAATGTTAACTTGACACTACAGCGCTAGCTCAATAGGTCAGCGAGCCTGATAGAAGTTTAGACACGAATCAAAACAGGAAGAATATTGTGATCTGCAAACTACACTTTAGGTTCGGTCGCTCACCAGATTCACCTAGCCAAGTAATTAACACAACCCCAGTCACCGTATTTGTCGGACCTAACAATTCGGGCAAAAGCCTAATATTACGCGAGATCGAGCACTATTGTAGAACAGGGGAAGGCAATCATTTCAAGATAGTCGAGAATCTCGAATTCAATGAAGCAGATGCCGAACAGGCCAATGAACTCATTAAGCGCGTTGAACAGCCTTACACTCCAGGTGACATATTAAACCCAGGTCACACCCTCATTGGCAGCCGACGCGGCCGTCAGCAAGTGCCTAAAGACACGCTTCTTCAAGCGCTAAAGTCGCCAGTCACGCAACTTTCAATTTTCGCACAATGGTACTTGACGCACTTAACATTAATGTTGGACGGTCCGAGTAGGATTCGTCTTATTTCAGAGCAGTCGGCAGGCGACCTCCAGCAACCTCCAAATTCAAGCTTACAGGTACTACTTCGTGACGATTCTAAACGCCACGAAGTCCGTCGAATAGTGCATGATGCGTTTGGACGTTACTTTGTAATCGACCCGACAAACTTAGGCCAGCTTCGAATTCGCCTTTCTGAGCGCCCTCCAGTAGATGACATGGAAGAGCGAGGGATTCATGCTGAGGCAGTAGAATTCCACGCCACCGCTCAACTAATTGAGGAGGCAAGCGAAGGCGTCAAAGCATTTACGGGAATAATTACTGAAGTGATGGCAGGCGATCCTAGCGTAGTGTTAGTTGATGAACCAGAAGCCTTCCTACACCCCCCACTGGCCTCAAAGCTCGGACAAGAGGTAGCTCGGGCAGCTCTATCAACTGACAAGCGAGTATTCGCATCTACTCACAGCCCACAGTTTGTAATGGGATGCATTCAATCTGGCGCGCCAGTTAATATAGTTAGACTCACATATCGAGCAGGGGTTGCTACCGCCAGAGTTCTTCCGAGCAATGAATTATTAGAGCTTATGAGACACCCCCTCCTTCGCTCTACGGGGGTATTAAGTGGCCTATTCTACGAGTTCATCGTTGTAACGGAGTCGGATGCAGACCGCGCATTCTATCAAGAGATCAACGAAAGGCTTCTTCAGTTCAAACCTGAATGGGGCATTCCGAACTGCCTATTCATAAATGCGCAAAACAAACAAACTGTTCAAACCCTACTGAAACCTTTAAGAAAGCTAGGAATACCAGCTGCCGGGGTAGTAGACATTGACGTGCTCAAGGAGGGCGGCACGAATTGGACCAACTTACTTTCAAGCGCAGATGTACCACCCCTTTCGCACAATTCACTTGCTTCAATGCGAGGAGCAGTTAAGAATGCGATGGATGCTACAGGCAAAGACATGAAGCGCCACGGTGGCTTGGCTATTCTCAAAGCGGGAGATAAACAAGCTGCTGAAGATTTACTTGAACAGCTTAAGCAGTACGGAATCTTTGTAGTCCCTAACGGAGAGCTGGAGTCTTGGGTGACACATTTGGGCGCTAAGGGGCACGGTCCCATGTGGCTCGTTGACGTCTTTGAACGCATGGGCGCCGACCCCACCTCTGGCAACTACATCAAACCTGGCAATGACGACGCTTGGGCATTTTTAAACGAGATCCGGAAATGGCTTATGGAGCCGAAGCGTAAGGGAATTCCTGCCTGAGCCGCAAAAAGTAAATACTCCCAGGCCAGTGGTAGATCCATTATAAGTGAGCCCGGTCACAAAGTGCTGTGACCCAGCACACTGTAGGTTTAACATTTCGTAGATGTTCGTTAGCAATATGTTATGCTGCCCCCACACCGGACGATGGGGCGAGAAGCGATGAAAGTAGTTGCCTATGCAAGGATGAGTACAGACGACCAGTGCTTGTCGGTAGGTGGCCAGTTCGCAGCCGTCAAGATCGCAGCAGAGACGCACGGCTGGGAGATTGTCGCCCAGTTCACTGACGAAGGCGTATCAGGTGCGGTCGATCCCCAGGACCGCCCCCAATGCCGCCTCGCTCTCGCAATGGCAAAAGGACTGGATTGCCCAGTTGTCGTGCATCGGGTAGACCGACTCACACGCGATCACGCTCACTTCGTCACTTTGCAGAAGAAGTACAAGTTCATCGAGGCAGAAGACGTTCATAGCAGTGGCCTTCTGCGTAACATCAAGTCTCTACTCGCTGAAGAAGAGCTACTGAAAATCCGTGCCCGTACAAAGGCTGGTTTGGCCGAACTGAAAGCGCGTGCCGCTAATGGTGATGCTGAAGCACAAAAGAAGATAGCGCGTCGTGATGCTGGTCGTGCGAAGGCTTGGGTAGTTGGCAACAGTGCCGCTTTAAAGGCTAAGAAGGTGAATGCCGATAATCGGGCTGACGCTATCGCTCACCATATCAAGGCGTGCTTGTACGATGGTTGCACTTCGTTTGCCGCCATCGCCCAGTGTCTCAACTCAAAGGGCGTTACCACGGCCAGGGGAAGCGCCTTTCAACCTATGACCGTATTCCGCCTCATGGCTCGCCTTCGGTTGTCCTTCGACTCTAATAGCTTGAAGCCCTTGTAAGGCGCTACGCTGCGGTATCTGCCTACAGTGAGAACACCCACATGCAAGACCGGGACGCGGCAATAGCGGACGCCCTAGAAGCTACTGCATATGAACCAGCAGGCTATACGTGCGGCCACTGAAGAGAGGGCCCTATGGGTACGCGCCAGAGGCTCAGAGAACACCTTTGGAAACGCAATGGTCGCGCTACAGGCGATGGATAACAGCGCCGAAGCCCTTGCGTCGGCCATATAGCAGCTACGACAGTGATGGCAATAGGCCATATTTCTAGATTTTAGAACCTAGCGTCTGTAGGGCGCAGCAAACCGGCTTAACACCGAGCCACTAAAATGCAATCAAGGTAAGTTAAGGCAGCGCTTCCAAGAGAGGATCAAATTCTCTACAACATTAAATAGCCATAAACAAATGCCAAGCAACCTTGATTGATTGCTTGGCACTAACCTTACCTCAATATATAAGCTACTCGGAGCCTTTAATAGCCTCCGAACGAATACGCGCCCCCGTGGTCCCCTCGATGATCTTATCTCTCAGACCATCAACACGGTCTTTCTTAGATACTGCAATATCCAAGAATCGAGCAATCTGTTCCAGAGGCTTCTTTGAAGAGTAATTACTATCGAGGAAGCTCGCAGCATCCTCTCTACTAGAGAAGCCCGTCAGTTTCTCAACAATGGAAGATACATCTTCGATAGCGCTAGACTCAGACTCTTCCTTAACCCTACGACGAACCATCTTTATTTCTAGATCATAAGACGGATCTGTGAGCTTATCCAAGTCCTCTGGTGAGAGGCGAAGCAACGCAGAGGACAAGCGACGCATAGCTTGACCCACGACTACAGAACACTCTTTCATAGCTCCTCCAGCAAACCTTCGAACTCATTAACAAATTTTTCAATCTCAGTTACGATATCCGAATGCGTGCCACTTGAGTAGAGATTCAATACTACTGGGACAAGAGCTTGCGGGGCATCCGCAAAGATAGTCTTATTCTCTCTAAAGTAGTTTCTAAGCGTAGGAACACCCAAACGCTTAGTTTGCGCTATATACTGCCTTTGAGCCGCGATTGGCTCGCCGCTAGTGATCTGGATCATCGTGAATACTACACCGAGCACCTGAGGTGAAATCGGTTCAGTACCCTCATCGAGCTCGGCATACTCATTAAACTCTTTAACCAGCTCCTTCACGCTACGCTGAAGGTAGTCAATACCAAGCGTGGAGAGATAATCAGGTTTCGCAGGAATAAGTATCTGCTCGCTAGCGACGATGGCGTTTTTAGTCACAATATTAAAGTTAGGAGGGCAATCTATCAGGACAATATCATAATCTTCCTGTTCTGCAAGCTCAGCTATAGCTTCCTTTAACTTACCATGAACCTTGATATAATTCTTCTTAGCCTGCGTCATATTCACGCCACCAAGGAGAGTCGCCAACTCCAAATCGACATTAATCAGTCCAAGATGCGAACAGATTAGGTCTATCTTACCTCCTTTCTTACCAACTCGCTTATTGACCACCTCTGGGTGAATTACAAAATCCGATAGCGGTGGAGGCTCCTTACCAAGTGCAATTGCGTCAAACCAGGACTTAATAGTCTTATCAGATTTATACTTGGTATCCCACTGGTCAGGCGTCACAAACGAGAATGTCAAACTTGCTTGAGCATCCGTATCTATGATAAGAACCTTATAACCACGCCAGGCAAGTTCGCCAGCAAGGTTAGCAGTGACGGTTGTTTTACCTACACCGCCTTTATAGTTGATAACTGAGACTATGTGCATCCTTGTCTTACCTCAATAAATCAGTGGATATAACTCAGAGAAGCCCTAAAGCTCGACAGATAGTAGCCTAACGCCACCTTTTCGGCTTGCGAATTTGTGAGGTATCGGCCAGCGATCTTGCCGCTTCCCCTCCCTACCTGAAGATCCGTCGATAGTCAGGGTTGGACACACCTGTGTAGCTGTTCCCATAGCTTGGCACCAGTCGCAAACTCACTGATCTGCCAAATTCGTTGGCAGTGGCAGCATCCTCACCCGAGCTTTCCAGCTCATCCACCTAACTGATACATTCCCCGCTCACTTCCTTGGGAAAGGGCAGTGATTTACGCGGCTTCCAGACGATTACGCCTCATTTATCAGTACATCGACTACCCGGCCGACAACAACAAGATGAGCTGGCAAGACATGCTCGCCTGGCTGCGGGAGAAGCGCTGGCAGTCCCTGGGCTTTGGCGGGGTGACCTACCTGGCGTTGCTGATCCCGGGGGTGAATGTGGTGATGATGCCGGCGGCGGTGGCGGGGGCGACGTTGTTCTGGGTGCGCGAGAACGGCAATGCGCGGGTCGTGAACACACCTACGCATCGAGCCTGAGCCTGCCCCAGGCGTAACCCTACCCCATCTACAGGAGCAGACCATGAACCGCTTCAGCCCCGCCAAACTAAAGCTGTCGAAATGGACCGCAACGCAGCCGGTAAACCGTGAAAAGCACTTCCTGGTCACCGACCTGGAGCATGACGAAGCGGGCGTGCTGCTGCGCGTGGAACTGCAGGCGGTGCACAGTGGGCGCAGCGAGTGGCTGGATTGGCGGGTGCTGCGCGACGCCCAGGTGTGGGCGATGGGCTGGCGGTGAGCGCGTAAACCGGCCGCGTGCCTTTCAGGCAGCGGCTAACCTTGTACGTCTCCAAGCAGACGGCTGCGTGTCGCTTGGTTCAGGGTCACCACTGGCCTGCAAAACTGCCCAGCATCACTGCCCCAGGCGGCTGGAGAACTGCCCCACCACATCCACCACCCGCCTGGCCCCTTCCTGGATTTCCTCGATCACGCTTCCGGTCTGGTCCGCCAGCGCGCGGCCTTCTTCGGCCTGACGCTTGCTGGTGTCGATGATCGACACCGCAGCCTGGGCCAACTGCTCGTTTTGCTGCACCACACGGGCTATTTCCTCGGTAGCCGTACTGGTGCGCGAGGCCAGTTGACGCACCTCATCGGCCACCACCGCAAAGCCCCGCCCCTGCTCGCCAGCGCGGGCGGCTTCGATGGCGGCGTTGAGCGCCAGCAGGTTGGTCTGCCCGGCGATATCGCTGATGGTCTTGATGATCGAACCAATGACCCGCGACTGGGTGTCCAGCGCCTGGATGCCGTCGGCAGCCTGAAGCATCGAGGCTTCCAGCCCGCGCATGACGCTGACGCTCTGCCCGACCACCTCGGTGGCCCGGCGGGCGCTGGTGTCCGTTTCCCGCGAGGTGTTGTAGGCAACGTCCGCCGCCTGGGCCACTGCTTGCTCCTGGTTCACCTGTTCGGTGATGACCGTGGCGAACTTGACCACTTTGTAGAGCTCATCGTGGGCGTTGAAGATCGGGTTGTAGGACGCTTCCAGCCAGATTACCCGGCCGTGAGCATCGATCCGCCGAAAGCGCTCGGCAATGTATTCACCGCGACGAAGCTTGTCCCAGAATGCCTGGTAGCCCGGTGCATTGACCTCGGCAGGTTCGCAGAACATACGGTGGTGCTTGCCACGGATTTGATCCAGCCGGTACCCCACTGCCGACAGGAAGCGTTCGTTGGCGGTCAGGATCATGCCATCGAGGTCGAACTCGATGACCGCCGTCGAGCGCATCAACGCCTTGATCAGGCTCTCGTGCTCGCGGGAGGTGACGATGGTGCGGGTCAGGTCGCTCGAATGCAGGGTGAAATACTTGATGCGCCCGTCGCTACCCTTCACAGGTTGCAGGATCGTACGCAGCCAGGCTTCCTGGCCGTCCCCGCGCAGCAGGCGAAACGCGCCATTGAAATGCTCGCCCCGGCTGATGGCATTTTTCATGCGCTGGTGAAAATCCAGCGACTTGACGTGGGCAGGCACGATGTCTTCGATGTTGCGCCCAAGCAA
>Ga0302347_1000624_pt1 | contig 52838 bp, 46 predicted proteins | sample PhyWR1_FD_202178 | JGI IMG/M metagenome (GOLD analysis project Ga0302347, IMG submission 202178) | Leaf surface microbial communities from wheat plants in UC Gill Tract Community Farm, Albany, California, United States - DLSL W.R1 (v2)... | ecosystem: Host-associated > Plants > Phyllosphere >... | reverse complement strand
TGTTGTCTCCTGTCGGCAATACCGTAGAGTCTACCTGGAAAGCTCTCCTTGCCGGTCAGAGTGGCATCAGCCTGATCGACCATTTTGATACTAGCGCCTATGCAACAAAATTTGCTGGCTTAGTAAAAGACTTTAACTGTGATGACATTATCTCACGCAAAGAACAGCGTAAGATGGATGCCTTCATTCAATACGGAGTTGTTGCGGGCTGGCAAGCCATGCAGGATTCTGGTCTTATCGTTACAGAAGAAAATGCATCCCGTATTGGAGCTGCTATTGGTTCAGGTATCGGTGGTCTTGGTCTTATCGAAGAAAACCACACGGCGTTAGTTAACGGTGGTCCACGTAAGATCAGTCCCTTTTTCGTCCCGTCTACTATTGTGAATATGGTAGCAGGCCATCTGACGATTATGCTTGGCTTACGTGGTCCTAGCATCTCAATTGCTACCGCTTGTACCTCTGGTGTGCATAATATTGGTCAGGCTGCGCGTATCATTGCTTATGGCGATGCTGATGCAATGCTGGCAGGTGGCGCAGAAAAAGCCAGTACACCTTTAGGTGTCGGTGGATTCGGTGCTGCTCGAGCGCTGTCAACGCGTAACGATAATCCGCAAGCTGCAAGTCGTCCTTGGGACAAAGACCGTGATGGTTTTGTACTGGGTGATGGTGCTGGCATGATAGTACTAGAAGAATATGAGCATGCCAAAAAGCGTGGCGCAAAAATTTATGCTGAGATTGTCGGTTTTGGCATGAGTAGCGATGCTTATCATATGACTTCGCCACCAGAAGATGGATCAGGTGCTGCATTAGCAATGGAAAATGCATTGCGTGATGCCGGTATCGATGCTGCGGAAGTGGGTTATGTGAATGCGCATGGCACCTCAACACCTGCAGGCGATAAAGCAGAAGCTCAGGCCGTCAAGACCATCTTTGGTGCTGATGCCAGCCGTGTTCTGGTAAGCTCAACCAAGTCAATGACCGGTCACTTGTTAGGTGCGGCGGGCGCGGTAGAGTCAATTTACACTATTCTGGCTTTACGTGACCAAGCGGTTCCGCCTACGATCAATCTCGATAACCAGGATACCGGTTTCGATTTAGATTTGGTTCCGCATGAAGCACGTCAGGTCACAGGTCTGGAGTACACATTGTGTAACTCCTTTGGCTTTGGTGGTACCAACGGTTCTTTGATCTTTAAAAAGATATAAACCCAAAATAATTCAAGACTCAAGTAACTTGAAGTATGACGGGGATAAACCGTATTAATAACAGAGTCTGCTCGCAGACTCTGTTATTCCAGAGCCACCCTTCTTTACCCCGCCGGTATTATTCCATCCTGTACTGAGGGTCCTTGTATGCATCTCATTAATGGTCAGTGGCAAAGCGGCATTAGCGCCAGCGACCGCGCTGTTCAGTTTGGCGATGGCTGTTTTACCACTGCGCGTATCCTGGCAGGCCAGGTCTGTTATCTGAACGATCATCTTCGTCGCTTACAGCAAGCCTGTGAAGTGTTACTGATTACTGAGGTTGACTGGCAGGCGCTCTTGCAGGAAATCAATCAACTAGTCAGTGACGTACCGGATGGTGTGCTGAAAATCATTCTCTCACGTGGTGCTGGCGGGCGAGGGTACAGTGCCAGCCATTGCGATAACCCTACCCGAATACTTTCTCTTTTTCCGCGACCTACCTTCTATCAGCAATGGCGAGAGCAGGGCATCAAGCTTGCTCTGAGTTCTGTTCGACTGGGACAGAACCCTGCTTTGGCGGGTATAAAACACCTTAATCGTCTTGAACAAGTCTTGATCCGTACGCATCTTGAGCAGACTGACGCCGAGGAAGCTCTGGTTCTTGACAGTGATGGACGGCTGGTAGAATGTTGTGCGGCTAATTTATTCTGGCGTAAGGGAGAGCGGGTATTTACCCCTTACGTCGATAAATCGGGGGTCAATGGTACTATGCGTCAGCATATCATGGCCTGTTTAGAAAAGAGTTCGTGGTGTTGTGAACAAGTCGGCGAGCCACTGGATACGCTCGCCGATGCCGATGAGGTGGTAATCTGTAATGCGCTGATGCCGATAATTCCGGTCAGACAGGCTCAAAACTGGCATTACCCAACCGGCGCGCTATATCATTTTTTAGCCCCATTATGTGAGTAACTGATTACCAATGAAAAAATTCTTCCTGCTCCTTTTGTTCATTCTGGTTGTGCTGGCAATTGCCGCAGGCGTAGGCATGATGAAAGTTCGTCAACTGGCTGAGAGCCCGATTGATATCCAGCAAGACACCTTTTTCACCCTTAAACCAGGAACCGGACGGCTGGCTCTGGGAACACAACTCTATGAAGAGAAGTTGATTACCCGTCCGCGCGTATTCCAGTGGTTACTGCGTATTGAACCCGAGTTAGCACAATTTAAAGCAGGGACTTATCGTCTGTTGCCTGGTATGACGGTCAGGGAGATGATGCAACTGCTGGCTGACGGTAAAGAAGCTCAATTTCCCATTCGTTTTATCGAAGGGATGCGGCTGAGTGATTTGTTGAAACAATTGCGTGCTGCGCCTTTTATTCAGCACACCCTGGAAGACGACAACTATTCCACGATAGCGAAGACACTTGGCATTGACGATCCTGATCAGATAGAGGGCTGGTTCTATCCTGATACCTGGATGTATACCGCGAATACTACCGATGTGGCTTTACTAAAGCGGGCACACCAGAAAATGGTGAAAACAGTCGCTGAAACCTGGAAAGGGCGGGCTAAAGATCTCCCCTACCAGACTGAGAATGAGCTGGTGACTATGGCCTCTATTATCGAAAAAGAGACCGCCCTGGCCGAGGAACGGGAAAATGTGGCCTCGGTCTTTATGAATCGCTTACGTACCGGTATGCGGCTGCAAACCGACCCGACGGTTATCTATGGTCTCGGTGACGCTTATAATGGTCGATTGACACGTAAACATCTCGACACACCAACACCTTATAATACTTATGTTATCAGTGGAATGCCGCCAGGCCCGATTGCGCTACCAAGTAAAGCCTCCCTGCAGGCTGCCGCGCATCCTGGTGAGTCACCTTATTATTATTTTGTCGCCGATGGTAAAGGCGGTCACACCTTTAGCACTAATTTGACTAATCATAACAAGGCTGTTCAGGTGTATATAAAATCTCTCAAGGAAAAAAATGGACAGTAAATTTATTGTTATCGAAGGCTTGGAAGGGGCAGGTAAAACTAACGCACACAATGTGGTAGTCGCGACCTTAAAAGACTTAGGAATTAACTGTCTGACCTTTACGCGCGAACCTGGTGGTACGCCACTGGCAGAACGCCTGCGTGAGCTGACTCTGAATAATCGCGGCATTGGTGATGAAAAGGTCACTGATAAAGCGGAGTTGCTGATGTTTTATGCGGCTCGTGTTCAGTTAGTTGAAACGGTGATTAAACCTGCACTTGCCAGCGGACAGTGGGTTATTGGCGACAGGCATGATCTCTCGACCCAGGCCTACCAGGGGGGGGGGCGAGGTATCGATCAGACCTTGCTGATGACACTGCGTAATACTGTACTGGGTGATTTTCATCCTGATCTGACACTGTATCTGGATGTCACTCCAGAAGTCGGGCTAGGTCGTGCCCGTGCCCGGGGGGAACTAGACAGAATAGAGAAAGAGTCACTCGATTTCTTCAACCGCACGCGGCAGCGCTATCTTGAGCTGGCTAAGGCAGATAGCCATATTCAGGTTATCGATGCTACTGGCTCACTGGACGAGGTTTCACAGGCGATTCGCCAGACGGTGATGAACTGGTATCAGGAGCAAGCCTGATGAAATGGTATCCGTGGTTACGCGCGCCTTTTGAGCAGCTAATCAGCCAGTATCAGGCAGGCCGCGGACACCATGCCTTACTGGTTCATGCCCTGCCTGAGATGGGTGACGATGCGCTGATTTATGCTATTTGTCGCTGGCTGATGTGTCAGCGTCCTCAAGGCAATAAAAGCTGCGGAGAGTGCCACAGTTGCCAGCTGATGCAGGCAGAAACGCATCCTGATAGCTATAACATCGCCCTGGAAAAAGGCAAATCAACAATAGGTATTGATGTTATCCGCGAGATAACGGAAAAACTTTATAGTCACTCACAGCAAGGTGGCAATAAAGTGATACGTATTGCACAGGTCGATAAACTAACGGAAGCGGCGGCGAATGCGTTACTGAAAACATTGGAAGAGCCACCGCTAAAAACATGGTTCTTTCTGAGTTGTCCGGAACCTGCACATCTTCCTGCCACCTTACGTAGCCGTTGTCTCTCCTGGCATCTTGCTCCTCCGGCAGAGTCTTTTGCTCGCGCCTGGCTTTCCCGGGAAACGCAGCAAGCGCCAGACCAGTTAACGGCTGCATTACGGTTAAGCAGTGGATCACCCGCGGCGGCCTTACAGTTGCTGGAACCCATCCAGTGGAAACAGCGTGAAAAGCTGTGCGACAGCCTGGAAAAAGCCTGTGATTCCGGCGACATGCTGGCATTACTACCAGAATTTAATCAGGACGAAGCTGTTCGCACTGTACACTGGCTCTGCGAGTTATTACTGGATGCCATTAAATATCAGCAGGGCGCAACGGGCTGGTTAACCAATAATGACCATCTGTCCCTGGTCATAAAACTGACACAACTTTGTTCACCGGCCTTACTCCACAGTCTGCTACATACTTGGTTCCAGTGTCGGGAAACATTGCTCAATGTGGTGGGAGTGAACCGTGAACTTATCCTGACAGAAACATTGCTGACATGGGAGCGCCTGATGCAACCCGGTTCCATGCTTCCTTCACACCCTATTTAAGAGTAAATATATGTTTTTGGTCGACTCACATTGTCATCTCGATAGTCTGGACTATCAGTCCTTGCATAAAAACGTCGATGACGTTCTGGAAAAGGCTGCTGCCCGTGAGGTTAAATTCTGCCTTGCAGTTGCCACTACCCTGGACGATTATCAGGCTATGCGTCAGCTAGTCGGTGACCGGGATAACGTGGCATTCTCCTGCGGTGTGCATCCGCTTCATCAGGAGAAAGCCTATCCAATTGAGGATTTACGCCGTTTAGCTGCTGAGCCTGGTGTTGTGGCGATGGGCGAGACTGGGCTGGACTATTTTTATACCCCGGAAACCAAAAATCAGCAGCAGACCTCCTTCCGCTATCATATTCAGGTCGGGCGTGAGTTGAATAAACCGGTCATTGTCCATACTCGTGATGCGCGTACTGACACCCTGGCTATCCTGCAAGAAGAGAAGGTGATGGACTGCGGTGGAGTATTGCATTGCTTTACCGAAGATAAAGCCACCGCCGCCACTCTGCTGGATATGGGATTCTATATCTCATTCTCCGGGATAGTGACCTTCCGTAATGCCGAAGCTTTACGTGAAGTTGCCCGGTATGTGCCACTCGACAGGCTGCTTATTGAAACTGACTCACCTTACCTGGCTCCAGTGCCGCATCGTGGTAAAGAAAACCAGCCAGCAATGGTACGCGATGTTGCAGAGTACATGGCAGTATTGAAAGGCGTTTCAACCGAAGAACTCGCGGCTGCCACGACCCGTAATTTCAGTAACTTGTTTGGTATTTCTTTGTCACATCTATAATCTGTTTGATAATTAATTCGACCTTCGTAATAATTGACAAATAAATAGAGTGCCTGCTCCATATTTGGGAATCAGGCGCTTTTTATTTCATCAAAATGATAGCTATTTATTCATTTTTAGCTGTTTTTAGTGTGCGGTGAGAAAAAGTGTGACGGCTATCAAACAATATGTCTGCTATTTATTTTACCCTTCGTAATAAATGCAGGGGCACAAAGATGTCCGGCTTAAAGGGTAGGTTTTTCCGCCCTTAGCAGTTTTATACTAAAAAAAGTCTACTCAGGAGCACTCTCAATGATCTTTAAAAATGCATTTGCTAACCTGCAAAAGGTTGGTAAATCGCTAATGCTGCCCGTATCCGTGCTACCTATAGCCGGGATACTGTTAGGTGTAGGTTCTGCAAACTTCACTTGGTTACCTCTTGTCGTTTCCCACGTTATGGCTGAAGCGGGCGGTTCCGTTTTTGCCAATATGCCGCTTATCTTTGCTATCGGTGTTGCGTTAGGTTTTACCAACAACGATGGTGTTGCTGCCCTTGCATCAGTCGTAGCCTACGGGATCATGGTAAAAACCATGACCGTGGTTGCTCCTCTGGTGATGCATATGTCCACGCAGGAGATAGAGTCCAGTCACCTTGCTGATACTGGTGTGCTGGGGGGAATTATTGCCGGTTCGATTGCCGCTTATATGTTTAATCGATTCTATCGTATTAAATTACCAGAATATTTAGGCTTCTTCGCGGGCAAGCGTTTTGTACCTATTATTTCCGGTTTGGCGGCTATTTTCATGGGTATTGTGTTGTCCTTTATCTGGCCTCCTGTCGGTACCGCGATTCAGAAATTCTCTGAATGGGCGGCCTATCAGAACCCGGTTCTGGCATTCGGTATCTACGGCTTTGTTGAACGCTGCCTGGTGCCGTTTGGTCTGCACCATATCTGGAACGTACCTTTCCAGATGCAAATTGGTGAATATACCAATGCGGCAGGTCAGGTGTTTCATGGCGATATCCCTCGTTATATGGCCGGTGACTCAACTGCGGGCATGTTATCGGGTGGTTTCCTGTTCAAAATGTACGGTTTACCAGCGGCAGCTATTGCTATCTGGCATTCCGCGAAACCAGAGAACCGTGCCAAAGTTGGCGGTATTATGATTTCTGCGGCTCTGACTTCATTCCTGACTGGGATAACAGAGCCGATTGAATTCTCCTTTATGTTTGTTGCGCCAATTCTGTATTTCATCCATGCAGTACTGGCTGGTCTGGCGTTCCCAATTTGTATTCTGCTGGGTATGCGTGATGGTACCTCGTTCTCACATGGTTTAATTGACTTCATTATCCTGTCTGGCAACAGCAGCAAATTATGGCTGTTCCCAATCGTAGGTGCGGGTTATGCCGTGGTTTACTACACCGTATTCCGGGTTCTTATCAAAGCGCTTGATTTGAAAACTCCGGGTCGTGAAGATACTGTTGAAGAGAGCAAAGCGACTGTGACTAGTGAAATGGCACCAAGCCTGGTGGCTGCATTCGGTGGTAAAGATAACATTACCAATCTTGATGCATGTATTACTCGTCTGCGTGTTAGCGTTGCGGATATTGCCAAAGTCGATCAGGCTGGACTCAAAAAATTAGGTGCGGCAGGTGTAGTGGTTGCAGGTTCTGGTGTACAGGCTATTTTTGGCACCAAATCCGATAACCTGAAAACTGAAATGGATGAGTGGATCCGTAGCAACTAATGATTTAGGTTGTATAAATTTTTATCCGGGAAGGCGTACCCTTTTTCGGTAAACATGACGGGAGGGAAAGTAATTTTCCTCCCGTCATGTTAAAAAAATCAGTATTAACGCGGATCCATCCACATCACTCTTATGCTGTAACGATTTTTTCACTCAACACTCCTTACGCTGTACCTCATATCAGACGCTTTTTCGTGCGAAAACGGCCCATCTATTAAAGAAAATGTGACCGAAGGTTGAGTCAGAACTCTGCCTCGCTCATACTCCGTTATCGCTCTTTTAATTCAGGAACAAACGATGGCCGAAGAAACCATTTTCAGTAAAATTATTCGCGGTGAAATTCCAGCCAATATCCTGTACCAGGATGAGCTAGTCACGGCATTTCGTGATATCGCACCTCAGGCTCCGAGCCATATTCTGATAATACCGAATGTTTTGATCCCCACTGTGAATGACGTGACGGCTGAACATGAGGCAGCACTGGGGCGTCTGTTTACTGTCGCGGCTAAAATTGCCGAGCAGGAAGGGATTGCTGAAGATGGTTACCGCCTGATAATGAACTGTAACCGTCATGGTGGACAAGAAGTTTACCATATTCACATGCATCTGCTGGGTGGTCGTCCGCTGGGACCGATGCTCGCTACTAAAGCCTGAGATGACAATGCGTAAGACTTTTGGTCTTTTAATGCTGGTGTTATTTATCGTAGGGTGCAGCTCGCGCCCTGGCATTCCGGTGAATGACACTCAGACACTGGTGATGGAAGGTGCTATCCTAGCTGCGGGTATTCGCGCCAGTAGCCCGACAATATCACAACGAGACGGCACCGCGACTGCGCTCTCATCGTTGTATAATGAAAAACAACATCCGGTCCAGCTATACTATCGTTTCTACTGGTATGACGAAAAAGGACTTGAAATCCATCCGGCTGATAAAGTTCAGGCGTTAACGCTTGAAGCCGCCTCTGGAAAACAAATTCAGTCTACGTTGTATAATCCTGATGCCAGTAAAGTCCGTCTTTTTCTCTCGTTAAGGAGTGAATTGTGATAACGGGAATTTATCGTTACCTGACAGTTACTGCTCTGGCACTGATACTTACCGGGTGTATTAGTACTGAACAAACGCCAGCTCCGGTTGAACCTGCCAATCCAGACCAGGGAACCGTCGTGACCCCGCCGCCAACCGTACCCTCACTTCCTGATATCGAAGTGATTGAACAACCGGAACCGACGATTCCAGCAGTTCCGAAAGTGCGTACCTACGCATGGAGCAGCGCCATTGCTCCCATGGTTAGCAAAATGTTGCAGGCCGACGGTGTGACACCGGGTGGTGTATTACTGGTCGACAGTCTGAATAACCAGACCAATGGTAGCTTGCAAACCGGTAGCGCGACGGAGGCATTAGTCAATGCTCTGGCTAATAATCCAACCTTTACCTTAGTTTCAGCACAACAGCTGGCACTGGTAAAACAGCAGCTGGGTTTATCGCCACAAGATAGCCTGGGTAGCCGTAGTAAAGCGATTGGTATTGCGCGCAATGTGGGAGCGCAATATGTGTTGTACAGTAATGCCAGCGGCAATGTGAATGCACCTACCTTGAAAATGCAACTGATGCTGGTACAGACCGGCGAGATAATCTGGTCAGGTAACAGTGCTGTTTCGCAAACCGACTAATACACCTCTTGAGGCAGTGATTGCACGATATCTTCCGGTGGCTGATGCCACCGGTTGTTTTTGTGCTCTTGAAGGACTCAGTGGGACCAGTTTTCGTCTGGAAACTGAACTAGGACTGTTTAATGCCAGAAAGTTGCCTGAACAGCGACTACCTGGTTTGTCATTACATCGCTATCACAAGGTGCTAAAACAGTTACCTCCCGGTATTGCCCCGCAACCTTACGCCTTGGTAGAAGGCTGGCTGCTTAGCCACTGGCTGGAAGGAGATCCCTTGTCAGGATCCTTACCGACAATCGAGCTTGCCAGCTTATTACACCTGTTGCATCGACAACCTCTTTTCGGCTGGCGGGTCAGAATTGCCCCCTTACTCAGCTACTACTGGCAGCAAAGCTCACCCATGCGCCATACTGCATACTGGTTACGTCGCCTGAAGCTTTTACTCGCGGCTAAAGAACCGCAACCATTGAGATTAGCGCCATTGCATATGGATGTTCATGCCGGGAATCTGATTCAGCAAGCGCAAGGGTTAGGGTTGATTGACTGGGAATATGCAGGCGATGGTGATGTCGCACTCGAACTGGCCACAATACTGGCCAGTAATCCCTTTATTAACGATGATTTTTTGCCTCATTATGCTCATCTCGCCCATCTGGAGCTGGATGAATTACATCGTCAGATAACGCGCTGGCAACCCTGGGTTAAACTATTGGTTGCCTCATGGTATGAATGCCGCTGGCAACAAACAAATCAATCACAGTTTGCCGCCCTTGCCGATACGGCGTGGCAAGAGATGAGATATCAGGAGAATATATGGGTCCGGTAATGTTGGACGTAGCGGGTTTTGAACTCAGTGCTGAAGAGCGTGAAATTCTGGATTGTCCGCTGGTAGGGGGGCTAATTTTGTTCGCCAGAAACTATCATGACCCGCAACAGCTTCGTGAATTAGTCCGCCAGATCCGAGCCGCATCCCGGCACCATTTGGTCGTTGCTGTCGATCAGGAGGGTGGGCGAGTGCAGCGTTTTCGTGATGGCTTTACGCGTTTGCCTGCCGCTCAGTCATTTGCGGCATTATTGGGTGTCGAAGCTGGAACAAAACTTGCTGAAGATGCTGGCTGGCTGATGGCCAGCGAGATGATAGCCATGGATATTGATATCAGTTTTGCTCCCGTACTGGATATTGGTCATCTCAGCGCGGCTATTGGTGAGCGTTCCTACCACGCTGACCCGAAAAAAGCACTACAGGTAGCGACTGGGTTTATCGATGGTATGCACGCAGCGGGGATGAAAACGACGGGTAAACATTTTCCAGGGCATGGGGCCGTCAGTGCTGACTCGCATAAAGAAACACCGCATGATCCACGCTCAGAAACTGAAATTCGCCAGCATGATATGGGTATTTTTGCTTCGTTAATCCGTGACAGTAAGCTCGATGCCATTATGCCTGCACATGTGATTTATCAGCAGGTCGATGACAAACCTGCCAGCGGTTCAGCGCACTGGTTAAAAACTGTTTTACGTGGCGAGTTGGGGTTTAATGGCGTGATTTTCTCTGATGACTTGTCGATGGAAGGGGCGGCGGTAATGGGCAGCTATACCGAGCGTGCTCAGGCATCACTGGATGCAGGTTGCGATATGGTACTGATCTGCAATAATCCTAAAGGTGCAGTAAGTGTGTTAGATAACCTGTCGACGGTCAAAGTAGAACGTCTGGCAAATTTGTATCATAGAGGTACATTTACGCGTCAGGAATTACAGTCATCCACTCGTTGGAAGCAGGTCAACCAGCAGCTGGAAGCGTTATATGAACAGTGGCAAGCAGCGAAGGAGATGCAATGATTATCTATTTACACGGTTTTGACTCCAGTAGTCCCGGTAACCATGAAAAGGTACTGCAGCTTCAATTTATTGATCCCGATGTGCGGCTTATCAGCTATAGCACGCGGCATCCGAAACACGATATGCAGCATTTGCTGAAAGAAGTCCATAAGATGCAGCAGCTCACTGATGATGAACGGCCGTTGATTTGTGGGGTAGGGCTGGGGGGATTCTGGGCTGAACGTATCGGCTTTCTTTGCGATATGCGTCAGGTTATGTTTAATCCTAATCTTTATCCCCATGAAAACATGGACGGCAAAATTGATCGTCCGGAAGAGTATGCCGATATTGCGACCAAGTGTGTGAGCAACTTTCGGGAAAAAAATCGCGATCGTTGTCTGGCTATTTTATCTCGCAAGGATGAACTGTTGGACAATCAACGTACCGCGCAAGCCTTGGATCCCTACTATGAAATTATCTGGGATGAAGAACAAGGCCACAAATTTAAAAATATTTCTCCGCACTTACAACGTATTAAGGCTTTTAAATCCTTAGGCTGATCACTGTGGTTCTATTTTGAATAGCGCTTCAGGACGTTAAAAAACTCGCATTTTGAACTGCACCCCAAAAGTTGGACACCCAACTGAGTAAGGTGCAGTTTTTTATGAGCAAGTATTCCCTCAGTTTCAAGCTTCAGGTTGTGCAGCATAACCTTTCCGGTCTGGAAGGACACAGGGCAACTGCAAAGCGTTTTGGCATTGATCACAGTGCCGTTCGTAAATGGACTGCTCTCTGGAAGCTTCATGGCGAAGCCGGACTGACTAGCCGATATTCCATCTATCCTCCCGTTTTTAAAGAATTTATTATCCTGCATATGCGAGAAAACCAGTTGTCCATTCGAGAAGCCTGTGCAAAGTTTGCTATCCCGGCTTTTTCCTCGGTTTGTCAGTGGGAACGGTTGTATGATGAAGGAGGGCTGGAAGCTCTCACAGACAACCGTCGCAGGAAAAAAACGATGCATAAAGAACCTAAAAATAAGCCAGCCTCTCCCTCACAAACGACTCTTAATCCAGACGAACGTGAGGAGCTGGAACAGCTACGTGTTGAAGTGGCTTACCTAAAAAAGCTACAGGCCTTACTCAGGGAAAAAAACACGACGAAACGCGGGATAAAACACAAGTCGTGAATGAGTTAAGGCCGAATTATCCTCTGGCTCGTTTATTAAAAGCGGCGGGGTTAGCCAGAAGTACGTTCTACTGGCAGCTGGCCTGTAGCAAAAAACCGGACAAATATGCCGATGATAAGCGTCAGATTTTGACGTTATTTCATAAACATAAAGGCAGATATGGCTACCGGCGTATCACGCTGGCCCGTCGGCGGGAAGGGAGTTTACTGAATCATAAAACGGTGCAGAGGCTAATGCAGCAGTTAGATTTATCCTCTTGTATAAGAAGGAAGAAATACGCCTCTTACAAAGGCCGATACGGTAAAGCTGCTGGTAATGTACTGAACCGTCAGTTCAGTGCAGACAAACCCAACCAGAAATGGGTCACGGACGTGACAGAATTTAAAATTGCCGGTGAAAAGCTCTATTTATCCCCGATCCTTGACCTGTATAACGGTGAAATCATCTCGTATCAGATGGTGTACGAAAGAATAAAACAGAAACTAAAAGGCCTGAGTCCGGTAGAGTACCGAACTCAGGCTCATATAGCCGCCTAATAAACCGTCCAACTTTATGGGGTGCAGTTCATTTTGATGCGGGTTTTTTGTCATCTACGTTGGGGAAATTGATAAATATCAATTTTGGTGTGACCATTTTGTCCTTCGTGTTATTCTTCTGACCTCAGTAAATCATGCATGCTAAACCATTGTTAAATAAGGGTTATTGCGATAACTTTTAATTAACATTTGGTTAATATTTTCGGGGGTCAAATTGACTACATCGTTGAAAAAAATAGTGATTGTAGGTGGCGGGGCAGGAGGCCTTGAGCTAGCGACACAGCTAGGGAAAAAACTGGGTCGCCGTAATAAAGCAGAGATAACCTTGGTTGACCGTAACCATAGCCATCTTTGGAAACCGCTGTTGCATGAAGTGGCAACCGGTTCACTGGATGAAGGTGTGGATGCGATAAGTTACCTGGCTCATGCGCGTAACAACCACTTCCATTTCCAGTTGGGGTCAGTCACTAATCTTGACCGTGAAACGAAAATGCTCACCATCGCTGAGTTGCGTGATGAGAAAGGTGAATTACTGGTTGGTGAGCGTCAGCTGCCTTACGATACGCTGGTGATGGCGCTGGGCAGTACCTCTAACGACTTCAATACGCCGGGTGTTAAAGATAACTGTATCTTCCTCGATAATCCTCATCAGGCACGTCGTTTCCACTCTGAGATGCTGAATCTATTCCTGAAATATTCGGCTCAGGGTGATGCTAACGAAACGGTGAATATTGCCATTGTCGGTGGTGGTGCAACCGGCGTTGAGTTATCCGCAGAACTGCATAATGCAGTGAAGCAACTGCACAGCTATGGTTATAAAGGTCTGACCCGTGATGCCTTAAATGTCACCCTAGTGGAGGCGGGTGAACGTATCCTGCCGGCACTACCACCACGTATTTCTGCGGCAGCACATAGCGAGTTAACCAAGCTTGGTGTCACAGTGATGACACAAACCATGGTGACCAGTGCACAGGCCGATGGCCTGAATACTAAAGACGGACAATTCATTAAAGCTGATCTGATGGTATGGGCCGCTGGGATTAAAGCCCCTGACTTTATGAAAGACTTGGCCGGGCTGGAAACCAACCGCATTAATCAGCTGGTGGTTGAACCTACGCTCCAGACGACGCGTGATCCGAACATCTATGCCATTGGTGACTGTGCATCTTGTGCACGTCCTGAGGGCGGATTTGTTCCCCCACGTGCACAGGCGGCGCACCAGATGGCATCTCGTGCTTTGGGCAATATTATTGCTGAAACGAAAGGCCAGCCACTGAAACCTTATGTCTATAAAGATCATGGTTCACTGGTTTCATTGTCTCGCTTCTCGACTGTCGGTAGCCTTATGGGTAACCTGATGCGCGGTTCCATGATGGTTGAAGGCCGTATTGCGCGTGTAGTGTATATCTCGCTGTACCGTATGCATCAGATAGCGCTGCATGGCTATCTGAAGACCGGACTGATGATGATCGTTGGCAGTATCAACCGCGTTATTCGTCCGCGCCTCAAACTACACTAATCATTTTATCTAATGTTCTGCCGAGTCTGGATGGTTATCCAGACTCGGCCAGCCTTCCTCGAAAATATTTGCCTTCCTGTCATTATTCCTATCCCTTGATAAATTATCAGTTTGTAAGCCATGCTTAGCTATATGGTAATAAGAACTTTGTCGATAATATTTCTCATTATCAATAATGATTGTTAGAATCGTTAACATTAAATAGCTGTCATACTTCATATTGCCTGTACTCAGTTCGATGAAGGTATCAACAGTAATAAATTGACGAATCAAAAGGTAAGAAAGTTATGGCAGGAGTTCAGGGCTATCGCCTGTTTAATGTCCAACTGGCGCGTAAGTCAGTAGTTTCCCCTTCTCTGTTAAGTCTGGTATTCACCGGTCCTGATGTCAGTTATATGAAATGTGACTCACCCGATCAGCGGATAAAGCTGTTGTTACCTTCACTGGACGGTACACCCTCTGCTCTGTCGAATGACGGTCAATGGTACGACATGCTGCAATCAATGGATAAAGAGAAGCGTCCGATTCTGCGTACCTATACCTTGCGTCATGTGGACAGTGCTAAGGAAGAGTTGACCGTCGAGTTTGTCAGTCATGGTACTGAAGGCCCGGCTTCGAGCTTTGCTATTAATGCCATGCCTGGTGCGACGATACAAATAGTGGCTCCTAATGCTGAACATGTGGAAGACAGCGGTGGGTATGAGTGGACACCTCCGACAGGTTTACGTCATGGCTTAATTATTGCGGATGAAACTGCACTGCCTGCCGCCCGTGGCATTCTGGAACTACTGGCAAAATTGCCGGAACCACCCCGGATACAGGCTTTTTTTGAAGTGCCAGAAACGGCTGATTGTGTTGATTTAAGTGCTTTTAGTTTCGCACAAATACACTGGTTACCCCGTGCTCCAGTGAATGCCAGTTATGGTGAGTGCCTGGTGAAGTCGGTGAAAGAGCAGGTCTGGCTTCCACAAGGTTTTCAGCACAATATTATTCAGGAAGAAGCTGAAGGTGAACTGCTGTGGGATAAAGCTACCTCCGATAACCGGGAGTTTTATGGTTGGGTGGCTGCCGAGTCGACAGCAGTAAAATTGCTGCGTCGTTATTTGATTGGTGAACGGGGCGTTAACCAGGAAGCGATAAACTTTATGGCTTACTGGGCTAAAGCGCGTACGCGTAACTCATAATCCATAGTTGCAGGCCTGGGATATTTGTTGCCAGGCCTGCGGCTGTATTTCGTTGTCCGTCTTGAGTCTCGCGTACTAACCGTCTGTCATTCTGTTTTGATTAGTCCGGGTAATAATTTGATGGTGGTTGCCACCAGGCTTAACAACTCTTCACAGCTTGCACCATCCCGAGCTGAAACCGACATACCACGAATAATACAGCTTAAATATTTAGCCACGTGGTTAACATCACAGTGTTCAGGCAGTTCACCCAGGCTCTGACGCTCACGTAAAAAACGTGCCAGCGACTCATCCTGCATGATATGTCGTGCTTTGATAGTGTCAGCTATATCTTGTGAAGAAGCTCCCAGCCCTGAAGAGGTCGAGACAATAAAGCATCCTGATGGTGTTCCTTCAGCGGTAAAACATCTGGCTATTGCGCTCAGAAAAGTTTCCAGAACTTCAGTGACAGAACCTGACTCACCAAATAAACAGATTTCATATTGGTCGGTAAAACGAGCGATATAGTGCTCAAGTACAGCACGAAACAGGCCCTCTTTATTGGTGAATTCAGCGTAAAGCGTGGGTGCTTTAGCCCCTGTAGCGGCAACCAAGTGTGACAGGGATGTTCCTTCATAACCATGTTGCCAGAAAAGAGCCATCGCTTTATCCAGCGCATCTTCCCGGTCAAACACCTTAGGCCGGCCACGGCTTTTTTTATTGTCACAGATTATGGTTACCATCTTGCCGTTTACCTCTGCCAAAATTATTAATGAATAATCATTATAAAAACAATACTCCACCGTATCCAGTGGCTTTTTATGCAAGATAAGAATGACTTATTACAGGGAAAGAGCACATATAAACAAATTGATTAACGATCGATAATAAAACATTGACATGTGATCTGGATCACCATTATGATTATCTTATCAATCGTTAACTAAAGCGATTCAAGATCATTTATCTTCTATTGAAAGGCAATCATCATGAACAAACTCACTGCACTTTTTGTGGCCGCGCTTCTGTCTTCACTTTCTTTTGCAAGCTTTGCTGCGGTACAGGTCTCTGAAGCGCCACAAAATCAGCAACAAATTGGCATTATTGGTGCCACCGTTCATAGCGATTTAGGTTCTTTAGAAGAGAAACTGGGTGAGAAAGCGGAGAGACTAGGCGGAACCTCATTCCGCGTCACGTCAGCCGTTGGCAACCATCTTCTGCACGGCACTGCGGTTGTTTATCAGTAAACATCGGCATTGATTGTATTACCCTCCTCTTTGTAGTTATTTGCTAGATTATTATCTGCCATGTGCAATTTGCCTCCTGCCCGTCGAATAGCGACAGACAGGAGGTTTTTTTATATCTTCTGCGTCAGGATGTGGCGATCGGGTGGTCGCAGATAGAATTGACCCAAATTATAAATATCATTTCCCGGTAACGCGGTAAAAGTACGGGAGAGACGAATAACCGGCCTTCCTGTGTTGCTTAACGTTAATTGATTACCTTGTTGTTTGACCATTAACGCATCCCAGGGGGATTGGCTAATGCTCATATCTGCCGGAATAATTAACATAACCACTTCTTGGCGGACAGGTATTCTGGTGGCATTTTTTTGTCTCCCGAATGCCTTGAAAGACAACTTTCAACAGCGTCTCCTGCGAAATATTAACGCCATACTGGCGAGGCATTAAAGCAGAGTTCACTGATAAGTAAGGATTAACTAAATTGTAATCTGTATTTAAATGTAGCCGATAAACTGAATATCATTTTAAGCACCTTTTTGCGGTATCTGTTTTTTCAAAAAATAATATGTGCATTATTTATTTAGTTGATGAAAATTTATCAAATACTAAATTTAAAAGTCAGGATGGCTTGCCCAATAAAATCGGTTCTACCAGAAATATCAATACCATTCGCTATCAATATATTATTAGGTAGAATATAGGAGCGATTATCGGTGTTACGGACCACAACAGTCGTCGTAAATATTTTTCCAGCCAGTAAGTCTAACTCTTCAAGTGCCACACCTCTTTGCTCTGTACTGGTCCAGCCTACAGTCACATTTTTTTGTAATGCCGTAGGTGAGTTATATGATGTATTATCAGGACTATCATTTGCCCGGCTAACATATGCTTTTTGACCATCAACAGTTGCTGAGGTCAACCGGAATGCAATACCACCAACTTGTTGTGTAGTGTCTTCCGTATTGACCAAATTGAATGTCGTAAATCGTGAGAATGGAGATTCAGTGCCGATTATAATCATATCTGGATTTTCATAAGCATCTGTAGCTCTGAAGGTTAAATAGGTTTCTGCATCACAACTAACAGTGAGTGGATTAGAGAGGGCAGGTAATATATATAAATTATTATTTGTAGTTAAACTGGGAGAGAAGTTTCCTAAAGAATACAGTAAATCATCATTCCCCCCATTTATGATACAGGTTGGTGGCGCAATATTCCCAGCCACCTGAATATTTGCAACGGGTACTGCTGCCCGGACTGGCGATAACAAATTCTCTACAAGTAATAACAAGATTAAGTATATCTTTTTCATTAAAAGAATCCTTTCTTTTTATTTTCTACCAGTAGCAAAAAATAGCTCCAGAAGAAATGAATGGTGATACATCACAGAAATAGACTGTGCAGCCGAATCTATATGCCGAAAGCAAATGTCAGTACCGCAAAACCATCCAGCGCTGCATCCCCCGTGCTATTTTTCATGAGGCTGTTAATGGTGGGGGTGACGGTGAAATCAGCAGCAAAAATTTGCCCTGCAGCCAACTGAGTTGAACTTGTCGCCCAGCCTGAAAGCTGGGTTTTATTCACTAAACCAGTCACAGCATAGCTAGTACCTGAAAGAACACCGACAGCTGTTTCAGTGGCATCTGCATTGGCTTTCACCGTAGCATTTTCCATTTTCACAGTATAGAAGCCAACCTTAGTATCGGTGTCGTAGGTGCCTAATCCAAAGTTGCTATTTCCTGTGGTCAATTCAGTTCCGGCTCGTTCATCTGCCGAGGTAAATGTCAGATAGGTAGTGGCATCACAGACTACTGCAATATTCTGCGACTGCGGACTTAAGACTAAGTTACCGCTTGCCGGAAAGATTCCGGGTGAAATATCAAAGTCATAGGTATAGGTCTCTTCTTTCTGGCCATTAAGGGTGCAGGTAGGGGGCGTAATTGATCCGGTTACCTTGAGGTTGGCGATGGGTACTGCTGCTAATGTCGTTCCTGACAAGGTGATTAATGACAGGGCTAAGAGGGCTTTTTTAAACATAGAGAGCTCCTTATAAACATAAATATCTCCTTAAAGAAAAGTACAAATTTCTTTAGCACATAGTTACCATTATGTAATGATTTGACTCAGTTAAAAAAACGGCTTAATAATTTTGACATCAATAGTGACGTTACCAATCTGGTGGGGATATTCACCAGACCCCAATATAAAAAGTCATATAGCCAAGGAGAAAATAGGAAATATTGTTTTGTTTATTCTAAGTCATCGAGCCAGTAGTGAGTTTTTTATCTAAAGGCTTGTTTTTTTCAAAATCAGAATAAATAATTGAGACAGCTGTTCGCTTATGTTTTGCGATATCCTGTGTCGATAAAAAAATTTTACTCATCATATGACAGATTTATCATTCTTGACAGAGTAGGTTAAAAGACTCTGTATCTGTATAGTTATCAATATGGATGGTTTTTTTTAAACAAATCAATATAATAACAATAACAATGCAGTTATTTAGAGTGAAAGGTTATGTGTAATATATCTTTGGGTGCAAATAAAAAACAATAATCACCTAATATATCTTCTGAGCGTGGTTTAATATGTTGCTTAAAAGCTGTAAACACTAAATGACTGCACAGAATGGTTAATTACGATTTTGCACAGGTCTTGTGAAAATTTACCTTGGCGCTTATTTTTCTACGTATCCTATTGATATGGAAATAGATAAAGCCTGAGTTTATAACGGGTTAAACTCAGGCTTAAAGCAGGTATCAGGCTACTGCTGATCGTACGCACTGACTGTTGGGGCAGATCAGATATTTTCCACTGCAGGCGTATGAGCTTTGACGTCTACTGGCATACCTGAACGATGTTCCATCACTTGATCCATCACATCAGCATCTGTTTTCTGAGCACTGCGGAATTGTGTCATCTTGTCAGTAAGCTGAATAGGGAGCAGTTGCGGATCATCATTAATTGACTCTGATAGTGGCTGGTGAACTTCAACCAGACGATGACCATTAGGTTCAATCGAGGTTTTGATGGGATCGTTAATAATCCGCACTGGCGTGCCCACTGGGACGTTGTCAAATAACTCTTTAATATCGCCATCACGCAGACGAATACAACCTGAGCTGACACGCATACCAATTCCAAAATCGGCATTGGTGCCATGAATCAGATAGACGCCGCCATAGGCTGCCAGGCGAATAGCATGGTGACCCATTGGGTTATCATTGCCCGCTGGGACTACTGCAGGCAGTTTAATCCCCTGGGCAAGGTAACGGGCGCGGATATTGGCCGTTGGAGTCCAGGTTGGGTTAGCGCGTTTATCCGAAATTTTCGTGACCATCGTTGGCGTCAGTGTATCGCCACCTAACTGACCAATACCGATAGGATAAACGGTGACTTTATCTTGCCCGGCAGGGAAGTAGTAGAGCCGAAGTTCTGCCAGATTAAGCACAATACCTTCACGCGGTACATCAGGTAGCAGCATTTCAGTTGGGATCGTCAGTACGTTACCTGCGCGCGGTACATAAGGGTCTACGCCTGGGTTCGCTTGTAACAGCGCCAGAAAACCGACATTGTACTTTTTAGCAATGGCTTCCAGTGAACCCCCATCATTCTCAACGACATGATACTGGTTTTTACCAATCAGCTTACTGTTTGCAGCAGGAAGAGGGTAGTCACGAGCAAAAGCAGGCATGACAATACTGGTGGTACCAATAAGTATAGCAAGTGCAGCTAGCTTTTTGGTGTAAGGAAAAAGTCGCGATAAAGACATGATAGCTACCCTGAGATTCTGATATACCCGTGATACTTCATAGTGCCTGGGTATAATAGTAAACGCTAAGGCGTCAATTATCTGTCATGACGGGGTCTTAAAGACCAGGAGAAATGAAAAGAATATGTAAAGATTGGCGTTTTACCCCGTAACTGGAAGATTACGGGGCAGTGAACCAAGTTACGATATGCTGAGGTAATAAATCTAATCTGATACTGACATTAATATTGAATCGGTCGGTAGCTTGTCAGAGACAAAATAAGGTTTGCCATCACTCTCACTGATGTTTCCTGCAGTCCAGATACAAACGTCAATACTATAAAATCAGCTAGTTTTGCTCACCTTAATAATTGCATCATTTTGCATTTTAAAACCATAGCGACTGAGTGGATTTATTTTAATTTCATTCAACCCACGCTTTGTGGTCACGGTTCGGTTTTCTCCTGGCCGAAGATAGAATTGTCCGAGGTTGTAAATCTCATTTCCGGGTAGCGCCGTAAAACTAGGGGAGAGGCGAATAACTTGCTTTCCCGTATTGCTCAATGTCAATTGATCACCCTGTTGTTTAACGATTAATGCATCCCATGGGGATTGGCTGACCCTCATACCTGCTGGAATAATTAACATCGCTACATCTTGCCGGATCGGCATTCTGGTGCTGTTTTTCGTCTTCGCTCCTACACTTTGAAAGGAGACTTTCAACAATGCTTCCTCGGAAAGATTAACCCCATTTTTCAATATAAAGTTAATCTGCTGACTCTGCTCTGGCTCAATACGCGTAATCGGAGGGGAGATCATCACATTCTGTGCAAGAAGATCTCCTCCCTCAATATCGGAGACTTTTGTAGACAGTAATATGGGTTCTTTGCCGAGATTTTTGATGCTAAAGACTTTACGTGGCTCACTGGCATCCAAAATAACCGTCATTGTCTCTAGCTGGAAGCTCGCGTGGGCGAGACTACTTATCAAAACAATACTGCTTATAAGTAATTTTATTATAAACTTAGGCATAAATATTCACTCTCTTTACTGTGGGTTCCTTCGCCGCGCTCTTATATTGAGACGGCAAGATGCATTTATTGACAAACAGCAGCCACTTCTTCATATAGTAAATTCGGATCGAAATTCGTTGGGACAGGATAACTCACCAGACATTCCGTTTGATTCGCCATACGTAGACGAATCGAACGACCTATTTGCTCATTGCTGAGCAGGACATTGCCACTTCCCATAACAACGCCTATTAATTGACCTTTATCATCGATGACGCTACTGCCCAATGGTGCTGGAGTGTTATCGGCAAGGGTTACCCCCAGTAATAATTGCGTCATCACGGTTGCGGTAATATCGCGTGCGATCACCGTGCCTCGTGCGACCGCTACATCAAATGACGTTGTATCTAATCGCACGTTGAGCGGTAAATTTCGGGTGTTCAATTGCACCGTAGTTTTACGATTTATCGGTAAGGTTGGTATCGCTGCGGTACCAAAATGGTTGGTGAGGGTGGTTCCGCCCCCCATAGCATTAATTTGCACCCCCGACTGACCAGGAACACGTAAAACACCAAATGTATCGCCTAACGCTACAGGTGATGTGGCTAATAATCCGCTGGAATAGGCTACGGCACCTGAGGAAGAAAACATCATCGAATGGGTATTGTCATCACTCCATGACCCACTGCCTGCGAGCTGGCTATAGGCCGTTGTCGCATTAACACTCCCATTCACTCGATGCGTATCATGACTACGAGAAGCGCCTACTGAGTAGCCAAACAAATTATTAGGCCGATGGCTGAAGGTGGTTGTCAGCGTGGTTTCATCTTTATAACGTTGCATTTTCGCACTGAGTGAGGCATTTCGGCCGAACGGAATTGAGGCATTCACAAACACGCGATTATCGCGATCATTTCCCCCTTGATAACTCATGCTCAGTGATACCGTCTGGATTTTTTTGCCATAACTGACGGTATGTAAAACAGAATCTGATCTATCACCATAATAGTGGGTATACCCTAATGTGTAGCTTAATCGTCCCCAGTGGGTATCCCCCCAACTAATGGACGCGGAATTAGCCGCTTTCGTTTCACTGTCACGCCACCATAAGGATAAGTTTTCATCATCTGTAACGGGTGTGGTGGGGGCATTTTTTTGCAGAGTTTCATCCAGTGTTGGATAATCACGCGTTCGATACAGGCTTGATACGCCGAAGGAGAGGGTGCCTAACGGCGCACTCGCACTGGCATTCCATTGTTGCCCCTGCTTATCTGAATTCCGAGAATACTGTCCACTTAAACTACTGCCAATCTGTTGTTTCTCTCCCCACTGGTGTGCAAGCCGCCCGCCAACCGATTGATAACGATCAGAAAACTGCATACCGGCAAGATAATCTGTTTGTTGAAAACGCAGACTGCCTTCCATATTGACTATGAGGGGTTTTTCAACCTCATCATTCCCGGAGCGTTGACGGTATTGCCCTATGGCAACTTGATAGGTCGGTTCACTCATCTCGACGTCGGTGAGACGATTTGAGGTGATAACGCTAAATTGTTGGCGTTGCCCGTCTTCCTGGAGCACCGTGACCTGTAAGGGTTGCCCACTCACGACACCGTTAATACGGTCTAATTCAAAGGGGCCGGCAGGGATCAATGTGCGATACAATAAACGGCCATTTTGCATCACTTCCACGGTTGCCGATGTTTGCGCCACCCCGGTCACAGGAACCACTAATCTATGCGAATTTTGCAAGGCTGAATCAGAATACACTTGCACACCATTTAAAGGTGTTCCGCCAAAGAGGCTGCCTTGGGTACTGAGCTGTCCCAATTGTAATTGCGCACGCCACGGTGAAATACTGCGAGCTAAAGTCGTTTCATTAAACTGGTATTGTGTGCTGTTTTTTCCTGCTGAAAAACTACTGTTATTACGCAATACCCAGTTTTGCCAGTTTGCACCTGATTCAAATTGCCCCTGATAAAAATGTTGCGTATCGAGGCCTGTCATTTGCATCCCGTAAACGCGGTAATTACTTAGCAGGGCAAAGCCACCATAGGTTAATTCATCCCCTCGTAATTGCGGATCAAAGGCGCTTTCTTCTACCAAAATATCCAAACTAGCATTGTTAGGATGCGCCGTTACCTGTGCTCCAGGATATAATAGAGCAAGGTCGGTACAGCCAGGAGAAATGGGGGCTTCTCGTAATTTCAATATCCGCTGTAATGCGGGCGTCATGCACAGCTGACCTTGCTCTCCTACCGTGATAGTGGCCGAATAACGTGCGCTCCCATTGATAATAAGCGTAACGTCATGCTGACCAGGTAAAAACTGGCTTCCTTGCTTAAAAAATTCCGCGACATCAGCACCATATCCCAGAGATTTTAAGGCGCTCACATCAAAATCAACCACAGACGGGTTATCACGAGTTTTAGCGGGAGAGTTCATTGATCTGGAAAGCGGTAATTCCGGTAATAGTGTCAGCTGATTATTCGTAGAGTTATTTTTATCTGTTTTGGCATCAGTGATATGAGTATCGGGTATTATCACCGTTTCGGTGGGAATATTATTTTGTGCATGGGCTAAAGAGACCCCGCCGAGCATTATACCGTGATACCATCGAAATGATCTTTTTTTTGATTTCATTGCCGTATCTCGAAAGAAAAAAGGCCAAATAGATCAACCATCATGGAGTCCTTCCCATTAAATAAAATAAACCAACGTCGAAGTGATAATGTTAAATATTAAACGGAAAGGCTAAAACCAATTCTCCATTTAATTCCCCCCCATTGACCAGTGGCCCTTGGGTCTTTTGCAAACTGTTTAGTGTGGGTGAGATGGTAAGCCGTACACTGTACTGTTGCCCTTTTGCGGGGGCGTGACCGTCCGATGTCCAGCCCTGAAAGACGGCTGGTTTTAGCATTAAGCTTGACTGCGGTGTGCCAATTTGAGTTGGGTTATTGGTCTGATAGAGCTGAACCGGCGCACCATCGACCGTAGCGTTATCCAGAGTAACTTGGTAATGCCCTAATCGCCCTTGCCCATTAACTGAGCCTAATCCAAAGTATGTCGGGTCGAGACCCGAAAGGCTGTCTGATTGCTGGTCGGCCTCGACCGTTAAAAACAGGGCAACTACAGGGGCAGAACAGACCACTTGCCAGGTTTGTGAAAGCACTGGCAGTGTTGTCTGCGCATTACGTTGAAATAAGCTGGCTTGCAATGGTGGGTAGGCATATTCGATATCAGGTGCTAACACCGTGCAAGACGCTGCTACAGGATCATCAACAAAGATCTCCTGGGATATTAATCCTGTAAGCGGCGTACTGGCGATAGTATTGAAACTAAGCCACAATCCACTGATAAACAAATATTGGGAGCGGTGCTTAAATAGAGTCGATAAATTCAATATCATTTTCTCAGCTTTTTATTGGATGATGTGAATTATTTGGTGTGATACAGCGATAACAGTGAGTGTTCTTTACTTGGTGATGCAGAATTAGACTCCAAAATTAAAGGTCAAAATGTTTTCAGCCATATACCCTAAATAATTCGAGTTGCTTATAGGCGCTGAATAAGAGCCTATAAACATAGACAGCTATGTGATTCGATGAACGTCACGAAATCCCCAGGCAGCTGAAGTATGATGGATATATCAATACCACGATCAGGCATCCTGTAAGATAATAAACGTTTTATCAATATTTTAGTTGTTCTCCTGAAAATAACTTTTCATTACCATGATGGAAACTTTCCCGGTAATTAAAGTTAAATATTCAGGAGAACTATTATTTTGATTTATACCCGTCATACTTCAAGTTGCCTGGGCGTTGCTGGCGCTCAGCTAACCGAATCACATAGTTTATCTATGCTCACCGGTTATCTTCGCTTTGCGCCTACAGGCAACTCGAATTATTTAGGGTATATATCATAGTCACTTGTTTATCAACGACTGATCTAAACTCGTTTCGAAGTATCTGTACTCTAAGCAATATGAAATACGGTGCCTTACACTCCAAATGCAAACGTCAGCACGGCTAAACCATCCAGTGATACACCATCGGGATTGTTTTTCACTGCGGCGAGAATTGTGGGTTCGACGACAAAGTCAGCCGCAAAAATTTGGCCCTCGGCCATTTGCGTCCCACTCGTTGCCCAGTGTACCGGCTTATCTTTAACTAACTTATTAGTATTAGCATAGCCTTCAGGTCCTGAGATACCGACGCTCGTTGCAGTGGCGTCAGCACTGGTTTTCACCGTTGCATTTTTCATATCCACAGTAAAATAGCCAATTGGGGCATTATTCGAGCCGTAGGTCCCTAAGCCATAGACGTCCCCATACATGCCGACGCCTGACGGATCCGTTGGGATAAAGGACATATAGGTTGTCGCATCACACACCACTTCAATATTTTTCGACTGACTGTCCACGACTAAGTCGGCGCCGGACGCAGGAAAAAGGCTGGTTGAAATATCAAAATTGTAGGTAATGGTATCTTCTGCCAGGCCGTTAATGGTACAGGTTGGGGGGGCGATTGATCCGGTGACTTTCAGATTGGCAACGGGAGGAGCCGATAACGCAGTCCCTGACAGGGTAATAAGCGAGAGAGCTAACAGCGATTTTTTAAACATAAGTCATTCCTTTACTATAAATAAAAACGGTTTTACTAACCGGGTTGTCATCTTGCAACGATGTGATTTCGTTACAGCGAAGAGTTTAATGAGTCAGGCATCAAGATACAGGAGGTTTCATTGATATATTTTCCTATTTTTTCTAGCCACAACATAACAAGTCATATCGCCACGGTGAAATATACATAGAGCCAGATAGTTTCCAGCCCAAGTGCGTTTGTTTTCCAGCGAACCAGCGAAATAAATCATAATGAAATGATCGACTGGTATTTAATTGTTATTAATGAATCAAACTGTGACGCTATTTTATAAACATATTATCGATAAAAACAAGTGTAATTAAAAAATAAAAAATCATATTAAACACTATTACCCGCAGGTGGGAGTGAAATATCTAAAAGAATCAATGCAATAAAAATAATAAAAAGAAAGTGGGGGGGTATTTTGTTTTTTTAACAATAAGCCAGCTAATATTTTGTATTGAAGAATAAACAATATCTGTATTCTGTAATAAATAGGAATTTATAATTTATTTATTGTAAGCATTCAGGTTTATTTATTAATGTAATATTGGATATTATTGGAGTTCTTAAGGGGGTTGCGGTTGTTTTTATGCGAAATGATTTTTTAAAAAATTAAAATGATAACAGTGATCAGAGGAAAGATGAGGTAAGTGGTAGCTAACTGATTGGTGCAGGGAGATATACGTGATAAAAATATAGGCGCTATTCTGAAATTGACTCTACCTGCTGTTATATGCACAAAGAGTATCGAATCATATATATACCTGTCATACTTCAAGTTGCTTGGGTGTTGCTTTCATTTCTTCAGGCGAATCACATAGTTTTTCTATGCTTATCGACGATCTGAACTTGGTGCCTACAAGCAACGCGAATTATTTTGGGTATAGTCTATGAAAAGCGATTATTTTTTTACAGCATCTGGAAGTGGTTGTGGTTATTTTGGATGTAATAGCAAATCATCAGGTGTTAATTATTTGCCATGATAGCGTCAGAACGGTCAGAAAAAAGAACAGGTAAATATGACTATTTTTCCCCGTAGCCGGTCGGTTACGGGGCGGTGAGCTAGGCTATAGCATGTTCTTCCAGGTCGTGCATAAAGTTACGTACCCAGTCGATACGGTTTTTACGGTCGGCTAAATCCTGGGTAAATTTCAGCCGTGTCGGGCCATCGAGACGATAATGTTGTGGTTGTTTTTGTAACAGACCGATCAACCATACTGGATCGACATGATTCTTCTCGGCAAACTCAATCATGCCGCCTTTTTCGTGCCCTTCAATTTTACGTATCCCTAGCTTCTGAGCTAACTGGCGTAAGGCCGCAATATCCAGCAAATGGCGTGCGGCATCAGGTAACAGGCCAAAGCGGTCAATTAACTCGACTTTTAACTCATCCAGCTCGTGAGTTTGCCGGGCGCTGGCAATGCGTTTGTAGAACGAAAGACGCGTATTCACATCCGGAATGAAGTCATCTGGTAGTAGCGCAGGCATGCGTAACTCAACATCAGTCTGGCTATTGGTCAAATCTTCCAGTGAGGGTTCTCGACCTTCTTTCAGTGCATCGACTGCGTTTTCCAGTAGTTCCATATATAAAGAGAAACCAATGGTTTCCATTTGCCCACTCTGATCGTCACCTAATAGCTCACCTGCACCACGAATTTCCAGGTCATGGGTTGCAAGAGCGAAGCCTGCTCCTAAATCTTCCAGTGACGCAATAGCTTCAAGCCGTTTTTTCGCATCGGTGGTCATGGCTTTTGGGTGTGGAGTTAATAGCCAGGCATAGGCCTGGTGGTGAGAACGACCAACACGTCCTCGAAGCTGATGTAACTGTGCCAGTCCGAAGTGATCGGCGCGGTCGATAATGATAGTGTTGGCCGTCGGGATATCGATCCCGGTTTCGATAATGGTGGTACAGACCAGAACATTAAACCGTTGATGATGGAAATCATTCATCACCCGTTCCAGTTCACGTTCACGCATTTGGCCATGACCGATAGCGATGCGCGCTTCTGGTACTAGTTCAGCTAATTTTGCTGCCATCTTCTGAATGTTTTCAACATCATTAAACAGGTAGTAAACCTGACCGCCTCGCAGAACTTCACGCAGAATAGCTTCACGAACCATCAAACTGTCATGTTCACGGACAAATGTTTTGACTGCCAGACGACGCGCTGGTGGAGTGGCTATAATCGACAAATCACGCATCCCACTCATCGCCATATTGAGTGTCCGAGGAATAGGAGTGGCAGTCAGAGTCAGAATATCGACATCAGCACGCATCGCTTTAATTCGTTCTTTGTGACGAACACCAAAACGGTGTTCTTCATCGACAATCAGTAAGCCAAGATCATGCCAGTGAACATCAGTCTGTAGCAGTTTATGGGTACCAATAAGAATATCGATTTTACCTTCACGTGCTTGCTCAAGAATTTGCGTTTGCTCTTTCGCACTACGGAAACGTGAAAGCATTTCAATACGTACTGGCCAGTTAGCAAAACGGTCTCGGAAATTATCGAAGTGCTGTTGCGCCAGTAGTGTCGTCGGAACCAGGACGGCAACCTGTTTAAAGTTTTCAACGGCTAAAAATGCCGCGCGCATCGCTACTTCTGTTTTACCGAAACCGACATCACCGCAGACCAGACGATCCATCGCCAGTGGACGACACATATCACTGAGTACGGCGTTAATGGCTTGCGCCTGATCGGGGGTGGTTTCAAATGGGAAACCATCGCAAAATAGCTGATACTGTTCTTTATCATGCTTAAACGCAAAGCCGGTTTTGGCCGCACGCATGGCGTAGATATCCAGGAGTTCCGCCGCAACATCACGCACCTTCTCGGCGGCTTTTTGTCTGGCTCGCGACCAGGCATCGCTCCCGAGTTTATGTAGAGGCGCATTGTCATCGGCTCCTCCGGCATAACGGCTAATCAGATGCAGGGAAGAGACCGGGACATAAAGCTTGGCATCCCCCGCATACGCCAGCATCAGATACTCGGCAGTAATACCTCCAGCCTCAAGCGTTGTCAGGCCGATATAACGACCAACACCATGTTCAAGGTGCACGACGGGCTGACCGGGATGCAGTTCTGCCAGGTTACGGATCAAGGTATCGGGATTGATGGTTCGGCGGCTGTCCTGGCGACGGCGACTGACACGTTCACCTAACAGATCGCTTTCGCATATCAGAATACGCTCACGTTGCGTATCGATATAGCCATGCTCACTGGACCCTATCATCAACCAGGTACCAGACGCTTCGGCTTCATCCAGACGATAAATTCGTTTGGGAGCCACTTTAATTCGGCCTAATAATTCCCCCAAAGCTTCACGACGGCCTTCACTTTCAACCGAGAAAATGACAGGCCCGATGGCGCTTTCAAGAAACTTACGCAGATTATCAAGCGGGGCTTTATTCTGTGCCTGAACCGCCAGTTCCGGTAGTGGTTGATAACCCAGATTAACGTTGGCGGCTTTTGACGCAAGGGCGGTGGTTTTAAGCTGCACCCGCGGCCAGGCTTTTAATTCACTGAGCAGAGCATCCGGACGTAACCATAATACCTGCGGTTCCAGCAGTGGACGCATCGGGTCGACACCACGATTTTCAAAGCGTGCCTGCGTATCTTGCCAGAAACGTTCGGCGCTACTTTCTAAATCACCCGTATTAACCAGTAAGGTATTGGCTGGCAGATAGCTAAACAGTGTCACTAGTGGTTCGCTGAAAAACAGGGGTTGCCAGTACTCAATGCCTGCAGGCAAGGTACCTTTACTCACCTGCTGATAGATATGCTCAGGTTCACGTTTAACATCAAACTTATCGCGCCACTGACTGCGGAACAGTTCAATAGCATTTTTATCTGTTGGGAACTCGTGAGCAGGCAGCAGATTAATGGCGTCGACTTCGTCTAATGTACGCTGAGAGTCAACATCAAAAACGCGCAAACTATCGATTTCGTCGTCAAAAAAGTCGATACGATAGGGTTGTTCACTGCCCATCGGGTAGAGATCTAATAGTGCTCCGCGTGTGGCAAACTCACCATGTTCCATCACTTGATCGACACTACGATACCCAGCTTGCTCCAGCTGGGCGCGCAAATTATCCCGCGACAGACGCTGGCCTTTTTTCATCAGTAGCGCATGGCCATGCAGGTAGCTGTGGGGGCAGACGCGCTGCATCAAGGTATTCACCGGTAAAATTAGCACCCCGCGTTGCATATTGGGTAGCCGATAGAGCGTTGCCAGTCGTGAAGAAATGATTTCCTGGTGAGGTGAAAAACTGTCGTAAGGCAACGTTTCCCAATCCGCCAGATTGAGTACCAGCGAGTCAGTAAATTGTGAAATTTCGTCATGCAGTCTTAATGCGTTCTGCATATCCGGAGTAATCAGGACGATAGGGCCGTGATGACGTTCAGTGATTTCTGCTACTTCAGTGGCACAGGCAGAACCCACCAGTTCGCCGAGTACACGTTGTTCGGCGGCTTTAACGGGTAAGGAATAACGATAATTTTCAGGCATAAAAAGCGTCACAATCTCGTAAGTTGGTTGCCGCGCTGAAGGCAGAGAGCCGGCGAGGGTAGGTGAGCCAAAGTAAAGTAATGCTATTATTATCCCGCATCGTTGCGTATTAGCAACCTGCAATACAGCATCCTCACACCGATCTTTTCTGTTTTACTATTTCTAAAATAGCCTCTTAGCGTTTGCTATCAGTCTTACACGGGTACTCATTCGTATTGTCGGACAGAAAATATCATTTAAGGTTCGACCCATTTCCCACCCAAAACACGGGCGGAGAGCTTTAAGGGGATTTTATTTTTACATTCATGCTGTATGAATATATACATTCCATGCGTATGTATATATTCTTTATTCATACGATATGTATCTAATTCGGGTGGCACACTGTCAGCGCCGGGATATCACATCGTTAAGGAATAAAAATGTTCAAGGCTTATCGGACTCTCTTTGCTGCACCAGGCAGCCTCAGCTTCACACTTGCAGGTCTGTTAGCACGACTGCCCTTACCGATGACAGGTATCGGCTTGATTACACTTATATCGCAATTACAGCAAAGTTATGCCCTTGCCGGGGCGATCAGTGCCAGTTTTGTTCTGACGTATGCTCTGGTTTCTCCTCTGCTTTCTCGCTGGGTGGATAGTCATGGTCAGCGGCGAGTATTACCTTGGGCTTCGTTGGTTAGTATTACAGGCATGACCCTGACGCTGGTGGCCAGTAAGCTGCAGTATCATCATGGACTCTTGTTTACAGGTGCTATCCTGACTGGCTTTATGCCCAGTATGTCCGCGATGATACGCGCTCGCTGGACAGCGCTGTATCGCGACAAACCCCAGTTACAGACGGCTTACTCCCTTGAAACGGTATTTGATGAAGTCACCTTTATTATTGGTCCACCATTAGCGGTGGGGCTGGCAGTATTATTGTTTCCACAAGCGGGGCTATTGGCTGCTGCAGCACTATTATTACTGGGTGTACTGGCTCTTATTTTACTGAGAGGGACGGAGCCGAAGTTAACCCCAATGCCCCAAACTGGGGGGGCGGGTAAATCAGTAATACGCCGTGCAGCAGTACAGCGTTTAATCTTATTGATGATAGCCTTGGGCACTATTGTTGGTACTGTCGATATTGTCAGTGTTGCCTTTGCCCGTGCGATAGAGCAACCCGCCGCCGCCAGCCTGGTATTATCTGCTTATGCCAGTGGCTCCTGTCTGGCTGGGCTATTTTTTGGCGCAAGGCAGTTCAGGCTCTCCTTATCACGGCTGTTGCTACTTGGTGGGGGCGCAATAGTGTTAACGACCCTGCCATTACTTTGGGTCAGTTCTATTTACTCGCTGGCGTTTTGGATTTTTTGGGCGGGAGTGGCTTTTGCACCGACTATGATTATTGCTATGTCGCTGGTGGAACGTGCCGTCCCTGAGCACAGTACCACGGAAGGAATGACTTGGCTGTTGGCCGGGCTTAATATCGGCGTTGCCTTAGGTGCTGCGCTATCAGGGTATTTTATCGAAAGGAATGGTCTGCAGGCTGGTTTTATTATTACCAGTGTTAGTGGCGGCACCGTACTGGTGATAGCTGTGTGGAGCTATCTAAAATCAGAGCTAGTCGATAATCATTCAGACACGTACGCCAAAGGATAGGGCTGTACTGTCATCAAAAAAGAGTATCGCTGAGCGCTGTAGCTGTTATTAGTCTGACAGAATATCGCGCCGGGATTACGCTAATGTTAAAGTTCAATATACCCGTCATACTTCAAGTTACTTAGGCGCTGCATGCGTGAAGTTCACCGAATCACATAGTGGGTCTATGCTTATCGGTTCTCTTCACTTTGCGCCTACAAGTCACTCGAATTATTTAGGGTATAGTGTTTTTTTCGCTATTTAAGTATTTTTGTTTATATTTTAAAACTATATTTACTGACTAATCAAAAAGATATGTCATTTCACACAATGGGTTAAATGTCACCCATCACATTATTTGACTTTTTTTAAAAATACACTAGCGAAGGTATTGCGAAAAAATAAAACAATATGTTACCTTAACCGAGCCATCAAGGATTTGATGTTCATCTCTCGCCGAAGAGAAAGAAGAATGGAAAACTCTTCATATCTCACCTCAAGTTATCATATTCAGATAGTGATTCAGATATTTTTTGCAATGTGGTTTTATAAAATACCTCGCCAGAGGTTTTTGCTTTTATTTATAATATTTTAAGTTATTTTATATTCGTAAGAGATTGTTTATATCCTCGCTGGAGGTTTTTATTTGTGGCATTTAAAATAAAGATTATTAATATGCGCACGCTTAATTAGTGGGCTTTACTGCGTTCTGTGATGTGTGCAATAGCGTTTTCATCAATATTCACTGAGTGATAATATCAATGAGGGATGTTTTCTTTGATATTAATTCTTGATTTTTAATATCACTTAAAATAAGGCATTTAAAGCCTTGATTAATTTTTTGCCTCGGCGGGTATAATATCTATTAAAAAGAGTGAGATGTATTTTTATTATATTGTCTGGCGATAACATGATTCCGTGGGGAAGTTGACTTTTCTTCAGCGAAATAGATTGTACGGAATAATCTTGAATATTAAATGGGAGGAGATATGTCAAAATTTTTACGTCTTTTGATACTCGCCGGAGTTCTGCTTCCTTCGATAGCGTTAGCAGATACGACTACGCGTATTAGCGCGACTATTATGACGTCTAGCTGTCAGGGTATCATCAGTACCGAGGGCGCGCGTGGAACGGTCGGTAGAGTTGATTTTGGGGCCATTAATCCCAAATTTCGGAACGCACCAGTCAAAATGTTTTCATTAATTTTAAAGGAATTTGAAAGTGCGGAAATAGGTTGTCGTGCGTTTGATGCTTATGCCCATACCGATGCTGTTGTAATCTTAATATTTGGCGATTTAAATAACGGTCAATTGGATGAGCAAGGGGTTGTCACCCATTATGAAGATGGACGCCGCTCACCAATACGGATTCGTATTTCCCCCACTAATTCAGACGCTCATTTTGCTACTGATACAGCCCCGAAATTTGTGACCCAAGGAAACAATATTTTGTTATATCCGGTGAATTTTACCGGGCGTGGACAATTTAATTTTCAGGCAAGCCTGGTAAATGTAGAGATGGCTGAAGCAGGCAAATTAATCGGAACGTTAACCCTGACACTGGTTTACCAGTAGGAGTCATCAGGATGACTGTTCAACATAATCTATTCGTTAAGCGTATTGGCAGAGCAATTATTTCAGATCCAATTCAGCGTTATTTCTGTGCCACGCTTATGTTAATAGTAGCATGTTTTTTGCCCTCAAAAGGATGGGGCCATGACGAATTAAACCTGCATTTTTTACAAGGTGGTGACAAAGTGCAGATGACCTCTTTCCTGGGCGCTAATGCGCAATATTATCCTGGACGTTATTTTGTTGATGTGACTATCAATGGAACTGGCATAGGAAAGCGGGTGTTAACGGTAACCTCCGAAGAACAGCGCCAATTATGTTTTACTCCCGAATGGTTGGTTAATGCTCACGTCTATATTCGTGCTGATTTTTTTGCCAGAACCTTTCGTTCACAAGCGGGTTGTTATGCTTTGGGTGAGCAACCAGACACTGAGATCAGTTTTGATACTGCTGCCAAAATTTTAACGTTAGCCATCCCACCTGCGGGGCTAACCAAAACGGACAGTACATTAGGTTGGGAATATGGAAATAATGCTTTGCGGCTGAATTATAACGCCAATGTCAATAAATATCAGAATGGCACCTCCTATTTTGGCTCCACCTCGTTACTGGCAAATGTGGGTGAATGGGTGGTTCGTGGAAGTGCTTCCGTTAGTCAGGGTGACTCATCTATTGATGCCTTTACGCTTTCTAAAGCCCTATTGGACCTGCAATCGGACATTGTATTAGGGAAGACCTCGGTAAGTAGTGGCGATTTAGGCGGACTTTCCACCTACGGGATAACGCTCGCCAGCAATAATGCGATGGGTCGTCAGATACGAGGCTACACTCCGTTGTTTAGCGGGATTGCAACCAGCACTGCACGTGTAACTTTACATCAGGGTAACACCACCTTGTATTCAGAGTTAGTGGCTCCGGGGCCGTTTACTATTGACGATGTCACGGTTTTTACTGGCGGTGATGTCGTGATGACTATTACCGAAAATGACGGGACTCAAACACAGCAAGTTTTTCCTATTACCTTGATTCAAGGCCAAATATCACCCGGTCAGCATGAGTATTCGGCCTCATTAGGAGGCACCGATAACGACAATGCACAGGGAACACCAAGGGGTGGACTTGCGGCGTTTAATTACGGATACGGTTTTCCTGGTTTCTCACTACGTACCGGGACTCTGGTGGGGAATAAATTTGTCGGAGTAACGGGCAGTATCACGAGTTATCTGGGCATTTACGGTTCTATAGCAGCTAATCTTTCAGCAACCGAGTCTCGCTACCCTGAAGGTAATCATCGAGGACAGAAGAGCACCTTAACCTATGCCAAAACTTTTCAAACGGGCACATCCTTACGTACCAGTTACAGTCAGATAAGTGAGTTCTATAACACCCTGGGGGAATATAACGATATCGAATATAACAATTTATCTCGTCGTCAGCGGTTAAAAGAGAATATCAGTGTCAGTGTCAGCCAACCACTTTGGCAGAGAAGTAGTTTTTCTATAGGGGGATGGGAGCGATGGTTCTGGAATCAAAAGGGTTCACAGCAAGGAGTTAATAGTAGTTTTTCAACACGTCTTGGTCAGGTCAGCCTGTCGCTCTCGGGTTCTTATTATAAAACGCAGCAGGAAGATCAGTACAGCGTCTCGACTTCGGTCTCAATTCCCTTCTCAGTTTTCGAACACAACACCAGTACATTTGCCACTCTATCAAATAGAAAGAACAGCGGAAGCAGTTACTTTGCGGGTGCCTCAGCTAATGTGACGGACAGGTGGTCGCTGACAGCCAGCAATAACTGGAGCAACAACAGCAATATCAGCAGACAAACAAACTTGTGGAGTAACTATAGCGGTAACCGGGCGCAGCTCAACGGGCAATTGAGTCACGCAGATTATGGTACTACAGGGTCAGGATCAATATCCGGCTCTATGCTGTATTTACCGGTAAATAATAGCCTGATTCTAGGCAGGAATATCTCAGATACGGTGGCGGTGGTGAATGTGAAAGATACCTCCGGAATCACGTTGCTGGGAAGAACGGATACCACGGACAGGAACGGTAATCTACTTGTCCCCCTTACGAGTTATCAAGTGAATACCTTAACGCTGAATACCAGCTCGTTACCAGCCAATACAGAGCTGGCGGTTACCAGCCAAAAAATCAAGCCGACAGGGATGTCTGTGGCTTATGTGCCGTTCGAATCATTGACGATTAAACGATACGTATTACAAGTACGACAAGCAAACGGTGCCTTGATACCACCAGGTGTCTGGGCAACCACGGACAGTGGTACGCCGCTCGGGTTTGTTGGTGCTCAGGGGGTATTGTTAATCAACAGTGTGGATACTTTGGGGACGCTGCTTTTCCCTGGCTGCCATGTACCGGCATTTATGATAGCCGAATCGGCGATATTGCAGGAGGTGAAGTGTGTGGAGCCTTAATGTGATGACGATGTTACTACTCGGTATCAGTAAAATAGTCATAAACAGGAGTTAACATGATGAAAATAAAAGCTTGTCTTACCCGCTTACTGACAGTCTTGCTCCTTACATACTCTTGCTTCTCACTGTCTGCCCTCACTGTCGATCAGACACGTTATATTTTTGAGAGCAATCAAGAGTCTATCTCTATTGTGGTTGAGAATACCGCCAGGCAGACCTATGGAGGACAGGCGTGGATTGAAAACATACAAGGTACGGATACGCGTCCAGCGTTTATCGTGACGCCATCATTTTTTAAAGTACCCGGTGAAAGTAAACAAGTGCTACGGGTTATTAAGGTGCTGAAAACCATGCCGGAAGACAGGGAGTCAATTTTTTGGGTGAATTTACAAGAAATTCCACCTGCAAATAAAGAAGGGGGACTGTCGATTGCACTCCGTACCAAAGTGAAATTGTTCTATCGCCCGGCAGGTCTGGTGCTGGGGCGTAAAGCGGCTGAAGAAGAACTGTTGCTCGTAAAAAAAAGCGGCAACACCGAGTTAGCCAATACCACGCCCTATATTTTTACGATTACCAAGTTACTCGATACACAAGATAGAGCAATTATCTTAGATAAACAGGCGCAGAGTAAATTGATGATGTTTACCCCGGGGGAGTCAGTAATCTTACCGATGAACAGTACGGTGAAAAGTGTTATGTCAATTGATGACCAGGGGCAGGTTGAACAATATTTTATTGATGGCTTTGCCCAGACAACATCTGTAGTGAGACCTTAACCGATAGCATGAGGAGTGGCCAATGAAACACATTCACGAGTTTTACCTTGTCCTTATGCGCTGGGGACGTCCTGGTATTTTGGTGGCGGCTATTACGGTCTGTTCCCTGAGTTACGCTAATGAAAATCCTGAGGTGCTGGGAGTGATCAACGGCAGTGTGATGCATCGCGACACACAAACGGAATACACGCCATTTTTATCGGGAAGGCCTTTATTTCAGTATGACGTGGGTGAGACCCAGCCTGCAATTACTCAGATCCAGATTGAATACGTACAGTTACCGGCCGGACTGGCACCGACAGGTGAAGAGACTGTCTGGATACAATCCTCAGCGGAGCTTGTCAATGACAAGACCACCACAGCACCGTTACAACTCCCTATCCAGGTGAGTGTCAATGGGCACCCGGTTAAGGTTAATATCAGAGAAAATAGTCGCGGTGTTATCGTGACGCTGCCCTTAGCTGCCCGCCAGGTTATCATTCAGCCAGCGGGAGCGATACGTCTGGCGGTACCGAATACCTATCGTGGAGAAATCCGGGCCAATATTCGTATGCTGGAAATATTACCGACAGATAAAGCTGCAGATTAGCGACCTCTATCAGTCAAGCTTCAAATCACTTGGGTGTTGCTTTCGCAGATCCTGACTCATCACATCGTTTATCTGTGCTTATCTCCAGGATTTGCTCAGTACCTACAACTCAATCGAATTATTTTGAGTGGAGTCCTATATCTGTTTTACTCAAAACACCCCTGACCACATAAGTCTGATGATTAATTTAAGCGATTGAATTCATTTGACCGGACGGCTGTCGTATACTTGCCTTCTTTGCCTGAGTTACAGCAACCAGACGGATTTTATGTATCAACCTGTCGCGTTATTTATAGGCCTGCGTTATATGCGCGGGCGTGCAGCGGACCGCTTCGGTCGCTTTGTCTCCTGGCTTTCCACCATTGGTATCACACTTGGCGTGATGGCGCTGGTCACAGTGCTATCGGTGATGAATGGCTTTGAGCGTGAACTGCAAAACAATATCTTAGGGCTGATGCCCCAGGCCATGATCACCTCTCCCACAGGATCGATTAATCCCCAGCAACTGCCGGCCGATAGCCTTAAATTGCAAGGTGTCACCCGTGTTGAACCGCTCACCACAGGTGATGTAGTGCTGCAAAGTGCTCATGGTATTGGTGTTGGCGTGATGCTGGGTGTTAAGCCCGACCAATATGAACCCTTGACCCCCTTTCTGACCGGTGTACAGCAATCACAATTGGTTGCCGGGGAGTACAACGTGATTCTGGGGGAGCAATTAGCCAATACCTTAGGAGTTAAACGGGGTGATACGCTACGCATTATGGTGCCTTCTGCCAGTCAGTTTACCCCAATGGGTCGTCTGCCTAGCCAGCGGCTGTTTAATGTGATTGGTACTTTTGCGGCGAACAGTGAAGTTGATGGCACCCAGTTGCTGGTAAATCAGCAGGATGCCTCGCGTCTGATGCGCTATCCAGCAGGTAATATCACTGGCTGGCGGTTATGGCTGGACAGCCCGCTGAAAGTGGATGTGCTCAGTCAGCAGACGTTACCGGCAGGTGCTGAGTGGAAAGACTGGCGCGAGCGTAAAGGCGAGCTATTCCAGGCCGTAAGGATGGAAAAAAATATGATGGGGCTGCTATTGAGTCTGATCATCGCTGTTGCCGCATTTAATATTATTACCTCACTAGGATTACTGGTGATGGAAAAACAAGGTGAAGTGGCTATTTTGCAAACCCAGGGGCTGACACGCCAGCAGATCATGGCGGTGTTTATGGTCCAGGGTGCAGGCGCCGGAGTCTTCGGAGCGCTATTTGGTGCGCTACTCGGTGTGTTGCTGGCCAGCCAGCTGAATAATCTGATGCCAGTGATTGGCATTTTAATTGATGGCGCCACCTTACCGGTCGCTATCGAGCCATTACAAGTCGTGACTATTGCGCTGGTCGCGATGGCGATTGCGCTATTATCAACGCTTTATCCTTCCTGGCGTGCCGCCGCCACCCAACCCGCTGAGGCTTTACGTTATGAGTAATTCTATCCTGTTGCAGTGCGACAAATTGTGCAAACGCTACCAGGAAGGCAGCGTGCAAACGGATGTACTGCATGATGTCAGCTTTAACATGAAACCGGGTGAGTTAATGGCGATTGTCGGCAGTTCAGGGTCGGGGAAAAGTACCTTGCTGCATTTACTGGGGGGGTTGGATACCCCAAGTTCTGGCGATGTGATTTTTAATGGTCAGGCTATGAGTCAGCTCTCCTCATCAGCGAAAGCAGAATTGCGCAATCGTGAACTGGGCTTTATTTATCAGTTTCACCATTTATTGCCTGATTTTACGGCACTGGAAAACGTGGCGATGCCGCTACTGATTGGCAAGAAAAAACCGGCTGAGGCACAGCAGCGTGCACTAGAAATGCTGGCGGCAGTGGGGCTGGAAAAACGCAGCCATCATCGTCCCTCTGAACTCTCGGGTGGCGAGCGTCAACGGGTGGCCATTGCCCGATCGCTGGTCAATAACCCACGTTTAGTGCTGGCGGATGAACCGACCGGGAACCTTGATGCCCGCAATGCCAACAGTATTTTTGAGTTACTGGGCGAGCTTAATGTCCGTCAGGGCACCGCTTTCCTGGTGGTGACTCACGACTTACAGCTAGCCAAACGTATGTCGCGTCAGCTGGAAATGCGTGACGGTCGTCTGACTCAGGATCTGACCTTAATGGGAGCCGAGTAATGGCGTTGCCGTTATCATTACAGATAGGTTTGCGTTTTAGCCGCGGGCGGCGACGCAGTGGTATGGTGTCTCTGATCTCGATTATCTCAACCGTGGGAATTGCCCTGGGCGTCGCGGTGTTAATTATTGGCCTCAGTGCCATGAACGGTTTTGAGCGCGAACTAAAAGACCGCATTCTCGCTGTAGTGCCACACGGGGAAATTGAACCAGTTAATCAACCTTTTAATGACTGGCAAAATACCCTTAAGCGGGTTGAAAAAGTTCCGGGTATTGTGGCGGCGGCACCCTATATTAACTTTACCGGACTGATTGAGAGCGCAAATAATTTACGCGCCATTCAGATTAAGGGCGTTGAACCTGACCAGGAAGCGCGTCTTAGTGCATTACCAAACTTTGTTCAGAACCAGGCCTGGTCCCAGTTTAGCGCTGGCAAACAGCAAATCATTCTGGGAAAAGGGGTGGCGGATGCGCTGAAGGTTAAACAGGGCGACTGGGTCTCGCTGTCGATACCGAATAATGATGAAGGTAATCGCCTGTTACAGCCGAAGCGGGTTCGTTTGCAGGTCGCTGGTATTCTTGCATTAAGTGGTCAGCTAGATCATAGTTTTGCGATGGTGCCGCTCAGCGATGCCAGTGAGTATTTGGATATGGGGCACAGCGTCACCGGGATTGCGATTAAAGTCGACGATGTGTTTAACGCCCAGCAGCGAGTGCGTGATGCCGGGGAAGTCACTAACGCTTATGTCTATATTAAAAGCTGGATCGGTACCTATGGCTATATGTACCGTGATATCCAGATGATCCGCGCCATTATGTATCTGGCGATGGTGCTGGTGATTGGTGTGGCCTGTTTTAATATTGTTTCTACCCTGATTATGGCGGTGAAAGATAAGAGTGGTGATATCGCGGTATTGCGAACCTTGGGTGCGAAAGACGGTTTAATTCGCGCTATTTTTATCTGGTATGGTCTGCTAGCCGGGTTAGTGGGCAGCGTCAGTGGGGTGATTATTGGTGTGCTGGCTTCCTGGCAATTGACGCCGATAATTAATGTCATTGAAAAGCTGATCGGACATCAGTTTTTATCCGGTGATATCTATTTTATTGATTTTCTGCCATCAGAACTACACGGACAAGATGTACTCTATGTGCTGATAACCGCGTTGGTACTGAGTTTACTGGCTAGCTGGTATCCGGCGAGACGCGCCAGCAAGATAGATCCGGCCCGCGTGTTAAGTGGCCAGTAAATACGATTTCTGCCCAGACCAGAGGACACCTTAGCCATGTATTACGGCTTTGATATTGGCGGTACCAAGATTGCACTCGGTGTCTATGATGCTGACAGAGTGCTGCAATGGGAAACGCGAGTAGCGACACCGCATAGCCACTATTCAGAATTTTTGCAGGCTATCGTCGACCTGGTGACTCAGGCTGATTCGCGTTTTGGCTGTCAGGGAAGGGTAGGCGTTGGTATTCCAGGAATGCCGGAAATTGATGGCGGCAAACTCTATGCTACTAATCTTCCTGCCGCCAGCGGTCAGCCGCTGCGGGCAGACTTAAGCCGCTTATTACAACGTGAAGTGCGCATCGATAATGATGCCAACTGCTTTGCCTTATCAGAAGCCTGGGATGATGAGTTTTGTACCTACCCGGTGGTGATGGGGCTTATCCTTGGTACCGGTGTCGGGGGCGGTATTATCGTTAATGGTCGTCCGGTCACTGGGCGAAATTTTATCACCGGTGAATTTGGTCATACCCGTTTGCCGGTCGATGCGCTGGACATTCTCGGGCGCGATTTACCACTGATCCCCTGCGGCTGTGGGCAAAAAGGCTGTATTGAAAACTACCTTTCTGGGCGGGGATTTTCCTGGTTATGGCAGCATTTCTACCACAGTGAACTGGATGCCCAACAGATTATTGCCCGTTATCGAAGCGGGGATAAACAGGCACAAAGCCATGTCGACCGTTTTACGGAACTGCTGGCCGCCTGTTTAGGTAACTTATTTACCGCCCTTGATCCACATCTGGTGGTGATTGGCGGTGGATTGTCTAACTTTAGTGAGATGTATGCGCCGTTAACGGCGCGTTTGTCGCAATATCTATTGCCACTCGCTCGCCACCCCAGAATTGAACCCGCGCGTCATGGTGATGCGGGGGGGATGCGTGGTGCGGCCTTTCTCCATATGGCGGAGTAAATTATGTTGTCTCGTGGTCACAATCGTCTTAGATGCATTCGGAAAAAACAACGTTTATTACGCCAGCGTCTGCGTCAAGGCAGCTACTTCGGAGAACAGGCTATGCTGGATCTGACAGAAAAACCCAAGGTGGTTGTTCTTACTGGGGCGGGAATTTCTGCTGAGTCAGGGATCCGTACTTTCCGCGCTGCGGACGGATTATGGGAAGAGTGCCGGGTTGAGGATGTTGCAACCCCGGAAGGTTTTCAGCGTGACCCACAGGGCGTTCAGCAATTTTATAACGCCCGTCGCCGCCAGCTCAGACAACCAGAAATTCAACCTAATGCCGCCCACCTGGCACTTGCAAAGCTTGAGTCAGTATTAGGTGATCGCTTACTGCTGGTCACGCAAAACATTGATAATCTGCATGAGCGAGCAGGGAATAAGCGCGTGATTCATATGCATGGCGAACTGTTAAAAGTACGCTGTGTCAGAAGTGGTCAGGTACTGAGCTGGTTGGACGATATTACCCCAGAGGATCGCTGCCATTGCTGCCAGATTGCCGAAGTGCTGCGTCCTCATGTGGTGTGGTTTGGTGAAATGCCCTTAGGTATGGATGAGATTTATCACGCCATCAGTGAAGCGGATTATTTTATTGCTATTGGTACCTCCGGGCACGTCTATCCAGCGGCGGGGTTTGTACATGAGGCGCGCTTACAAGGAGCGCATACCGTCGAACTCAATCTGGAGCCGAGTCTGGTAGGTAGTGAGTTTGAGGAAAAACGTTACGGCCTCGCGAGTAAGGAAGTCCCTGAATATATCGACAGGCTATTGAACGAGATGGTCTGATTATCATTCGGCATGAAATATTGAGTGCAAATTATCAGATAATTTATAGGCCAGGGTAAGAGAATATCTTACCCCAGGCTCAAAAGGTTAATTCTTCCCGACGTTGAAAATCAGGATTATCCCCCCGTTTTTAGTTTCTGATAGTAAGACTCATACAGCATACTGGCATCACCGACATCGTTCTGCCACTCTCCAGCCTCAATCACCGCTGCATCTGGATAAAGTGACTTATCTCCAGAAACCTCTGGTGGTAATAGCTTACGTGCGGCAAGATTAGGTGTCGGATAGCCAATGGTCTCGGCGACTTGTTGGGCGACTTCTGGGCGCAACAGGAAGTTGATGAGTTGCAGTGCGCCATCAACGTTTTTAGCATTGGCCGGAATCGACAGGTTATCCATCCAGAAGATCCCGCCTTCTTCTGGCCAGACGATTTCCAGCGGAGTTCCCGCTTCGCGAGCTACATAGGCAGAACCATTCCACACCATTCCTACATTAACTTCACCTTCCATATAAGGATTCGCCGGATTGTCGGAGTTAAAGGCGGCGACGTTAGGCATCAGTTTTTGCAACTCATGGTAGGCGGCTTCAATCTCTTTCGGATCGGTGCTGTTACCGGAGTAACCCAGTTTACGCAACGCCATCTGGAACACTTCACGAGCATCATCGGTCAGTAACAGACTCTGTTTATACTCAGGTTTCCACAGATCAGCCCAGCGAGTGATATTTTTCGGATCCATCTCATCGGTATTGACGCCAATAGCTGTCGCTCCCCAGATATAGGGAATCGAGTAGTCATTATTGGGGTCAAAAGACTTGTTCAGCATTTCTGGGTCGAGATTATTAAAGTGAGTTAGCTTACTTTTATCGATTTTCTGGATCATCCCTTCTTTACGCATTTTATCGACAAAGTAGGTGGAAGGGACGACTAAATCATAAGCGCCGTCTTTGTAAGTCTTAAGCTTGGCATACATGGTTTCATTCGACTCGTAGGTCGAATAGATGACCTTGATCCCTGTCTCTTTAGTAAATTGCTCTAGCAGTCCGGGTGGCACATATTCAGTCCAGTTGTAGAAGTAGAGTGTTTTATTGTCGTTAGCGTGTGCGCTCCCCATAACCAGCGCAAGAGCACCAGCGGTAAGCAGGTGGCGTGACCATTTTTTCATTTTAACGTCCCCTGAGTTTTAGTTTTATCGCGAAGAATCAATTGACTGGCTATTACCATCAGTAGTGATAGCAATAATAGAATGGTTGCCAGAGCGTTCACCTCAGGTGATACACCCACTTTCACCATGGAATAGATCTTTAATGGCAGAATTTCATAGCCTGGACCGGTGACAAAGGAGGAAACCACGACATCATCCATCGATAGTGTAAAGCTCAGCAGCCAGCCTGCGGCAACCGCGGGCATCGCCAGTGGCAGAAGAATTTTCCGTAAAATAACCAGCTCACTGGCACCTAAATCACGTGCCGCTTCCAGCATTCTGACATCGAAACCTTTCAGGCGTGAATAGACGGTCACCACGACAAAAGGCAGGCAAAAGGTAATATGGGAAAATAGCAGCGACCAGAAACCGAGTGAGATACCGAGCAACATAAACAGCACCAGCAATGAAATCGCCATCACGATATCGGGCGACATCATCACCACAAATAGCATACCACCAACAAAAGGTTTCCCACGAAAGTGGTAACGATACAGCGCGACGGCAGTTAACGAACCGATAATGGTCGCGGCGGTGGCAGAAAAGACCGCAATCGTTAGCGAGTGGCGAGCTGACTGTAGCAGACTGTCATTGTTCATCAGTAAGCGATACCAGTCGGTGGTAAAGCCTTGCCAGTTAATACCAAATCGGGAACGGTTAAACGAGTTAACGATCAGCAAAATAATAGGGATGTACAGAAAGGCATAGATAACCGACATAAACCCGGCTTTGAGTAGCCGCCCCTTCATGACGTCTCCCCCTTTTTATTCAGTATGCGGGAAGTATGCCAGTACACCAGTAACATCAGTCCCATCACTAGCGTTAGCATAATGCTAGTGGCAGCACCAAATGGCCAGTCACGAATATTAAGGAACTGACTTTTAATTACATTGCCAATCAGCAAGTTTTTCGCACCACCCATCAAGTCTGAAATATAGAACATCCCCATGGCAGGTAGCATCACCAGCAAGCAACCGGCAATAATCCCCGGCATGGTCAGTGGAATAATAATCCGCAGAAAGGTTTGTAACTTGCTGGCGCCTAAATCACGCGCAGCTTCAAGTAAGGGCTTATCCAGCTTTTCAATACTGGAATAGAGTGGCATCACCATAAACGGCAGCAGAATATAAACCAGGCCAATAATCACTGCGCTCGGGGTATACATAATCCGTATCGGGGTATCTATCAACCCAGCCCATAACAGAAACTCATTGAGGTAGCCTTTGGTGCTGAGAAATAATTTCAGACCATAGACCCGAATCAACGAGTTAGTCCAGAACGGCACAATAAGTAAAAAGAGTAATAGCGGGCGAATGCGGGTGGGGAGGCTGGCCAAAAACCAGGCAAAAGGATAGCCCAGTAACAGGCAAGACAGTGTGGCAATCAACGCCATATTCAGGGAGTGAATTAATACCTGGGCGTAGAGCGGATCAGCCAGACGGGCATAGTTGTCGAGGGTAAATACCTGTCTTACGAAATGCGTATCATCGCGAGTCAGAAAGCTGGTACCAATAATCATTAAGTTTGGCAGAAAGACAAACACTAACAACCAGCCTACCGACAGGCTGATGATGATATATTTAAATTTATGTGAGCTCTGCATCGGTCAGTACTACCTCCCAGCTTTCAACCCAAGTTACCGCCATTTTTTGATTTAATGAGTGATCGAAGTCAGGATCGTCTTCGTTAAAGAACTCACTCACCATCACCATTTTGCCGTTTTCCAGTTCGACACTGGATTCCAGGGTCATACCTTTATAGTTACGCTCGCGGATATAGCCAATCAAACCATCAGACTCGCTACTATCGTTGATCTCTTCGACCCGCAAATCTTCAGGACGTAACAGTACCTTTAGTTTCTGTCCCGGCGTTACCGGCTGGTGGGCAAAAATATGACATTCACGACCTTCCACCTGTGCCAGGACACGTAACTTATCAATACGCTCGACGACCACGGCATCAAAGATATTAATCTCGCCAATAAAGCTGGCAACAAACAGGTTCTTGGGTTCTTCGTAAATTTCGCGCGGGGTACCATCTTGCTCAATTTTACCATTACGCATCACCACAATACGGTCTGACATGGTGAGTGCTTCTTCCTGATCATGGGTGACGAACACAAAAGTAATGCCGAGTTTGCGTTGCAAGGCTTTGAGTTCGTTCTGCATCTGCTTGCGTAGCTTATAGTCAAGGGCAGATAACGACTCATCGAGGAGTAACAGACGAGGTTTATTCACTACCGCCCGGGCAATGGCAACACGTTGCTGCTGACCGCCGGACAGTTGATGGGGTTTACGTTGAGCAAACTCTTCCAGCTGTACCATCTTCAGTGCTTCAGTGACGCGAGGGGTCAGCTCACTGGCTGGCGTTTTTTGCATCCGCAAACCAAAAGCGACGTTTTCAAAAACGGTCATATGGGGAAATAAGGCGTAACTTTGAAACACAGTATTGACGTGACGATGCTCTGCCGGAACGAGGGTAATATCTATATTATCCAGAGAGACAGACCCACTATCGACCTGTTCAAGACCGGCTATTAATCGTAATACTGTTGTTTTACCACAGCCAGAAGGCCCCAGTAGCGTCAGAAATTCACCGTGACCAATAGTGAGTGAGAAGTCAGAAATGACTGCTTTGCCATCAAAACGCTTAGTTAATGCCGTAAGTTCTACCAACGGCGAAGCGTAAGGTTGCTGTTTTTCCAATTTTTACACTGTCCCATCAATAACGTACCTCTAAAAACAGATACGGGGTTTGTGATTAACCACCTTGAGGTTTAACACATTAAGTAAGGGCTGGCATTCTACGGGAAACCGCGTTCATCGCCAATCATTGATACACCCGATCAAATAATCAGGCACCCGATTAAATGATTTGCATTCAGCCGACCTAACTATGATATGACGCAATACTTCCTGCCCCAGCCTTATGAATAATGGAAAAAATTAACTCTGAAGGTGAAAGCAATGGACGAATTACTAGAACGCTTTCTGGAATATATCTCTTTTGATACCCAGTCACGATCTGGCGTGAAGCGCACGCCCAGTAGCTCGGGGCAATGGGATCTATTACAGTTGTTGCAACAACAGCTGACTGACTTGGGATTAACTGATATCAGTTTAAGCGAGCAAGGTATTCTGATGGCGACATTGCCCGCGAATGTGAGTTATGCAGCCCCGGTTATCGGTTTTATTGCGCATGTTGATACCTCACCTGATTTCAGCGGGAAACATGTTCAGCCACAAATTATAGAAGGCTACCGTGGAGGGGATATTGCTCTGGGTAATGGAGACGAAATACTGTCCCCTGTGATGTTCCCGGTATTACATCAGTTATTAGGGCAAACCTTAATCACGACGGATGGTAAAACATTATTAGGTGCAGATGATAAAGCAGGTATTGCCGAAATCATCACTGCACTGGATATATTAAAAAAAGACAATATCCCACATGGTGATATCCGGGTCGCCTTCACTCCAGATGAAGAAATTGGTCGAGGTGCGGCATTTTTTAATGTCACTACTTTTGGTGCCGACTGGGCCTATACCGTCGATGGAGGGGGAGTAGGTGAGCTTGAATATGAAAACTTCAATGCCGCAGAGGTGAAAATTGAACTGGTCGGTAATGCGGTTCATCCAGGTTCAGCAAAAGGTGTGCTGGTTAATGCGATAGCTTTGGCAGCACGTTTACATGCTGAACTCCCGTGCGAGGAGACGCCTGAATGTACTGAGGGATATCAGGGTTTTTACCATCTGCACAGTATGAAAGGTAATGCGGAACGCGCACAAATGCACTATCTGATCCGTGATTTTGATATCCAGCAATTTCAGTTGCGTAAACAGAAAATGGTGGAGATAGCGGAACGTGTAGGTAACGGTCTGCCAGCGAAGTGTTATATCGAACTGGTGATCGATGATAGTTACTACAATATGCGTGACAAAGTCGTCAGCCATCCCCATGCGCTGAAAATTGCTCGTCAGGCAATGCTCGACTGCAATATCGAACCGATAATGAAACCTGTCCGCGGTGGTACTGATGGTGCGCAGCTATCCTTTAAAGGTCTGCCTTGCCCCAATTTATTTACTGGCGGCTATAACTACCACGGTAAGCATGAGATGGTCACTCTGGAAGGCATGGAAAAAGCCGTCAACGTTCTTGTACAGATAGCGAAACTGACCAGTGAAATAACGCCAGAATAGGAAAACTATGGCGGTAGGCACAAAGGCTACCGCCATGACGGTTAATCTTCGAAATACCAGTAACCGCTATTCACTAGCGCGGTCAGTAAGACGAGGAAGGTAGAATCATCCAGAGCATCACCAAAGTGGCCTGCATTTAATGTCAGGTGGCTGGCAAGGGCTTCCAGCGCTTGATGTTGCGGGCTATCCAGCCTCTCACCGTTGACATAAACCTCATTGGCCACGCGTAACACGCGCAGGCCGCCAGCTCGGGTCAGAACATCACCTTGCTGCAAGGCATCAGCAATCTCATCGGCTTGATAAGGCGGCTCTGGTGGGGCAATATCCAGCTCATGACGTGACTGACTAATAAACTCACCAAACCAGTTATTAAAAGTTTCTGGTTGACTCAGCATACCGAGCATCATTTCGCGTAGCTTATCCACTTCTTGTGGCAGGATATCGGCCGGATGTTCACGATGTGGTACTTGTGGGTCACTATAACGTAGACCGCCCAGTTCACGTTGCAAAACAAAGTCAGCGAAGCCGCTGATCAGCTCACGACTACTCGGAGCACGAAAGCCAACAGAATAGTTCAGGGCATTTTCTAGTGCATAGCCTTCATGCGGGAAACCTGGTGGAATATAGAGCACATCGCCCGGCTCCATTTCTTCATCAATGATGGCATCGAAAGGTTCGACTTGCAGCAAATCCGGGTGCGGACAATGCTGCTTCAGCGCTGCCTTTTCACCAACCCGCCAACGACGACGACCTAATCCTTGAATAATGAAGACATCATATTGATCGAAATGGGGACCGACACCGCCACCTGGGACGGAAAAGGAGACCATCAAATCATCAATACGCCAGTCCGGCAAGGCCCGGAAAGGCGTCATCAGTGCACTTGCAGGCTGGTGCCAGTGGTTAACAGCTTGAACTAGCAAAGACCAGTTATGTTCACCTAAATGGTCATACTCCTGAAACGGGCCATGAGCGACTTGCCATTTTCCTTTATCATGGCTGACCAGACGGCTATCAACTTCATTTTCCATCGCCAACCCGGCCAGTTCATCCGGTGATATGGGATCAATAAAATTCTTGAAGGCATGCTTCAGTATCACCGGGCGTTTTTGCCAGTAGCGTTCGATAAAATCTGGCCAGTTTAAATCAAGCTGATAATCCATAGTGGTTACCTTGAGGGTGAAAATAGTGCTGTCAGGGATTGTAACGGATGATGGTCTGACTGAAAGTATCTTTTTATTCTATTTCTTGCGAGAGGTGCTGATGGAAAAAAATGATTTCCATCCGGGTGCCACCCAGCGCACTGACGCCGACGATAATATTCCCTTCATACTGAGAGACTAGTTCTCTCACTACGGAGAGGCCAATACCTTGACCAGGTCGCAAAGTATCTGCTCGCTGACCCCGGTTAAACACCACTTCGCGCTGACTGTCCTGGATACCGGGACCGTCGTCTTCAATAATCATATGCAGAGCGTTATCGTGCTGCTGAGCCGATACCTCGACGAACTCCAGACAATACTTACAGGCGTTATCCAGCACATTACCCATGACTTCCATAAAATCATGTTTTTCACCGACAAATATCGTTTCCGGGGAGATATCAAGGGCAATACTCACTCCTTTGCGTTGGTACACTTTATTGAGTGCCGAACATAAACTGTCCAGTAGAGGGGCGACAGAGTGTAGCTCCCGACTCAGTAACTCAATATTACCGCGCATATTGGCACGATGCAGATAATAACCAATTTGCTGCGAGATACGGCTTATCTGCTCCAGCATTTCGGGTTCGGCCTGCTCAAGGCTTATCTTATTTCCACGCAAAGACCGCAAGGTAGATTGCAGAACCGCTAGCGGAGTTTTCAGACTATGGGTCAAGTCAGTCAGGGTGGTGCGATATTTATCATAACGCTCTCGCTCAGTACGCAGCAGACGATTCAGGTTCTGTACCAGACTGGTCAGTTCAGGTGTGGTTTCTGGGTTCAGACTGTTACGGTCACGTTTTTCCAGCTGTCGGACTTCCCGGGCCAAGGCTTCAATGGGACGCAAACTCCACCACGCTGCCAGTAATAATAACGGCACCACTAATAGCAGGTTTGCCAGTAACACATAAATAAACCAGCTCCATACCATATAGGAACGTTTAAGCTCTATCGGAATGGTATCTACCATCACAATCGTCAGAGCAGGCATTCGCGAGGTGGCTGGATACTGGTTAACGGCAATTGAGTGCGTGACTTCATACTCATCATCTGCTTCAGCGTCATACATCACTTTAAGCTCTGCCAGCCGCTCTTTATCATCACCCAGTAGTGCACTGCTGGTAGCGTAGTTAGCCTCTAGCTCAAAAAAGCCATTACCTTTTAGCCACTCTTTACGGATTTGGTGCTCGATATAGGGAGCATCACGCTGTGCCCACAACAATTTACCATCACTGTCGTAGATCAGCGCCATTGCCGGGCTTTGCAGGTTTAAATCACTGGATAAGGCGACATCCACCTTACCCTGTTCCCAGCTGGCAAGGGTATAGATAAGATTACTTTCACCGCGCAATAAACGGAAGGTAGTTTTATCAAAACTGACACTGTAACCGACTAGCGCGACCAGTCCATAGGCCAGAGACAACACCATAACCACTGCCGCTGTCGCCAGTAAAAAGCGAATGCGTAGCGACAGAGGTAATAGATGTCGAAAAAAACGTCTCATGATGGCAAGTCAAACCGATAGCCTTGCCCACGTACGGTGGCGATGACTTCTGCGGCATATTCCACCTGAATTTTTTTACGCAAACGGCCCATTAGCACATCAATGGTATGACTTTCACGCAGTTCAGCATCAGGATACAGTTGCAACATAAGCGAGTCTTTGCTGACGACTTTACCGGCATTACGGATGATAGTTTCCATAATGGTGTATTCAAAGGCGGTCAGTTTAATTAACTGGCCATTAATCGACAGCTCGCGGCGCGATAAGTCGACCTGAAAGGGGGGGAGAGAGATAACCTGAGAAGCCAGACCACTGTTACGTCGCATCAGCGCTTGCATGCGGGCGACCACCTCTTCAAGATGAAAAGGTTTGGTAACATAGTCATCCGCCCCGGCTCCCAGCACCTCGACTTTATCCTGCCAGCCTTCGCGGGCAGTCAGTACCATAATCGGAATGGTCACATCATGGCTGCGCCAACGACGAATTAAGCTCATGCCGTCCTCATCGGGCAAACCTAAATCGATAATAGCGATATCGGGAGTATGCTCATTGAGAAAATAATCTGCTTCTTTAGCATCTTCCGCTGCATCAACCTGATGACCTCCCTCGCGTAGCTGGACCGTAAGGTGGTGGCGGAGCAAAGCATTATCTTCGACAACTAAAACGCGCATCGCTTTTCCTTGGTAAATAAATGGCCGCTACAGTTTAACGTGAATTGAGAAGGAGCAGGAGAGTGGTTGCGGATAAATCGCGTAAGAAACCCCCAAGTATGGGGGTTTCTTATTGCAGTGTATTACTTTAATTCATCAACCATGGTGATAGCACGGCCAATGTAGTTGGCAGGTGTCAGTTCTTTAAGACGCGTTTTTTCTGCTTCTGGTAGTTCCAGACCATCAATAAACTGTTTCATACCCTCGGCATCGACACGCTTACCACGGGTCAGCTCTTTCAGCTTCTCGTAAGGTTTCTCAATACCGTAACGGCGCATGACAGTTTGAATCGGTTCTGCCAGAACCTCCCAGTTAAGATCCAGCTCAGCCAGCAGCTTGTCGCGGTTAACTTCAAGCTTACTAATACCTTTCAAGGTTGACTGGTAAGCAATCAGCGCATAACCAATACCCACTCCCAGGTTACGCAGTACCGTGGAGTCTGTTAAATCGCGCTGCCAGCGTGAAACAGGCAATTTACTGGCCAGATGTTGCAACAGGGCATTGGACAGACCCAGGTTGCCTTCGGAGTTTTCGAAGTCAATCGGGTTGACTTTATGCGGCATGGTAGAAGAACCGATTTCGCCAGCAATGGTTTTTTGTTTGAAATGGTTCAGGGCGATATAACCCCAGATATCACGATCGAAGTCGAGAATAATGGTATTAAAGCGCGCGATGCAGTCAAACAGTTCGGCAATATAGTCGTGCGGCTCAATTTGTGTGGTGTACGGATTCCACTGAATACCCAGTGAGTTGACAAAGCTTGAACTCAGCTCATGCCAGTCTACTTCAGGGTAAGCGACCATATGGGCATTGTAGTTACCGACCGCACCATTAATTTTTCCAAGGATGTCGACTTTTTCCAGCTGACGCAGCTGTCTTTCCAGACGATAAGCAACGTTAGCCATCTCTTTACCCATGGTCGATGGGGTGGCTGGCTGACCGTGGGTACGAGAGAGTAGCGGAATGTCACGATACTGTACTGCTAAGTCTTTTACCGCAGCAATCAGCTGACGCCAGTAAGGTAACACTACCTCTTGACGAGCGGTTTCCAGCATCAGGGCATGAGACAGGTTATTGATATCTTCAGAGGTACAAGCGAAGTGAATAAACTCAGTGACGGCATGCAGAGCAGGAACGTCAGCCACTTTCTCTTTGAGGAAATACTCTACCGCTTTGACGTCATGGTTAGTGGTACGTTCGATAGTTTTAATGCGCGCAGCATCTGTTTCACTAAACTCAGTAACAATTTTATCGAGGAAACCGTTTGCGTCCGCATCAAAAGCAGGAACTTCCTTGATCTCTGCCTGCGCGGCCAGTTTTTGCAACCAACGTACTTCGACTTGTACGCGGAATTTCAATAAACCGAACTCGCTGAAAATAGCGCGCAGAGCGCTGACTTTATCGCCATAGCGCCCGTCAACGGGGGAAACAGCGGTCAGTGCGGA
>Ga0302347_1000620_pt1 | contig 52871 bp, 48 predicted proteins | sample PhyWR1_FD_202178 | JGI IMG/M metagenome (GOLD analysis project Ga0302347, IMG submission 202178) | Leaf surface microbial communities from wheat plants in UC Gill Tract Community Farm, Albany, California, United States - DLSL W.R1 (v2)... | ecosystem: Host-associated > Plants > Phyllosphere >... | reverse complement strand
TTACTTTATAGAATGTTTTACGACCATCAGCAGATAGAAAAAAAGTGGCAGAAATACTGGGAAGACAACCAAACTTACAAGACTTCCGACTCAACCGATCAACCGAAATTTTACGTCCTCGATATGTTTCCGTACCCTTCTGGAGCGGGACTTCACGTGGGACATCCGCTGGGATATATCGCGTCAGACATCTATGCGAGATTCAAAAGACATCAGGGTTTCAATGTTTTGCATCCGGTTGGTTATGATAGTTTTGGACTTCCTGCTGAGCAATATGCGATTCAGACCGGAACGCATCCGGCAATTACAACGGAGCAAAATATCACGAGATACGAGGAACAATTAAGAAAAATCGGATTTTCATTTGACTGGAGCAGGGAAGTGAGAACTTCGGACGCTTCTTATTATAAATGGACACAATGGATTTTCATTCAGTTGTTTCATTCCTGGTATAATAAAGATACGGACAAGGCGGAATCTATCGAAACCTTAATCAAACATTTTGAGGAAAAAGGAACGCAAGGTTTGAACGCCAATCAAAATGAGGAATTGAATTTCACTTCAAAAGATTGGAAAAATTATTCTGAAATTGATAAAGGCGCCATTTTATTGAATTACCGCTTGGCTTACAGAGCTGAAACGACTGTAAACTGGTGTCCTGCTTTGGGGACCGTTTTAGCGAACGATGAGATTAAAGACGGAAAATCCGAAAGAGGTGGTTTTCCTGTTTTCCAAAAGAAAATGATGCAGTGGAGTATGAGAATCTCTGCATACTCTGAAAGATTGTTGCAGGGTTTGAAAACTTTGGATTGGCCTCAGCCTTTGAAAGATGCTCAGGAATATTGGATTGGAAAATCTCAAGGCGCACAGGTTAGATTTAAAACAGAAAATGGAGAAACGATTGAAGTTTTCACCACAAGACCTGACACCATTTTTGGAGCAACCTTTATGGTTTTGGCGCCGGAAAATCCTTTGGTTCAAAATTTAACAACTCCGGAACAAAAGGCTGAAGTTGATAATTATATAGAAGAAACTTCCAAAAAAACCGAACGTGATAGAATGGCCGACGTGAAAAACGTGAGTGGCGCTTTCACGGGGAGTTACGCCATCAATCCGTTTACCGGGAAGAATATTCCGGTTTATATTTCGGATTATGTGTTGATGGGTTATGGAACCGGAGCTGTGATGGCGGTTCCTGCGCACGATGAACGCGACCATAGATTTGCAAAGAAATTTAATTTGGAGATCATCAAGGTTGTAGAATCTGATGTGGATGTTCAGGAAGAAGCTTATGATTCTAAAGATTCAGTTTGCTTGAATTCTGATTTTTTGAATGGTCTTAATTATAAGGATGCAAAATCCGAAATAATTACTGAAATCGAAAACCGAGGAATTGGCCACGGAACGACGAATTACAGACAGCGTGATGCGATTTTCTCCAGACAAAGATATTGGGGCGAGCCTGTTCCTATCTATTATAAGGACGGAATGCCGTATACTTTGCCAAATTCTGCTTTGCCTTTGGAACTTCCTGAGGTTGAAAAATATTTGCCAACAGAAGATGGCGACCCGCCATTAGGAAATGCTAAAACATTTGCTTGGGACGAGGCGAATCAAAAAGTGGTTGACACAGATTTGATTGATGATAAAACTGTTTTTCCGTTAGAATTATCTACGATGCCAGGCTGGGCAGGAAGTTCTTGGTATTTCCTTAGATATATGGACTCGAACGATGATGATGCTTTCTGTAAAAAAGAATTGTCAGATTATTGGGGACAAGTTGATTTGTACATCGGTGGAAGCGAGCACGCCACCGGACATTTGTTGTATTCCCGTTTTTGGAATATGTTCTTAAAAGACAGAGGTTATATTGAACAAAATGAACCTTTCCAAAAGTTGATTAATCAAGGGATGATTTTGGGAATTATTGAAAGTTCATATAAAAGTCAGCATAAATCGAGTCATATTTATCAAGGGAAAAATAGTTATTCGGTTTTTCGTGATGATGAAGAGTTAGGAGATTTAATATTTGACAAAAAGGCTATCAAAGAAGGGTTTAACATACAGGTTGCTTCTGATTGGTTACAAAAACTTTCGGTTCCTATTGAATTTGTAAGTGATTATAATAATAGTGAAAAAGAAGCTTACTTAAATGAGCAAGGGATTTTAGATTATATTAATTGGCAGACGTTCAAAAATCCTGTATTTGTTACTGTTGATGGATACTATAAGTTTTCGGAGAAGAAATTCTATAATTGGGATGGTTCTGTGAAAAATATTGAAGACATAAAATTCTTTACTGATAGTGAGCAAGGAAAGATGTCCAAGTCAAAATATAACGTAATCAATCCTGATGATATCTGTAATGAATATGGAGCGGATGGTTTAAGATTGTATGAAATGTTCCTTGGTCCATTGGAACAATCAAAACCTTGGAACACACAAGGTCTGAGTGGCGTTTATGGATTCTTGAAGAAATTTTGGAATTTGTATTTCAACGGTGACACGTTTGAAGTTTCTGATGAAGAGCCTACAAAAGCAGAATTCAAGATTCTTCATACATTAATCAAGAAAGTGCTTTTTGATATTGAGAATTTTTCTTTCAATACCTCGGTGTCGTCATTTATGATAGCAGTCAATGAGTTACAGAAACTGAAATGTAATAAAAGAGCAATTTTGGAACCTCTTGCAATAATAATCTCACCGTATGCGCCACACATCTGCGAAGAGGTATGGAATTTGCTGGGAAATAATTCGTCTATAGAGTTCGAGAAGTTTCCAAAATTAGATGAAAGCTATTTGGTTGAAGATGAGATCGATTATCCAGTAAGTTTTAACGGAAAGATGAAATTCAAGATCAAACTGGCGGCTGACCTTGGTAAGGAGGAAGTACAGAAATTGATGTTGGAGAATGATGATGTAAAAAGGTTCTTAGGAGATAAATCAGTTAAAAATTTCATCTTTGTTCCAAAGAAAATCATTAATATTGTTATATGATTTTAGAATTCTTTATGAAACATTAAGAAAAATTATTATTCGTCGCATTGGAATTGATTGAAATTAAAATCATAATTTATGTGTGACAAATTTATGTATCTTCCATTAATGTTTCTAAAAGAGATAATGATTTCATAAAAACAAGGTTTGTATTTAATTAATAATTGAATAAAGCACTTTTAGTAGATAAAAAAATTACAAGTCAAAGCAAAAATAATTTTGCATTTTTAAAAAAATTGACTTTATTTTACACGATAAAATTTAACAATTATAATTTAGTTTTAATATGGAAATGAATGTTTCAAACACGGATGAGCAAGTAATTGCTAAGAAAAAAGGAGGTCTTAATCCTGCGGTAATTATTCCTATTTTGTTATTAATAGGTATTGCCATTTATTTATTTGTTTGTGGTAACCCATCGAACTTTACTGCTGATCCACGTATTGATGGAGTGGCATCTGTTGCTTTCGCAGATATCGAAAGTAAGGAATTACACCCACACGGTTTAGGGATGGTTTATATGGGAGGATTTATCGTTCCTATCCTTATTACATTCATGATCACGGTTATTGTATTTGCTATCGAGCGTGCATTCGTTTTGAGCAAAGCAGCTGGAAATGGTAGCGTTGATAATTTCGTTTTGAAAATCAGAAGCTTGCTAAACCAAAACAAAGTTGACGAAGCTCTTGAAGAGTGTGACAGACAACAAGGGTCTGTAGGTAATGTTGTGAAAGAAGGTCTTACGACTTACAAAGCATTAGCTAAAGATACTACATTGAACAAAGAACAAAAGATGGCTGCGCTTACAAAAGCAATCGAAGAAGCTACTACACTTGAGATGCCAATGTTGGAGAAAAACATGATGATTCTTTCTACACTAGGTACGGTTGCAACTTTGGTAGCACTACTTGGAACGGTAATCGGGATGATCAAAGCATTTGCTGCCTTAGGAGGTGGTGGTGGAACACCTGATGCTGGAGCATTATCAATCGGTATCTCTGAGGCATTGATGAATACAGCTTTAGGTATTGGTACTTCTGCAATCGCAATTATTCTTTATAACTTCTTTACGTCTAAAATTGATGGATTGACTTACAAGATCGATGAGATCTCTATGAGCATCCAACAGTCTTTTGCTGAATTTCACTAAGAAATAATAGCAATCGAACAAACGAAAATGTAATATTTACATTTTTAAAATTCATAAATTAGTTAACAAAGACATTTAAATAATGGCGAGAATTAAACCAAAAAGACATGGAGTAGTTACGGACATGACCGCAATGTGTGATGTTGCGTTCCTACTACTTACATTCTTTATATTAACCACACAGTTCAAAAAGCCTGATGTGGAGCAAATAAAACCGCCTTCTTCTATATCAGAGAAATTGCTTCCTGATGCAAGTCTTATGACAATAAATGTTACGCCTGCTGGTTTGTTCTATTTTCAACCTGTTGAAAACAGCTCAGAAAGAATAAAACTTCTTGATAATATGGCTGCGAAGTATAGACTTCCTGCTTTTACAAATCAAGAAAAAGTAGCATTTACGAAAGTACAAGCGGTGGGAGTACCAATGGGACAGCTTAAAAGTTATTTGAATCTTCCTGAAGATAAACAAAAAGCTTTCAAGGCTACAGAAGGTATTCCAATGGATAGTACAAACAAGCAATTAATTGATTGGGTACAACAAAGTTTAGCTGTTAATCCTGACTATAAGTTGGCGATCAAAGGCGATGTTACAACAAAGTACCCTAAAGTAAAAGGTTTGTTTGAAGGTTTAAGAGATATTGATTTTCTTAAATTCTGGTTGATCACTTCACAAGAAAAATCTAACTAAATCTACTAGAAATGGCAGAAGTACAAGTAAAAGACGACGGCGGGAAAGGCGGGAAGGTCCGCTCGAAGAAGCAGAATACCCGCGTAGATATGACGCCCATGGTAGACTTAGGTTTTCTATTGATCACATTCTTTATGTTTACTACCACATTTAGTAAGCCTAATGTTATGGATCTTGGTCTTCCGGCAAAACCAAAACCAGATGCTCCAAAACCAGAGCCTACGGAAATTAAATTAAGTAATTCAATCTCAATCATTATAGGGAAAGATAATAAGATATTCTATCATCAGGAAGACCAAGCTGGCCTTAATGATCAGACTCTTGTTGAGACCAATTTTGATAGAGAGGGAATTAGAAAAGTAATTGAGCAAGCAAAAGCTAGAGCGGCAGATAAAGAAAAATTTACAGTAATTATCAAGCCAACAGACGATGCGGTATATAAAAATTTTGTAGACATTCTAGATGAAATGGCTGTTACCGGAAATGAAAGATATGGGGTTACCGATATCAAATCTTGGGAAGAAGCTATTTACAAAAAGAAAGTAGGGCAATAGTTCACTACAATATCATATTTAATAATATTAAAATGGCAGAAGATAATTTGAATTACAATCCAACCTTGGATGAGATTGTATTTGAAAATAGAAATAAAGAATATGGCGCTTATGATTTAAGAGCTACCTATTCTAGATTGCTTACAAAGTCTTTTTTAATTGGAACTGCTTTCTTCCTTCTTCTTGCAATTTCGCCACTTATTTATCTTAAAATTCAGGAAATGAATGCTAAAGATAAAGTGGAGGTAGATGCAAAATTAGTAGAGATTTTAGAAGACGAACCGATTATTGAGCAACCAAAAGAAGAAGAACCACCTCCACCACCTCCACCAAAAGAAGAGGAGAAGCAGGAAGTAATTCAGAATGTTGTTCCGGAACCTAAAAAGGCTCCTAAGATAGAAACACCACCGCCGCCAATTACCAAACAATTGGAGACAACAACGGGTTTACAAAATCAGGAAGGTGTGAAAACACCAACCTATACGCCACCGCCACCGCCACCTGGAACAGGTAAAGTTGTGACTGCGGAAGTAAAGCCAGTAACTAACGAAGTTTATGAGTCTGTGGATCAGTCTGCAGAATTCCCTGGAACGATAAATGCTTTTAGAACGAAATTTCAAAATAATTTTGATTCTGGAAATATGGAAGGTGAAGGAACTCTTAAAACTGAAATTACTTTTGTTGTAGAAAAAGATGGTTCATTAACGCAGGTGAAGGCCACAGGTTCTAATGCAGATTTTAACAGGGAAGCTGAAGCTACTGTTAAAGGAATCAAAACCAAATGGACTCCTGGTAAAGTTAACGGACAACCGGTAAGATCTAGATTTAGATTCCCTATTTCAATGAATTTCCAATAAGGATTTAATTTGTAATATATTATACAAAAGAGAAGTTTTATAACTTCTCTTTTTTTTATTAGATTTGTGTTATGTTTAACTGGCTTTCTTTGATAACTGGACTTTTCTACATTGTATTGGGAATTGTTGTTATCGTATACAAATTCTTCATCATTATTTTAGAACCTAATGTGGCTTATCCATTAGGCGGATTACTTATAGCTTACGGAGTCTTCCGGATAGTAAGAGCTATTATATCACTTAAAAATAATAATTAGAAATGAAAAAAATCTTTTTCCTGCTTATAGCAACTTTTGCTATCACTATTTCGTGTTCCAAAGAGAAACCGAAAGAAATCGATAATCCTAACAAGGGCGAAATTATAGTTGAGACGGATGAGTCTTTCAAAAGTGTTATTGAAGCTTTGGCAGAAAGATATACTGCGCTGAATCCCAACACGAAAATCAATGTTATCATCAAAAAGGAAGATCTCGGATTACTCGATCTATTGGATAGAAAAGCTAGAGTTGTTATAATGTCCAGAGAACTTTCTGTTAAGGAAAAAGAAGCCTACGATAAAAAAATAGATTTGCCTTGGTTACCAGGAAAATTTGCTGCTGATGCCGTTCTTTTCGTTGTCCCAAAAGATTCTCCTTTAGAATCTATTTCTATGGATGACATTTATAAAGAGCTTTTATCAGACAAAAAGAGATTAATTTTTGATGGAACCAACTCAAGTAATCTAAATTTTGTCGCTCAAAAATTTCAAAAGAATCCTGCTGATCTCAAGTTTTCTATCATCAACGGAAATGAAAGTGTTGCCGAGCAATTAAAAAATTACCCAGATAAAATAGGCGTGATCAGTTATAATACAATCAGTAGACCTTTTGGAGAAGAAGCTACAAAGCTCAGAAACGAATTAAAAATACTTAAAGTTCTTAAGGATAATAAAGCTTACGATGTTTCTCCAGACAATTTGAAAAATATGACCTATCCATTTACAAGGGTTTTATACTTTTTGAGCAACGAAGCATATTATGGATTGGGAAATGGATTCATCAGATTTTCTTGCCAGCAATTGGGACAAATTGTTGTCGAAAAAGAAGGACTTCAGCCTTATAATATCTTCAAGAGAGAAGTCCAAATGAAATGATTTAATTTTTAATATTTATTTAACAGAACATTTGAATTTAATTATCTATTTTGGTCTAAATATTGACATTAAAACCAAGATTTTTACAGTAATGGAAAAAAAGAAAAAAGAGAATATAATGAATTTAACAAAAAAAATTGCTGTAACAGCGGCAGTCGGCTTTTTTACAAGTTTAAGTTTTGCACAATCTGTTCAGGACGGGATTAATTTTGTAGATAGCCAAAAATATGCAAAGGCAAAACAAAATTATACAGACCTTATTAATAAAGATCCTAAAGATGCAAGCAACTACTTCTATCTTGGAAATACGTATTTAACACAATTTGACCCAAACTTTGATTTGGCTCAAGAAAGTTTCAATAAAGGTCTTGCTGCAGATCCAAAAAGTTATTTGAATAAGTTAGGTTTGGCTTCTGTTAAATTAGGAAAAGGAGACAAGTCTGCTATTGCAGAGATTCAACAAATCGTTAAAGATTCGAAAGAAAAAGATGCAGAAGTTCTTTTCAGAGCTGGAGAAGCATTAACATTGTTTGAAAAGTTCAGTGCTCCAGATTTAGCAATCACTTTCTTGAATAAAGCAGTTGAGAGATCTCAAAAAGCAGGAGTTCCTGCAAATTATTACTATTCTCTAGGTGATGCTTATAGAATCAAAAAAGATCCGGGAAATGCAATGACTGCTTATGATAAAGCAGAAGCTGTTGCCAAGAATAAAGCATCGGTCTATACAAGAAAGGGGACACTGTGGATTGCTGCACAACAGTGGCAACAGGCAAAGACCAACATTGACAAAGCGATTGCTGTAGATCCTACATATGCACCGGCTTACAAAGCTTTGGCTGGATTTAATATCAAATATCAGAAGAATGCAGAGGCAACTCAGAATTTGATTAATTATACCAAATATGCCGATGAAGATCCATATACACAGTTAGAGATTGCAAAACTTTATTTTACCAATGAAGATTATGCCAATGCAAAAACAACTTTAGATTCTGTTTTTGATAAGGTAACAGATCCAATCAAGCATAAATTAAGAGCTTACATTTTATATGGAGAGGGCAAGTATGCAGAGGCTCAACAAAGCATGGATTCATTCCTGTCACAAGCGGACAAGTCCAGAGTACAAACTTCTGACGAAGGTCTGCAAGGTTTGATAGCGGCTGGTTTGGCAAAAGACGAGAAGGACTCTGCTAAAAAAGCACAATTACAAGCCTTATCTCAACAAAAAATTGCCATAGCTAAAAATGCTAAAGATGAAACTTTGAACTGGGACGAAGAACTCGGTAAAATCAAAGGTGGGTTAGTTGGTGTTTCTGCTGATGCTGGTGGAACATCACCAGAAATAGAAGCTTTGAAAACTAAAGTTGCGGCCAACGCTCAAGATACAGATGCAATTTACAAATTGGCTCAAGCTTATCAAGATATCAAAAACTGGAATGGTGCAATTCTTACTTGGCAAAAAATGATCACGCTTCTTCCAACTTGGGAGCCGGCTTATTACAGTCAAGGTTATGCGTATCAGCAGGCAGGCAGCCAGGAATTGGCAGCGGCCGCATATCAGAAATATATTGATACCTTATTGGCAAAACCAGCGGCAGATCAGGAAGCAAACAAAGAAACGATGTCTTATGCTTATTTTGCGATAGCATTTATTGCAAAAGATAGCGATAAGGAGAAAGCGAAAGCTAATGTTGCAAAATCCTTGGTATTGAATCCAACTTATGCAGATGCTTTAGCATTGCAAAAGACACTTAACCAGTAATCTGTTTTAGATCTATATCAAAACTTCCCAATTTTACGATTGGGAAGTTTTGTTTTTATTAATTTTGTACAAATATTTTGAAAATGAAATGTGATTTTCTTGCCATAGGCGCACATCCGGATGACGTAGAATTAGGTTGTGGCGGAACTATTGTTAAATTGATATCTCAAGGAAAAACGGTCAGCATCATTGATTTGACCGAAGGAGAATTGGGAACAAGAGGAACAGCTGAGACGCGCGCAGAAGAAGCTAAGAATGCAGCCAAGATTTTGGGGATAAGCGCACGAGAAAATTTAAAATTAAAAGACGGATTCCTTAATAACTGTGAAGAATATCAACTGAAGATTGTAGAGAAAATAAGAAAATACAGACCAGAGATTGTATTGGCCAATGCGATAGATGATCGTCATCCAGATCATGCAAAAGCTGCAAAGTTAGTTTCTGATGCCTGCTTTTTATCAGGATTAAAGAAGATAGAAACATTCGAGAATGGTGGATCACAAGAAGTTTGGAGACCTAAGCATATTTTTCATTATATCCAATGGAAAAATGTAGTGCCAGAATTTGTGATTGATATTTCAGGATTTTTGGATCAGAAAATAGAAGCTTGCCTAGCATATAAAACTCAGTTTTACAATCCTGAATCTAAAGAGCCTGTAACACCAATTGCAACCAAAGATTTTCTGGAAAGCTTGACATACAGAGCACAAGATCTCGGAAGACTTTCCGGTGTCGAGTTTGCAGAGGGCTTCACAACAGAAAAATTAATTGCACTCAAAAATTTTGAAGGAATTATTTGTAGTTAAACGATAAAATGCTATATTTGCACACGCAAAAACGGTGATTGTAGCTCAGTTGGTTAGAGCGCCGGATTGTGGTTCCGGAGGTCGGGGGTTCGAGACCCCTCATTCACCCATGAAAAAACGCATTCTTTTTTAGGATGCGTTTTTTTCTTAGAAAATGTTTTGTTATTTTTAGCTTTTTAATAACCCATGAAACATAACAATAATTTTGATTTTCTAAGATTCTTGTTTTCATTTTTAGTTGTAGTCGGACATTCTATGATTCTAAGCAGACAGCCAGAATTTTGGAATGAGTTTTTTGCAGCAATGCCTAATTACAGCGTTTATTCTTTTTTTGTCATCAGTGGTTTTCTGGTGTATTCAAGTTTTGATAGATTGAAAGACTTGAAGAAATATCTCACAAATAGAATTAAAAGAATATTGCCAGCTTATATTTTTGTGGTACTTTTTTTTGCTGTTTTTTTGCTCGCTTTTTCATCGAATAATATTGCAAATTACTTTTCCTGGGAATGGCTGAAGTATTTAGGAGCCAATCTTATATTTGCAAATTTTCTGAAACCTTGTATCCCTTTTGTCTTTGAAAATAATCCCGAATGTGGTGTGAATGGTTCTTTATGGACCATTAAAGTTGAGATAATGTTCTATGTCTTCGTGCCTATATTGTATTATTTTTTAAAAAATAGATCATTGAGAAATAAAAATATAGTTCTTCTCGTTTTTTATTTGATTTCTTTGACTTATGGCTATTTTGTAGGAAAATATTATAGTTATGAAATGGCAAAACAGTTACCTGGAAGTTTGGTGTATTTTTTAAGTGGGATTTTTCTCTATCTTAATCTTGATTTCTTTAAAAAAAATCAATGGAAATTATTACCGATTGCAACTATATTAGGTGTTTTGGAATTGTACTTTTTACCATTTAATCTGGTGTTTCCATTTGCATTAGGGATTGTGATCATTTGGATGGCCTTTTCAAAGATGCCTTTGCGTAATTTCGGGAAATATGGCGATTTTTCGTATGGAGTTTATCTCGTTCATTTTCCAATCATTCAGATATTCGTGCAGGAAAAGATCTATGATCAATATTCTTTTGTTGGTCTTTTTGCTAGCTATATCTTGGTTGTCTTATTTTCAGTATTGATATGGAAATTTGTAGAAAGTCCTTTTTTAAGGAAAAAGAAATCTCATTAAATTCTATTAATAAAACATTTCGCATAAAAATAATTTTTTACAAATCATGAGAATGAAACAAAAGGTTTATTTTTTTATTTTTTTGATTTATGCGATCGTCGCAATCTTTTTTCTTAGAAAAGATATAGGATTGGAATATGAATGGGCGCTAATAATGGATGATTTTTCAAAATATGGTTATAATAATTATAAATTATTTGGAATGCCAACCGCTTACATGCCTCCTTTTTATCCGTATTTTCTTTTGTTTTGTAATGAACTTTTAGGAAAGTATTGGTTGCATGTTGTATGTGTAATACAAGCATTATCGGTGTTTTTTTCGTTGTATACAATGTTCAAAAGACTATTTGGAGAAAAGATATATTCTGCGATTGTAATATTGGGCTTTTGTTCAGTCCTTTTTTTTCCTCCTCTTTTGATAGGGGTTTTTAAAATAAGCTCTTTTGCTTTTTCATTAAGTATTATGCTTATGTTTTTCACTATATCGAATAAGATATATGAGCATCCATATGTGAGCAAAAAAGAGTTTGCATATCTATTATTGATTCTGATTATAGGAATGTACCTTAGATATGAATTTGTGCTTATAATTATTTTATCAGTCCTGATCTTTTATTTTCAGAGAAAGGTATCATTTAAGAAAGTGATATTATCTTTAATGCTATTATTCCTTATATACTCGCCTTGGTGTATCAGGAATTATATTCAGATTGGGAAGTTTACCTATTCTACATCATTTAATTTCAATTTTGCAAAAGGATATAATGAAAAATATGATACAGATATTATTTTCAATAATCCTTATTCTCCTGAATTGAAAAAAACGCTTACAAATCAAACGCTTTCTGAGATGTTTGCCAATGAAAAAGATATGGATCAATACTTAAAAGAACTTAATTATAACTTCATTAAAAATAATCCAAGTTTATTTATAGAACTGACTGTAAAGAAGTTTTGTATTAATCTGACTCAATATTTCCCAGGATATGAAGGTATTAATAAATTCAAACTTTGCTTTGCCTACAGTTTTTATATGGTAATCTTCCAAGCTCTTTTGATTTTTTCAATTTGGAAAAGATTTCGTAGTGATAAAAAAGATTTTCTTTTATATGGGACACTCGGGTGGTATATGTTTTTTCTCTTCTTTTATGTTATAGCACCATTGCCTAGATATCTTCTATTATTCTATCCTATTTTTGTTGCAGTAATATTGTGCAGTTTTTATGACAACATACAGAAGAAATTAAAAAACAGATATAAACAAAAAATCACATCCTAAGATGTGATTGATTTTCTTCTAATTTTAAACTTCGTCGTCTGACTCTATTGTAAAAGATTTGGATTTGAAGTCTTTATCGTGTCTTTCAGAGATTACATCTTCACCTTTTTGCTGGATGATAAAATCTGTAGATTCATTAAATAATTCCTGAAAACTTCTGAAATCTTCTTTGTAAAGATAGATTTTGTGTTTTTCAAAAGTTGCTTCTCCATTTTCCCCGAAATTTTTCTTGCTCTCGGTTATGGTCAAATAATAATCACCTGCCTTAGTCTCCCGCACATCAAAGAAATACGTTCTTCTGCCTGCTTTCAACACCTTAGTGAAAATCTCATTCTCATGTCTTTCCTTATAATCACTCATTGTTCAATATTTTTTATAGAAATCTGTTTTAACAAATATAACAGATTTCTTGGGATTTCCAAATGTTTTGTTAAAAAAACCTTTAAAATGAGCGTTTTTCTTAAATTTTTGATAAAATTTAAGCTAATGTATTATGATAATTAATTCAGATATAAAATTTCGTGTGCTCTTTTGGCGCTTGATTCTCTGTGAGTTATAATGATGGATGTGGTAGATTTTAAATCTTTGTCTATATTTTGTAATATGTTTTCTTCCGTCTCCGTATCCAGAGCAGAAAGACAATCGTCAAATATCATAATGTTGGGTTGTTTTATCATGGCGCGGGCAATGCAAATCCTCTGTTTCTGCCCGCCAGAAAGCATTACACCTCGTTCACCAACCATAGTTTCGTATTGTTCTTTGAACTCTTCTATGTTTTTATGAACATCCGCCTTTTTCGCCATTTCCACCACCAAGCTGTGATTCGGGTTGTCGATTGCAAAACCGATATTGTTCTCTATGCTATCTGAAAAAAGGTAACTTTCCTGTGGCGTGTAACCCAATTGATCTCGATAAAGTTTTAGATTATGTGTTTTCAGATTTTTTCCGTCAATCAAAATTTCGCCTTCGTCTGGATCAATCAATCGGCAAAGAAGTTGAGCTATTGTCGATTTTCCACTTCCGGTTTTTCCCATTATAGCAAGGGATTTTCCGGCAGAGACTTTAAAACTTAGATTTTCAATAGCTTTAATTCCTGTATTGGGATAAGTATAGCTCACATTTCGGAACTCGATGTCGCCGTGGATTGGATAAACTTCATTATTGGCGTTGATTATGTCCGATTTCATATCCAAAAATTCATTCACACGTTGCATACTTGCATCGGCTCTTTGATTCACAGAAGTTACCCAACCCAGCATTGAGAAAGGAAAGATCAACATATTGATGTACATAAAGAAATCAGCAATCGTTCCCACGCTCATTTCTCCGGCAATGTATTTTTGTCCGCCAATGTAAAGGATTGCAACATTCAGAAGTCCGATGACGAAAATAATAATCGTGAAAAAGTAAGCCTCTGTTCTTGCCAGATCAAGTGCTTTGTCCTGATAATCCTTGACCTTGGTACCATAATTTTTCTCAATATATCTTTCTTTACTGAAAAATTTTACCACCCGAATTCCCGAAAAACTGTCCTGTACAAAAGTCGAAATCCCAGATTGGCTTTTCTGCATCACCTTCGATTTTTTGTTGATAATGTCACTCACTTTATAGATTCCGAATGACAAAATCGGTAACGGAACCAAGGTCCAAAGCGTCATCTGCAGATCTGTCATAAACATATAGGCACTCGTGATAATCAATAAAATAATCAAATTCACAACATACATCACGCCGGGACCAAGATACATTCTGATGGCAACAACATCTTCACTCAATCTATTCATCAGGTCTCCGATGGTTGTTTTCTTGTAATCCGTTGCAGACAATTCCTGATAATGGCTGTAGATTTTGTTCTTCAATTCATATTCGATTCTTCTTGAGGCAACGATAATGGTTTGTCGCATCATAAAAGTGAAGAAGCCGGAAAGGAGGGAACAACCAATTAAAATTCCGGAATTGATGAAGATTATCCTGAAGTATGCCCAGTTGTTTTTGACATTATCAATAATGTTCAGGTCAGAAGATAAGTTTAGAGTGGAATAATTTTTCTCGATGATATTGATGGTCTGACCGATATACTGGATTTTGTATATCGCAAAGAAGTTACTTAGAATGATGAATAGAAATCCCCAAAAAAGTAAGACGCGATGTTTCCAGAAATAAGGATTCAGTGTTTTTAAAGCTTTCATTTTTTACACTTCGATTTTCCAAAGTCTGTGCAAAATTAATGATTTAAAATTTCAGAAAAGCTTTTCGAACCGAATTTGAGATTTATTAACAAATGATAAGATATTTAAAAATCGATGAGGCTTGAAAATTGACATTTATCATTAATTTTGTACTCGAAAAATCTAAAAAATGAATCCAAAACCTAAATACGATGTCGTACTGATCGGCGGTGGGATAATGAGTGCAACACTGGCGACAATGTTACACGAGTTCGACCCCAATCTGGATATTGCCATTTTCGAAAGACTGGAAAAAGTAGCTAAGGAAAGTTCTTCTGCATGGAACAACGCCGGAACAGGACATTCTGCTTTCTGTGAACTGAATTACACACCTGAAAAAGAGGGCAAGATTGATATCAAAAAAGCAGAGTATATCGCAGAACAATTTGAGGTTTCCAAGCAATTTTGGTCTTATCTGATCAACAAAGGCATCATTGATAATCCAAAAGAATTCATCAACTCTTGCCCACATATGAGTTTCGTTTTCGGAGAAAAAGATGTGAATTTTCTTAAAAAAAGACATGAGGCCTTACAAAAATCCCCACTATTCCAAGGAATGGAATATTCTGATGATCATCAAAAACTCACCGAATGGATTCCGCTGATGATGCAGAAAAGAATGGCAACCGACCAGTTGGCAGCAACGAAAATGGACCTCGGAACAGATGTGGATTTTGGAAAATTGACTGTCAAACTAATAGAACATCTCAACAAAACCGAATCTGTAGAGGTTTTCACATACCACGAAGTCAAGGAAATAGATGCGGATGGGAAGGGAAGCTGGAACCTGCAGGTCAATGACAGGAAAAACCTTCACAAACAAACCGTGAACGCAGATTTTGTTTTCATTGGCGCTGGTGGTTATGCATTGCCACTTTTGGACAGTTCAGGAATCGAGGAGAGTAAAGGCTATGGTGGTTTCCCAATCAGCGGACAGTGGTTGGTATCTACCAATCAGGAATTGGTTGCAAAGCATCATGCAAAAGTTTACACCCAGGCTACTGTTGGAGCGCCGCCAATGTCTGTTCCTCATTTAGATCTCAGAATTATTGATGGAGAAAAAGCACTTCTTTTTGGGCCATTCGCAGGATTTTCTACCAAATTCTTGAGAGAAGGCAGTTATCTGGATTTGCCGGAAAGTGTTAATTTTAAGAATATTAGGTCGTTATTCGGAGTTTGGTGGCACAATATGCCCTTGACGCGATACCTGATCCAACAGGTAACAATGAACAAATCCCAAAGAATGTCGCACCTGAGAGATTTCGTAACTGATGCTCAGGAAAAAGACTGGGAACTGAAAACGGCTGGACAGAGAGTTCAGATTATTAAAAGAGACCGTTTTGAAGGGGGAAGATTGGAGTTTGGGACAGAAGTGGTTGTGAACAAAGACAAAAATATTGCTTCTCTTTTGGGCGCATCTCCTGGCGCAAGTACATCTGCATTTGCAATGATTATGGTTATTGAAAATTGTTTTGCAGATCAACTGAAAACCGATTGGAAAGACAAATTAGTAGAAATGGTTCCGAGTTATGGAAAAAAACTGGCAGAATATCCAGAATTGATCAAAGAAATCAGAGCTTATTCTAAAGAAAAATTAGAATTGGAATATTAAAAATGGTTCGTTTAGCTTTTTATAAACCCGAAGATTACGCAGACCTCACCAATTATGATTTGGATGCGCAGCAAAACCAATTCACGGCGATGCCAAAAGCGACTTTGGAAGTTATAAAAGAGAAAAACACGGGCGACAAATTTCCGATTGCGATATTTTATGATGATACAGCAGTTGGTTTCTTCGTACTGGATTTCGGGGAAGATAAATTTGAATTGACAGAAAACGAAAATTCTACTTTGCTAAGGTCATTATCATTAAACCCAGCGTATCAAGGAAAAGGAATTGGCAAAACGGCGATGATGCTTTTATCTGACTTTTTGAAAACCGAATTTCCGAAATGTGATGAAGTGGTTTTGGCTGTCAATTTTAATAATAAAACTGCTTATGATTTGTACCTCAAATGTGGTTTCGAAGATGATGGTAAAACGAGAGAAATGAGCAAAGGATGGCAACATCTTCTATCAAAAAAAATGAAATGAGCGAAACTATTGTAAAACCCAAGATTGCGGAAGATATTCTTTTGGAACTTCAGTCCAAGATGAAAGAAGAGAAACAGGTGATTTTGCATTGCTGTTTCAAATCAGATTTTATTATGGAGGAGAAAATCAGGATTTGGTCTTCCACTTATTTGATTGACAGGACTTCTGACCATATTTCAAAACTTATCCATTTTGAGAATATCAGCCTTTTCCCAACCTGGACAGATGTTCCTGTTGCGAAAGAATATTGGTTTACATTGGTCTTTTCCGGATTGCCGGATGACTGTAAAGTCTTTGATTTTATAGAATTGATTCCTCAGAATAATGGTTTTTTCCATGAAGGGATTCCCAGAAACAGTTCCGATGTTTACAAAATCACGTTGGATATATAAATAAAAAGGTTCAGAGATCTCTGAACCTTTTTATTTGGTTTTTAAGAAAGCTTTTTCATTTCCTCTTTTATTTTTTCCTGAAGACCTTCGGATGCTTCTACAAGGGGAAGTCTCAAATAATTTTTAATCAAACCTTTCTCTGCAAGAATGGTTTTCACACCACAAGGATTACCTTCTGCAAAGATCAATCTGGTAATTTCAACCAGAGAATTGTGGATTTTATAAGCTTCATCTACTTCTCTTTTCAAGGCTAATTTTACCATTGTAGAAAATTCTTTCGGATAAGCTTGTGCAATTACTGAAATAACGCCATCGCCACCCGCTAAAGTTACCGGCAAAGTATATTCGTCATCACCAGACATCAATGAAAAATTCTCTGGTTTTTGTCTTAGAATATCAAAATATTGAAGAATGTTCGGAGCTGCTTCTTTGATCATAAAAAGATTCGGGAATTCATTTGCTAACCTTAGGGTTGTAGAAGCTTCCACGTTTTGACCTGTTCTTCCCGGAACATTATAAATAATGATTTTTTCCCCTGTTGCAGCCAAAGCTTTATAATGCTGATAAAGTCCTTCCTGATTTGGTTTGTTATAATAAGGAGAAACCGATAAGACGGCATCGAAATCTGATAAATCTGTTTCCTTGATTTGTTGTACAACTTCAGCCGTATTGTTCCCGCCAATTCCCAGAACCAATGGTAGTCTGTTGTTGTTGATTTTGGTGATATGAGCAATGACCTTGTCCTTTTCTTCCTGGGAAAGCGTTGCAGCCTCAGCTGTAGTTCCCAAAACAACCAGAAAACTGGTCCCGTTGTCTATATTATAATCGATTAATCTCGTGAGAGAATCGAAATCTACTGAAAGATCTTCGTTGAAAGGTGTTACCAAAGCCACACCTACGCCTTTTAACTGACCCATTTTTATTTGAAAATTAAATTTATCAAATTTAATTTATTTTAATAAATTCACAAGTATTATATTTGTGATTATTTGGTCTTTTTGAGGCTAAAATGTCTATTTCAGAAAATCGAAGAATGCTGTATAATACTTTAAAACAACTCCTGCCTAAAAATTTTTTAATTAAAAACGAAAATTTTTTCAGAAAAATAATTTATCTCTATTACGTTGGCAATTCTTATCAATGTTCAATTTGTGAAAAAAAATTCCGGAAGTTTTTACCGAATCAGCGTGGGGAAAAACTATGTCCAAGTTGCGGGAGTATGCCTAGAGATAGACGGCTTTTTACAGAATTCAAAAAGGAATATGCAGGTAATCAGATTAAATTATTAGATTTTTCTCCGTCTCGATCATTGTACAGAAGACTTAAGACAACGAAAAATATTCAATATTTTCCCACGGATCTTTCTACAGATTTCATAGCCGAGTATCAATATGATATTACAAAGATCCCCGTTGAAGATGATTTTTTCGACTATATTTTCTGTTATCATATCCTGGAGCATATAGAAGATGATGCAAAAGCAATGTCTGAACTTTACAGGGTATTGAAGAAAGACGGAAAAGTATTTGTGCAAACACCTTTCAAAGAAGGCGACATCTACGAAGTTCCGGGAGCTAAAACAGATGAGGAGAGATTGAAGTATTTTGGACAAGTGGACCATGTGAGGCTTTATTCCGTAAAAGGTTTGGCAGGAAGGCTTGAGAAGGCCGGTTTTACAGTGACTGTCAAGACATTTGACCAGGATGATGATCTGGGCTCGTCCAAAAAAGATACTGTTTTACTTTTGAATAAAAATTAATGATCCAGTGATTTGGTTAATAATTAATTAGTTGGTTTAGAAACCTTAAAATCATTAGATTTGTATTTCTGTTTTCTAAAAAATTGAGAATAAAAAATGAAGAATAAATTTCTTGTATTTGGATTCATTGGATTGCTTTTTATCGGATGTAAAACGCCGCTCAATATTGCAAATATCCATACCGAAAAAAACATTTACATTACCGATCAGTTACAAGATGATAAAACGATGGATGCCATCATCCAACCTTATAAGCACGAATTGGAAGGTAAAATGAACACCAAAATTTCTCATACCAATACAGAACTGAATAAATCTGGAGACAACAGCAATTTGGGGAATCTTCTGGCAGATTATACTTTTGAAGGTGCGGATGAATGGACGAAGAAAAACAATCTTCCACCAATAGATGCTGCAGTCATCAATATTGGCGGAATCCGAACCATTATCCCAAAAGGTGATATTCTGACCAAACAAATCTATGAGGTCATGCCTTTTGAAAATGAAATCGTTATCATCAAAATGAATGGAAAAGATATAGAAGGTTTGTTTGATTATTATTTGAAAACTCAGAAAAATAATCCAGTTTCCCACCTGGTGATTGAAACGGATGAAAATAATACGATCTCCAAAAAGCTGATCAACGGAAAATCTATTGATCACAACAAAACATATTACATTGCAACATCAGATTATCTCGCTTTGGGAGGAGATAATATGTTTTTCTTCGGAAAAGGGGAAATGATATCAACAGGAATCAAAATGCGTGATCTTTTCTTGGAAAAATTCATACAAAATCCGGAAGTTTCTACACCAGATGATGTGAGACTAATTTTCAAAAATAAAAAAGTGCAGGAATAATGAAAAGGAAAGAATTTCTAAGATACGTTGGTGGCGGAAGCCTTGCTTTGACACTGGCTCCCAATCTCTTGTTGGCAGACCAGTTCGATATTCTGAAAAAAGAATCTGATCATAAACTGACCATTCTGCATACCAATGATCAACACAGCAGGATAGAGCCTTTTGATGCTTCTTATACAAAAAATCCGAACCAAGGTGGTTTTGCAAGAAGAGCATCATTGATCAATAAAATCAGGAGTGAAGAGAAAAATGTTTTGCTTTTGGATTCGGGAGATATTTTCCAGGGAACGCCTTATTTCAATTTTTTTGGAGGTGAACTGGAGTTCAAGTTGATGAGTATGATGCGTTATGATGCTTCTACAATGGGAAATCATGACTTTGATAATGGTTTGGATGGCTTTCTGAAAGTACTTCCAAATGCAAAATTTCCTTTTATCTGTTCCAACTACGATTTTAAAAATACAATTCTCGACGGTAAAACGGAACAGTATAAGGTTTTCAAGAAAGATGGAGTCAAGATCGGGATTTTTGCGGTCGGAATTGAATTGAATGGATTGGTTGGGAAAAAGAATTATGGAGAAACCATTTATCATGATCCGATAGAAACGGCTCAACATTATTCTGATTTTTTGAGGAATGAGAAAAAATGTGATTTAGTAATTTGCCTTTCCCATATAGGATTTGATTATAAAGATGATCCAAACAGAATTTCCGACAAGCATTTGGCGGCAAAAACTTCGGGCATCGATTTGATCTTAGGTGGCCATACCCATACTTTTTTACCAGAACCACTCAGTTTCCAAAATAAGGAACACAAAAATGTGATTGTGAACCAAGTAGGATGGGCGGGTATTTTATTGGGAAGGCTGGATTTTTATTTTGATAAAAATAAAAATGTGAAAAATATTTCGTGGAATAATCAGTTAATAGATGAAAACATACTAGTTTAGAATGAAGAAAATTTTATTATTTATATCAATTTTTATAACGCTTGTTTCTCAGGCGCAGTCTAGTAAATGGAGCGATCTTTTCTCTTACAACAGCGTGAAAGTGATAAGAGCGGATGGCGACCGATTGGTTGCTGCTACTGCCAATGGAATTTTCTATTATTACCCGGGGACTGGAGAGATCAAAAAATTATCAAAGGCGAATGGCCTGCATGAGGTAAAAATATCGGCATTTGATTATAATGCTGCCACTCAAACAGGAATTGTGGGTTATGAAAATGGCTCGCTGGATGTCATTACTCCCAATGGAATATTCTTGATTGTAGATATTCCTTTAAACTCAGGATATAATGCATCTAAAAAGATCAATCATATTTCTATCAATGGAGATAGAGCGATTATTTCTGTAGGATATGGTGTATCGATTTTTAATATTACAAAAAGAGAATTCGGAGATACGGCTTTTTTCTCAACAGGTACAAGTTATGAAGCCGTAAACGCTGCAGTTCTTAAAGATAACACAGTATATGTGGCAACCAATTCGGGTTTGAAAAAACATGAGATTAATTCCACGTTTGCCATCTATTCTGAATGGAATTTAGCCTCAAATATTATAGAATCTGGGGCTAATTTTCGCTTTAATAAAATTGATGCCACAAATACTATAGCTTTTGCAAAAAAAACAACACCCAATCCATTGACTCCAAGTGTATTTTATTTTGAAGTGAAATATGGTACAGGCAGTAGCTTTTCTACTGTCAATAGGCAATTTACAGATATTCAAGATATAAGAGTAACCGATAATCAAATCATAGTTACCGATAAATCTCAAGTATATATTTATGGGACAAATGGTGTTCAACAGAAAACTTTCGATGCTGGAGAAAATATAAATACAGCCTTGGTCTATAATAACACTCTATTTACGGGAACTCTGCTTTCCGGGATGTATAATGAACAGAAAAATAGTTTGAAGCCAGATGGTCCATATAATAATCAATCTTATAAACTTTCTTTACTAAATGGGCAGATATGGGTTTCGACAGGTGCAAGGTCAGAATATAATCAAATGCAATATCCAAATTTAGGTTATTATCATTATAACGGGAGTAATTGGGTATATCCGGAATTGTTCAAAACCAACACTGAATTTAATATATTGGACGTAACACCAAATCCTTCCAATCCATCTGAAGTTTTCTTTTGCAATTACTATTTCTCTGGGCAAAGAGGAATCTTTAAAATGGTAAATGATGAATTTGTAAAACAGTATATTTTCCATCCATCACAAGGAGTTAGTGACCTTCCTGTTGGTTGTACTTATGATGATCGGAATAATATGATGTGTTCAGCAAGTTTTATAGACGGGAACGTTGCTGGGACAGGGTATTATTATTACGATAGAAGTGCGGATAATTTTGTGGTGAATAATCTTAAAATATCAAACGGTGCTCAAAAACCGATCACAAAAGATGGGGTTTTATATATACCAGTCCCTAGGATCACGGCACTCATCATGTATGATTACAATAATACGATAGCATCTAGTTCAGATGATAAGTTTAAAGTGCTTACCTCCAATAATAATCTTCCAGACGGAGGAGTTGTGTCTGTTGCAATTGATAAGAATGACGATCTTTGGATGGGAGCGGCGATAGGCCTCAGGGTTCTTTCAAATCCCAAATCTGCAATTTTAGAAGATAGCCCCCAGGCAGATAATATCATAATAGAAGAAAATGGTTTGGCAGAAGAATTATTTAGGGATGCCAATATTTTGCAAATTGCAGTGGATTCTGGCAATCAAAAATGGGTTTCTGTAGATGGCGGAGGAGTTTTCTATATCAGCCCTAGCGGTGACAAGACTATTTATCATTTTACAAAATCCAATTCTCCATTACCTAATGACAGCGTCACAGATGTTCAAATTGATGAAAAAACAGGAAAGGTATATTTTGCGACATTGGACGGGATCATGGTCTATCAGGGAGATGTTTCCGAGGTAACGTCCAATTTTGGAAATGTATTGGTCTACCCGAATCCTGTAGTCTATGCCCAATATAAAGGAAATGTAAGAATCCGTGGATTAGCACAGAAAACCAATATCAGAATTACAGATGCCGCTGGTAACCTAATCCACTCTGCAGTGGCCAATGGAGGCTATTTTGAATGGAACCTTAACAATAGAAGAGGCGTGAGAGTAGCTTCCGGCATCTATTATGTCCTGATGACCAACGAGGATGGAACCGATACGGCAACCGCAAAAATAGCTGTCGTAAACTAATAAATGACGCAGGAAGTTTTTTTACTGTCTTATACAAAATATGGAGATCACGATGCTGTTCTCCATTGTTTTTGTAAAGAAAACGGATTCGAAAGTTTTTTTGCCAAAGGAATTTATGCACCAAAAAATAAGAAAAAAGCCTTCCTTTTTCCATTGAACGAATTGTTACTTTACACGTCTGATAAAAAGAAAAACATCCAAAATGTTCTGAAAATCGAGCAGAAAAATACAGACCTTTTTACTTCTGATATTCGGAAAAATTCAATTTTGTTTTTTATCTCCGATTTGCTGAATCAGGTTTTGAGGAATGAAAACCGAAATGCTGATATCTACTCGGAAATCTCTATTTTCTTGAGTCAATTGCAAATGGATAATTTCCAGTCGCATCTGATATTTATTTTTAGACTTTTAAAACAACAGGGTCTACAACCTTTATTTTCTGATAAAACTTACTTAAACCCCGAATCCGGAAACTTCGAAGAAATAGAAATGCATCATTTTTTTGATAAAGATATTTCTGCAATTTGGAAAGAACTGATTATTTCCCAAAATCCATATGATATAAAATTGAGCCGATTTGGAAAACAAAACTTTCTCGATTCTATTTTAGTATATTTTCATTATCATTTTACTGATTTTCGGGAACCAAGATCTCTGGAAATCATCAAAGAAATTTTTTAAATTATGATTATCAAAGCAACAGAAAAAGATATTTCAACAATTCAGGATTTGGCAAAAAGATCTTGGAATTTCGCTTATGCTAATATTCTGCAACAAGAGCAGATCGATTATATGCTGGATCTGATGTACTCTGAAAATACTTTGGGACAACATTTTGAAAATCCCAATTATCAATATTATCTAATTAAGGAAGAAAATGAATTTTTAGGTTTCATCGGTTTCGAAATTCATCAAGAAGCAGAAACCACGAAACTTCACAGGATCTATTTTTTGAAAGAAGCACAAGGAAGAGGTTTAGGAAAAAAAGCGCTGGAATTGGTTATCAATGAAGCCAAAAATGTGAATGATAAAAGAGTTACGCTAACCGTCAATAAAAACAATTCAGCTCAAAAATTCTATGAATCTCAAGGTTTCAAAGTTTATGATGAAGCTATTTTCGACATCGGAAATGGTTATGTGATGGATGATTTTTTGATGGAGTTTTTATTGAAATAAAATTAGGAAAACTATTATTTAAAAGCATTTGCAACCTCGCAGATGCTTTTTTTGTGATTGATTTTCTACTTATTTTACTTTTTAAAAGTGAATTGAGAATGAACAGCTTTCAAACTTCGAACTTATATAGATCAAATGAAAGGGTTTTCAGGTTTTGCTTTAATCTTGATTTTAAGTTCATTAATGAAATTAAAAATATTTAAAATATCCATTTCCTGAAACAGTATTATGAAGGTGTTAATTCTCAGTAAAACTTAACTGAATAAATCCTTAAGTATTATTAATAAACGGATAACGATCCATTAAAGTTCTATTTGGTGGATCATTTTAGATTTGTCCCAGAACGAAATCAGAACGCCTGATAGTAATTTTTCTTCATATACTATTTTTTAAATTTAGAAGTCTGTTATTTATAGCAGACTTTTTTTTGGTTAAATTCTCCAACGCTCTAACTAATCTGTGACCACTTATTTTTCCCTTTATATTGCTTAATATAGTATTGCTTGATAATTTGATTATCAGGATGATTCAGCAGGGAATCCTGCTCCAGAATCTTCTCAACAGTCATCTTTGAAGCTTTGATAATCGCCGAATCTTCTATCAGATTCAGTTTTTTGAAATCAATGACACCACTTTGCTGAGTTCCGAGAATATCACCGGGTCCACGCAGTTCCATATCCACTTCAGAGATCTTGAAACCATCATTCGTCTGAACCATCGTTTTGATTCTTGTTCGGCTTTCTTTGCTCATTTTATCATCCGTCATCAGGATGCAATAACTTTGTTCCGCGCCTCTTCCAACACGTCCACGCAACTGATGAAGCTGTGACAACCCGAATCTCTCCGCACTTTCAATGACCATTACAGAAGCGTTGGGAACATTCACGCCAACTTCTATTACAGTTGTCGCCACCATAATCTGAGCATTTCCTGAAGCAAAGTATTGCATATTAACATCTTTTTCTGCGGGCTTCATTCGTCCATGAACCATCGTGACGTTGTACTCCGAAAAATAATTCATCACGTGTTCCAGGCCTTCCATCAGATTTTTATAATCCAAAGTTTCCGATTCTTCTATAAGCGGATAAACGTAATAGATTTGTCTCCCTTTTTCAATCTCTTCTTTACAGAATTTGTAGACCGACAAACGGTCTTTCTCTCGTCTGTGAGCGGTAATAATTGGTTTTCTTCCAATCGGCAATTCATCAATCACAGAAACATCCAGATCGGAATAAAAGCTCATCGCCAAAGTTCTCGGAATTGGCGTTGCGGTCATTACCAAAATATGCGGTGGAATGTTATTTTTTGCCCAGAGTTTTGCCCGTTGTGCCACACCAAATCTATGTTGTTCATCAATAATAGCCAAGCCGAGATTCTGGAATTTCACTTTGTCTTCAAGGATAGCGTGTGTTCCAATCAAAATGGAAAGCCCGCCGTTTACTAATTCTTCATGAATGATCTTTCTCTCCGAAGTTTTAGAAGAGCCGGTCAGAAGTCTGACATTGATATTGGTATTCTGCAATAATTCTTTGATCGAATTGAAGTGCTGCTGCGCCAAAATTTCCGTCGGAGCCATTAGACAAGATTGGAAACCGTTATCCATCGCAATGAGCATTGTCAAAAGTGCGACCATCGTTTTTCCTGAGCCAACGTCGCCTTGCAACAATCGGTTCATTTGGGTCGAACGTCTCATATCGGTCCGGATTTCTTTCAGAACTCGTTTTTGGGCATTGGTTAATTCAAAGGGAAGATCATTTTCATAAAAATGGTTGAAATGGTCGCCAACAATCGGAAACGGATTGCCGAATGATTTTGTTTTCTGATGTAGTTTTTTCAATCCATAACCTAATTGAAAAAAGAAAGCTTCTTCAAATTTCAATCGCCGATTAGCTTCATCAAAATGTTTTAAATCTTTAGGAAAATGAATGTTGTAATAAGAATTCAATCTTCCCAGTAGTTTCATCGATTTCAAAAGATAATCTGGCAAATTTTCAGAAATCAATTGAGGTAAATCTTTAAGAAGATTGAAAATCGCAGTTTGAAATAATTTATTCGTAATTCCACGTTTCGTTAGCTTTTCACTTCCTGGATAAACGGGTAAAAGCGTTCCGGATAAAGCTTTTTTTTCGTCCACCTCAATTTCCGGATGTGGCATAGAAAAATACCCATTAAACAGATTGACTTTTCCGAAAATGAAAATTTCTTTGTTCAATGGGATCGCATCTTTCATCCAATTCGTGTACCGAAACCAAACCAAATCCATTGTCCCAGTTTCATCCCGAAATTTCGCAGATAAACGTTTTCCCTTTTCATAAACCACTTCCTGCAAATCCGTGATTTTTCCTTTAAACTGAATGTCAGAATCTGGTTCTTTTGTCAAATCACCGACTTTATAAATCTTACTTTTATCAATATAACGAATGGGATAGAACGTCAGCAAATCTTCCACAGTCGATATCCCCAACACGTTTTTAATAAGTTTCGCGCGTTCGGTTCCGATGTTTTTGAGAAATTCTATGGAAGTTTCTAATGTCAAGAAAGGAAAATTTGTTGCGACGAATTTCGGGAAAATTTATGAAATTTAAGCAGGACAAACGAAAGTAAGAACTCCATCTTCAATTATCAAAACAAAAAATAGATATTATTTCATATTATTTAATTGGGATTCTCTCCTTCTGCTATTGGATTAGGATTTAAAATAAATCTATTTTTGGACGAATTATAATCCACCAAAAGGTAACCGCCAACCCGGCCGTAGCTATTGAAAATGATAAAATCATTATTTTTATTAGCCGATACATTATCAAAAATAATCGTCATCAAATTTCCTGTAGGTGTTTCTACAGCATCAAAATTCAATGTTTGAAAGGTCTGATATGTTTTTTTGTTGATGATTTTCAAATCCTTCATAACAGCATCTCCGGATTGGCCGTCCTTTTTATAAATGCCGACAAAGTAATAATCTTTCAGCGTTTGGTATTGCAAAATTTCAATATTTTCAAATTTCTCATTTGCCAAATCACTCAATTTATCTTTCAACTGAAGTATTACGTTCAGTTGCTTTTGATTGTTTTTCCAAGTCCCAGACAAGTTTTTGGATCTTAAAACAAGCGAAAAAGTTGCAGAAATTTTATTGTTAGCATCCAATTCATCAACTTCAATTCTGTTAGTTTTTTGGTCAAATTTTCCCTCCAAACGAATCGGATTGTTGAATTTATCATACTTGTAAACGCCAATTACGTTATAATCTTTTTTAATGGACCCACCAAAATATCCAGATTTTACCTGTAGAGAAAAAGTCACAGGAAATTTGTCAATCTTGCCAGTGAAGTTATAAACCTCATACCAACCCGCAAAACCTTTGACGGCAAACAAGAAGAAAAACAGCAGAAATATTTTCACTTTCATTTTCACTATGATTTAAATTCCATCTTATTCCATTGGAGTTTCTGAAGACAATAAAGGAAAATTTGTTATGAAGAATTTCAGGAAATTAAGGCAATTCACAAAAGGAAAAGTGCAATATTTGTCATTCCGGAGAAACATAAGCGCTAATTTTCTTTTGCTTAATTTAGAAATTATTCTTTGATTTTGGACTTAAATTTTTTATGATAACCTTCCCATTCTTTTCGCGATTTGATATTTTTGTATTCATCGGAGGCAATCATCATGAAATAAGGCTCTACTTCTTTGGCTTTCAACGCTCCGGAAAGACTTGTGATCGGGTCGGTTTTTTCATCCAGGAAAACCATTGTCGGAATCATATTGATGTTCATATACTTGGAAAACTGGTGGAGCGTGTTTTTTCCTTTTTTGCTTTTGTAATCAGGGTTTGTGAATGTATGTCCAGCGAAATTAATGGTTTCATTCCCATCACTTTCAAATTTTACCGCATAAAATTTTTCATTGATAATTTTGGCAATCTCAGGATGATTGAAAGTGAATTTGTCCATCTCTTTACAAGGTGCACACCAGTCTGCATAGAAATCGATAATGATTTTCTTGGGTTCTTTTTTCTGCGCTGCCAAAGCCTGTGTCATTGTCATCCAACGGACTTGCGCAAAACCCGAAACTTGAATCAGAAAAAATAAGGTTAGTAATAATATTTTTTTCATCTGAGTGTGTTTATATTTCTGTTTAGCGTTTCATAGTCATAGACGTTTCAATGATTCAATTTACTTTACATCTTGCATCAGTTTTTTCACAAATGGCGAAATCAAAATTAATATTACTCCCGCAATCAATGCATACAATCCCAATTGTTTATATCCATCGGTATAAGTGATGAGAGCATCATAATTAGTGGCTCCGGTTTTTACTTTTGCCATTCCTGCTCCAATTTGTCCTGCAACATATTGCCCGTAAGCAGATGCCAGAAACCACATTCCCATCATCATTCCCTGTAGTTTTTCTGTGGAAAGTTTTGTCATAATTGATAATCCAATGGGAGAGAGGCACAATTCCCCGAAAGTAATGACCAGCAAGGCGATTGTGAAAATATTAAGAGAAGTAATTCCTTGTAAAGTTGCAAAGAATTTGGTTGCAAAAAGGACGTAATATCCCAAACCAAGGAAGATAAATCCTAAACCAAATTTTATTAATGTGTTGGGTTCCAATTTTCTTTTGCTCAGCCAAATCCACAACAAACCAACGATGGGCGCCAAGAAAATAATGAAGAAAGCACCTCCGGAATTATTCACGCCGTTCGGGTCTAAGCCTAATAAATCCTTGTTCAAATTATTTGCTGCGAAAATACTTAATGAACCTCCAGATTGCTCATAAATCCCCCAGAAAACGATAGAAAATATAATGAAAACCAAAGCTGCCCAAAGTTTGTTTCTTTCGGCAGACGTTACCTTTGTCATTTCATAAAACAAATAAATCAAGGTCAGAGGTCCGACTGTCCACATAAAATAATCGGTGTATTGTGGAACGGAAACCATTATCATAATTAATGGAACAAAAACTAATGATAATATATAAACGCTGTATTCATTCCATTTTGCCAAGGGCGAAAAAGTGCCGTCTTGATTTAGTTTCTGAGGTTGAAGCCCAATTGGTCCCAAACTTCTTTGAGTGAAAATAAAATTAATCAAACTAATCACCATCACAATTGCCGCTAATCCGAAAGCAACATTCCATCTTTTATGTTCGGGGATTAATCTTGATAACATTTCGCCTTTTCCGATGGCAATACAAAGGTAACCTCCCAATAGTGCTCCCAGATTGATTCCTGCATAAAAAAGTGAAAAACCAGCATCGGTTCTCGTGTCTCCGGATTTGTATAGTTTTCCTACCATAGTAGAAATATTTGGCTTGAAAAAACCTGTTCCCACAACTGTAAATGCAATTCCTAAAAAGAAGTAATCGTGGGGATTAGCAGCTAGAATTAGGCTTCCGATAATCATCAAAATGCCGCCCCAAAAAAGAGATTTTCTGAATCCTAAAATTTTGTCAGCAAACAAACCGCCGACAAAAGTAAAGGCATAAACGAATGCCTGTGTGGCACCATATTGCAAATTAGCCTGCTCATCATCGAATTTAAGTTGCGAAATCATAAAGAAAACCAGCATTCCGCGCATGCCGTAGAAGCAGAATCGTTCCCACATTTCTGAGAAAAAAGGTGACCAGATTTGTTTTGGGTATTTTCCTTTAAAATTTTGTATTTCTTCGAGGGTAAGGTTCATTCTATTTTTTTTAACATACGAATTTAACGAAAAACCACCGAATATTCGGTGGTTTTATAATAATATGTTTTATCGGGTTTTTAACTCAATCCGTGCATCATCTTTTTCAATCTTGGAGACAAAATCGCCAAAATCACAGCTGCAATTCCACAAAGCACAACGAAAACCATAAAGAACTCAAACAAGTTATGAATCTCAACACCAGCAAAAGTAGTGTTTGCGATTGGCAATTGTTCTTTTTCGAACAAAGCAACTTGCTCGGCTGTTAGTGTTACTTTCTTGTCCAAAACATCTTGGAGGTTTACACCCAATTTTTCAGCTTTTACAAATTTGTCTCCTGTTGCAGGAATGATTGCTCCTAAAGAACCTGCTAAAGCGTAACCAGCAGCATTAGAGATGAAGAACACACCATACAATAAAGACGCAAATCTTTTTGGCGCCAGTTTCCCAACCAAAGATAATCCAATTGGAGACAAACAAAGTTCACCCATCGTTTGGATCAGATACAATAACATCAGCCATTTGATAGCCAACAAACCTGTGTTTCCAAGGTCTTTTACATTGTAAGCGATGATGAAATATGACAAAGCAATTAATGCCAGACCAATCGCTTGTTTCATTGGAGAAACCGGCTCTTTTCCTCGCGCTCTCAATTTATCCCAAAGCAAACTGAATGGTAAAGCCAAAGCTACAACGAATAATCCGTTGAAAATCTGAACCATTGATGGAGGCATATTCCAGCCAAAAATATTTCTGTCGGTTTGGTTATCAGCAATGAAAGTCAATGATGAACCTGCTTGTTCAAAAGCTGCCCAGAAGAATATAATAAAGAATGAAACGATATAGATAACCCAGATTCTTTGTCTTTCTACTTTATTTTCAGCAGAACTCATAATCAGGAATGCTAGTGAAATCCCGGCTGCGTAGATGAAAGGATAGATAATTCCCTTGATTAATTGTCCCATTCCAACAGAACTGAAACCAAATTCGCTCACCAAAATATATCGGAATACAAAGAAAAGCGCTACAAATAACAAGGCTGCAATCCCCATATTTTGTCCAGAGAATTTAGCCGTTTGCGTTTCACCTTCTTCAAAATCTTCGCTCGTGTTATTTTTTGGCAATCCACCAATTGGTCTTCCTTCTGGTGTTACAACATATTTATTTTTAAGTAAGAAGAATGTTACAGTTCCAATCAACATTGCAATAGAAGCCGCTAAGAATCCCCATTTGAAGGCGAAAATATCTCTCACGCCACCAGCATCTTTTACATCACCTAAATATGGACAAATGAATTGTCCTAAGAATGCTCCGATGTTGATTCCCATATAGAAAATCGTAAAAGCAGAATCCAGTTTAGACTTTTCCTGCTTTGGATAGAGACTTCCCACCATTGATGAAATGTTCGGTTTGAAGAATCCATTTCCGAAAATGATTACGAAAAGAGCAAACCACATCAATCCTTTTGCACCACCGAGATTCGTGGAAAATGTTGATGCACTGAAGAACAAGAGCAATTGTCCAATCGCCATCAAACTTCCACCTACCAAAATTGCATTTCTGTTCCCAATATATTTATCAGCAATGAAACCACCCAAAAGTGGCGTCAAATAACACAAAGCTAAAAAGCCACCATAAATAATTGCTGCATCAGCCTCTTTAATAAGGAGAGAATTTACCATAAAGAGCGTCAACAATGCCCTCATTCCGTAAAAATTAAAACGCTCCCACATTTCGGTGCCGAATAAAACCCAAAGACCTTTCGGGTGCTTCTGTTTAGCTTGTACTGCTGTATCCATTTTTTAATTGTTAAATTTTCTTAAAGGTAACAAATATAGTTTTTTTTCATAAACGGGAAAGCTAAATTGCAGACGATTAACACAATTGCACACGATAATCCTAAAATTATGGAAATCAGAAAATCAAATCCCGAAGATATCGACCAAATAATGGATTGCATCAACACAGCAAGGCAGCTGATGAGGGAAAGTGGAAACTTAATCCAATGGACCAACGGCTATCCTTCGAAGGAATTGATGTTGGAAAGTATTAAGAATGGATTTAATTTTTTTATTCTTGAAAATAATAAGGTCGTTGCAGCTTTCGATTTTATTATTGGCGATGACCCAAATTATTCGTTGATTGAAAACGGAACTTGGCTGAATGATGAAAAATACGGCGTGATTCACCGTCTCGCTTCCAACGGAAAAGCAAAAGGCATCGCACAATTCTGTTTTGAATGGTGCTTTTCCCAATTCCCCAACATTAGAATCGATACACACGAAACCAATATAGCAATGCAAAAAGTTCTGGTAAGACTCGGTTATCAAAAATGCGGGATTATCTATGTTGCAGACGGAACTCCGAGATTGGCTTTTCAGAAAATTTAATGATCATTTATTTGGGCAGCTATTTGACATTCGTCGAAAGCAATTTGTGATTTTTTTTATGGCAGCTTTTCCGCCTTCCACTCCCGCTATTTTTTTGCCTTCGCTTTTTCAGCCACAAAAAATGAGCTCCGCTCAAGTCGGGCTGCTAAGGTTCCCTGTAAAAAAAATGATTGACAATTATTAATCATCAATCATTTTTTATCATTTATGGAACATCAATTATAATTTAATGCCCACTTTCCTTCATTATTTTATTTAGTCTTTTCAACATCGATAATCCCAGCAAAGTCGCGAAAATCAAAAGTCCGAAATTGACCAGGAAATAATTGGCTTTGTTTTCATAATTGTACCAAGTGCTTGCAAGGATTCCGGATAATTTATTTCCAACAGAGTTTGCCAAGAAAAATCCTCCCATCATCAAAGCCGTTAATCTTGCCGGAGATAATTTGGAAACGAATGACAATCCCATTGGCGAAAGACAGAGTTCTCCAATCGTTACAACGCCGTATCCGGCAATCAGCCAAAGCGCAGAAACTTTTTCAGCACCATTGTTCCCCGCGTAAACTGCGCCGACCATTACCAAACAAGATAAACTGGTTATGAATAATCCTAAAACAATTTTACTCGGTGTCAAAGGTTCTTTTTTGCGTTTTCTCAGCATTGCCCAAACACCGACGATTATTGGCGTTAAAGCAATAACCCAAAATGGGTTTATCGATTGGAAAAGTTCTGTGTTGTAAAGGAAAACAGGTTTGCCGGAATTGGTTTCTAATTCTGCCCTTTTTTCCACTGAAACATTTCTAAAATAAATATCTTTTCCTGTCTCTTTCAAAGTTTTTCCGTCAGCATCTTTCTGAGAACGGAATTGCTCATCAAAAATAGGCGTTTCTTTATCTGCATAACTTTTTTCTTCCACAAGATAGAGTGAAGCCAAAGGTTTTTCAACCGATTCGGAAACACCTCTGTCTGTGTAATAATTCGCCCAGCGTGTCAGCGCAGTTCCATTTTGTTTGAAAACCGCCCAGAAAAACATACTGATTAAAAATATCGACAGTAAAGCACCGATTGCCGGTTTCTCCAATGGATTTGATTTGAAATAAAGCGAAACATAGAAGTAGATCACAGGAACACAAGCAAAAATAAATGCGTCCGTATTTGTGCTTCCAAAGATATTGGTTCCCAAAATCATCGTCGGAACAAACCAGCCGATAACGCCTGCAACAATCGCTGGAACAAAAACCTTCATCAGGATTTCAGAAAGTTTTGTGTCGCCTTCCTGGCTTGGTTTCATAACCGCTGCGTGTCTGTAATGTTTTAATCCGATTGTAAAGATCACTAGACCAAGCAACATCCCGACTCCGGCTGTGATAAAAGCTTCGCCCCAACCGAATTTATTCCGCATAAACGCAGCAATAATGTTACAGATAAAAGCGCCAATATTGATTCCCATATAGAAAATATTGTAACCGGAATCTTTGTTCGCTCTGTAAGGTTCTTCGGAATAGAGATTTCCCAAAAGTGTAGAAATCGTAGGTTTGAAGAATCCATTTCCTATGATAATCAATGCGAGAGAGCCGTAAAACAAAGGCAAATCTTTGAAAATACCAACACCAATATACCCTGCAGCCATCAAAACACCTCCAAGATAAATGGATTTGATATAACCTAAAACTCTGTCAGCCAAAAATCCACCAAGAAAAGGTGTAAGATAGGTCAGCGCAATGAAAGTCCCGAAGATATCATCTGCCTCTTTATCAGGGATTCCCAATCCTCCATTTAATCCTTGTGGTTCTATCAAATAGAGAACAAAAATTCCGAGAATCAAATAGTAACCGAAACGTTCCCACATCTCGGTAAAAAACAAAAAGGGTAAACCTTTTGGATGTTTGGTCTTCATAGTATCAATTTTCACAACGTTTCCAAAAATAGGATTTTAAATTTAATAAATAAGAAAGCCTCTCAAATTTGAGAGGCTTTTTATTAATAATTTCTGTCGATTACAAATTCTCCAAAATAAAATTCGTCATTTTCTCATAAAGCTGAGGTCTGGTTTGTCCTCCATAGATTCCGTGGTTTTTATCCGGATAAGCCATAAAGTCAAACTGTTTTTTGTTCTGGATCAAAGCCTCGGAAAACTCCATTGAGTTCTGAAAATGTACGTTGTCATCAGCAGTTCCGTGGATTAATAAGAATTTACCTTTCAACAATTGCGCAAAAGTCGTTGGTGAATTTTGGTCGTAACCTTCAGGATTTTCCTGGGGTGTCTGCAAGAATTTTTCGGTATAAACGCTGTCATAATATCTCCAGTTTGTCACTGGCGCAACCGCTATTCCCAATTTGAAAACGTCTGCACCTTTTGTCATTGCCAATGAGCTCATATATCCGCCATAGCTCCAACCGAAAATCCCGATTCTTGACTTGTCGATATAAGATTGATTTCCAAACCATTGAGCGGAAGAAATCTGGTCTTCGATTTCATATTTCCCAAGTTGTTTGTAAATCACTTTTTTGAATTTCGAACCTTTGAAACCAGTTCCACGTCCGTCCACACAAGCTACCACGTAACCTTTTTGAGCCAGCATTTCAAACCAGATTCCGTTTCCTCCGTCCCACGAATTGGAAACCTGCTGAGAACCCGGACCGGAATATTGGAACATAAACAAGGGATATTTTTTGTTCGGGTCAAAGTTTTTTGGTTTGATAATCCAGGCGTTCAACTGGTCGCCTGCAGAATTTGGAATGGTGATGAACTCTTTCTGTACAAAACTGTCTTTTTGGAGCTTGGAAAGCAATTCATTATTATTTTGAAGTTCCTTGATTTCCTTTCCGGAAGCATCTTTCAAGACATATTTATAAGGTGTTCCAGCTGTAGAATTTGTATTAATAAAATAATTAAAAGTCTTGCTGAAACTTGCCGAGTTATTCCCTTCAGGATAAGAAATTAAGGTTGTCTTTCCTGAGTTGATATTCAGTTTGGAAACGACTTTGTTGAGACTTCCTTTTTCTGTTGTTTGGATGTAAGCTTCCTTAGTTTTTGGGTTATAACCGTAGTAATCTGTGATTTCCCAATTGCCTTTCGCTACTTGTTTCTTCAGTTTTCCGGATTTGTCATACCAATACAATTGTCTGTAACCATCGCGCTCCGAAGCCCAAAGGAATGAGTTGTCATCCAAAAATTCCAAAGTCAGATTGTCCGTTTCTATCCAGGCGTTGTCTGTTTCTGAAAACAATTGGGTTAAGTTTCCGGATTTTGTATCCACTTTTATCAAATCCACTTTGCTGTGATGTCTGTTGCTGGTGGCGATGACGATTTCGTTCGCATCATTGGTTTGCCAGATTTGCGGGATGTAATGATTCTCGAAACCCGCGATATTTAATGCCGTTGTTTTTGCTGAATTTAATTGATATAATTGAGCAGAAACGGTTGAGTTGGTTTCTCCGGCTTTTGGATATTTGTATCGCATCTCGGTTGGGTAAAGTGATTTTCCGTAGATTGGGATGTAGATTTCCGGAACTTTGGACTCGTCAAATTTCACGAAAACAATCGCATCGCCAGATTTGTTCCACTGATAATAATCTGCGTGGCCAAATTCTTCTTCATAAACCCAATCTCCAAGTCCGTTGATGATAGAGTTTTTCTTTCCGTCGTTTGTAATTTGAGTGATTTTCCCTGACGTCAAATCCTGATAAAACAAATTGTTATCTACGATGAAAGCGACTTTGCTTCCGTCAGGAGAGAATTTTGGTTCCTGAATGTTGTTGCCGTTATTAAGTGGCGTTACTTTATTTGACTTTAAATCCTTCACGTCAAATTTTCCCAAAAATGAATGTCTGTAAATAGACTCACTTTCTTTTTGCAACAAGATTTTGGATTCATCGGAAGAAAAAATATACGATTCGAATTTTCCATCAACGATATTTCCGGATTTTTGAGACGTTTTGTAATTGTATTTTGCAATGCCGTCTTTCTCGATGGTGGTGTAGTTTTCGCCGTCATTTAAAGATGCAATCCCTGCAATTCCTTTTCCACGGTAATAGCCGGAATAGATTTTATCGAGTGTAATTTCTTGAGCATAATTGTTTTGTGAGAAAACTGCTGTCATCAAAACAGCAGATAAGAAAACTTTTTTGTTCATAATCTTTCTATTTTTCTTTTTGGTATTCACGAACCTTGCGGTTCCATTTTTAAGATTTTAATGACGTAAATATAATAAAGATATATTGTTTTGAATGTAATCTTGAAACAGAGAATTGCTAATGCGTGAGGGATAGTAGTGGAAATCCTTTTTTGCCGGGGAATTGGTGTGGGAAAAAGATTGCAACCCTTCGACAGGCTCCGGATAAACTACTAGCCCGACCCGAGCGGTGGAATTGGTGTTAACAAGGGGCACGCCCAAATACTGATAACTGTCAACCGAAAACTATCAACCAAATTTCTTATCTTTGCGCCATTATTTTTCTCACTTAAAACGTTTATAGCATGCAACTGTACAACACCTTAAGCGCAGAAGAAAGAGCTCAACTTATTGATGAAGCTGGTAAGGAACGCCTTACGTTATCTTTCTATGCGTATGCCAATCTCTCAGACCCGAAAAAATTTCGCGACGATTTATTTATAGCCTGGAACGCCTTGGATGCGCTCGGTCGTATTTATGTGGCGCACGAAGGGATCAACGCTCAGATGAGTATTCCTGCAGATCAATTTGAGGCTTTTCGTGAAACGTTGGAAGCTTACGATTTTATGAAAGGCATTCGGCTGAATGTGGCTGTGGAGCAGGATAATCACTCGTTTTTGAAGCTGACCATAAAAGTTCGAAACAAAATTGTTGCGGATGGACTGAATGATGAAACTTTTGATGTTACGAATAAAGGAATTCACTTGAAAGCGCAGGAATTCAATGACTTGCTGATGAATCCGGATACGATTGTTGTGGATTTCAGGAATCATTACGAGAGTGAAGTGGGGCATTTTGAAGGTGCCATTACGCCAGATGTTGAGAATTTCCGTGAAAGTTTACCGATTATCAATGAGCAATTGCAGGATTTCAAGGAAGATAAAAACCTTTTGATGTATTGTACTGGTGGAATCCGTTGTGAGAAGGCGAGTGCTTATTTTAAACATCAAGGTTTTAAAAATGTTTACCAATTGGAGGGCGGAATTATCGAATATGCGCGTCAGGTGAAGGAAGAAGGTGTTGAAAGTAAATTCGTCGGGAAGAACTTTGTGTTTGACCACAGATTAGGCGAAAGGATTACGGACGATATCATTGCGCAATGTCACCAATGCGGAAAACCTTGTGACAATCATACGAATTGTGCGAATGATGCTTGTCATTTGTTGTTTATTCAGTGTGATGAGTGTAAAGCTGTGATGGAAAATACCTGTTCTTCAGAATGTCTGGAAATATTCCATTTGCCTGTGGAAGAGCAATTCGCTTTGAGAAAAGGACTTCAGGTTGGTAATAAAGTTTTCAGAAAAGGGAAGTCTGACGCTTTGAAGTTTAAAAACTCAGGCGATTTGACAGATAAACCTTTGGCTAAGGCAAAAGATATTCGGCAAAAGATAAAAATTAAGAAAACCTTGATTGGAAAGGCTGAACATTATTATACTAAATCAAAAATTGCTCAGTTTTTACTTTCAAATGAGCTTTCTGTTGGAGATGAAGTTTTGATTTCCGGGCCTACAACTGGTGAACAGGAGATTGTTATTAGTGAAATGGTTGTTGATGGAAATTCTGTAGACACTGCAAAAACAGGAGACCAAATTACTTTTGAGCTCCCTTTTAGAGTCAGATTGTCTGACAGATTATATAAAATCTTATAAAATAAAGATGAATGTAAGTCTCACAAAAAACGAACTTAGAACACTTTATAAAGCAAAAAGAATGGCCTTATCGCAAGATGAGGTCAATTTTTTGTCTGAAAAACTGCTTGAAAAATTCATTTTACAATTTAATATTGTTGAAAATCAAAAAGTTAATGTTTTTTTGGCAATTGAAAAGTTTAATGAGGTCAATACTCAGATTTTCATCGATTATTTTTTTGAAAATAAAATCAGGGTTTTTGTTCCGAAAATTCAAGGTGAAAAAATCATTTCTGTTGAGATTTTCCAGGATTCAGAATTTAAAATTAACAGTTGGGGAATCAAAGAACCGATTTCTAATATTAATTCAAATGTAGAACTGGACTATGTTTTGACGCCGTTGCTGTATTGTGATGCGTTGGGAAATAGAGTAGGATATGGAAAAGGTTTTTATGATTCCTTCTTTTCGGGAGATTTGAAGATTCACAATAAAATTGGTCTTAATTTCTTTCTTCCACATGAAGATGTCGCTGATGTTTTTGAAAAAGATGTCGCATTGGATGGATTAGTTACACCTTTAAGTTTTTTTAATTTTAGTTTTAAATGATTGAAAATCAATAATATTTATTTGTAAATCAGTTTACAATGATATTACAAGTTATTTATTAATGATTTTTGTCAGACCGTCCTACATTTGTAGTGTAATTATGAAACAATAATTAAGACAACAAATCAATAATAATAATTAATTAAATTTTAGAACATGAAAAAGTCATTATTCGTAGCTGCTATCGCTGCAATCTCTCTAGTTGCTTGTAACAAAGCTGATAAAGTTGAAACTGCTGCTGTTGATTCAGTAGACGCTACTGCAGATTCTGCTGTTGCTGCTATCGATTCTACTGCTACTGCTACAGTTGATTCTGTAAAAGCTACTGCTGATTCTGCTAAAGCTGAAGTAAAAGCTGACGAGAAAGCTGCTAAAGATGCTATCAAAAAATAATTAGATTACAAATCTAATTTAAAACAAAACCTGCTAATGAGCAGGTTTTGTTGTTTTTGTACTATCAGAATCTTTTTTATAGAAATTATCAAAATAAAATTTGAACTCTTTCTGGAATTTGACCGGGGAAGCTTTTAAAAAATATTGCGCTTTTCTATTGACGGTCGTGATATAGGTTCTTTTCTTATCGTAATATTCAACATCAAAATTTGCAAAATCCAAAGTATCTTTTTCTTTTATAATTTTGGACGTAGTCAATTTGTTGATTTTAGCAAATCTCACTTTTAAACTGTCCATTTCTTTTAACAAAGGCTTTAGATTACTAGAATCTTTGGTCATAAAATGAGCTTGCATCTGAGTGTAAATAACAGAATCTATCTCAGTGTCTTTATTTCCAGAAGTATAAAGCGTTGATAAATCTAAAAGGTCTTGAACTTTTTGAGTCGTAATCACATTAATTGCCTGCAAGCTATCTAATTTTGTTTTAGAATATGTGGAATTATTATTTGCATTTCTAATGGTTTCCAAGGAGTTGTCAACGCCTTCATATTTTTTATTGCAAGATACTATTGTGCTAATGACTACAGATATGCCTAATGTCCAATAATATATTTTATTTTGTTTTTTCATCATCGGTGATTTTGAATTTAATCATTACAATTTTTCCATTTTTCATTTGAGAATCGATCACTTCCAAGTTTTCCAAAGTCGTTGTAGGAAGTGTAACCAGCGAGATGTATTTTTGTTTGTCCAAAGTTTCTATACCATAAATATCACTGTCAACTACTTGATAAATCAATGCATTATCACTGATGAGTTTGTTCAGTTCATTGGTTTTCTTCTTAAAATCTTTGATGGATTTTGAGTAATAATATAGCTGAACAGCGTATTCGTTAGGTTTAAGCTCTATATTTTCATTTTCGGAAGCATTGGTCAAATCCCGAATAATGGTCTCCGATTTATAGAAAGGAGAAGATATTTCCATCTTGAGACTTTTGCTCTTTGTCCTATTCTCATATACAAAAGGAGAATTCGGCTTAACTTTGAAAAGAATTGGAGATTCATTTTCTCTAATGATCTTGACGTCGAGTTCGCCTTTTATTGAAGAGTTTCTGTCTGCATCTGTAAATGCATAGGTGTATTTTTTATAAAACAGATTGTCATAAAATACTAATATCAAAACTATTGCGAACAAAAAAACCGAAATGCCCAACCACAGATATCTTTTTAAGAAGTTTTGTTTTTGACTTTTAAAATTGATGTTTTGATTGATTTCGTCGAAAGCTTGGTTGTCTATAGAAACTGGTGGTTTTTCAGTACCTGGAATTTGGGTTTGCTCTACTACCAATGTTCTTTCAGTTGGTTCTTCAACTATAGTTTCGGAAACTTCAACAGGAATTATTTCTTCCGTAGTAGTTGCAATTAGATTTTTCTTTTTAAACTCAGACCAGGAATTGAAACCTGAATAGACGGATAAAATATTCAGCATATCAATTCTAGGAATTTTTTCCTGAGAATTGTTCTTGAAATAAGTGTAAAAAGTTTTTTCGCTAATGTTCCCTTTTGCTTTTTGCCTCAAATCTTCTTGGAAATAAATAATATCTATTCCTTTCCATTTGGAAATGTCATCATAAGATGGGGAATGTGTTTCAAGATATCTATCCTGAACAGCCTTTTTTAAGGATTGAAAATGTAAAAATTCGGTATCGCTCAAAATTCTAATTATTCTTAAATTGTTGATTTACAGTGTTTGTTATTTGTAAATCGTGTTTTACAAATATATTACAATTATTTTTCAAAACAAAAATATTTTATCGGTATAATTTTGCCCTGTTCAAATAATGGACAATCTATTAACTAACAATTTAATTTAATTATTATGAAAAAGTCATTATTCGTAGCTGCTATCGCTGCTTTAGCTCTTGTAGCTTGTAAAAAAACTGAAACTGTAGATACTGCTTCTGCTGATTCTGCTGCTGTTGATTCTGCTGTTGCTGTAGTTGATTCTGCTGCTACTGCTGGTGTTGATTCAGTTAAAGCTGCTGCTGATTCAGCTGTTGCTAAAGTTGATTCTGCTGCTGCTAAAAAATAATCTTAACCCAGTTAAGAATTTGAAACCGTTTCTTTCGAGAAGCGGTTTTTTTTTATTTCTCTAATTTCTGTCTCAGGATTTCGTAACAAGTAATTGCCGCCGCGTTACTTAGGTTTAAAGAATCGATGGTTCCAGCCATAGGAATCAAAACGTTTTCTCCTTTTTGTTTCCAAAAGTCACTCAAACCGGAATGTTCTGTTCCGAATAAAACAACCGATTTACTTTTCAAATTCTTTTCCTGAATATTCCTCGCGTCTTCGCTCATAAAAGTTGTGAAGATTTGATACTCATTGATCTTTAGAAATTCTAAAGTTTCGTCGTTCGATGCTTGGAAAATATTCATTCCGAAAAGACAGCCAACACTGGAACGGATGACATTCGGATTGTAGAAATCTGTTTTTGGGTCAGTAACAATCAAGGCATTGATTCCGAAAGCTTCACAACTTCTGAGGATGGCACCAAGATTTCCAGGTTTTTCTACACTTTCCAAAATGATGATTGCCGAATCTTGTTTTGGTTTGAAGTCTTCTAAAGTTCTTGACTCCAGTTTGTAAATCCCGATAATTCCTTCTGTTGTTCCACGATAAGCAATCTTTTCATAAAGTTTTTCTGAAACAAAATGGATTTTCGTCTCAGGCAATTTCCCTTTAAAGATATTCTCACAGATATAATATTCCTCTGGAAGATTTCCAAATTCCAAAGCACGTTCGTTTTCCTGCTGACCTTCCACGATGAAAACACCGGCTTTTCTTCTTTCCTGATTTTTGGTGAGAAGTCTGGTCAGTCTTTTGATTTTTTCGTTTTGAAGGCTTTCTATCAGCATTTTTGGAAATTTTTCACAAATGTACAATGTATCTGGTACAATGTAAAATGTACAATGTAAAAAAGTTGAATGTTGAATCTAGGCGAAGCCCGACCCGAGCGGTGGTCCTTCGAGAGCCTCAGGATGACAAGCGGTGGCGAGGGCACGCCCAAATTTTCATCATCAGCGAAATATTTTCTTACTGTCTGTTAAAAAGTATGGAGATGAACTTCCATCTTCCAACTTCCAGCAAAAAATATATATCTTTGTTTTATGATTTTACGAGGAGAAAATTTAATCAAAGAATACGGACCGAAAAAGGTGGTGAAAGGCGTGTCATTGGAAGTTCAGCAAGGCGAAATCGTCGGACTTTTGGGACCAAATGGTGCGGGAAAAACGACATCGTTTTATATGATTGTTGGATTGGTGAAACCGACTTTAGGAAACGTTTTTCTTGATAATCAAAATATTACGAAGGACGCGATGTACAAACGTGCGCAAAATGGCATCGGCTATCTGGCGCAGGAAGCATCGGTTTTCAGGAAGTTATCTGTGGAAGATAATATTCTTGGCGTTTTGCAACTGACGAAGCTTTCCAAAAAAGAACAGCAGAAAAAGTGCGACGAATTGATTGAGGAATTCCACCTGGAACACGTGCGTAAAAACCGTGGCGATTTGCTTTCCGGAGGTGAAAGACGTCGTACGGAAATTGCGCGTTGTTTGGCGACAAGTCCGAATTTTATCCTTTTGGATGAGCCTTTTGCGGGTGTTGACCCAATTGCGGTGGAGGATATCCAAAAGATTGTGAGGTCTCTGGTGGAGAAAAATATCGGGATTTTGATTACCGACCACAATGTTCAGCAGACTTTGGCGATTACCAACAAAACGTATATTATGTTCGAGGGGAAAATCTTGAAAGAGGGAATTCCTGAAGATTTGGCGAATGACCCGGAAGTGAGACAGGCTTATCTTGGGGAGAATTTTAGGTTTGAGAAGATATAATTCTTAACGCAAAGACAGAAGATTGTACATATTAATATTTAAAAAGTCGCAAAGTTTTCCTTTGCGACTTTTCTTTTTTATAATTTTTAAATTTTTTTGTGCCTTTGCGATAAAATCCAATTCCTCTTGACAAACTACTGTCATAACCCCGCTGTACATTTGTATCAAATAAAACAAACTATTATGAATGCAACAGCCACAGTCCTCAACTCACAACAACTTTTAATCCATTGGCAAGGCCACAGAAATCTGACAAGAAGAGTGATAGAAGCTTTTCCTGAAAAAGATTTATTCGAATTTTCAATCGGTGGAATGAGACCATTTTCGAAATTGACACTTGAACTTTTGGCAATCGCCGGACCAGCGTTGAAAGCTATTGTTGACGGTTCAGAAAATACTTTTGACGAAGAAGCTTTCCAGCCAACAACAAAAGCCGAAATTCTAACGAAATGGGACGAACAAACGGAAGTTATTAATGAATATTTCAGTCAGATTTCCGAAGAACGTTTTCAGGAATCGTTCAATTTGTTTGGACAATATGAATTTCCGGTTTATCAGAATATTCTTTATTTCGTTGATAATGAGATTCATCACCGTGGTCAAGGTTACGTTTACCTGAGAGCTTTGGGAATCGAGCCTCCGTTTTTCTGGGAAAGAGAAAGATAAAAAGCAAAGAGCTTTCAGGATTTTCTGAAAGCTCTTTTTATTTAATTTGGAAGAATGTTACTGAAGAATTTAACAATGTTTTCCTTCAGTTTTGCAAACGTTTCCGATGTTCCAAATTCCTTGTTATCATAACCAATCGGAAAGCCTTTTTCCACATATTCGTTATTTTTACTTAATGTCAACGGTTGGAAATCCTGATTCACTTCACCCAATTCATCGGTATGAATGTCCAGATATTTTACCGTCGAATTCTTTGAAAAATCAAGTTTCGTCAAATCGATTTTTTTGATTTCTTTCTTTAAATCGGAGCGGAAAAATAAGTTCATATTTTTAGCATCGATGACGGTTTGCCATTCGCCGGCGTGAACAGAATTCAGAATATTCCAAGCGTAATCTACTGGTTTTCCGTCGTATTTGTAATTTTGAAGCATATAATAAGCACGGTTGTAGCGGTCGTCCCAATTTCCACTTTGCTCATAATTGAATTTCTGATTTCCTCCCAGAAAATCAAATTTCTTAGCCTTGTCAAAATCCTTTTTATATTGGTTGTTGCACAAAAGCGGCATCGGCATTTCTTTGTCCGTCAGGACTTTGTATTTTCCATCCAGCAAGGCAATTGTCGTTGCATTCCCTTTCGCATCGGTCAGGAAAAAATGACTTCCCGCCGCATTTGGCCACCAATCGATGTTTGGGCCTTTGTTCAGATTGTCAACAACTTCTTTTACTGTTTTGTAATTATCCAATTGATACTGAATCCATTGCGCCCAAAATAGATTCGGCTGTTTCGGATTTACAACTTTCGAAGTTTCTTCAAGATAAAGTTCCACCAGGAAAAGTCCTTTTTCATTCACGCCATAACAAGGGAAATCGTAACCCAAAAGATTGAAAGTCACCGAACCATATTTCGATGTCCATTGTTTTTTGGAATTCAAATTATCGGTGGTCAGATTTTCCCAGCTGATATTTCTTTTCAAGACATCACGTTTGTTCACGACAATCATTCCGGGCATCGTTTTCCAGTTTTCATTGAAACCCACCACGCAATGGTCTTTCCCTCGCAAGAGAAATGCAGAGCAGGCGGAAACTGCTGTGGAATATGCAATTGTAATTAATAGTAAACTGCGTAAAAATAAAGACTTCATATTTTAATTTATTTTTTTTGAAATATCATTGATTAAATTCCGGAGCGAGGTTTTCAAAGACTCGGGTTCCAAAATTTCTGCATAATCCGCAAAGGTAATCAACCAACGCGGAAAACCTTCTTCAATCCATTCGGAATCGAACGTGAGAAGCATTCCTTTTTCGGTTTCCTCTTCGGAAGTCAGGCCATAATATTTTTTAGAATTCACGAGGAAAGGCATTATTTTTTTCTCTACCAAAAGCTTGACTTCCACTTTCTGATGGTTTGTTTTTTTTCTGTAATCGCCCACATTGCCATATTCCTGATGAAATAGAGTTTGGGTTTTCTCGATTTTCAGAATCCTGTCAATCCGAAACTGGCGGTAATCTTTCCGCATTGTACAAAACGCCATCATATACCAATAATTGACTTCGTAAAAAATCCCGACAGCCTCGATAATCCTTTCCGTAGCTTCATCTTTCACATTTTGGTAATGGATTTTCAACTGCATTTTTTCGACAATACTTTCCAGAATGATGGGAATTATATTTTTTATGGTATCAGAATGTTGTGGCCGGTAAGAATAGATATCAATTTGATTTTCGATAGTCGTAACCAGATTTTTCTCCGAATTTCTGATGACCGCCTTCACTTTTTCCATCGCCGAATTGTAATGAGAATCGAGACTTTCGTGAGAAAATTTCTGCATCAGTTTTTCTGCAGTAATGAAACTCAAAACCTCTTCTTTTGTAAACATCACGGGCGGAAGTTTGTAGCCGTCGACCAAAGAATAGCCGGAACCGGCTTCTCCAAAAATTGGAATTCCGGCGTTTTCCAAAGTTTTAATATCTCTGTAAATCGTTCTGACACTCACTTCGAACCTATCAGCCAAATCTTGCGCACGAACAATTGGTTTGCTTTGCAACTGCACAAGAATCGAGGTGATGCGGTCTATTTTTTTAATATAATGGTCTTCATTCATCTTTGTAAGTTTTCACCAATCTATCAAGATTCAGACTTCTTGCAGACGCATCAAAAATTTCACGATAAGTTCCGTCTTTTTCATACAGTTCTTCGTGTGTTCCGTTTTCCACAACTGCGCCTTTTTTCATCACATAAATCATATCCGAATCCAAAATCTGTGATAATGAATGGGAAATAATCACAACTGTCCTTCCTTGTTTTATCGCATCAAGAGAATTTTTAATTTGTTCCGTGGCAATGGCGTCCAAACTTGCCGTTGGTTCATCAAGGAAAATAATTGGTGGATTTTTCAGGAACAACCTGGCGATGGCAATTCTTTGTTGCTGACCGCCGGAAAGCTGTGTGGCGTCGTGGTTGTAAGCTTCCGGCAAATCCATAATCTGCTCGTGGAGATAAGCTTTTGTTGCCGCTTCTTTAATTTCGTCAAATGTGGCGTGCAGATTTCCGTAGCGGATATTATCCTCGATGCTTCCTTTGAAAATATGATTTTTTTGCAACACCAAACCAAGGTCGTCACGCAGATAATCATTATCAAAATCATTCAGATTGTTGCCATCCAAAAGGATTTCGCCGGAATCTGGTTCATAGAATTTACACAGCAAATTGATAATCGTTGATTTTCCAGCGCCACTTAATCCAACCAAAGCGGTCGTTTTCCCATTTTCGATTTTCAGCGAAACGTTGTGAAGCGCTTTCATGCCGTTTGGATAGGTGAAATCTACATTTTTGATTTCGAAGTTTCCTTTGATGGGAATATTGTTGATGGTTCCGTTTGGTTCGGTTTCTTCGTCGGCGTTCAGGATTTCAAAATAACCTTCGGCGTAAATAAAGGCATCATTCATATCGTCATAAATCCTGTGAAGCTGACGGATAGGCGCAGAAACGTTGTTGAACAACATAATGTGAAGCATAATCGCACCAATCGTCATCTGCTGGTCAAGAACCAAATAGACCGTCAAAAGGATGATCAAAACCACGCCGAATTGCTCGATGAAAGTCTTCAAACCATCATAAATAAAACTGGTTCGTCTGGTGTAAAGCTGGCTTTCCATCAGCTTCATTTGAAGATTGTATTGCTTGCTTCCTTCAAATTTTTCGCGGACAAAACTTTTGATGACCATTATGGAATTAATCAAATTCAAAAGCCCGGATGTTTTCTGTTCACGTTGATTTCTGAGTGTTCGTCTTACATTTCCCAATTTTTTTGCTTGTCTGGAGGTGACATAAAAATAAATCGGAATCACGAAAGTTGAAACCAATCCAACGTAAACATTTTGCATATACATCACAATCAGGGCGATAATTGCCGTTGAAAAAAGCGGAAGAATATCAATGAAAAAATTCTGGACAAGTTTTGTGAGACTTTCAATTCCTCGGTCGATTCGGATTTGAAGTTTTCCAGATTCGTGGTTTTCGTCGTTGTAATAGGCGATTCGGTAAGTCAGGATTTTGGTGATGGCTTCTTGTGCGAGTTCGGAACTGACATTAATTCTAATTTTTTCGCCATAAAATTTCTGCCCAAACTGAATAAAAATATTCGCCAGTTCTTTTCCTAAAAGTATGACTGAAATTAAAGTCAAAACGTGAATTCCTTCTTTCATTGGATTGGGAAGCTGCGTCAGTTTGGTCACTTCGTCCACCGTATATTTCAAAACCAAAGGATTGACCTGAGCGAACAGAGCGCCGATAAAAGTCAGGAGTAAGGTTACGAAAATCATCATTCGGTAAGGTTTGATGAAGCGTCGCAATTGCTGATAAATATGAATGAGATTGGTGGTTTTTTGAAATGGCTTTTTTATCTGCATCTTTTTTATTTAATTTTTATTTATCAGATGGAACGTCTATAATAATTCTACTTTTGAACAAACTTAACCTTCGACGTTTCATTATAGCAATTTAAGAATTAATTTAAAAGCACATAGACGCATCGAACTTTAACACTTAAGTTTTAAATTAATTAATCTTAAAAGTCACATAAGAACACATTAGTTTTTTAAAATCTTCGATTGTACTCAAGTGAATTTAATTTTCAGGAGCATTTAAATTAATCTTAAGTGACTTAAGTGTTTTAAAAATTCTACTGTGTCTATGTAGTTAAAAAATAAAAACCTTAATTTTAAACTTTCATAAAAACTGAAAATGAAAATATATACAAAAACCGGCGACAAAGGCGAAACCGGACTTTACGGCGGAAGCAGAATCTCCAAAGCCAGCGCAAGAGTAGAATCTTACGGCAACATCGATGAGCTGAATGCGAACATTGGCGTTGCAAAATCTCATATTGATGATGAAGATGTGATTGCTCAACTCAAAAAAATCCAGTTTGACTTGTTTACCGTCGGTTCCGAAGCTTCGACACCGATTGATAAATTGTTTTTGGCTAATGGAAAAGCGAGATTACCACTCGTGATTTCCGACAAAGAAATCGAAGAATTGGAAACTTGGATGGATGCGATGGAAGAGAAAGTGGAACCTCTGCAATATTTCATTTTGCCCGGTGGTGGAAAAGCGGCGACTTTTCTTCATGTGGCGAGAACGGTTTGCAGACGTGCAGAACGCAGTTTGGTCTTCCTGAATCAATCAGAAGAAGTGAGACCGGAATTGATCAAATATCTGAACCGTTTATCGGATTATCTTTTTGTTTTGGCGAGATATGTTTCGAAATTGAATAATGAGTCGGAGGAATATTGGAATCCGAATGATAGAAGTAAATAACGGTCTTTTGTCATTCCGTAGGAATCTCGACAATCTGGATTTCTACGGAATGACAAAACTACTTTATTATAAAAACCATATAAATAAAAATTATGAGAAAAACTTTTCTCTGTTTATTCGGAGCAACCATTTTAAGTTCCTGTACAGTTTCAAAACCGACTAACGAAACTGAAAAAGGTTTTTTCTTCAAGACGAAACATAAAAAGGACAATGAACAATAAAGCCCTTCTTTTCATCAACGGAGAACCACCAAAAGAATTTCCCAATCTGTCAGATTATGAGTTGATTGCTTGTACAGACGGTGCTTTTCATTATTTGAAAGGGTTGAATTTTCCATTGGATAAATTGGATTTTATTTCCGGAGATTTTGATTCCCATAAAATTGAAGAAGAGATTCTTCGACAGGCTCAGAATGACAATTTTGAAATTATCGAAACGCCCGACCAAAATAAAACCGATTTTCACAAAGCTTTGGAATTGATTATCGAAAAAGGTTTTGAAAACGTTGATGTTTATGGCGCAAGTGGAGGAGAGCAAGACCATTTTCTGGGAAACTTGAGTGTCGCTTTTTTCTTTAAGGATAAACTGAAGCTCATATTTTTTGATAATTATTCGTCATATTATTTTATTCCAAAAAAATTCTCAATTTCTGATGTGAAGGACAAAATGATTTCATTAATGCCTTTTCCAATTGCTAAAAATATTGAAACGAAAGGATTGAAATGGCCGTTGTACAACGAAGATTTGCTTCTTGGAGAAAGAATCGGAACACGGAATATTGCTGAAAATAAAGATGTTGTGATTAAATATAAAGAAGGCGATTTGCTGATTTTTGTTGGAAAATGATTCATTATTTTTTATAGAATTATTAACGTAGAAATTCAGTTTATTTCATCATTTTTGTACCGTAAAACAATTAACTTTTTTAGCCGGAAATGAAAATAAAATATTCTGAACTAATTGACCAAACGCTTTATTTTCCTACAGAAGAATTCAATGTAGAAGAGAATAATCTGAAATTCCACGACATCAACCTGATGGAAGTTGTGGAAAAATTCGGAACTCCTTTGAAGTTCAATTATTTACCAAAAATTTCTCAGAATATTGAAAGGGCAAAATTCTGGTTCAAAGAAGCTTTTGAAAAGAACGATTACCAAAAAACTTACAGATATTGCTACTGCACGAAGTCCAGCCATTTTGCGTTCGTTGTAGAAGAAGCATTAAAAAATGACATCAGTCTGGAAACGTCTTCCGCTTACGATATGGACATCGTGAAATCCCTTTATGACAAAGGGAAAGTGACAAAGGATATCGAAGTGATCTGTAATGGTTTCAAAACCGATGATTACCTGGCAAAGATTTCTGATTTGATTAACAGCGGGTTCGAAAATATCACACCGATTCTGGATAATTACAGAGAGCTGGATAAGCTGACAGAAAGCATAGACAGAACTTTTGACATCGGAATCAGAATCGCGGCGGAAGAGGAACCGAAATTCGAATTTTATACCTCAAGATTAGGAATCGGGTACAAAGATATCATCCCATATTACAGTCAGAAAATCGCTGAACATCCGAATGCGAGACTGAAAATGCTTCACTTTTTCATCAATACCGGCATCAAAGACACGGCTTATTATTGGAATGAATTGTACAAATGTCTCCGCGTTTATGCAAGACTGAAAAAAATTGCGCCGGAAGTAGATTCTCTTAATATCGGTGGTGGTTTTCCAATCAAAACATCACTTAATTTCGATTATGACTATCAATATATGGTCAACGAAATTGTGTCTCAAATCAAGAAATTCTGCGAGGAAGAAGGGGTAGAAGAACCAAATATCTATACGGAATTCGGAAGTTTTACCGTTGGGGAAAGTGGGGGACATTTATATAAAATCATTTCTCAGAAACGTCAGAACGACAGAGAAAAATGGAATATGATTGATTCGTCTTTTATGACCACTTTGCCAGACACTTGGGCGATTTCCCGTCACTTCATTATGTTGCCACTGAATCGTTGGGAAGATTCCTACGAAAGGGTTTTTCTTGGAGGATTAACCTGTGATTCAGATGATTACTACAATTCTGAGCAGCATACAAATGCGATTTATCTTCCGGTTTTCAATGAGACAAAATCTTTGTACATCGGATTTTTCCATACAGGTGCTTATCAGGAAACCATTGGCGGTTATGGCGGTGTTCACCACTGTCTGATGCCTCAGCCGAAGCATATTTTGATTGACAAAGATGAGGACGGAAACTTAACTTATGAACTATTCCGTGAGGAACAGAAACCTGAAGATGTGCTCAAATTGTTAGGATATTAGATCTAGAAAATAGATATCAAGATAAAAGATAATAGATAAAAAAAGCGACCTGAAATTTTCAGGTCGCTTTTTTATTTATTTGATTTCTGTGATGAATGCTTCTTTTGGCGTTCTGTATTTTTTCAGATTTACCAGCCAGTCTCCGCTTGTGTCTCTGTAACCTAAAGGTAAAATCACGACGCTTTTCAATCCTTTTTCTCTTAATCCTAAAAGTTCGTCAAGCGCGTTCATATCAAAACCTTCCATTGGTGTTGCGTCTACTTTTTGTTCAGCCGCAGCAGCGATTGCCAAACCGAAAGAGATGTAGGCTTGTTTTGCCGCGTGCGTTGCGTGCCACTCGCTCCCCAGTGGCTCGTACATTCCCCAAAGTCTTGCTTTGTAATCGTCCATCGCTTCTGTTGGAATTCCTCTTTCTTTGGTGGTTTTCTCAAAAACTTCAGAAATGCTGTTGTGCGTATAGCCGTCCCAAGCTGCCCAAACTAGAAGGTGAGAACCTCCTGTAATCTGAACTTGGTCATAAGCAATGGGCTGAATTTTTTCCAATAATTCTTTGTTTGTGATGACAAACAATCTGTAAGGCTGTAAACCTGATGAAGATGGAGCCAGTCTCGCCGCTTCCAAAATATAATCTACTTTATCTTGAGGAACGATCTCGCCGTTCATTTTCTTTGTCGCATAACGCCAGTTCAGGTCTTCTAACAAACTCATTTTTTATAATTTTTTTAAATTGAAGAAACAAAGTTAATTAAGAAAAGTTTATTTTTGTAATAAGGTTACAAAAAGTTATCATTACCAAAAAGTTACGGAACTGATAATTAGATCGTTGTCTGATTGGTGAATTTGATTTCTTATCATATGTCAAGAGGGATAATTGATCAAATAAAAAAAACTTATGAAAATAAAATGTTGTAAAACTAATATGATGGCCGTTCAGGATACGATGGATGTCTTGAAAGGCCGATGGAAGATCCACATTATTGCGGCTTTGTGCTATGATAAATTAAGATTCTCCGATATTCAGAAAGAAATAGAAGGGATTTCTGCAAAAATGCTTAGTAGCGAACTGAAAGATTTGGAAATCAATCAATTGATTACAAGAACTGTTCTTAGTACGCAACCTATCAGTGTAGAATATGAATTGACAGATTACGGTAGAACTTTGAAAAAAATCATCGAGAATCTTGCGGAATGGGGAATTGAACACAGAAAAAAAATCATCGGAAAAGTATTAGAGAATTAGCCAGGTTTGTATCTTATTTTAAATTTAAAATTGATTTCAACTTAGAATTTTTTATCTTTAGTGTTTGGTTTTGGGATTAAACATGGTATGTTGAGAAAGGTATTTTCATTGGTTGTTTTTTTGATGTTGGTTTTGCAGGCTAACTCCCAAATTACTGATGCGCAAAACCTGACCAAAGATATAGAAGCGCTGATGTATTCTGATCCGGATAAAGCACTGAAAACCGCACAATACATCGTTTCTAACCAGAGTTTTGGAAGCGTGGAGGATGTTTATAATTCGTATCTTCTACAGGCAGAAATTTACATCAATCTCAAAAGATACAATGATGCTGTCGTTAAACTGATCTCCGCAGATCGACTTTCCTCTAATATTCCCAATGCTTTTCTGAAGGCGAAAAATGATTTTCTTCTTGGTGAAGTTTACGTTAAAACAGGTTTTAAAAATGCAATTTCTTATTCTGTTTCGGAATTGGAAAAGGCCTCGAAATCTTTGAACGGCGAAGAAAAAAATACGGTTATTATTTGGAAAACAGAACTGGAAATTCAAAAGCTATATTCGGAGAAAAAATATAATGATGCACTGGCATTAATTGAAAAGAGTAAAAATCTGAAATCGGAATTGTATTCCACTTTCGGATTTCAACTTCAACTGAGCCAGTCTGATATAGAGAATAAACCGGTTGATTTTAATTTTAAAGAAAATTCGTATTTCAAATTTTTGTCGGACATCTCTCTTCTGAAATCAAAAATCAAAAATATGGATTTCCAGGAATCTGATTTGATTTCACTTAAAAAGCAAAATCCGCAATTTGGAGATGTTTTTTACAAAGATATTTATAAACTATGGTCACAGAAAGTCTGTAACAGCAGCGATTCTGAAAATTGTTTTC
>Ga0302347_1000618_pt1 | contig 52964 bp, 70 predicted proteins | sample PhyWR1_FD_202178 | JGI IMG/M metagenome (GOLD analysis project Ga0302347, IMG submission 202178) | Leaf surface microbial communities from wheat plants in UC Gill Tract Community Farm, Albany, California, United States - DLSL W.R1 (v2)... | ecosystem: Host-associated > Plants > Phyllosphere >... | reverse complement strand
CTATCTATACCTCGCCCTCCGGTCTTGAGCTGGCTTGTACACCGATGCGGAAACAGTTGGCCAGTGAAGAGCTAATGGACGTCACGCGGGCGACAAGCAGGCTGCCAAACTCAGGCTGAGTAAGTCAGTCCGGCATCCATTGATGCGGCAGCAGATGCTCAATCTCACTGGCTTTCTGCGTCGGCAACCGCGTCAGCACATCCTTGAGATAGGCATACGGGTCATGCCCTTTCATGCACGCCGGCTGAATTAGTCTAAAAGGCCAAATTAAAGGGGCAGGTATCGATTGGTCAATCGCATCGAGTATGAACGGGTCGTCATCCTGGTGCTGGCCATTGGAAAGCGTGAGCGTAGTTCGGTATATGAACAGGCAGGCAAGCGGTAGGGCAGATACAAGAAGCCCGCCGCTGGGCTGGATCACAATCCATCGACTGGATGCGGAGGGGGATAGGGAGCGGGAAGAGGTGCTGGGAGTTATCGCCGAGACGGTCGAGCTTGAGCAGGAAGAAGAAGTCGCGCCTTTCTGGCATTCGAAACCGAGCCCGCCGAGGCGACGAGCTCTCCGCTACGACTTATTGTGCTGTCTCTTTTTGAAGGCTTTCGAGAAGCTCTTCTTTCGATGAGGATGACAGTGAGGCGCGCTGAGTTTTCAGCCGGTCTAACAAATAGTCATTACTGATTTCAAACTCATCAAAAATGGTCGGCCACGTTTTAATATAGGTTTTTATTTTGTCATCGCTTGTAACAAGGCCAGGCTCGCCGTACAGCTGTGAAGTTTTCAGTCGGCTGTGGATAGAATAGGCGTCTTTAGAAATGTTGCGCCCTACTAGAATTAATTCAAATCTCGTAAGGTCGCTGTTAAATTCAGGGTAGTGACTTAGAATCGATGCATATTCATCAAGTTGCTGCAGATGTTTATTGTTTAGGGATACCCCAGGCCGCTTTATCTCAACTATCACGCATCTGAAAAATTTTCTACCTCTTGCATCGAGTTGTAATTTTTTACGAATTAAAAGCAAATCGACTTGTCGATTCGCACCGTCGATCTCTACATCGCTGGCCAAATCCTCGATAGTAACCTCGCTGATGTTTTTAATTTTGGAACGTAGGTTTTTTGCTGTATTTGTGAATGTGTCCTCTTCCGCTCCGAGTATTTCGTAAGCAGGTCCAAACAACCAAGTGTTGTTTTCAATAACTTTTTGTAAGTCGGGGGTCTCTAAGACATCCTTATAATGGATGTTCATGACTTCCTTAAGCTGGCTAACTGCCGACTCGCGATGCTGTAATAATTCAATAGTTTGGATAATATTGTCGAGCTTTGTTTTCTTTAGTTGACTTGCAAGTTGAGTCATGGCTGCGGCATCCAAATTAAGTACGCTTTCGAGTACATCAAATATGCCACTATTTTCGTTTGAAACCGACAGTCTGTCTAATAATCTTATAATTAGTCTGCGCTGGGTTTTATTACCGCCAATGAATAATTTTGGCTCTCTAATTAATACGGCCTTAACGATCTCTTTAACATGAGATAAGCGCCATGTGGACTCGCTATGGTCGAGCCCCTCATAACTTGGAAAATCACCAGCCTTTTCAAAAGCATCAATCTGCTCTTGTGCTTTACCAACTAGAAATTCGGCATAGCAATGCCTTAAGAATGCATTTAAGTCTCTAGTGAGAAGCCGAAAATCTTCGGAAATCAAGAAAGAACTAAAAGGCTCGCACAAGCTATCATCTTCTTTAGCATAGCGTTCAAGAAAAGAAGACTTGATGAAAACGGAGGTATAATAATCTCTTTTCTTATTTAGGCTACTGTACTGCTTGTAAATTGTTTTCAGCTTGCTGGATATGAAGTAAAGATATGATTTTTCTGTTCCGGGCCTTTCATCCCACTGCACCAGGTCTACATCAAATACTGCAGAGTTTGTTTTGATTGCAAGTGAGGTTTTTGTGTGAGATTGCGGTAGGATTTTAATGCCATTTATTGTAATTGTTTTTTCCGGCATTAATACAAGGTGTGGCCCAAATTCTTTGCTGAACTCTTTTATTAAGAAGCTGTCGGCTGGGAGATTTTTTTCAAAGTTTGTCAGGGTGACGCATGTGCCAGACTTGAAGTTGGAAAGCAGGGTGTGTTGCTCATCTTGTTTGATGGTTCTGCCATCAACTGCGCTTAGATTGCTACTCAGTACAACAATTCGAGCATCACTTCCTTCAAAGCGAGTAAACCATGTCGCGCTATGACATATTTTGTGAAAGGCGAGTCGCCCCCGCCCCTGAGATCCATGAGAGTCAAATGAGTCTTTTTTTAATGAGTCGTTGAATCTGCGGAAATTTTCGTCTGGCTTATCAATGTTGATTCCAATGCCATTATCTAAAATAGCAACTGAAACAGTACCACCTATTTCCGTACTTTCAATTTCAATCTGGACGTTTGTTGCTCCGGCGTCTAGACCGTTCCAAACAAGCTCAGCTAGAGCCTGCCAAGGCTCAACATTCTTGAAATGCTTAGTGATGCCACTGTGCGTGATGGTGTTAGATCCAGAAAAGTCTCGGGCGACAAAATCCATGGTCAATTGGTCATCCTCAGTTTTAGCGCCCGTTAGAGCAGGTATTTCAGCATTTAAGTTTAATGAGCATTCCATGCCCGTGCTTGGATGTAGATCTCGCTACGCATGGCGCAAATCTTTCCAACCTTCACCTCATCCGCATAACCCGCCTGGCTCACTCCCGCTTCCAAACCGAATGGTTCCGCGCAAGCACCTTCACCAGCATCCGATCATACTTATCGGCTAAGAACAGAAGCTTTTCAGCTTCCTCCAGGTTGCCCGCCTGAATCTGTACCCATGCCTTAACCCGCATTTGTTGGCTGTGGTCATGCAGGTTTTCGTATGACTTGGCTATGCCTTCAGTGCCAGGTGCGTTTTGCATGGGGTAGGGCTCCTACAGGTCGCCGCCTCGCCAAATGACCCGGCCTAACAAGCGGTGTTCATTGATTTCTTCTTCAGAAAGCTCTTTGTTCGGGTATCGAGCCTTGTCTGGGTTATCGCTACATACGATCCAATCCCCGCTTTCGGTCTTGATCAGGCGTTTCACGATATCGCCATCCAGGGTGCCCATGACGAAAATCTGGCCGTCGACAGGCTCTATGCACGACTCATCGACCAGCAATACGTCGCGATCGCTGATCGTTGGCCACATGCTTTCACCATGCGCATAAATGACCTTCAGGTTTTTGGCCTTGGCGCCTTTTGCGCGCAGCCAATCAGTCTTAAAGGCCATTGTATTGCGCAGGGCGAAGTGATGGTTTTCGTAACCAGGCCCAGCAGCGGCGCGCGCGTCGTACTGGTCGATGAATGTGTATTTATCCCCCAGGTCCTCAGTTGCCTCCCTGGCGCCTTTTGGCGCGCAGGGCTGAGCTTCGTCCTCAGACATCTGTGACTGATCGACGGCTGACGTGATCGGGCCTTCTCCAGACCCATGTTGCAGCCACTCAACTTTTACGCCGAGAGCTGTTGCCAGTGCCAGCATTTTGGCAGCTCCGGGAATGGACTCCCCGTTTAGCCATTTGCTAGCAGCTTTTGGCGTCACCTTGGCCATTTCCGCAAGGCGAGCGCCAGCTCCCCACTGTGGGATTTCTTTTGCCGCAAGGGCTTTTTTTAGGCGCGCCACGAAAGCTGCCCTTAAATCTTCTATTTGAACCATAGGTTCAATATGGCATGAGCTTGCATGTACTTTCAGTTCCGACTTAATATGTACTGACAGTTCATAATTAGGGCCGGAGGGCCACGCGATGAGCGCTCTCAAGAAATCAATCACCAAGGTAGGAGGGGTCGCAAAGGCTTCTGCGATCTGCGGTGTAAGCCAGCGAGCTATCTACAAGTGGCTCGCCGCCGAGTCCCTGCCTCGTACCGAGTACTCGGGAGAAACCCGTTACGCCCATTCGTTAGCAGATGCTTCCGGAGGTCAGTTTACAGCTGAGTGGCTGCTTTCAGAGGCCGTGCCGGGGCAGGCGTTAAAGCTTGCCGGGTAATAGGTGATCGGCCCGCCGCGCCATTGAGTAAATGATCGCCTCCGCACCTGCGGGGCGCCACGTAAAGAATTTCGAGGTGTTACATGCAGGAGTTGATGAAGGCGATCTATGACGTGGTGGACGACCACGGGGCAGGGCGTATTGCTGAAGGCGCCGACTTCTCCAGTCGCACGCTGGTCTCCCAAAAGGCAAACCCGCATTACGAAACTCACCGCATGAACGTGGAGGAGTTGCACCGGATTATGAAGTTCACACGGGACTTCCGGCCACTTAAAGCCTGGGCCGAGGCGTTTGGCTTTGATCTGGTACCGAAAGACAAGCCCGAAGGCATAGACCTCAACACCGCTCTTCTGCGGCTGCATACCGATTTGGCTGACGTGACTCGCCTGGCGTTCGATGCCCAGGCCGATGGCCATGTCTGCTCACGCGAAAAGTCGGAGCTACTCAAGGAGGCTGAGGAAGTAATCGTCAGCCTGGAGGTGTTCAAGCAGTCCGTGAAGGCAGCTTGAATTTCAGACACAAAAAAGCCGGGGCGCAATCCCGGCTTTTTCACAGCAGTAAAACCTATGGAGCAAATCATGCACCACCACACCGAATTGATCAATAGCTCCAACAATCTCGCGCCTCGATTTTCCTTACATAAAAACGAGGCGCGGGAAACAACTGCGCGCGCCGCACAGCCTCACCGGCTGAGAGACCGCATCTACGATTGGGCCGACCTAATCGGCAAGGGGCGGTCTTGATGCATTACTTCAAGCGCAACATAGGCGATTATCACAAGAAGGCCGGGCGGCTCTCCATGCTTGAGCACGGTGCGTACACGCTTCTGCTGGATGCGTGCTACGACCGTGAACGCTTCCCCACCATGGATGAGGCTATTGACTGGTGCTGGGCTCGATCAGCAGAAGAAATCGCTGCCGTGACCTTCGTGCTTAGCAAGTTCTTTGAACTGGTTGACGGGCGTTATGTGCAGGCTCGCATTCAAGATGAGGTCAGTGCTTATCACGCTATGGCCTTGAAGAACAAAGAAATTGCCGAGAAGCGAGAAGCAGCTAAACGCACGAAGCGTGCAAGCTCTAGCACGAAGCGTGCACCAGTCGTGAACGAATCGCCACCTAACCAAGAACCATTAACCACTAACCAAGAACCAAAGGATCAAAACCACTCTCTCTCTGCGGGCGAAGAAAACTCGCAGCCCGAGCCTGAGCCAGAAAAAGAGCCAGAGCTTGTCGACCCAAAGTCGCCAGTCGAAATGACCCTGGATTGGATGCCTGACGCCAACCTCCTGAAAACCTACTGCGTGCACTTCGGCGTATCGGTCGACCTGTTCACCAAGGAGGCCGTGGCTCCGTTCACTGCCCACCATGAAACCACCGGCCTGTTGCAGGTTCAGTCCAAGTGGGTATCCCTGCTGGTGAAGTGGGTCAAGGACGACAAGAACCGCGCCAGTAACGTCCGGCCATTCCCAAAACGTGAACCCCAGTCCCGCCACACCGGCTTTGCCGAACGTGACTACACCGACGGCCTGATCCAGCGGGAGGACGGTACCTATGCGCTCTGAAAAAATCGTTCCAATCACGGACACCGTTACGAGCACCAACGTCCGCACCCAGCCAGCCGACTGCGAGAAGCACGGGCCTTTCGAGCAGAAGGTAACTGTGATCCTGAATCGCGAGCTGAAGGGCGGTTGCCCTGAGTGCCTGCGAGTCGAAGCCGCCGAGCGTGAAGCCAATGCTCAAGCCGCTGCCGCGTACGAACAGCGCCTGTCCCTGACCCGCAAGCTTGGGGATGCGTTGATCCCGCTGCGCTTCCAAAGCAGCACCCTGGACAACTTCCGCGTCGAGCATGGCGAGCAGGACCGCGCACTAAAGTTCTGCCGCCACTACGTCGCCGAGTTTGACCGGATCTACGAAACCGGGCGCTGTATGGCGCTGATCGGCAAGCCTGGTACCGGCAAGACCCACTTGGGCGCAGCCATCGCGAACGCGCTGCTGCACACAACGCCGCGCACAGCCGTGTACCGCACTGTCGGCGCCGTCCTGCAGGCCATCAAGGCGACATTCGACCGCAAAAGCGAGCGATCCGAGTCGGACATTCTGTCCAGCCTGGTCAATCCCGATCTGCTGGTTCTGGATGAGATCGGCGTGAGCAAGGAAAATCCGAGCGATTTCGAGCTAACCACTCTGTTCGCAATCATCAACGGTCGGTACGAGCAGCGGCGCCCAACAGTGGTGATTACCAACCTGTCTGCCGGTCAGTTGCCAGCCGCAATGGGTGAGCGCTGCGTTGATCGCTTGCGTGAGGGTGGCTTGATCGTTGTTCCGTTCAACTGGGAGTCGCAGCGCGGCAAGGAGGGATTTTGATGAAACGAGCAACCCCAGTACAGCTACGCAAAGCCCTTGAAGCCGCCAACGCCTTGGCCGATCACGGAATCAATTTCGTGTGCATTCCGGTTGTCGATGAAGCGGACGGTGCAAATTTGGTGAGCAAGGCAGCCGATCGCCTTGAGCGCATGGCCTTGATTGCAGAAGCAGCGGAGAAGCGAGCATGACCGACAAGATGCGTGACGATTTTGAGAGCAGTCCGCAATTCAGGGGCATGGACTTCACTCGCTCATCAACTCACCCGGACCACTACGAGAGCCCTTACGCGAACGGTGCCTGGGATGGCTGGAAGGCTTCTCGCGAATACCTGGTGATTGAACTGCCACCAGTTCCCCCTATGCCAGAAGAGCTGGAAGACGCCTTCGATGAGAGCCTCATGGATGGCTACAACGCAGCCGTTCGGATGCGCAGCGCGTGCGAGAAGAGCATCAAGGCCGCGGGCCTGAAGGTGAAGTCGTGACTAAGCCTACTAAGCCCCGCCCAATGCCTGTGTACTTGATGCTGCGCCGCTTGGTCGATCCTGTCACCGGTCGAGAGGTTGCTGCATTCGTGCCTTCCTCTGACGCCGACCGGTCGATCCTCCGCGAGCGTGATTTCCGGATCAACACCAAGATCCGCGCCGAACTCAAGCAGCCGCGCAACCCGCGGTTCAATGGCTTGGTTCACGGCTTGGGTCGGGTGCTGAGCCAGAACATCGACCGCTTTTCTGGCAAGCAGTCCCACGACGCTATCAAGGCTCTGCAACTGGAGTCGGGCGTTTATTGCGATGAAGAACAGTTTGACATTCCCGGCCTTGGCCAGCTTACCCGCAAGACACCGCGAAGCCTGTCCTATGACTCGATGGGGGAGGAGACATTCCAGGACTTCTGGCGGCAGTGCTGCGCGTACTTGGTTCTGCATGACTGGCCGACGCTCACGGAAGAGCGCCTGACCGAAATGGCTGAGTTCGAAGCATTTAAGGAGGCCGCATGACCATTGAGCGCAAGCAGCCCAAGCCGAAGAAGTGCCGCGTTGCTACTTGCGGATCTATGTTCGTACCTGCACGCCTCGGCCAGTCGGTATGCAGCCCGGCCTGCGCAATCATCGATGCGCCGCGCCACCAGGAGAAGGCCCGCAAATCACTGGCTCAGGTTGGGCGCAATGAAATCAAGGTTCGCAAGGAAAAGCTTAAGTCTCGCGGCGAACACATGCGCGAAGCGCAGCAGGCGTTCAACGAGTTTATCCGCGCCCGGGATCAGGCAGCAGGCCACCTCTGCATATCCAGCGGCAAGCCTTTGGACTGGAGCGGCAACGCTGTAGATGCAGGTCATTACCGCAGCGTTGGTTCTGCGCCGCACCTGAGATTCGACGAGCGCAATTGCCACGCTCAAAGCAAACAGGACAACCGGTTTCTGTCGGGCAATGCCGTGGATTACCGGATCTGCCTGATTGCGCGCATTGGCCAGGAAGCAGTTGATGCGCTGGAGGCTGACCAAAGCGTGCGCAAGTACACCATCGAAGAAATCAAGGCCATCAAGACTGAATACCGGGCAAAGACCCGTGAACTGAAGAGGGCGGCAGCGTGATTGAGCCAATCAAGATGAATCCTTGCCCGTTCTGCGAAGGGCCACCCTGCATCACTGCGCGCAACTGGATTACCAAGGAAGAGTTGGGCGAGGGCCACAAGCAGAACGAGGACTGCGACGAAGCCTACGAGGCGCATGTCTGGTGCCATGACTGCGGCGCCCAGGGCCCAAACATCAATACCTGCTCGCTCGGCACCTTCGAGCAAATCTACGACCTTGAGGTGGCTGACGTGATGCGGATCGCGATTGAGCGCTGGAACGACCGACACAACCGGGCTCGCAACTGCTACGACGCGGGCGAAAAAAAGGGTTTGAACATCTGGCCGAGGGCTGCGGCATGAAAATCAACTCAGCACGCCAAGCGTGGCATGACTGCAACTACAACCCGGCTCCGGGTCAAACCTCTGATGCTGCTGTGCTGGGTGTCGTCGTGCAAAAGACTGAGCGCGGCCCAACTGCAGACCACGCGGTGCATGGTGCTTTGGCCGGCCAGATCCAATCGGCAATTGCGCGCCTGCACTCTCAGTTGCGCGCCTTCGGTAACGCCATGTATGCCGCCGAGCCGACCGACGACGACCGGGAAACAGCGGAAGAGGCAGTGTTCAGCCTGGCCTGTTCGCGCGTCGAGCGGATGACGGCCAGCAAGCGGGAGCGTGCCGAGTACGTTGCCAAGGGTGTTTTCCGCCGATACCGCTACATGCATCAGGGCGGCCAGTCCTCGAATCCGGATCCACTGGCAAAGCCCGAGGCGTTCCGCTCATGGATGGATGCGGAGTATGGAGTCAATCTTTCGTCCGTGGCCTGGGGGCGTGATTGGGAGCCATTTGTTCAGCTCTGCTTTGATGCCTGCTACGACATTGACGCCCGGGCACTAAGCCCGATTGGCGGGGTAATTTACAAGATGAAAGAGGCCGCTTGACTTCCCGCACGGCTGGCGGCACTATTTAACCGTAATTAGAATTTTGCCTACGGCAACCTGCTGAATAAAACCCGGCCCAAGCGTCGGGTTTTTTATGGCCTCAAAAAGGTGACAGATTACTGCCTGTTGCAGGAGATCATTTGCCCATCAGCCGCGAGCACCATTTGCCCCTCTCCCAAGCGTACGACTGTGTAGCTACTACCGATGCTCGAGGGCTGATCGCTTGTGTTATGCGCATTTATGCGGAGGAAGTTCTCCTCGATTGAGTAGCTACCCACATAGTTGCCGCCATTACCCTGATGAGACTCAAAGCTACCGTCATTACCTATCATCATTGTGTAGGTCTGTCCTGGGCTCATGCATTCCCAGCTACCTGATATTTCTGACTGAGAGAATGCTAAAGCCTGAAATGAAATTAATGATGCGGTAAAAATACAAATCTTTTTCATTGGTCTGTCCCTTACAAGTTTGTCTATTTGAACATCAGTAAGGCAGCTATCCAGCTTTTTGCCACTGCTGGTGATATCACCTCTGAGCAATGACGATAACGCGGTGCTGCGTCCCCCCAGCTGCAAGCGTTTTTACTCTTTTCGACGTTCAGGTCGAGACCTCAAATAATACGGAGCAACGATGGATCCTACCGATCTCGGCCCAGGCACAGCCACCTGGCTGGGCGGTAGTGCCACGGTCATTCTCGGCGGGCTGCTTTGGTTGCGCCGATTTCTTTCCAAGGATGCAGCGGACCGCGCAATGGACAGCGCCGATATCGGCACGCTGAAGCGCCTGAACGAATTGCTGAACCAGGAGCGCGCTGCCCGTAAAGAGGCTGAAGCCCGCGCTGACCAGTTCGCGAAAGAGCGCAACGACCTTGCCGCTGCCGTTGGCCGCATGGAAGGCAAGATCGAAGCGCTGACCAGCCAGGTCGCCCAGCTCACCGAACGGGTGACGCAACAGAGCGACGAGATACACCGCCTGCGTAACAAGTTGGGAGGGGTCGCCTAATGGACAGATGCTCACTGGAATTTATCGCCCGCCGCTGGTGGCGCCGGACTGAGGTCTGGGCCATTGCCGTCGTGCTGGTGTGCGGCGGTGCTGTGCTGGGCTATCAGGCCGCTGACTGGCGCCTCGCCGAGAAGCAGAACAGCCAGGTACAGGAAATCCGCAGGGCCTACGACGCGGCAATGATCGAGCGTGACAAGCGCCTGGAAGAGCTGACCCGCCAGACCGGCACCGCTGCTGACAAAGCATCAAAGGCCGCGACCACTGCCGCACAGGCTGCTGACAAAGCGGACGAAGCTCTCAACCGAGTATCGCAGTAATCCGCGCCACGTTTTCGAATGCGCCAAATCGTGGCGCGCATCTGGAGGTTTCTGCAGTGAACACTATCTGCATAGGTCGCCTGTACTTCGCCAAGTGTGGCCAGGCTGCTGGCGCGCCATTGATTGACCGTGGCTTCACCAATGAAAAAGGTACGGGGCGCCGTGGCCGGTGCTTTGTTATCCGCCCGCCCTTTGCGCGCAACAGGCCGTGCAATGCTGTTGCTATCGGCTGGCGGGGAAAGCCCAACGCTGCTTGAACTCATGGTCGGCTATGGCAGAACAGTGAGTCGCAGCATTGGGTGTGGAATGGTAGGTGTGCCGCAGCAGAGTACGGCTATAGGGTTAGTGCCCCTTAGTTAAGCTCTCTTTGCAAGGCCTCTTGGAAGCACACAAGATCAGATGTTCGCTGATTAGTTTCGTAAGCAGTCTGGTAATAGTCGGCACTTTTATCGCAGTTGTAGTTCGAGTTGCCGCCGAGTTCGCGTTCTAGGGCTTTTTGGTAACACACTAAATCACTCGCTCGCATAGTCGCTTGATAGCGATCTTGATACGACTGTGCACTATCAGAGCAAGAGCCGTAGGGTGTTGTTGCTGCTATCGATGTTGAGCAAACGAGGCCCAGCAAAGTGGCGGTAAGTAGATGTTTTAGTGAGGTCATCCGTGATTCTCCAGGTAGTTGCTTACAATCAATACCGGCAAGTAGCCATTATTTCAAGCTCAAGGTGATCCATGGACAGGCCATATCCGCCATCATCATTGATCGAGCTTTCTGATCTCTCTGACTTCGGCATACGCCTCACCCCAGCCCCTGAAGTATGGGACTGGCTCCAAGCCGAAATCCTCGCCGACACCGGCAGCATTCACAACCCAGACCACGCTCACCTTCTGGATGCAGACATCCGTGTGATGTGGGCGTCATCGTGCTTTGAGAAGCAAGGCCGAACGGTTCTGGGTCAGGCTGAGCAGGTAGCCTTCCGCGCCGGTGGCTGGCAGAAAGCCCGGATGGAGCAACAGATGCGTGATTGGTTCGGCGACGTGCCGGCTTTCATCATCACCCTGGCTGCCGACTACTGCGCCCAGTGCAGCGACCTTGAGTTCTGCGCGCTTCTCGAGCACGAGCTTTATCACCTGGCTCAGGCGTACGACCGATACGGCCAGCCAGCCTTCACCAAGACGGGCGCCCCAAAACTGAAACTCCAAGGCCACGACGTCGAAGAGTTCGTCGGTGTCGTCCGCCGCTACGGTGCAAGCCCTGACGTTCAAGCGTTGGTGGATGCAGCAAACAGTCCTGCTGAGGTGGGGAAATTGAACATTGCGAGGGCCTGCGGAACCTGTCTGCTCAAGTCGGCCTGATATGAGACAGGTATGAGACGGAATCCAATCTATGGCAGCCCTGAAAAGCGATGTTAAGGCCTTCATCGTTCAGGCTTTGGCGTGTTTCGACACTCCGACGCAAGTCTCACAAGCGGTGAAGCAAGAATTCGATATTGATGTGACCCGTCAGCAGGTTGAGCAGCACGACCCAACCAAGCGTGCCGGGGTGAGCTTGGCGGCCAAGTGGGTAACCCTGTTCCACGACACCCGCAAGCGTTTCCGTGAAGAGACGGCCGAAATTCCTATTGCTAACCGCGCCTACCGCTTGCGCGCCATGAATCGATTCGTTGAGCGTGCCGAGACGATGAAGAACATCGGCTTGGCCATGCAGATCCTCGAGCAGGCAGCAAAGGAAACAGGCGACATGTACGTCAATCGGGCCAAGAAGGAAGAGGCTGGTAACGAACCGGTGATTCCGACCCGCATTCAAGTCGATGTGGTGGACGCGAGGAAGCCGAATGCCGAGCCTTAACGTTCCGCAGGCTCAGTTCCTCACGCTGCCCCACAAATTCCGTGCGTTCGTTGCTGGATTCGGCTCGGGCAAGACCTGGGTAGGCTGTTCAGCACTGAGCAAGCACTTCATGGAGTGGCCCGGCGTCAACGCGGGTTACTTCGCACCGACTTACCCGCAGATCCGGGACATCTTCTATCCGACCATGGATGAGGTGGCCTATGACTGGGGGCTGAAGACCAAGATCAATCAGGCGAACCATGAGGTTCACATATACAGCGGCCGGCAGTACCGCGGCACTGTGATCTGCCGCTCGATGGAGAAGCCGCAGACCATCGTGGGTTTCAAAATCGGCCAAGCTCTGGTCGATGAGCTGGACGTGATGAGCCTGATCAAGGCCCAGCAAGCCTGGCGCAAGATCATTGCCCGGATGCGTTACAACCTTCCGGGGCTGAAAAACGGCGTGGACGTCACCACGACGCCTGAGGGCTTCAAGTTCGTCTATCAGCAGTTCGTGAAGCAACTGCGCGACAAGCCGGCAATGAACGACATGTACGGCCTTGTGCAGGCCAGTACGTTCGACAATGAGCTGAACTTGCCGGATGACTACATCGCATCACTGATGGATTCGTACCCGGAACAGTTGATTCAAGCGTACCTGCGTGGACAATTTGTCAACCTGACCTCCGGCACGATCTACACGGCCTACGACCGCAAGCTGAATCAGTGCTTCGAGACCGTGCAGCCTGGCGAGCCTCTGTTCATCGGTATGGACTTCAACGTCGGCAAGATGGCGGCAATCACTCACGTCAAACGTGATCAGGGCCTGCCAAGGGCGGTAGATGAGCTGATCGACGGCTATGACACCCCCGACATGATCCGCCGCATTAAGGACCGCTACTGGCAGCACGACGGGAACGACTTCAAGAAGACCTGCGAAATCAGGATCTACCCTGATGCATCGGGCGATTCGCGCAAGTCAGTGAACGCCAGCATTACTGATCTGGCCATGCTCAAGCAGGCCGGTTTCACGGTCATTGCTCCGGCAGCTAACCCGCCGGTTAAGGACCGTATCAACGCAATGAACGCCGTCTTCTGTAATTCGCAGGGCGAGCGGCGCTACCTGATCAACCCGCTTACCTGCCCGACTTACGCCGATGGCCTGGAACAGCAGGTGTGGGGAACGAACGGTGAGCCAGACAAAACCGCAGGCATCGATCACGCGAACGACGCGGGCGGTTACTTCATTCACCGCGAGTACCCGATCATTAAACCGGTCACATCAATCAAAATGGGATACGCCCGATGAGCAACGACGTCTCCTTCAAGCGGGCGGAATACATTGAAGCGCTGACCCGATGGCAGACTGTGCGCGATGTCTGCGCCGGCCAGCATCGGGTGGTGTCGCGTCTGCCGTACATCAACGCACACGACAAGTCGCCGGAGAACGAAGACCGGAACCGGGCCTATCGTGAGCGGGCGGTGTTCAAGAACGCCACGGGCCACACGCGTAACGGGTTGCTGGGCTTGGCTTATCACAAAGACCCGACCCTTACGGTGCCGGCAAAGCTCGAGTACTTGCAGGACAACGCAAACGGCTCAGGCGTGAGTATTTACCAGCACTCTCAAGGCACGCTGGAAAAGGTGCTTGAGGCGGGGCGTCACGGTCTGTATGTCGATTATCACCAGGACAAGGGCGCTGGCGGGCACTCGGTCATCCTGTCCTACTGCGCTGAGGACATCATCAACTGGCGCACGGGTATGGTGAACGGCCACAGCGTGCTGACGCTGGTGGTGTTGCGTGAGTCGCCTGAGATCCCGGACGGATTCGGCTTCAAGACGGTTGAGCAGTATCGGGAGTTGGCGCTTGAGGATGACGGCTTTGTCTGCCGGGTCTGGCGGCGCTCAGGGCCAGAGAATGGCGGGCCTCTGACTGTCACTGAAGAGTTCAAGCCGGAAAGCGTCACCGGCCGACTCAAAGAGATCCCGTTCACCTTTGTTGGGGCGCAGAACAACGACCCAACCATCGACGAGTCACCGCTCTACGACATCGCCATGATCAACCTGGGGCATTACCGCAACAGCGCTGACTATGAAGACAGCGTGTTCTGGTGTGGTCAGGCGCAGCCGTACATAGCAGGTCTCGACGAGAACTGGCGCGATCACATGCAGAAAAACGGCATTTACGTTGGTTCTAGAGCGCCAATGTTGCTGCCAGTTGGGGGGAATTTCGCGTACGCGCAGCCATTGCCCAATACCCTGGTCAAAGAGGCCATGGCCGACAAGAACCAGATGATGATTGAGCTGGGCGCGCGGATGGTTGTCGCGTCTCTGTCGACTAAGACAGCCACCGAAGCCCGCGGGGACCAGTCAGCATCCACGTCGGTGCTGGCAGGCTGTGTCGCCAACGTCAGCGAGGCTTACACCCGGGCAATCATGTGGTGCTGCACCTACATGGGGGTCGCTGAAAATAAGGTCGGCTACCAGATCAATCAGGAGTTTGTAGAGCTGACGGCTGATCCGCAGATGATCACGGCGCTGGTTGGGCTATGGCAGAACGGCGGCTTCGCTAAAGCAGACCTGCGGGCTTACCTTCGCAAGCTGGGGCTGATTGCGCCAGAGCGCACGGATATCCAGATCGACAGTGAGCTGCAGGAGCAAACAGACGGCTTGGACTTGGACGACGAGGGTTAACCCGATGGCGGTAAGTCAATTGGTACTGGATGCCACAATCCGGCATGCGGTTTTCCTCGAGAAGCTCAAAGCGGGGGAGGTGGGCAAGTTTGGCCCCTTCCTCAAGGAGATTGACCGCTCTATCCGCGACCGGCTCACGCAGTCAGACCTGTCTGAGTACAACGTCAAGCGGCTTGAGCAGCTGCTTAAAGAGGTCGACAGCCTGCTGCTGAGCATCTTCGATCGCTACAGCGCTCAGCTGAACCTTGATCTGATCGACATCGCCAACTACGAGGCAGAGTTCGAAGCGCTCAGCCTTACGCGATCTGCCCCGGCCGGTGCGTCATTTGATGTGGCGATGCCGACGGTTACGGCTATCAGGGCTGCTGTACTGACCAACCCACTGAGCGTGCGCGGCGTCGGCGGCGGGAAGCTGCTGAAGGCGTTTATAAAAGGCTGGACGGTTGCCGAACGTGAGCGCGTTAACGGCGTGATCCGGCAGGGTTTCTTCGAGGGGCAGACCAACTTCGAAATCATCCGCCTCATTCGCGGCACCAAGTCGGCGGGGTACAAAGACGGCATCCTGGCCACCACCAACCGCAATGCCAGCACGGTCGTGCACACCGCGATTCAGCATGTGTCGTCCCAAGCGCGCATGGAAGTGGCCAAGGCCAACACGGATGTTGTGCAAGAAATCCAGATGGTGGCCACGCTGGACAGCAAGACCAGCCAGCTTTGCCGTTCGATGGACAAACGCAAGTTTCCGGTGGATTCCGGCCCAAGGCCGCCATTTCACCCGAACTGCCGCACCACGTTCATTCTGCTGACCAGGTTGAGCGAGACCTTCGCCGAGGGCGCAACGCGGGCCTCGGTGGGTGAGGACGGGCCGAAGCAGGTCAGCGCAAGCCTGGACTACTACCACTGGTTACAGCAGCAGCCTGCAGCATTCCAAGACGTGGCCATCGGGCCTGTGCGGGCCAAGCTGTTCCGCGAGGGTGGACTGACCGTGGAGCGTTTCGCCGAGCTACAGCTTGATCGCAACTTTGCGCCGCTGACCCTGGTGCAGATGAAAGGCCTGGAGCCGCTCGCATTCGAACGAGCGGGGATCAATTAATCCGCGCCACGAAACGGTAACTACGAAAACGTGGCGCGCACATTTCATGCCTCGGCAAAGCCGGGGCTTTTTTACGCCTGTAAAGCGGGCAAAACATACCCAAGGGGTGCATCAACGTGGCAGAAGAAAACGAAATCGACCTGGAAAACCCGGCAATCAAGGCCGCTATCGCGACAGCCGTTGAAGCATCTGTTTCGGGTTTGAAAACTAAAAACGCCGAACTGCTGGGCAAGCTTAAAGACACCTCCGGCAAGCTGACCCAGTTTGAAACCCAGTTTGAGGGCATCGACATTGAAGCCGTCAAAGGGTTGCTCAATCGTGCGGGCCAAGACGAAGAAACCAAGCTGCTGACAGAGGGCAAGGTTGAGGAGGTCTTCAATCGCCGTACTGAGCGCTTGCGTGGCGATTACGACAAGCAACTCAAGACCATCACAGAGCGCGCCGAGAAGGCCGAGTCCTTCGCTGCCAAGTTCCAGGGCAAAGTCCTGGGCGACTCGGTACGCGGCGCTGCACTGAAAGCCGGCGCACTGCCGGAAGCAACAGACGACATCATCCTGCGCGCCAAAGGCGTGTTCACACTGAACGAAGATGGCGAAGCCGTCGCTGTTGATGAGTCCGGCCAGACCATCCTCGGCAAAGACGGCAAAACTCCACTGACTCCGCTCGAGTGGGCTGAGTCGCTTCGTGAAACTGCTCCACACCTGTGGCCAAGGGCTTCAGGAACATTCGCCCCGGGCGGGGGTGGCGGCAAGGCTGCATTCAAGCGCTCCGAAATGACCTCCGAGCAAAAGCGCGACTTTCAGCGCAAGCACGGCCAAACCGCATATCTCGCATTGCCCAAGTAAGGGGATTGACCCATGCCTACAACTGTTAACAGCGACCTGATCATCTACAACGATGAGGCGCAAACCGCATACCTGGAGCGTGTTCAGGACAACCTCGATGTGTTTAACGCATCGTCCAACGGCGCGATGGTGCTCGACAACGAGCTGATCGAAGGCGACTTCCGCAAGCGCGCTCTCTACAAGCTGAACGGCTCTCTTGAGCATCGTGACGTCAACTCTGAAGGCAAGGTAACCGCCAAGAAGATCGGCGCCGCTGAAGCCGTGGGCGTCAAGGCTCCGTGGAAATACGGCCCGTACCAGACAACCGAAGAGGCGTTCAAACGCCGCGGTCGGCCGGTCGAGGAGTTCTCGCAGATCGTCGGCGCCGACGTTGCCGATGCCACCCTGGAGGGCTTCATCCAGTACGCCACGGCCGCCCTGCGTGCAGCGATCGGCTCCAACACCGAGATGGTGGTGTCTGCCAACATCGAAACCGACGGCAAGAAGACACTGACTCGCGGCATGCGCAAGTTTGGTGACAAGTTCGGTCGTATCGCGCTGTGGGTCATGCACTCGTCCGCCTACTTCGACATCGTTGATGAGGCGATCACCAACAAGATCTACGAAGAAGCTGGCGTCGTGATCTACGGCGGTCTGCCGGGCACCCTCGGCAAGCCGGTACTGGTGACGGACACCGCCCCAGCGGACGTGATCTTCGGCCTGCTGCCAAACGCTGTGACCATCACTGAGTCTCAGGCGCCCGGCTTCCGTTCCTACGAAGTGAATGACGAAGAGAACCTGGGCATCGGCTATCGCGCGGAAGGCACCGTGAACATCGACGTGCTGGGCTATAGCTGGAAAGCCACCGCTGGTGGCGCCAACCCAACCCTGGCCGCTGTTGGCTCGGCCGCCAACTGGATCAAGCACGCGGGCAGCAACAAGGTTACTGCCGGTGTGATGATCAAGCTGACTGCCACGGTTCCAGAAGCCGGCAAATAATCCTCAGGCTCAACGAGCGGCCAGAAATGGCCGCCTTGGAGAAACACATGGAACTGACTTACAGCAATCAGCTTCAGGGCTTTGACCCGGATAAGCGCTATCGCAACCCGGAGCACTTCGATAAGCCCGAAGCCGGGGTGACCAGCGTAGTGGTAATTGGGCATTGGCCCGCCGTGGCAGGCGCCTATGAAGCGGCCGGAATCGACGTTTTGGTGAAGGAGGGGGCGCCGGTACAGGTAGTCGAGATCGCAGATAACGCGCACCTGGACAGCCTCATTGCAACCCTTCGCGCCGAGAACGATGCAGTTGTCTTGTTGGTCGACGGCCTGAAAGCGGGTGAAGTTGTGCGCCCAGGAACCGGTGAATTGGCAATCTGCTTGTTTGAGGCGTTTGCAGGCCTTCATGAGCATGTTGGTCAACTGACTAATGAGCGTGATGGTCTGGTAGCCACGGTCGAAGGGCTGCGCCAAGAGATCGAAGCGCTGAAGAAGTTCACGCCTGGCTCAGCGGGCCATGATGGCGAAGTAGACGAAATCGCAGCCCTCAAGGCCAAGCTCGACGCCGCCAACGTGCAATACCGCGCCAATGCCTCAAAAGACGCGCTGGAAAAGCTCGTTGCTGACCTGCCCAAGGCGTAATAATACGGGCTGTCGGAATTTCCGACTCTCGACCTTTCACCCCATTCCAGTGAGCTGATTCATGACGCTAATCATTGAGGACGGCAGCGGCAAGCCTGACGCCGAAAGCTATGCAACGGCTGAAGATCTGGCCATGTACGCGACCAAGTTCGGCGTGGTCATCCCTGCGGGCGTAGCGGTACAGGAGGCACTGCTGCGCCGGGCTGCCTTGGCGATGGATGGCATGACGTGGAAAGGGCGCAAGACCAGCACTGAGCAGGCGCTGTCCTGGCCGCGCCGGGAAATCTATTTGGACGGCGAGAACAAGCCGCACAACTACCTCCCGGCGCGTATCCAGTATGGCCAGATGGCCTTGGCTGCTGAGATTCATCAGGACGATATCGACCCTGTGGAGAAACGCAAAGGCGCAGTGGTCCGGGAGCGGGTTGAGGGGGCGGTTGATCGTGAATACGCGGTGATTCCTTCCGCCAGCAACCGACTGCTACCCGCGGCGCCGGATCGGCCGAGTGCAACGCAGTTTGCTGACTATCTTCAACGACGCGGATTATTTTCAATCCGTGCATAGCTAATACGGGGCAATCATGGCCGCTTTCTACGACGAAATGGCCGTGATGGCTCTGGATATGCTCACAGAGTTTGGCCAGCCCATCCTGCTGCGAGAGATGACCGCTGGTGAGTACGACCCGGAAACGGGTCAGGCGGGCCCAGAGCAGTCAAGCGAGCAACTCGCGGAAGGCATGGTTCTGGAGTTCACCGGCCTTGAATTTCAGCGAAACACGCTGCTCGAGCAGGGCGACAAGAAAATCAAAATTGCCGCTCGGGACGTTCTGCCTCCGACGCTTTCCACGGTTGTCGTCACCGATATCGCGGTATCCAACATCTACGACTACTTCTTCCTGCCGCTTTCGGTCTGGTCCGTCATCAACGTGAAAGAGACGAACCCCGCTGGCGCGCCGCTGATTTATGAACTTCAAGGGAGGCGCTGATGAGCGTTCCGATTATCACTGCCTTGCCGGTACCGCCTGCCCGAACAGAAGCGCCGCGAGACTTCACGCCCAAGATGGACCTGTTTGTGACCGCGCTTCCGACTTTCGGAGCAGAAGCAAACGATCTGGCGGCCTTCATGGATGAGCGTGCATCATCCGTTGAGACCATCGCTACAGAGTCAGGCGAGAACGCCGCATTGGCTCAGCAGGCTGCTGATGCGGCTGAGCAGAGCAAGGACAAGGCGGGCGCCAGTCAAAAGGCTGCGGCGGCGTCTGAGCTGGCAGCGGCGGGGCACGAACAGGGCGCGCTCGAAAGTCGTCAAGCTTCGGAGCGAAGCGCAACCGCGGCGGCCCAAGATCGCAAGACAGCGCAGCAATCGGCCTCCAGTGCTGCTGACAGTGCAGGCCAGGCCTCGCGGAGCGAATCGGAGGCCGGGGCCTCGGCCAAAGCATCCAGCGATAGCCAGCAAGCCGCCGCTAAATCGGCAGGAACAGCTCAAACCAAAGCCAGCGAAGCTGCACAGTCTGCGGAAAATGCTGGCACTCACGCACAGTCTGCCAAGTCCAGCGCTGATGCGGCTGTCGCGAGCGAATCGGGTGCATCTGACTCAGCCAAGCAATCCAAGTCTTCGGCCACTACCTCGGCGGATTCAGCAGCAAAAGCCGCGCAGTCAGAATCCGCTGCGCAATCCAGCAAGGTCGATGCTGCAAAGTCGGCCGGTGCCGCTTCCACCTCCGCAGCTGATGCGGCGGGCTCGGCAGTCACCGCCGAAACCTACGCCGAACTGTCGGGCGCAAAGGTGTACACCAACAAGGCGCTGGCTGATGCTGACCTTGCTTTGCTGGTTGATGGCCAGCCCGTCCGTATTGTGGCTGACGAGAACTTTGCAGGGCGTTCAGCCTGGTACGTCATGCGGCTGGACGCCGGTGCGAGCCTTTCACTGGACTTTGCGGGCAACACTTACGGCGTAGGTGCGCTGGTGTTGATCAAGGTCCAGCCAGTACAGGCGGAAATAGTCGCCGTACCCGCAAATGCTACAGCGCCCGGCAAGCCCGGGAATATTGCTGTGGATGCCAATTATCTCTATGTCGCCACGGGCGCAAATCAATGGAAGCGCGCTGCGCTTGTGGAGTGGTAAACAATGGCCTTGGTGCAGAAACAGTTTGGTGACTTGATCACTTTCACGCGCTCGTCTGCCGGTGGACGTTTTAATGAGCGCGGCATATACGAGATGGTACCCGCCAACCAACCCCGTTTTAACTACGACCCCGCGACCCTCCAGCCGCTGGGCATCCTCAGCGAAGAGTCACGGACCAACCTGATTACCAGTTCTAACGAGATCGGTGCAGTAGGTTGGGCTACTAGCGCTTCATCGAAAATCGACAAGGGGGTTATCTCCTCACCCGATGGCCTAACAAACGGGGCCAGGCTCTCAGGGACTGGGGAGTTTTATATCTATCGAGTTGTGGATATTTCAGCGAGCCGACCCACCTTTACTATCTCGGTTTACGCCAAACAAGTAAAACCCGGTGACGCCATCCGTTTGAGACTTTTCGAGGGAGGGGGTGCCCAGCCCAGCGCAAGTCAAACTTCTCCAAACATCGTCCTAACGGACAAGTGGACCCGCTACGAGTTCACCGCCACTGTCCAGCAACCAGACCGTACTTCCGTGCAACTTATCCTGCTGGGTAATACCACCGGGTCGGGTTCTGAAGCTTATTTCTGGGGTGCCCAGATGGAGATTGGAGCCTCCGCAACTAGTCTTATCACCACCCAATCCAGCCAAGTTACACGGACTGCCGACGTTGTGGCGATTAGCCAGTTGAGTCCGTGGTACAACCCGGCAGGCGGGACGCTGTTCGTTGACTACACCCCCGGCCAGATTGGTATTGGCTCCACCAACGCGGGGGCGTATCTGTGTTCGGCTAATCCGTCCGAGAACGTAATCGTTTTAAGGGACGGACCAGTTAAAGGGACCATCTACGGACTGATGGCCATGTCCGCCCAAGAGGTTGTGTCCTCAATTATTGGTGCCCGACTGGGTGCGGGTGTCCCCCTGAAAATGGCCTACTCGTATTCGGCAGAATCTGCGGCGTTATCTGTTAACGGTGCGGTACCCGTTAAGGGTGTTACCGGAAAGATCGCCGCTCCCACGCGCATGTTTATCGGGGGCGCCCCCAATACTCAACAACTGAGTAACGGGCACGTTCGTGCGGTTCGTTACTACCCGTTCAAGTTAACCGACGCGGAATTACAGGCGCTTACCAAATGATCGAATATGACGAGATTGGCCGTATCGCAGACCAACTGGGGGAATACGACGAGGATGGTGTCGAGACTAAGCCGCCAACTTTCCTCTCGGGCTGGTTTGTTAATGCCACCGAACTGGACCCGGTAATGGCCGAGTTTCAGATTTCCCCCTCAAATCCGGTGCGAGTCTTTTCCGGCGCTCCGACCGTGTACTTGCGGTTTGAAGATGAAGCGCAGTGGGCTGGTATTCGGGACGGCCTGTTGCAGGACTGATCAACTCAGGAGTCAACATGTCCAAGTACTCTGGGCTTAACGGAAGTTTTGCCGAGAGTATTCGGCAGTTCGCTGAAAAGGCTGAGCACGCGATAGATGCCACCTTCCGCGAGATTGTGATTGAGATCGGGAGCAGCGTTATCCGCATGTCTCCGGTGGGCAATCCAGAAATCTGGGCGGCCAACGTGGCCTATCGGACCGCAAACAAAGCCTCTGCCGACGCCTACGACTTCAAAGTTGCTGTACGCAATACCGTCATCAACCTGACAGATAGCAACTTCACGAAGTCCGGCAGGCTCAAGCGCGGCGTGAGGTACGCCAAGCCCCTGACCAAAACCGAACGCGACCAGAACTTCAATGTGAATGGCTTGGTTGCTGGCAAGGATTACGTAGGCGGGCGGTTCCGGGGTAACTGGCAGTTCTCGATCGATAGCCCGGCTGATGGTGAGCTTGATGCTGTAGACCCAAGCGGAAACTCAGCGGTTGCCGCTCTAAGGGCTCAAGTCAGCGGCCTGACCATAGGCCAGACGGCGTACATCGTAAACAACCTGCCGTACGCGATCCCGCTGGAGTATGGCCATTCGAAACAGGCCCCGCACGGCATGGTGCGTGTAACCCTGGCCAACTTTCAGCGCATTGTCGATGAAGCCATCAGGAATAACCGGGTATGAGTCACAAGACCATTCGCTCACTGTTTGAGGCGCGCCTGGCCGATTGGGCAAAACTCAAAAAACCAGCGCTGCGCATTGCCTTCCAGAACGTCAGCTTTACCCCGGCAGCCAATGAAACCTATCTGCGAGCGTTTTTGATGCCCTCAGGGACGGGTAGCGATGATCTGGCCGGTGAGCACCGCGTGTACAGCGGCCTGTTTCAAATCACGATCGTGACGCCTGCCGGGGGCGGATCGGGTGCAGGTGAGGGGCCTGCGGATGAACTCGCCGCGCTGTTCCCCCTAAATGCTCGCTTGAGCCGGGATGATTTAACCGTACTGGTGATGACCCCCGTCGAGCCGGGCCCGCAGCAACAAGAAGACACCAGCTACTCGCTGCCGGTGTCGTTTCAGTACCGCGCCGACACCTTCTAATTCGCCCGTAGGGCAAACCTGAAACCCGCCACTGAGCGGGTTTTGTCATTTCTGAAAAGAGGAAAAACCAATGGGCTGGAAAATTCCAAACGGCGGCACGTTTCAGCATGCCGCGACCTATGCAGCGCCGCTTGCATTCTCTGCCATCAGCAACGCTACCGAGGCTGTGGCCACTGTGGCGGGCGCGACTTTGGTGGTTGGCGATATTGTTCTGGTGTCTTCGGGCTGGACGCCTCTGAACGGTCGGGTTGCTCGCGTGAAAGCAGCTACAGCTACGGCAATCACCCTGGAAGGTATCGATACCAGCGATACCCAAGTCTACCCGCCGCTTAACGGTGCCGGGTCAATGAAAAAGGTTCTGACATGGGTTCTGGTGCCGCAAGTTAACGACGTGGCGTTTTCGGGTGGCGAACAGAACTATCTGGCTGTTGCGTTTCTTGAGGACACTCAGGGGCGTGAGGCTCCAACCGACAAATCGCCCGCGCGTATGACCTTCACAGTTGCCGATGACCCGACCCAAGCTTACGTTCCAATCGTTCAGGCGGCGGATGCCAGTAATTCCGTTCACGCCTCGCGCCTCAACCTGCCCGGCAAGGACACGATCTATTACGGCGCTATCACCGCGTGGTCGCCGCAACCAGTCGTGACCCGTAGCGCACTGATGACCCGGACCATCACCCTGGCCCTGCAAGCACCAATTACCCGCTATCTGTCGTAAGGAGTTGTCATGGCGAAGTTCAAAATTGCGCAGAACCCGACTTTCAACGCTGACGTTGAGATTCCACGTGTCGGCGGCGAGATCATCAAGGTTCCGTTTGAGTTCAAGTATCTCGACCGAAAGGACTTGGCCGCCCTTTTTGATAGCTGGGAGGCGAGACGTAAGGCTGATCAGGAAGCGCTAGAAGCGAAGGGTGACAGTCTGACCTTGGTGGACACGACCAATTCTCATATCGCTTATCAAGCCGACCAAGTGCAAGACATCGTCGCGGGCTGGGGGTTTGACGACAAGCTTTCGCCTGAGTCGGTTCGTGCTCTGGTTGAAACCTCCGCCGGCGCAGGCAATGCGATCGTCAAAGCCTATCAGGACGCCTACGCGCCGGGCCGCCTGGGAAACTGATAGCCGCAGCCCGTGCACTCTATGGCGGTAGCGCGCCGGCCGAAAAACTCCTGATGTTCGGCCTTGCGCCTGAAGACCTGGATGAGGACGTGGAGGTCTGGCCAGATAACTGGCCTGCCTTCCGCCTTTTCAACGCCATGGCGACGCAGTGGCGCACCGGTGCATGCGGCGCAACTGGCCTTGATTACACATCCATTCGCGATGTGGCCGAGTTTATCGGCATCAAGAAAAAGCAAATCAAAGAGATCTTTCCAGACCTGCAGGTCATGGAGGCCGAGGCGCTGGCTGTCATGGCGGAGGATCGAGAAACCAGCCCGCGATAACGGGCAATTATTTTTAGGGTGAGTTATGGATATCGCTTCGCTCGGCATAAAAGTTGACTCGTCCGATGCAGCGAATGCCGTGACTGATCTGGACAACCTGGCTAAGGCCGGCACCCGTGTAGAGCAGTCAGCCTCCAGCCTGATGAGCGAAATGAAGGCGCTTGAACGGTCGCTTTCTACTGGCGCCAAAAGCACTCAGGAGTTGAGCGCGCAGCGTGATGCGCTGGCAAAGCTGACAAAGACAGGTGCATACAGCGAGTCTGAGTATCTGAAAATAACTGGGCAACTGGACAAGCAGCAGCAGGCGCTTGCCAAATCGACCCAAGATCAGCAAAAAGCCCTGACTAGCCTGCTCGGGTCCATCGATCCTGTCGCTGCAAATATTTCAAAACTCGACAAGCAAGTTGAAGAGCTTGGAAAGCACTTCGATGCGGGCTTGATCAGCCAGAAGCAATACAGCGAGGGCTTGAAAAAGCTCGACGGCAAGTACGAGGAAATTGATAAAACCAGTTCTGCTATGGAAGCCCTCGGGCTGAACACAAAGGGCGCCCGGCAGAACGTCCTGCAATTAGGCAATGCTCTTGTTGACGGAAATTTCAAGGTTGCCGCTCACAATGTGCTTGAGCTAGGCGCAAATGCTGGTGCCTCCGCACTTCAGCTTGCAGCGATTGCGGCACCAATCGGGCTGGCTGTAGCTGCTGTAGGTGCGCTGGCATACGGCTATTACCAAGGCAGCAAAGAGGCTGACAACTTCAATAAATCGCTAATCCTGACTGGCAACTACGCCGGGGTGAGCGCGGGCCAACTGGGTGATATGTCGCGCCAAGTCAGTGCGGTTGTCGGCTCTACCGGGCAGGCGGCCACTGTGCTTGCGCTTCTAGCCGGAAACGGAAAGATTGCGGGTGAGAGTTTCGCCGGAATCACCCAGGCTGCAGTGTCGATGCAGGAGTCCACCGGCAAGGCAGTCAGCGAGACGGTCGCCGAGTTCTCCAAACTGGCAGACGACCCGGTCAAGGCTTCCGCTGCGCTGAATGAGCAGTATCACTACCTGACAGCCTCGGTTTATTCACAAATCGTCGCGCTGGAGAAACAGGGTGATCACGCCGGTGCGGTGAAGCTTGCCACTGATGCTTATGCTGATGCGATCAACGAGCGTACACCAAAGATTTTGCAGAACCTCAGCCTATGGGAGAGGGCATATAACGCGGTCGCGCGTGCAGCTGACAGCATCAAAAATGCCGGTCGCCCCGATCTGAATGCCGATATTGAAAGTGCCAGAGCAGATCTGGCCAGGGCGCAGAAAGGTGATCTTGGGTTTTTCCAAAACAAGCAGGAGATGGTTGAGTTTTACCAAAACCGCCTCAGCATGCTCGAGGATGAGAAAGCCGCTCAAGAAGATATAGCTAAGTGGGAGGGCGAGCAGAGAAAAATCCAGGATGAGGCGATTGAGGCGGCCGGGCGGGCTGATGCCAGGTATCTTGCTAACTTATCTAATAAAGAGAAGCGCGCCCTTGAGATCAAAAAAATATATGAAGACACCGATAAAATCCGCGCGGCGAATCCGAATGACAAGCGCGTTACGCCGGAATACGTTGCCCAGCAAATCAAGGATGTAAATGCCAGGCTTAAAGACCCCAAGACCCCATCCGCCGGCGCCGTCGACCTGACCGAGGTCAATGCCACCCAGAACGCAATCAAAACCATTCTGGCCGAATACGCCAACGCCCAAAAAGAGCTGGATGCTCTACTAAAAGCGGGACTGGTGTCGCAGGAAGATTACGGCTGGAAGCGTGCCGGGATGATCGGCAACCAAAAGGACGAGATCACAGCGGCTTATGAGGCTGAGATCAAGGCGCTTGAGTCGGCCAAAGCCAGAAAGACCACCTCAGCAGCCCAATCCATTGAACTCGACAAGAAAATTGCCGATGCGCGAACCGATATGGTCAAGGCACAGAAGGATGTCGATAGCCAATTGAAGGTTCTGGATGCTTCTCAGCAGGGACGACTCAATAAGCAAGCCCAGGCCGTCAAGAACTACACCGACGCGCTGAATCAGCAGAACCGAGCGCTACAACAGGCCGGTCAACGTGCTGCGCTGGGTGTCGGGCAGGGGGATCGGCAGAACGCGCTCAACAGCGAGCTTAACGGCATCGCAGATCGGGCCAACCAGCAGCGGCTGGACCTGGCGCGAGACAAGGCCGATGCAGCGCGTAACATGAGTGCAGATGAGTACATCCAGAAGCTGGCCGCGATCAACAAGAGCGAGACCGACCTCAAGGAAACCACCCTCAGCAACTACGAGGACATGTCAGCTGCGCAAAGCGACTGGCGTAACGGTGCAACCTCGGCGTTTCAGAACTACCTGGAGAGTGCGCGAGATGTCGCAGGGCAGACCAAATCGCTCTTTGGTAATGCATTCAGCTCAATGGAAGATTCTGTCGTTAACTTCGCCATTACGGGAAAGGCATCTTTCGCTGACTTTACCAAGTCGATTCTGGCGGATATGGCACGGATTTCTACGCGCCAGGCGGCATCGGGATTGCTGAGCAGTCTTGCAGGTTCCGCTTTGGGCGCCTACTTCGGAGGGGGAACAAATAACGGCATAACCGGGACCAGCGAATACGGACAGATCACGTCTATTCCAGGTCGAGCATCTGGCGGTCCTGTAGACCCAAACAGTCTCTATGAAGTTAACGAAAAGGGCCCTGAGCTGTTCAGTCAGGGCGGGCGCTCGTACTTGATGACCGGGGCTGATGGAGGCAGCGTGACACCACTGACTACGGGTGGTGGCCCTGCTATCGCATCGATGGCGGGCAGCGGTATGGGTGGAGGGAATACCTATAATTTCCCGATCACTGTCCAGGTTGATGCTTCGGGTCAAGGCGGTAGCGCTTCAACGGACGGCATGACACAGGAGGCAATTGGCAGAAATATTCAATCGGTAACCCGAGCAGAAGCTGAAAAAGCAATTGCTGCCGGACTTCGACAGGGCGGCCCTATCTGGCGCGCAATCAAAGGACGCTGACATATGACAATCGAGCGATTCACCTGGACAATCGACAAGGGGGCGGAAGGGGAGATCACACATCGCGTTCGAACCAAGCAATTCGGCGACGGCTACGCCCAATCGGTCGGGGATGGGATCAACAACAAATCCCAATCCTGGCCGGTGGCTTTCACCGGGCAGAAAGAGCGCATCAGGGAGATTATGGCGTTCATCGATCGGCACAAAGGTGCAAAAGCCTTTCTGTGGGCGCCCCCGCTGGGTGATTTGGGGCTGTACAAGTGCAACGGCTACAAGCCCGCGCACCGCGGCGGTCAGATGTACGCAATCACAACCACTTTTGAACAAGCCTTCCACCCCTGAGATAACCCCCCATGGCACTGATCACGGACATCCAGAAACTGGAGCCCGGCGACGAGATTCGTCTGTTCGAAATTGACGGGAGCGAGTACGGCGCTGACATCCTGCGCTTTCATGGGCATGCAATACCGCATGCGCCCGAAGAGCTTGACCCGGACGGGCCTACTCTGTCGCTGGACTTTGCGGGCAATCAATACGGTATTGATGACCAGCAAGGGCCGTCTCTGACGCTTGACTTTGCAGGCAATTATTACAGCGCAGACAACGGCTTGGAGCTGGCCGCCAAGTCCATCTGGTGGCAGGGCAATGAATACGCCGCCTGGCCCGTAAACATCGAAGGCATCGGTGCGGACAGCGACGGTACTGCATCACGCCCAACGTTTGTTGCGGGTAACGTCAACGGGCGAGTGACAGCGTTGTGCTTGGCGTTTGAGGATTTGCTCAAGTTCAAACTCACCGTGCGCGAAACCATGGCGAAGTACCTGGACGCGAACAACTTCTTTGGCGGCAATCCTGATGCTGACCCAACCCAAGAGGCACTGGAAATCTGGTTTATCGACCAGAAGACTGGCGAAGACGGGGAGCAGGTGCAGTGGGAGCTGTCTTCACCGGGCGAGATCGACAACCACGGCTTGCCCGGCAGGCAGATGACCACGTTTTGCCACTGGGCAATGACGGGTGGTTACCGAGGCCCTAACTGCGGTTACACCGGCCGGCTGATGTTTGACGATGAAGACAACCCAACGGACGACCCCAGCAAGGACATCTGCAAAGGCGGCCTGTCGTCCTGCAAGTTGCGCCTCGGCGAAAACGAAGAACTCAGCCATGGCGGATACCCCGCCGTCTCTCTCATCGCACGGAGCTGACCATGCGCAAACACATTCTGAGCGCCATTCAGGCGCATGCGGCCGCGGATTACCCGAAAGAGTGCTGCGGGTTGCTGCTGGCCGTAGGGCGCAAAGAGCAGTATTTCCCGTGCCGCAATACAGCTACGGAGCCAAACGAAGAGTTTCGGCTCGATCCTGAGGATTACGCCGCGGCGGAAGACCTGGGTGAGGTCATCGGCATTGTGCACTCGCACCCGGACGCCACCAGTCGACCCTCACCGCATGACCTGGCCATGTGTGAAGCCACGGCGTTGCCCTGGCACATTCTGAGCTGGCCTGAAGGGGATTTGCGCACGATCACTCCGACCGGAAACACGCTGCTGCTCAAGCGCCCGTTTGTACATGGGGCGTGGGACTGCTGGCAGGTCTGCGCGGATTGGTACCAGCGCGAGTGGGGGCTTGAATTTGAGGCTTTCAAGCGCGAAGACGGTTGGTGGGAGAGTGCGGATAACGCCAGCTTGTATGAGGCGAACTACGAAGCTGCGGGCTTTATGCGGGTCAACCAGCCGCAGCGCGGCGACATGATAGTCATGGCGATCGGCCGAACGGCTCACCCGAATCATGCCGGGATTTACCTCGGCGGTGATCCGGCGCTACCAGGTGAAGAGTCTGATGTGTATGGGGCCGGGCCGTTTTTGCTGCATCACATGTACGGGCGGCCGTCTGAGGTCATCGTTTATGGCGGCCCCTGGCACGACCGGACGCGCCTAATCCTCAGGCATAAGAATTCGAGGTAAAACGTCAGTCAGGCGCCGAGCTGTATTAAATCTATCAACCTTGGTCAGTTGATAATCATCCTCGGTATCTTGCAAAGACCATATAGTTGCTCCGCTCTGGCGTCGGGCTCTAGCTTCAACAGATCGGCAACCATTTCCAGTCGACAGCAATCCAGCTCTGAAATGGGTGGACGGGAAGAAAGCAAAAGATCGCAGATTCGGTTGCAGTCAAGCCCTGCTCCTTCGAATGCGTTATGAATCGTCATTCTCGCCCCGAATAGATCTTCAGGGTTGTTACGCCCATCGCTCGCGGCCTTGCGCAATAGGGTGATTCGTTCCGCAGTTGCTTTTGACATCCACTAGCCCTTGAGAAGAAAGAAGCCCAGCGGACCGGGCTTCCGCGTTATGCCTTGGGAAAGCGCTTGCGCGGTCTAGGCCCCGTGTTTGGCTGAGGCGCCTGATTATCAGGTGGTATGCCGCTTTCAGCGTCGCGCAGCAGCTTGAGGACGCCATAGATAAATGCTCTCTCCTTGTCGGAAGTCTGATCTTCCACTTCGGCTAAGAGGCGATCTTTGATGATGCCGGTTGTTATTGGTTCTACTTCCTGCTCGCTGCTCTCAGCCGACTGATCATTTAAAGGCAAGCCCAGGGTGTGGCGAACCACCTCCTGCTTTGAAAATGAAGCCTCAAGGCGAGAAATCAGCTCGGCATTAACTGAGCGGCGATTTTCGTCCGCAGAAGCTTTCAGCAGCTCGTAAAGGCTGTAAGGGAGGCGGAACTGTGATCTATAAATATCTTCCATGTCACTATCTTGTCACTTAGAAATATTGGTTGTATAGTGACTGCGTGTCACTAAGGAGGGTATATGAACAACCTATCAAGAACGCAGATTCGCTTTCCCGGCGAACTGATGGAATGGCTAAAGCAGCAAGCGCGCGAGCAAAATCGCTCAATGAACGCTCAACTGGTTGAGATAATTCAGCAAGCGAGAGCAAAGGCAAAAAGTGAGCAGGCATAAAAAAGCCCCAGTCGCGCCAACGACTGAGGCCTTTGAATCTAACGAAGCTAACGACTAGGAAAACAACGTCATGACGGATAATAGCATAAACGTAATTCCGTTCAATTTTGGCAAGCAGCAAGTTCGCACGTTGCTTCTTGATGGGCTGCCATGGTTCGTCGCCAATGATGTATCTGCTGCGCTGCAATACAGCGAAGCTTCGGCAATGACTCGCCACTTGGATGATGACGAAAAGGGTCTGTCTATTGTGCAGACCCTTGGCGGTGACCAGGAAATGCTGGTGATTAACGAGTCTGGTCTTTACTCGGCCATCCTTCGTAGCCGCAAGGCTGAAGCCAAGACTTTCAAGAAATGGGTGACTGCCGAAGTATTACCTGCCATTCGCAAGCATGGCCGCTACGAAGATGCCACCGGCAAGATGAATGCCTTCATCGGGCAAACCATCGGTGCCGACGGGTTTCACATGCTGGGCGCTGTTGTGAAGGGAAAGGTGTCGAACCTCCCAGCTCAAGTTCAGCGCCGCGCAACGTCAAAAATCTGGTCGCAAATTCACGCGGCTTTCGGAGTGCGGTCCGCGGCAGACATACCAGCCGAACAGCTTGACGCTGCGCGCAACTTCATAGCGGCCTATGTTGTTCTTGAGGGCGAGTACATTTCCGCGCCCAAGAGCGATGGCATCTACCTGAACCGTTACGAAACCCAGCATCTTTACCTGCTCATGTCGCACTTCAAGTGCATGCACCAGCACAAGGATCGGATGTTGAGCGCTGCTCAGGCGCTCGGATCAAGCCCTCTCATGGACTTCTTCGATCAGTTGCACGATGGCCACGGATCATTCGCAACCCTGGACAAGCGGCGCGATGAGATTTATGGCGCATACAAAGCATCTGGTCTTAAGGGCGGGTATCTGTGGAGTGCAGCATGAATTTCACCCTGAAAGCTGGCGGTCGCGCCCTGATCCTGATGCCGGAGCGGCCAAATCTGGTCGGTCGCTCTGGCCCGTTGATCCGCAAGATTGAAGAAAACTGGCTGATGCTGGTCGAGGGCAAGCGCTACTCGGTCAGCGAGAAGAGTCTGATGCCACTGGACGGCTTTACCCCCGGCGCTCCGAGCGCGATGTGTGCAGAGGTGGCGGCATGACCGACCTTGATATTGGTGATGAAGAGTTTCAGAAAATGGTCATGTGCGAAGGCGGGGACATCATGACCACTTCGCTTAAGGTGGCGAAGTACTTCAAGAAGCGACATGACAACGTAGTTAGGGCTATTCGGCAATTGAAAAAGGATTGCCCTCCCGATTTCTGGTTCCTCAACTTTGAGGAGCGAGATTCAGTTGATGCCCGAGGAAAGGCCAGGTGCGTATTTGAAATGACAAAGGATGGTTTCGTGATGCTGGTAATGGCGTTTACAGGCGTCTCGGCCACCGCAATGAAGATCAAGTACATCAACGCTTTTAACTGGATGGCTGGCGAGCTGAAAAACCGTGCGCTCTCCTTCGAGAGCCGACGCAGTCATCTAGTGCTCGAGTATCAGCAGGAAATAGGGATGGCGCGATTTGCTGGCAGGGCGTTACGCCGCTGGCAGATCAAAAAGCCCGGCCTTGAAGGCAAGATTCTTGCACTCCAGCAGGACGGTCAGCACACGCTTCAATTGAGCTGATTCCCCACGAAACCGAAGAACCCTGCCAATGCGGGGCTTTCGTGTTGTCTTTTTTGTCTCAGTAGCTGATGGTGATAGCATCGTGTAATTAACCATGGATAACCCGTGGTAACTGGACAGGGACTTCAGATGTTCGCCTTGAGACTGGTGGTGTTGGGATTTCTCGCTTTTTATAGCTACTCCATGGGAATGGAGCGTGGCGGTCTAAACTCGTTCGGAAAATTAGTCGTGTTCAGTGGTGTGATTTTCATTCCGGCTTTTTATATGCTTCCTACTATCGAAGCCTGGCTTCGAAAGAGCAGCAACTTGTCAGCGATAGCCGCAGTTAACTTTTTTCTAGGCTGGAGCTTGCTTGGCTGGGTCGCTGCTTTGGTGTGGGCGTTCAAAAATTCCTCTCCAGTAATCGTCTCAGAAGCTGCTACAGAGCGAGCTTTCAATGCGAGTTCTGCGGTCGACCATAAACCGAAAAAAGATTGCCCGCTTTGTGGTGAAGAAATTTTGGCTGTGGCCATAAAGTGCAAGCACTGCGGTAGCGATATTGCCGAAACCGTGAAAGGCAGCCTATGAGATTTGTGATTTTAGTGTTAGTGCCAGCGATGCTGGCGGGCTGCATGGCGCCGACGATGAATGAGGCGCGCCAGGAAGGACCGTACAAGGTGCTGACCTCGCAGAAATCCGACGCCGCACTGGCTAAATGTGTCCAACACGAATGGCAGAATCAGCCGATATTTGGCGGTACGCCTGGGGCAACGCTTCAGCCAGGGCGCGACACAGGATATACGGTGTTCACTGAAGGCTCGCAGTACTTCGTTGATATCCAGCCCAAGGGTTCAGGCTCAGAGGCGAAGTACTATGTAGTGGTCGGTAACTGGATCGCTAATAAAAGGCTTTCCGCGCTGCAAGGCTGCCTGTAGCGGCACACAAAATTGTTTATAGCTCGCTTCGGCGGGCTTTTTATTGCCTGGAGAAAAAGCATATGGCGGCACTTTCCATCAACTATCAGCCTATGACCACGATTCTGCTCTATGGCCAGCTACGGCAGTTTGGCCGGTCCTTTCGAATGGCAGTAAGTACGCCGGCCGAGGCCGTCAAGGCCCTGTGTGTGCAAATACCTGGTTTCGAGCGCTTCCTGTCCAATGCCAAATCCCGCGGGGTCGAATTCGCCGTATTCCGCGGTGCAACAAACCTTGCAGAAAAGGAGCTGGGGTTTGTTGGCGAAGGGGATATCCGCATTGCACCTGTGATCACTGGCAGTAAGCGTGGCGGGGCGCTCCAAACCATTATCGGGGCCGTGCTCATCGTTGCAGGATTGGTGATAACTGGCGGCACCTTTGGCGCAGGTGCGCCATTCGGTTCTGCAATGATCATGATGGGTGCATCAATGGTCGCCGGCGGCGTAATCCAAATGCTCAGCCCTCAAGCTGGCGGACTGAAAACCAGTGCAGCCCCCGAGAACACCCCCGGCTATGCCTTCGGCAGCGCCAAGAACACTACAGCCTCCGGCAACCCGGTACCGCTCTGCTACGGCCGTCGGCGCTGGGGCGGGGCGATCATCAGCGCCGCGATTTACGCCGAAGATCAGATGTGATTTCGCTCACGCGACGCAAAAATCCTTGGAGATTCTTATGCGAACCAACCAACGCTACATCCTGACTTACTGGGACCTGTTTACCTTTCAAAATGGGGTGCTCTGTGGTGCAGAGGCCGAAGTTGCGATTTTGGACAACGGCGTGGAAATCGATCGAATGAAATTCGCCGGGAAGTACCAATGCAAGGAAGGCTATCGCCGTGCCTACATTGGAAAGCCGGGACTAACGGCTGAGCTTACGTTCGGCCCCGGTCGAATTAAGTTTGCGGCGGCAAGACATCAAGATGACTCAGCAGGCGTAGCTCCACCAATGAAGTCGTCAGTTCCGAGTTTGTGCGAACCAAACTCGACAGCATGACCCTCACCCAATCGGTTAGCCTCCGCCTGCGCCACATGTTTGTCAGCGTATATATCGATGAATCGCCATGGCGTCTTGCGTACTACCGCCCAGCCCATGACGTTTCCGGATACATCAGGGTCTGCGGGAAGATTTTTAGCCAAGCTCCGAATTGACATGACCGCTCCTTGGTTGCGAATAGGCGTAACCCTATACCACTGCTTGTTCAGGCGTTACTGGCATTTCATCCACTCTGTACAAATACCCACACCGCTCATGAAGCGGTTTTTTTTCGCCTGGAGGAAAGTATGGGCGCAGCACAGTTAATCGACATCAGCGGCGCCAAGGGCGGATCAGACAAGCCGAAGACGCCAACCGAAGCGCCGGATAGCCTGCGCTCAATCGCCTTGGCGAAGATGCTTATTGCCGTGGGCGAGGGCGAGTTTGATGGCACACCCACAGCCAAAAACATCTTTCTCGACAATACCCCGCTCCAGGACGAGCAAGGCAATTACAACTTCCCAAATGTGAAGTGGGAGTGGCGCACCGGCTCGGTCGAGCAGCCCTATATACCCGGCATCCCATCGGTTGAGAACGAAACCACGCTGGGCATTGAGATGCGTAGCGGTACACCGTGGGTGCGGGCCATCAGCAACACCCAGCTGTCCGCTGTGCGTCTTCGCTTTGCCTGGCCGGCGCTGCAATCGGTTGATGCCAGCGGGAATGTCAACGGCTACCGGATCGAGTACAAGGTTGAGGTGGCCACCGACGGCGGCGCCTACAAGGAAGTGCTGAGCGAGGCAGTGGACGGCAAGACCACCAGCACTTACGAGCGCACACGGCGCATTGACCTGCCCAAAGCCAAAACCGGCTGGCTATTACGCGTTATTCGGATCACCGCCAACCAGAACAACAACAAAATCGCCGACACCATGCAGATTGCTGGTTTCACCGAGGTCATCGACGCCAAACTGCGGTATCCAAACACTGCGCTGCTCTACATCGAGTTTTCTGCCGAGCAGTTCCGCAACATCCCGGCAATCACGGTTGAATGCGATGCGCGCAAGATGCCGGTGCCAAGCAATTATGACCCTCGCACCCGGACCTACATTGGCGTATGGGACGGCACTTTCAAACAGGCTTGGACCGATAACCCGGTCTGGATGACCTACGACATCACCACCAACGACCGCTTTGGCCTGGGCCGCCGTATCAAGCCATGGCAGGTCGATAAGTGGGAGCTGTACCGCATTGCTCAGTATTGCGACCAGTTGGTGCCAGACGGTAAAGGTGGGATGGAGCCGCGCTTCATCTGCAACCTGAACCTGCAAAGCAAGGCAGACGCTTGGATACTGCTGCGGGACATTTCAGCGATATACCGGGGCATGACTTATTGGGCCCAGGGTCAGGTGTTCTCACTGTCGGATATGCCGCGCGCGACTGACTTCGATTTTGCCTACACTCGCGCCAACGTCATCGATGGCAAATTCACCTATGGCGGCGCATCGGAGCGCACCCGTTACAGCCGCGCTCTGATCAGCTACGACAACCCGGCCAACAACTACGACACTGACGTCACCCCGGTGACCGACAGCAAGTTGCAGCGCCGTTACGGTGACAACCTGCTGGAGATTAGCGCCATTGGCTGCACGCGGGAGTCTGAGGCGCAGCGCCGCGGTAAGTGGGCGCTGCTCACCAACGCCAAAGACAGGACGGTTACATTCAGGACGGGGTTGGCCGGGCGCATTCCGCTTCCGGGTTATGTGATCCCAATCGCTGATGAGTTGATTGCAGGGCGGCCGGTGGGCGGGCTTGTGTCAGCGGTTAGTGGCAAGATCATTACCCTAGACCGCGACACCTCGGCCAAGCCGGGCGATCGCCTGATTCTCAACCTGCCTGACGGCAAGTGTGAGGGCCGCACGGTCCAACTGGTCAGCGGGCGCAAGCTCACGGTCACCACCGCGTACTCCGTCGCGCCTGAGCCTGAACTGGTCTGGTGCCTGGACGCCGACGATCTGGCGGTCCCGCTTTACCGAGTTACTGGTGTGTCCCGACCTGAAACTGGCGTATTTGAAATTTCAGCCGTTCAGTACGACCCCAGCAAGTTTGCGCATATCGACACCGGCGCTCGACTGGAAGAACGCCCAATCAGCGTGATCCCAATCACAGTTGTACCGGCGCCGGACAGCGTGACGCTGACGTCAAACTCTGCAATCGCGCAGGGGCTGGCCGTAACCACCATGACAGTTGCCTGGGCGTCAGTACCTGGTGCTGTGGCCTATGACGTGGAGTGGCGCAAAGACAACGGCAACTGGATCAAGATGCAGCGTACCGGTGCCTCCAGCGTCGACGTGACAGGCATTTATGCCGGTGCGTACTTGGCTAGGGTGCGTGCGGTCAGTTCGTTCGATATTTCTTCAGTCTGGAAGTCATCGCAACTGACCAACCTCAAAGGCAAGGAAGGTTTGCCACCGGCAGTCAGCTACCTGACCGCCCAAAGCAAGCTGTTCGAAATTGGCCTCAAGTGGGGCTTCCCTGCTGGCGCGGAGGACACCCAGCGCACGGAGATCTGGTACAGCAAGTCGAACAGCCTCGGTACCGCCGCCAAACTGTCAGACTTAGCCTTTCCGCAGAGCGATTTCAGCCTGCAAAGCATCACTGCAGGCGCGCAGTTCTTCTTCTGGGCGAGACTGGTCGACCGCACCGGCAACATTGGGCCGTTTTATCCGGTGAAAGACGGCGTGATGGGGCAGGCCAGCGCCGAAGCGGGTCCGATTCTTGAAATGATCGCCGGGCAGATTGGCGAGACCGAGTTGGGTAAGCACTTATTGGACCGGATCGATCTCATCGACGGAAGCGGGCCAGGTTCCGTAAATGACCGGCTCAATGAAACCAAGAAGGAATTGGAAGGCCTGATTGACGAGATCACCGACGCTCTGGAGTACGACAACACCAAGGCCTATGTCTCAGGTGAAGTAGTGCGCCTGGGCAACAGGCTGTTTCAGGCGATCGCCAATACAACGGGTCATCCTCCGCCCAACGCGACTTACTGGCTCGACATGGGCACTCTGGCCGAAACCACCAACGCGCTTGTCCTTCAGGTGCAAAAGAACTCGGCCAGTATCATCGAGCAGGACGGCAAGATCACTGCGCAAGGCAAGCAGATCAACGCAATCGACGCCACGATTAAAGACCCGCAAACCGGGCTTGAGGCTACGGCACGCGGGCTGACTTCGCTTACCGGCACCGTGGAAACTCTCGACGGCAAGGTCACAGCCACCGCTGAAAAGGTTGACGGTGTGTACGCCTTTATCGACTCAGGCTCCGCAGGGGATGAGCTCGGCAGTGCTGGCGATGAGCGTTCCTCAGCGGGGGCTGAGTCGTTGATGTCGGTCATTGCTGAGCGTGACTTTGCGCAAGCTGTGCGGACAGATCGTGTTGTAGCGCAACTGAACGAAGCGTCTGCTGCCGTGGAGGTTGTGAGCAAGGCCCAAGTTGATTTCGAAGGCAAAGCCAGCACGATGTGGTCCGTGAAAATGCAGGTCAATCCCAACGGACAACTGGTCACAGCAGGTATTGGGCTGGGTATTGAATCTAATGCCGAGGGCGTTCTGCAAAGCCAGTTCCTGGTCAGTGCAGATCGGTTTGCTGTTGTTGGGGCGCTGGCGGGCGGCCAAGTGTTCACGCCATTCGTGGTTCAAAACGGCCAAGTGTTTATGGCATCAGCATTTATTCAGGACGGCACCATTACCAACGCAAAAATTGGTGAATTCATCAGCTCCACTAACTACGTGCCAGGGGTTTCAGGGTGGAGGCTTGATAAGTCTGGCACTTTTGAAATTAACGGCAACGTACCTGGGCAAGGCAAGATGATCATGACAAACCGGTCTTTGCGAGTGTATGACGCGAACAACATTAAACGCGTGCAACTGGGGGACCTTTCGGAATGAGTTTTGGCTTAAGAACGTGGAGTGAAACCGGTATCGTACAAATGGATACCGATTCATTTACATATCAGATATTGCACAGCCAAACGTATAAACTTACGGCTGGCCAAGTTCTTGATGTGAGCGTGCCCGGATTTGATCCGGACACTTGCTCAGCAGCAATATTGCCTATAGGTGAGCTGCCCAATCCAGATGTAGGCATCACAGGAGCAATTCCTTATGTGTCGGTATCACCCGGTTCGATTTCCATTAGATCAAAGCATCCAAGCGAAGCATCCCAAGGTTTGTCCACAAGGCTAGAGTTTCGCTTGCTGGTTATGAGGTATAAGTAAATGAGCTATGGGTTGACGGTAAGAAACAATGATAACTATCTACAGATCGACTCAGAAAAGCCAAGGCTTTGCGCGGTTCACAATGGCACTTATCAAGCAGCAAGTGAGTCGACAGCCAGAGTTGTGTTTTCCAAGCCTATAACCACACAAGAACCTCCGTGCATATTTGTTCAGAATAGCCCTGAACAACCCGATGTTATGTATATAGGCATGATGCTGTCTGGATCTCCATACAACTGGACAGGCTTCAGTCTTACGCCGGTTAATATACAAATGCGACCTAAAGGTAAATGGTTTGCTGCCGTATTTTCGGCAACAACTGAATCGTTATATGGAATGCGGCTGTGGGATGAAAACGGTAGTCCCATCTATGACACTGGAACAGCGCCTGTAATCGTTACCAAGGCCAGTCATACTTGGCTTAACCCTGAGAGAGTTCAAATAGGTACCAACGCATTTGCTTTCAGATACAACAGCACAATGGTATCTTCGATATTAAGCGATGAGTACTTTATGATAAATCCTTTCTCAAGGAGCGCTTTGACGCAGGTGTTTTACACCGTACCTACAGGCGTCAAATACGATTGGCAATCACAGCGGCTGCAGATTTTCATTGTAACTAACATCTCAGGAGGCATTGTCTGGAATGATATCGGACAATACGCTGGTATATTCGCAAGACTTCCGGGCACGTAATTCGCTGCAACCTTAATCCTCTACTTATCAACCCACCCAGTCGTGGGTTTTTTTCGCCTGGAGAACAGCATGGCACGGCAAGAAATCATATTAGGTACGCCGCCCACGGGGCTTGGTGGCGATCCGCCGCGTGTGGCCAGCATTAAAATCAATGCAATGACGCTGGAGCTTTATGAAAAGGTTTCAAAGTTAGGGGCTGCGGCGCTTGCAGATATTGTAGGGGCTATGTCGAGCGGCGCGATTATTGAGCGGGGCTCGAATGCCAATGGGGAATACACAAAGTGGGCAGACGGCACCATGATTGCGTGGTTCCGATTCACTGGATATAGCGCCAACACAAACCACGATAAGTCGTTCCCGGTGTCGTTTTCCACGACTCCAGCGGTCGTAGCTGGCGTACAACCCTCGGCTGCCTTCGACACCACGTGGATGGTGTGGGCGACAGGCCCTGCAGGTTATGGGTTCAGATCCACCATATCCGCGCAGAATATTGTGTGTATTCAAGCTGTAGGGAGGTGGAAGTAATGCAGATCATACTTAGCCCCCAGCGAAGAGATGACACGGTTATTTATCAAACAGCTGGAGAAGTAGTTATTGTTAACGGCGAGCCGTTTGATTTTTCAAAAATTGAAGAAGGGGATGTATTGCCGAAAGAGGCCATTAAGTCAGAATGGTTTTCGGGGGGCGTGACCCGTATCAACGGGGAGCTTCAACTACGCCTGATATTACCCACCCCATGGAACTACAGTCAGGCCCAGGCGTTTCCATCCCCGATACGGGTAACTAAAAACGGCCTGCTTGATCTGCCGAAACCTTTGCCGCTACCCCGTCAGGAGCCAGCTAATGAATAACATCGATTGGTCGCAACTGCGCAAGGCAGAAGACATTAAAGCCGAGGCAGAGGAAGCGCGTTTGGCGCCGTTGATTGCCGCAGAAATCCAATGGGCCGAGCAAGAGCGCAAGTTTGCAGCCGAGCAGCTCGAAGCCATTGAAGACGGCGAGAGCATCGTAGGCACAGAGCGCCAGTGGCGCGATTACCGCACTCAAGTGCGAGCATGGAAGGAAGGCGCTGCAGGTTATCCCGACTCAAGCAAGCGGCCAATGCGCCCCAGCTAACCTCAATGCAAACACCAAGCCCCGCCATCGAGCGGGATTTTTTTGCCCGGAGAAACTCATGCCCATCACATCAGAGCAACTGCTGCATACTTTAGCGAATCTCGAACAAGTATCAGTTAGGTGATTAGTCGCTATATGTTTAACGGCGAATATGAATTTTTCCCATCGTCAAATTGCTGCGGAAAGTACCGGTGTCTCCACGAATTGCGTATAGCGTTGCTCTATAAAAGGATATCCATCTCGAACAGTGAAGGCTTCGAATTTTTTTATACGCCCACAGCCAGCCACGCTTCGAGACTGTTCCCATGATGTGCATCTGCTCTATTTATTGGAATTTGAAATATAGCAATTTGCTATTGGTGGTGGAGGTTCTGGGACTTTGACATTTTATAACGCCAAGATTTTACCTCCCCACTAAATACTCCCCATTTACGGGCCGCGTAGAGCATTGTCCTTACGCTGCACTTTCTCCCGGAGAAGGCTATGTCAATCACAGTGCAGCAACTGCTGCAGATCCTCCCGAACGCCGGCCCAGTTGCCGGCGTTTTTACGTCCGGAGTTTGAACATGCCAAGAATTACAGAACAGCAGGGTATTGGCCGCAGCTTGCGCGCATTCCTCGATATGATCGCCTGGTCCGAACTGGGCAGCGACTACCTGAAGCGATCCGATGATGGCTACAACGTCATCGTGACGGGGATTGATGGCAAGCTTGAGCTATTCAATGATTACTCAACCCATCCCTTTTCAGGCGGCCGCAAGTCCAAGCAGATCAATAGCCGCGGGCTTACGTCAAACGCCTCAGGCCGCTACCAGCAAATGCTCAGAGACTGGCCGCATTACCGTGACCTGTTGAAGCTCCCGGACTTTGGCCCGGTCAGCCAGGACAAGCTGGCGATACAGCACATCAGGGAGTGCAGGGCACTTCCAGACGTAATCGCCGGGCGCATTGAGCCCGCAATCGATAAGTGCCGGAATATTTGGGCGAGTCTGCCGGGTGCCGGCTACGGTCAGCGCGAGCATCGGTTGCAAGACCTCATTGCGCAGTATGAGCAAGCTCTGAAGGTGCCGGCATGACTCCCGCGTTGTGGAAGCTTGCCGGTATAGGTCTTGCCCTGGCTCTGCTGTTGAGCCTGGGTGCCGCTGGCGGGGCCTGGCTAGCTGCCAACCACTACAGGCCATTGCTCGACACCTCTTACGCCGACCTGGCCAAGACCAAGCTCGCACGGGACAACCTTGAAGAGCTGGCGGGTGAGCAGGGCCGCAAGCTGGGCGAGTTGGTTACTGCTGGTGAACTGCGAGAGCGGAACGCGGCCCAGGCGATTGCCAAGGCCAAGGAGGAGGCCGGGGCGGATTACGCTGCAGCCAACAGATTGATGCAGGAGCGAACTGGCGGCAATCCGGCCGAGGCTGCTGCTTCAATCATTGATCAGGAGTTGGGGTTATGAGGTGGTTGCTGATAGGGCTTGTTGCGGTACTAGCCGGGTGTGGTACCCGCGAGCCCGAGGTGCGCACTGTGCGTGTCGAGGTTCCGGTACTGGTCCCGTGCAAGACGAAAGGGGTCGCGGTGCCGCCTTGGGCGGCAGCTGGGCTGCAGAAAGCCGATTCACTCGAGGTAAAGGTGAGGGCGCTCCTTGCAGAGCGCCGTCAGCGAATAGGATATGAGAAGGGGTTAGTTGCGGCAATTGATGCGTGCCAGTAGCTGCTTTAATAGACACAATATCGAAGTGCACTAATTGTTATTGAATTCTTGTAATTAAAGAATCAAAACCATGGTTCTGGCTTGTGCTGCTGATTCAATAATCTGTCTAACTTTAAATATTTGCTCTGGCTTTAGAATGCGGGCAGATTCTAATCCATCAATAAATCCCTCTGCTCTTTCTGTGGCTAAGTTAATTCCTGATGTGCTGTTGGAGGCTTTAATTTCTCGAATTTTCTGATTTAAGTCGTTGCGAATTCTGTATGTCAAACTAAATTCTTGTAAAGGGTCAGCGTGGCCTTCAGTTTTCATTATTTTAATTTCCTGTGAGGTGCTGTTTGTTCTTCGATGTTTCTATGTTTATCTAAGTTTCAGCTTGTTAATTATTATAAGGATTTTTTAATTGCTTATGGCTGCTTGATAAGTTTAAAGTAGCTAAAACACATGCATGCTGAATCTAGCACATGGTTAGGCATGACTCTGAAAATTCATGTGGAGCTCATCAGTATCGCGAGCGTCATGGTTATAAAGTCCTCATTTTTATCGAGGGTATCTAAGGCGCCTCGAACGTTTTTCCCGGCTTCCGATGCCCCATGCTTCTCAGCCCAAGAGGTTAGTTCAAGAATGGCTGCTTCGAGGGCAAGCTGATTCTCGTTGATTTTATAGAGGAGGCTTGGGAGTAAATCTGAATTAGGCATGGCGGAACTCCATTGGAAGGCGATTTTTAGTAAATGCCAATTTCCATCTGAATGATAGTGTTTTGTGTCCTTGTTTTTTGTCTTCAGGAGGGCGGAAGTAGAGGGTAAGCCGTTCGTGACTTTTGCGTGACTCTCTCACGCACCTATAGGCATCCCTACAGGCACTATGGCTATTCGACTGCAGCGAGCGCCAGAGACAACAGCCATAATCCAAGGGTTTGCCATGCTCCTGCGGGCGTGGGGTGCTAGGCGGTAGTTTGCGGTCGGCAGTAAATCAGGGAGGGGAAAACCAGCTGCCCGTTCTGCCTGTGATTGGACGGACTGAGCGAGAGTCTCTTTGCTGAATTTGCTTAGAATGCTGATTGTTGCTGAAATTTTGCTTAAGCAATGCGGGTTGCATTTCTAACCATATGAAATATATAGAATTTTAATTCTGATCAGCACGATCCATCATGGGTGCCACAGAAAATCTTCTGGAGGGTTCTGAGCGCTCTATAACGGTGGTTTCAGCGATAATTTTAGTCATGATCTATCGTTCAAAAGTATGCATTTCCAGCCGCTTTATAGGCTTGATGTACCGCAGTGCAGCAAAGCCCTTAAATGATGAGGACTTAAGGCGAGGCAGGCTGGAATATGAAAGGCTGTGCGCTCAAGCTTCTGCTGAGGCGTAATGGCCGGGAGTTTATCAGGAATCGGAATTGCAATTGACTTAAGTAAACATTGAGCCTGTAGGAGCGAGCTTGTCTCGCGATCTTTTGATTTTCAAAAGCAAAAGATCGCGAGACAAGCTCGCTCCTACAATTTTGTTATGGTGACGGCTGAAATGAGTTTCAAAGCCTGTCGAGTCGAGTACCGATGACCATCCAACTGCCTCGCACTATTGAACAATTCATAGGTGGCGCCGCGCTGAGAGCCGACGAGATCGGTGAATCCCCCTGCGATGTTTATAGCTTCAAACGTGGTAACGATCGTTTATTTCTCAAGACTTGCCCGGCTATCTTGGCACCTACCACGTATAGCGTGTTACGAGAGGCGCGGGTCTTGTCCTGGCTCGCAGATCGCCTGAGAGTCCCTGAAGTGGTGGCTGTCGCGGAAAGCGTTGAAGGTGAGTTCATGATTACGCGTTGTGTCGAAGGGCAACCCCTTCAGGCGCGTATCAATGACCCGTCTTCGATCATCATGTTTTTTTGCGAGGCGGTGCGGCAGTTACAGGCTGTGCCAATCCACGATTGCCCGTTTGATTCAAGTGTTGAAACGCGTCTGCATGAGCTGGACTATCTGCTGGCACATAACTTGGGCGAGGATTGTTACAACCTGCAGCAGTGGCCTTACTTGCAGACTCCGCTGGATCTTGTCGCTCGCCTGCATAAAACGAAGCCGCCAGAGGACCGAGTGTTCAGTCACGGCGATCTGTGTGGGGCCAATGTGTTTGTCGATGCCCATGACACGCTGCACTTCATTGATTTGGGTCGTGGCGGGAGTGCCGATCGATGGTTGGACATTGCCTTTGTTCATCGCTTTTTGCGTAAAGACGTCTCTTTGGGCGTTGCCGGTGAGTTTCTAACTGAGTTGGGCGAGGGAGATGAACCGGCCAAGCGCGAGTTTTTCGAGCAGTTGGACGAATTTTTCTAGAGTTCCTCGCCATGGGCTCTGCCTGTAACACACCATAGAGCGATTTAGAAAATGCCAGACATTCAACGGTACAATTGTCTTGGCTTCCAAGCCTACCGAGTAGATGGGGCATAGACCCTTCAGTCGATTCTAGGGAATTTTCACGGTTGTACTTGCGTCGTGATAGTGGCCCTCATCATCAATCAGCGTGTAATTCACAGTCAGCTTGCTCTGAACATCAAGGCTAAAGGAGGCCAATGAATAGGGTTTGTCGCTTAAAGGAGGGGTCATCATGTCCAGCGTTTTGGCATTGGCGCGCTCTCGACCTTCATCCATTACACTCAGAGAGGAAAATGAGGCGTGATAAGGGGTGGGGTTGTGACATACCAAGATCCAGCCACCAGCGTGTTGCTTAAGGCTGAAGGTGAGCAATGTGGCCATTTTTTCCGGGGGAACAGGTAAGTTGGCAGGGCGGTAGAACACCTTCATTTGGGTGTTCATTGCCACAGCAACTTGAGTCGCAAGCATCGGGCCAATCGTTTTGGTGGGCGGGATCTCGTAAATGTTCAGCCAACTCACCGACTCGCGGTCTCTTGGAAGTGAGCTAGCATCTTGAACGATTCGCAAGCCTTGAATGGCGCCTGCTTGCAGCTTGAATACCGAGGGCAGTGCGACCATGGTTGACACAGCATTTTCCGGGGCTTGATTACCCTCGCCGTTGTCGAGCCAGGTTTGTACAACGACCGGATAGGTATTGGTATTGGCAAGCATCAGCGAGCGCTGTGTTTGCCCCTCGTGGAAGATCAGCCGGGTCCTTTCCGGCATGACGCCGGCATGAGCGCTTTGCAAAGCGCTCAGCATTAACCCTCCCCAAAGCAGCAATTGCGCACATTTTTTTTTATTCATTGTACTTTCACCAAGACATAAGCAGTTGCGTTGACTTTTCCCGGTTTGACCGTCAAACCGGGCAGTGCACTGAGGGTGGCAGTGATGGTCTGCGAATAATTGGTGAAGTTCTGCGTGTTGCTCCCATTCCTGCTCGCCCCATCCAAGACCGGGTACCAGCCACCGGAGGCACCGGTGCCGGTGTTGGACCAACCTAAAAAATTCATGGCAGTGCCGTCCTTTGCGTTGCGCAGGCTGATCCCGACACCCGTCGCAACCGACGGATCGCTGCCATAGCCGTTGGACAATAAGTGAGTGACTGCGCCGCCACTGGTCACAAGACCCATGGATTGGGCTTGGGTATAGGCGCTTTGAGCGACTTGAATACCGAGTGCTGTTTGATTGGTTGATGTTCCGGAATTCACCGCGTTATCGCATTCAAGATCAATGGTGAAGTCGCTGCTGCGCGTGGCTCCCTGGTTAAGCTCAGCGGCGGTGACGGGCAGGAAGGTGACGACAGGTGTGACGTTTCTGGCTACACAAGTGGCAGCGTAGCTGATTGACGCCGCCGAGCGCATGCCGTACCCAACGCCGTTTCGAGCGCCCCAAAATCTGTAGTATCTGCTGGAGTCTTCCCCGACCGAGTCGGACTTGATACCGCCACCCTGGAACTGGATATAGCCGTTGGGTTGTGTACAGGTGTAAGGATAAACACCACTACCACTGCTGGCGGCTGTTCCAGTGCAGTAATTTGAAACTGAGCCTGTCGTTGGAGGGAGACTTGACACACGAACGAGCTCGGCCTGGATCAAGCTCAAGTGTTTTGCCTTAATCTGGATCTTGTTGCCTACCGTGTCGTATTCGGTGATCCGGGCTTGCTGCCAGTAACGGGTGTAAACCTGGCCGGAATTGACATGAGTCAGCCTGATTGCAACATAAGGAAACCAGGTCGCAAAGTAATTAGGCAGACCATCGGCAGCCCCAATGTCCCAGAATCCGCCCACCCGATCATCACCATTAGTGGCAAAAAGTTCGTAGAGGTCATCAGCATCAGTGATATCACATTCCCACATTAATGTTTCACTGGTCAGTCCGGGGGCGGAAGCCGGTGAAATTACGATTGAACCTAGCACAGTGCCCACGGGCTGTAAGTGGGCTGATGTCAGGTTGATCCGGCCGAAGGTAAGTTGTGCTGTACTGTTGTCTCGTGTCTGGATGCCGGAGTAGATCCTGCTGCAGGTTGCCTGAGCGTCAGAAATGACTGCCCCGAACATCACGATAAGTGTGAGCGTTAATCGATAACGGGAAATCATCATTAGGGTGTTCTTTTTGTAAAAAGGGATCATGGGATGCGGCACTCGCTATTGATCTTGATCAGAGCCTGACTGACATCCTGTCGAGTCAGGTCGAAGTGCATGCTGCATCGTTCTTCTGGAGCGTCGCCCCAGCGTGCGACCAACGTGCCTTTGAGTTTGTCGGTCCGAAGGTAGGCCTGGCTGCCTTGGCCGACCATGCCAATTACGCTGTCGCTGTCATCCAGTACATCGGCTCCCATGGGCACTGCTTTGCCGTCACTGCGCAGGGCTTTTACCAGAATTGCGTTGCCGATTACCGTATTGAACTTGACCTTGACTGCCGCTCCGGCATATGGAGCAACGCGTTGTTGGCCATTGCCGATTTCCGTCTTTTCGCTGATACCTTCTGGGTTGATGACAACGGAGTTGTAGCGGTATGGCGTTAGTGACGGCACCAGCGCGTACCCTCGGCTATCGATCGTGGCTCCGCTTGCGCTCATGACTTTGGCACCACTGGCGCCCTTGGCTTCGATCAGCGCAAAGGTATCGCTCAAGTACGGGCCAAAAGTGATACCCCCTTCGTGCAATGCCAGAGCACCGCGGGCACTCCCTGAGGCCTGCCAGTAATCCTGACTTTTGGAGGCTGTGGCACTCAGTGAAGCGTTGGGTAGATATTTTTGAAGGCTGGCACTAAAAACGTTGAGCTTTTGTTGGGCATCGCGAGAGGCGTCAATGCCATAGCTCAGCGACTGATCGTCGCTCTGAGTGCCTGATAACGAGGTTTGATACACATTGCCAGAGTCCGAGCTATGAGTGACCGAGGTACTTAGATAGGGCGTGTTAGGGCGACCGGGGCTGCCGAGCGGGAAAGACACGGACAGCAGTGTGACGGTTTCACTTCTGCCGTCTTTACGAGCAATGCCAAGACCACCATTGGCGAATGTGTTGTCGAGCGGATCGTCGTAGTGCCCGCTGCGGCGGTTCAGGTAACTGCCGGTAGTCTGCCGTGATGTTGTCAGGTTCAGGCTGATATTGTTACGCAGTGTGTTGGACCAGCCAAACTGTAACTGAGTGTCGCGGTCTCGACCATTGCGATAGTCCTGGGTCGAGCCCGACAGAAATACGCTGCCCATGTCATCAAGGCTTTGGTTAATCGACACTTCGAAGCGCGAGCGCTGCATGTAGCTTGTCGACTCCCAGGTTTCGTGTTTTCGAGTCGATCTGCGTACCCCTAAGACATCGCCCAAATCGCGATAGCCTTCAGTGGAATAGCGATACCCGGCTATTGATAAGGTAGTGTTGGTGGGCTGAAACGTTCGACTGTATGACAGACGTCCCATCCAGCCATCCAACTGACCGTCTCCGGGCAAGTCAGCCCGTGAGTACGTAGTATCCAGGCCGAATGCACCCAGGCTGCTGGAGTACACGCCTCCTACTACGAACGCCTGATAACGATCCGCGATTCTCAGGCCGCTGTTGGCGGTAATGCTATTGCTCAGGCCGATTTGGTAGGTCACCTCACCAAACGGATCGTGATCTCCGTTGTCTCGGGTTCGTCCCAGCGCCAAGCTGTAGCGAGACACGCCAGGGCGCAACGATTCTGGAACCGCCGAGAAGGGCACCGTAAACGTGCTGACGTTACCATCAGCTTCAATCACAGAGACTTCGAGGTCGCCGTTGTAGTTGGTTGAATAAAGGTCATTGATCTCAAATGGACCCGGCGTGACGGTAGTTTGATAAATATCATTGCCGTTCTGACGCACGATCACTTGTGCGTTGCTGGTAGCGACTCCTCGTATCGTGGGCGCATATCCGCGCTGTGACTCGGGCAACATGCGGTCGTCAGAGGCGATCTCAATACCGGTATAACTTAGCCCTGAAAAAAAACGCCCCGACGTAAACCCCTGGCCTGCAGTCAGGTCGCCCTTAATGCCCGGTAATGCTCGTTGGGCGTATGTACGGGTCGTATTCCAGTGCGATCCGTAATCGTTGTCATAACGCCAGTTTCCCTGTTGGCGCAAGCGCCATAGACCCACGTTCAAGCCACTGTTCAGGGACAGATAACTCGAATCTGTACTGCTGTTGTTTTTACCGGAGCGAGTCACATGATATTGGTTGGCGCTGTAATTGACGAAGCCCATAAGGCTGCCAGCATCAAGACTCTGTGTTGGCACGTAACCCCTTGGCGTGTTGATCATCAGGCTCTGCGGGATGCTTAAATCCAGTCTCAGTATCGAAAAATCGAAAGCCGTGGAGGCGCCGTGGATGGCCTGTGAGAGGATCAGGCATTGATTGTCGTCGGTGGTATGAATGGCGCTTTTAAGCACACCTGAAGACTCCAGCAGTTTCTCTGACAGACAGGGCTGGACATCGCCATTTCCCTGGCTGGCAAAGCGCAAGTCAACCCGATCTACAAAACGCCGGTTGATAAATAGATCGACTTTGTACTGCCCTGGTTCTACTGCGTTAATACGGTTGAAACGCGATAACGAGCCATTACCGAACATCATGTTGTCGTCGAAAACGTATGGGTCGTTAGCGCTCACTGTGGCAGGTTCTGCCAGAACCGGATCAGGGCACAACAAACTGACAGTGGTTAACGCCGATGCTCCTACCAGATCGCGTAATCCATATAAGCGTGAAACCTTAAAATCCTTTTTAAATACATAAACGCGACGCACAAGCATAAACACTCATCCCGAGCCATCAGTTAATAAGGAGGTCATTGATGACATCTGCACCGTAATCGTTGACTAACGTCAGGCGTAGCATGTCGCCTTTGCTGGCTGACGTATGAGTGGGAAGCATCCAGTTGACTTCACTCAGTGGCGGAATCATCACAGCCTGATTTACGGTAAGTGTTTGACCGCCATGGATCACCTTCGCGTCGCGCACGGTGGCGTAGTAACCACTGCGATTGCTGGCGACGATGGACCTGCCTTGCACTTTGAAGCTAAGTGATTTACTCAGTTCATCCGGGTTGCCCGCCAGTTGCTGAGGGCGGTAGAACAGTTTCATCCGGCTGTTCACGCCAACCAGCAACTTGTTGGCCTGTAATTCGCTGGCCTTGATGGCCGGCATTTGCAAGAAACTAAGATAAAAGAGTGTTTCTCTGTCTTTGGCTAACCTGTTACCAGTAAAGACCAAGCGAACAGTCTGTCCGGCATTCGGGTTAATACGAAAAATTTGCGGATTGGCAATAAAAGGTGAAGTGGTATTTTTCGGTTCATTATTGTCAGGATCGTTATCAATCCACATTTGCACGATATAGGGCAGTGTATTCTGATTGGTCAACTGCACGGTTTTTTCTTGCGCCTGAGCAGGGTATATCACTCGGGTGCCGGTCATGATGACACTGGCACTAACAGGATTCACTGAAAGTGCCAGGAGAGTTAGAGTGAAGGTCTGAGTTAGTTTTATTAGGCGTGACATGGCAATCCGCACACAACGTGTAAAGAGTAGGGAAGTTAGGGGGAGACAACTCTACCGGGCGTATTGCCCGGTAGAGTGGACTACTGTCTTACAGATAATCCAAAGCGTATTGCACGCTGGCTGTAACTGTACCCGCAGTGGCACCACCTGTTTCGCTGACATACTGCGCAGCGAAATCATGGCTGGTTTCAGTTTGCGCGCTGGGTAGAACCAGACCGGCCACCGAGGTGACCCCTTCAAGTACGATGGCCGTACCTGCAGGTGCGCTAAGCAATTGAATTTGTACGTTTGTGGCTGTACCTGAGCTGCCAAGGTTGCCAGCACTGGTCACGTTGTTGCCCAAGAATGCAGTTTTGATCGCCAGGGCTGTTGATGATGGGGCAGTGCAACCGCTGATACTTACAGTAAAAGGGGTCTCTCCGGCTTTGCTGTTCGCGGCACTCAACGATGTGGCACTCACAGTGGGTAGCAGGATCATCGGGCTGGCCGCATTACCATTGACTGCAACCGTACATGTTTGATCGGTGACTTGTCCGTTAAACGTGATGGTGTTTTGAGAAGCTGCGAAAGCCATGACAGGGAATGTAGCGGCGAGGATTAAAGCGATCCGTTTCATGGTGTAACTCCTGTGTGAGGTTTAGATGTACTCCTAAAGCCGGAAAGAGTTAAGAAGGCGTTTTGTCAAAATGCAAATATAAAATAAAATTTGTGTTGTCGTTGATAGTGTCTAGGCTGTGTGATTTGGCGAGGGGTTACTGAGAGTCTGCTGTGCTGTTTTAATCATTGTTTAAAGTGGGGATATTGCCGTATGGTCAGTTGGTTTTTTTATCTAATTGCACAAGCAATGGAACTTTTGATCAGATCGGTAATACACGTTCGCGCTATGGGGCAATTCAAGACGTAGGCGATTTTTGAATATGGGAGAGTTGGTTTTTAAGCTAGAAGAGTAATACTTCGTCATCTCTTTCATGGGGGCCTGTTGCGGGGCTGTATGCGGTGTGACACACAGCCCCAGCCTTTTTACTCAGGCAAGTTCATGTGCAACAACGGGAAGGGTCGTCCTTCGCCGTCCAGTGGCGAACGCCCCGTTTGCACGAACCCGTAGTGCAGATAGAACCCTGCGGCCTGTGGGTTTTGCTCGTTGACATCCACGCTGAGCGTCGCGCGCGATGTACGGACATGGTCCAGCAGGGCTCGGCCAATGCCTTGGCCATGCTGTTGTGGGTCTACGAAGAGCATTTCCACATGGTTGTCACTCAGTCCAATGAACCCTAGCGGACAGTCTTCAGTATTTGCCGCGACCCAAAGCTCTACGGCGGGCAAGTAGATGTCACGTAACTGCGGGGTCAGTGCCTCGATGTCGGATGGCTGCAAAAAGTTGTGAGTGGCCTGAACTGCGCGCAGCCAGATGTTCAGCAACTGCGGATGGTCCGCAGCGTTACCCTTGCGAATGATCATGAAATCATCCTTCTTCTCTTTAGGTCTGATGATAGGTGCGCCGGGCAGTGGCGACCGATTAAGAGTCGGCTTCAGGTATGACCACTTCGCGATTTAACGCCTGGGCGGTGCACTTAAGAGGGGCCGAAAAAGAATGGGCGGCAAATTTGCCGGGGCACATTGAAGATGTCAAGACGGTGAGGGGGACCGACCGCTAACGAAGCATGATCAACTCAGCACCCTCTAGCAGCAGCGGACGCACGAGGATCTTGTAGCAATCGGCATCAAATGCCTGGCCGATGCTTTTCGGTGCCTGCCTGGCTTCAGCTTCCGTGGCGTAGGTGCCGATGTAATGCCAGCCGTCCACGACGTGGTATTCCTCATGTTCGCCATGACGCTCGTGCAGTGCGATTGCGCAGGGGAATGGCCAGCGGTGTATGGCCCAGCGGGCAAGCGCGGTTAACAAGCGTTCGGTGTGGGCTGCATGGCTTTCATCGCCTCTGCAGGCGCCCGCGCATTTGCCGATTTGTGCTCTGAAGCAACTGCGGCCCATCGCTTTTTCGATGCCAAGCAGGCTGTGGCACAGGCGCTGTTCGTCAGCGATCAGCATCAATGCTTCGGTGGCCATGCGCTTGTTGCGGAACAGCCCGTACAACGGGCTAGCGCCGGGCAAATTTGTGGTGTCGATAATGTCTACAACCCCATCGATGACGCGTATTGAACACAACCGGCGTTGCTTGCGTAATCGCTTGTTTTTGAGGGGTTGCAGTTCTTTGATCAGGCGCGATTCCAGCAGCAGGGCGCCGATTTCTCCGGCGGTTTGCACATACTCGATTCTTTGTGCTTGGCGCAGCATGCGGGCTTCTTCGGGTGTTCGCAGGTGTGCCAACAATCTGCTGCGGATATCGACACTTTTACCTATGTACAGCGGCATAGAGTCGTCTTGCGCATAAAAGAAGTAAACCCCCGGTGCTCGCGGTGCTGCAGCGACTTGAGCGCGCAGGTGCTCAGGGTATTCATAAACAGAGTCGAGTTGTGCTGGACGTATAGGCATGGCGGATATAGTGCGGCATAGGTAACGGCATATGACAGCCGCCGGTCAGAATCGCTCCGGTGTGTGCGGCTAGAACCGGTCATGGAACCCGGCTAGAGTTGTGCCCAACTGGAACCCTGAAGCTAAAGGACTGCCGATGAATTTGACGCCTGAACACTTTGTCAGCCTGGCAATGGGCAACCCGATCAACGCTGAAGTGATGGCCCGCTTGCCCAAGCTGGGCGTTGAACAGTGCTTGTTGACGGCGGGCAGCCTGTTTCAGGCGGTCTGGAACCATCGCTCAAACCTGCCGCCGGCGTTTGGGGTTAAGGATTACGACGTTTTTTACTTTGATCAAGACGTGTCCTGGGAGGCGGAAAACGAAGTCATCATCAAGGCACGCCAGCTGTTCGAGGATCTTGATGTGAACGTCGATATCAAGAACCAGGCCCGGGTGCACCTCTGGTATCCCGAACGTTTCGGCAGGCCTTATCCGCAGTTGTTTACCGCCCGGGACGGTATTGATCGTTATCTGGTGGCCGGGACCTGCGTGGGGCTTTGCGCTGACAGCGGCGAGGTGTACGCGCCTTATGGGCTGGATGATATCGGGCAGGGGCTGTTACGCAATAATCCGTTAACCCCGCAGCCTGATTTGTTTATGCAGAAGGCCAGAAGCTATCAAGCGCGTTGGCCATGGCTGACGATTATTGATCTGTAGGAGGGGCCGCCCCGTCTTCGACGCCGCGCTGTCGCGCAGCAAACAGGACAGCGAGTATCTTCAGCATCCCCCAATCGGTTCCCTCTCCTTCGGGAGAGGGCTAGGGTGAGGGGGCTCTTGACTTGAGTACATATCCGTTGCTGCGGCAACGGCCACTTAGGGTTCCGGCCTTACGCC
>Ga0302347_1000617_pt1 | contig 53273 bp, 59 predicted proteins | sample PhyWR1_FD_202178 | JGI IMG/M metagenome (GOLD analysis project Ga0302347, IMG submission 202178) | Leaf surface microbial communities from wheat plants in UC Gill Tract Community Farm, Albany, California, United States - DLSL W.R1 (v2)... | ecosystem: Host-associated > Plants > Phyllosphere >... | reverse complement strand
TCTTCGTTTGCATCAAATCAATTCCCAAACATCAGTGCAGTCAGCACGAAATCCAATCCCAACACCGCCAGTGACGAATGTACCACGGTCCTTGTCGTTGCCTGACTAATCCCTTCAGAGGTCGGTATGGCATCATAACCATTGAAGATCGCAATCCAGCTAACGGTAATGGCAAACACTACGCTCTTGATCAGGCAGTTAAGTAAATCCTGACGCCATTCAACGGCCCCTTGCATCGCTGACCAGAAGAAACCGCTGTCGATCCCTTTCCAGTCCACGCCAACAATCGCGCCGCCCCAGATACCGATGGCCACGAAAATAATCGTCAGCAGCGGCATACTGATAAGACCGGCCCAGAAACGTGGGGCAACGATACGCCGCAGCGGATCGATCGCCATCATTTCCAGGCTGGAAAGCTGCTCGGTGGCCTTCATCAGACCGATTTCGGCCGTCAGAGCTGAACCGGCGCGGCCAGCGAACAACAGAGCGGTCACTACCGGCCCCAGCTCACGCAGCAATGACAACGCCACCATCATGCCCAGGCTAGCCTCGGCACTGTAGGTGGTGAGGACGATGTAACCTTGCAGCCCCAACACCATGCCGATAAACAAGCCGGAAACCATGATGATCAACAGCGACTGCACGCCCACGCTGTGTAGCTGTTTGAGCAGCAGCGGCCATTGTTTACGCGGTTCCGGGCGCCCGATCAGCGCGTGGAACAGCATCAGCCCGGCGCGTCCAAAGGCTGCGCTGGTGTTGATGCCACGGCGTCCTAACGACGCTAACGCCTTTAAAAACATGAGGTTATTTACTCCCTTCCCCTAAAAGCTCTGTCTGATAATCACCGGCCGGGTAACGGAATGGTACCGGCCCATCGGCAATACCATCCAGAAACTGACGCACTCGTGCATCAGGATTGTTCTGTAATTGCGCTGCCGAGCCTTCGGCAATCACATGGTGATCCGCCACAATATAGGCGTAATCTGCGATACTCAAGACTTCTGGCACATCATGGGATACCACGATGCAGGTGATCCCGAGCGCGTTATTCAGCTCATCGATCAGCTTGACCAGCACGCCCATGGTGATCGGATCCTGACCAACGAAGGGTTCGTCGAACATGATCAATGTCGGATCCAACGCGATAGCACGCGCCAAGGCAGCTCGCCGCGCCATACCGCCAGAAAGTTCGTTCGGCATCAGATCTGCCGCACCACGTAGCCCTACGGCTTCCAGCTTCATCAGCACCGTGCTGCGCAGGATCGGCTCCGGCAGGCGGCTGTGCTCACGCAGCGGGTAAGCCACGTTCTCAAATACCGTCAGATCGGTAAACAACGCTCCCGACTGAAACAGCATGCTCATCTTCTTGCGTGACTCATACAACTGATGGCGCGAAAGCGCCGGGATGTTGTCCCCATCAAACCAGATCTCGCCGCTGTCCGGGGTCAACTGGCCACCAATCAGGCGTAACAGCGTGGTTTTACCAATGCCGGACGGCCCCATGATGGCCGTCACTTTGCCACGGGGAACCGTCAGGTTGATGTCTTCGAATATCAGCCGATCGCCGCGAGAGAAGCTCATGCCGCGCACTTCGACCAGATTATCTGCCTTCTGGTGCATGTTTATTGATCCTGTACAGGCTATTTTTTTGCCAAATCATCCGTGATGGTAAAGCAATAGGGGGCGATACGTCTTATTTTTACCGAAACTTACCCTCAATGCGCTACCAATGATGCCATAGGTTTTACTTTTAGGCTCCAGACGGTCAAAATTAGGAAATAACGCAAAAAAATAAAGTCTGACTGATGACAAACTGAGAATGTTTTTGAGGACGCAGCATGCGGCGCCCCTACAAAGCCAGTTCATCAGGATGATTCGCAGTCTTATGATTCGATCTTTTACCGGGAAAATTCGTTGTTGTGTGCAACGAGGGGTGTGCAAGCTGGCCGATGATGGTCTTTAACCAACGAACTGGGATAATACCCCAATATAGGACCCTGAATGTTTCTCGCGATAGTGCTGTTGATCGTTGGTTTATTTTTACTGGTGTATGGGGCGGATAGATTAGTTTATGGTGCGGCGGTGATTAGCCGTTCGCTGGGGGTTCCCCCGTTGATTATCGGTATGACGATAGTCGGTATAGGCACTTCGTTGCCAGAATTGATCGTATCGGTCACCGCCGCCCTCAATGGGCAGACCAACCTGGCGGTGGGTAACGTGATTGGCTCCAACATCACCAATATTTTGCTGATCTTGGGGGTTGCGGCCCTAATCCATCCGCTGTCGGTTCGCTCCGAAGTGTTACGTCGTGAACTACCGCTGATGCTGGGGGTTGTCCTGCTGTGCGGCTACGTGCTGATGGATAACACCCTGAGCCGGTTCGATGGCGTGCTGCTGCTGTTGGCCGCCACCGGTTTTATTCTGCTGATGCTGAAAATCGCCAGGCTGGCGCAACGTGAAGGCAACGACAGCCTGACGGTGGAGCAACTCGCCGAACTGCCACAGGACAGCAGCAACACCGTAGCCATTCTCTGGCTGGTGCTAGCCTTTATTATTCTGCCGCTGTCATCAAAGATGATCATCGACAACGCTTCGGTGATTGCCCACTACTTTGGCCTTAGTGAACTGGTGGTTGGCCTGACGATTATCGCCATCGGCACCAGCCTGCCCGAATTGGCCACCTCGATCGCCGGAGCACTAAAAGGCGAAGATGATATGGCGGTAGGGAATATCATCGGCTCGACGATTTTTAACACGGTGATCGTACTGGGCGTCCCTGCCCTACTATCACCGGGCAGTATCGATCCCGCCGCCTTCCAGCGAGATTACTGGGTCATGCTGGCGGCCGGTATCCTGCTTGCAGCGCTGTGTATTGGCCGCAAACATCGTATCGGTCATCTGGCAGGAGCTCTGTTATTATGTGGCTTTATTGCGTATCTTGCAGTGCTGTTCTTTAACCCTTTCAGAACGTTCGGCTAACCGTTGAGAATGAGTATGTCATCTAACCAGTTGCAACCGGGCTTTGACTTTCAGCAGGCCGGCAAAGAAGTGCTTGAGATTGAGCGTGATGGCCTGGCCCAGCTCGATCAGTACATCAATGCAGATTTTACCCGGGCATGTGAAGCGATCGCCGGATGCTGCGGTAAAGTCGTGGTCATGGGCATGGGTAAATCCGGCCATATCGGCTGCAAAATTGCCGCCACGCTGGCCAGTACCGGAACCCCGGCGTTCTTCGTGCATCCGGCGGAGGCCAGCCACGGCGATCTGGGCATGGTATCAGCGCAGGACATCGTGCTGGCGATCTCCAACTCCGGTGAGTCGAACGAAATTCTGGCGCTGATCCCGGTGTTGAAACGCCAGCAGATCCCACTGATTTGCATGACCAACAACCTCGAAAGCTCGATGGGCAAGGCGGCAGATGTGCATCTGTGCATCAAGGTACCGCAGGAAGCTTGCCCGCTGGGTCTGGCTCCTACCACCAGCACCACCGCCACCTTGGTCATGGGCGATGCGTTAGCCGTAGCGCTGCTGAAGGCCCGTGGCTTTACCCCGGAAGATTTCGCCCTGTCTCACCCTGGTGGAGCATTGGGCCGCCGCCTGCTGCTGCGCGTTAGTGATATCATGCACAGCGGCGATGAAATTCCGCACGTCAGCCCCGAAGCCTCTCTGCGCGACGCGCTACTGGAGATCACCCGTAAAAACCTGGGCATGACTGTGATCTGCGACGATCTGATGAAAATCGCCGGTATTTTTACCGACGGTGACTTACGCCGGGTGTTCGATATGGGCATCGATCTGAATCATGCCAACATCACCGACGTCATGACGCTGGGCGGTATCCGGGTGCGCCCGAACCTGCTGGCGGTCGATGCGCTCAATCTGATGCAGCAACGCCATATCACCGCTGTGCTGGTTGCCGATGGCGACCAATTGCTGGGTGTGGTACATATGCATGACATGCTGCGCGCTGGCGTTGTTTAATGAAAGGAACCCACTGCATGAGTCTGGTTGAAACCTGTTACGGGCCGGTAGCTGAAGAAGTCATGGCCCGCGCCGGGAAAATCCGCCTGTTGATTTGTGATGTCGACGGTGTGCTGTCAGATGGCCTGATCTACATGGGCAATAACGGTGAAGAGCTGAAAGCCTTCAACGTCCGTGACGGCTATGGCATCCGCTGCCTGAAAACCTCGGGTATCGAGGTAGCCATCATCACCGGGCGTTCGGCCAAGCTGCTGGAAGACCGGGCAAAAACGTTGGATATCACCCATCTGTATCAAGGGCAGTCCGATAAGCTTTTGGCCTTCCGTGAACTGTTGGATAAACTGTCCCTGATGCCAGATGAAATCGCCTACATCGGCGACGATCTGATCGACTGGCCGGTCATGGCCGAAGTCGGTCTGGCTGTCGCGGTGGCCGATGCGCATCCATTATTGTTACCTCGTGCCCATTATGTCACCCGTATCAACGGTGGCCGTGGTGCGGTGCGCGAGCTGTGCGACCTGATCCTGCTGGCGCAAAACAAGCTGGAGGACGCCAAAGGGCTGTCAATATGAGTAAAACCAAACTTTGGATCACCATCTTGCTGACCGTGATCGTGCTGGCGCTGATTGGCTGGAACATGGCCGATTTCAGCGATGACGGCAGCTCGGTACCTGTCAACAATCAAGACCCAACCTATCAGAGCCAGCATACTGTGACCTTGGTGTACAATCCTGCCGGGCAACTAAGCTATAAGCTGGTGGCAGAAGAGGTTAAATATTACACTGCCGATGAGTTAAGCTGGTTCACCCAGCCGGTGATGACGCTGTTTGATGAGCATGCCGTGGCCACCTGGTCAATACGCGCCGATCGCGCCAAACTGACCAAAAACCGCATGCTGTATCTGTACGGCCATGTGGAGGTGAACAGTTTGACAACCACCTCACAGCTGGAAAAAATTAAAACCGATAATGCCCAGATTAATCTGGTCACCCAGGACGTTTCTTCCGATGATGAAGTGACCCTGTTCGGCACGAATTTCACCTCTAACGGCATGAAAATGCGTGGCAATCTGCGGAACAAAACCGCTGAGCTGATTGATAAGGTCAAGACCAACTATGAAATTCAGAACCAAAAGCCAACTCCGTAATCTGTTGATCGTCAGCCTCGTTTTGACCGCCAGCTCCCCCGCATTGGCGTTGAAATCCGACTCTGACCAACCGGTAAGTATCGACTCGCTGAAACAGTCGCTGGATATGCAGAGCAACGTCAGCACCTTTACCGACAACGTGGTGATCAAGCAGGGCACCATCGAGATCAAGGCCGACAAGGTCGTGGTCACACGCCCGGGTGGCGATCAGAACAAAACCTATATTGAAGCGTTCGGCAATCCGGTAACCTTCTACCAGATGCAGGACAACGGCAAGCCGGTGAAAGGCCATGCGCAGAAAGTTCGTTACGACGTCGCGACGCAGCTGATCACCCTTACCGGCAACGCCTACCTGGAACAGCTCGATAGCAACGTGAAGGGCGACCGTATTACCTATCTGGTGCCACAGCAGCAGATGCAGGCGTTCAGCGATAAAGGCAAACGCGTGACCACGGTTCTGGTGCCATCACAGTTGCAAGACAAAAACGGTCAAAAGAAGAGTAACTAATCACTTATGGCAACACTCATCGCAGAAAACCTGGCGAAAGCCTACAAAGGCCGCAAAGTCGTTGAAGACGTGAGCCTGAAAGTGAAATCTGGCGAGATCGTCGGCCTGCTGGGGCCAAACGGTGCCGGTAAGACCACCACTTTCTACATGGTGGTTGGCATCGTTCAGCGCGACGCCGGACGCATCGTGATCGATGACGAAGATATCAGTATCCTGCCGCTGCACGCCCGCGCACGCCGCGGTATCGGCTACCTGCCGCAGGAAGCGTCGATTTTCCGCCGCCTGAGTGTTTACGACAACCTGATGGCGGTGCTGGAGATCCGTAACGATCTCACCAGTGAGCAGCGCAACGATCGGGCTATCGAGCTGCTGGAAGAGTTTCATATCTCCCACCTGCGGGACAACCTGGGCCAATCGCTTTCCGGTGGTGAACGCCGCCGCGTGGAGATTGCTCGTGCGTTGGCCGCCAACCCGAAATTTATCCTGCTTGATGAGCCTTTCGCCGGGGTTGACCCGATTTCCGTTATCGATATCAAGAAAATTATCGAGCACCTGCGTGACAGCGGCCTTGGCGTGCTGATCACCGATCATAACGTGCGCGAGACGCTGGACGTGTGCGAACGTGCCTATATCGTCAGCCAGGGTAAGCTGATTGCCCACGGCACGCCGGACGCCATCCTGGCCGATGAGCAGGTGAAGCGCGTTTATCTGGGCGAAGAGTTCCGCCTATAGGTTCCAGCGGCAGGCCAACAGGCCGCCGTTAACGGAAGTAGCAGAAGATTATGAAGCAAGGTTTGCAACTCAGGCTCAGCCAGCAACTGGCTATGACCCCCCAACTTCAGCAGGCTATCCGCCTGTTGCAGCTGTCCACGCTTGAGCTCCAGCAGGAGATCCAACTGGCACTAGAGAGCAACCCGCTGCTTGAACAGACCGAAGACCAGCACGAAGAGATCGACTCCAAAGAAAGCGTCGAGACCGAAGGGCTAGACACCCGCGAAGCGCTGGAACAGAAGGACATGCCCGAAGAGCTGCCTCTGGATGCTACCTGGGATGAGATCTACACCGCGGGTACCCCTTCCGGCACCGGTACCGACTATGGCGATGATGAGCTTCCGGTCTACCAGGGCGAAACCACGCAAACGCTGCAGGACTACCTGATGTGGCAAGTGGATCTGACGCCGTTCTCTGACACCGATGCCGCCATCGCCACCTCGATCGTCGACGCCGTCGATGACACCGGCTATCTCACCGTACCGCTGGAAGACATTCTGGAAAGTATGGGTGACGATAATGTGACGATGGACGAGGTCGAAGCGGTATTGAAGCGCGTACAGCGTTTTGATCCGGTCGGCGTGGCGGCGCGCGATCTGCGTGACTGCCTGTTGATCCAGCTTTCCCAGTACGTCAAAGACACGCCCTATCTGGCGGAAGCTCGCCTAATCGTCAGCGAGCATCTGGATTTGTTGGCCAACCACGACTTTCGCAGCCTGATGCGAACAACTCGCTTAAAAGAAGATACACTGAAAGAAGCGATGGTGTTGATCCACTCGCTCGATCCGCGCCCTGGTCAGTCGATCAATACCGGTGAATCCGAGTATGTGATCCCGGACGTGCTGGTGCGCAAGGTGCAAGATAAGTGGGTGGTAGAGCTTAATGCAGACAGCATCCCACGGCTGAAAATCAATCAGCAATATGCGGCGCTGGGCAACACGGTGCGCAACGATGCCGACGGCCAGTATATCCGCAGCAATTTGCAGGAAGCTAAGTGGCTGATCAAGAGCCTGGAAAGCCGGAACGACACGCTGCTCAAAGTGACCCGCTGTATTGTCGAACAGCAGGAGGCATTCTTTGAACAGGGTGCAGAATTTATGAAGCCCATGGTGCTGGCGGATATCGCCCAGGCCGTGGAAATGCATGAATCGACAATCTCGCGCGTGACGACGCAGAAGTTCCTGCACAGCCCGCGTGGTATTTTCGAATTGAAGTATTTCTTCTCCAGCCATGTGAATACCGACAGCGGTGGCGAAGCCTCCTCTACGGCGATCCGGGCGTTAGTGAAGAAATTGATCGCGGCGGAAAACCCTGCCAAACCGCTTAGCGACAGCAAGCTGACCACGATGCTTTCCGATCAGGGGATCATGGTGGCGCGGCGCACCGTTGCCAAGTACCGAGAGTCTTTGTCCATCCCGCCGTCCAACCAGCGTAAACAGTTGGTTTGACCTCTATAGAGAAGGAAGACATTATGCAGCTCAACATTACCGGACACCACGTCGAAATCACCGAGCCAATGCGTGAGTTCGTCAACACCAAGTTTGCAAAACTCGAGCAGTATTTTGACCGCATTAACCAGGTATATGTCGTACTCAGTGTGGAAAAAGTGCAGCAGATTGCAGAAGCAACGGTGCATGTGAATGGGGGCGAGTTGCACGCCACCTCGGAAAAAGAAGATATGTATGCCGCAATTGACTGTCTGATCGACAAACTGGCACGTCAATTGAACAAACATAAAGACAAACTAAAGCAACACTGACATTCTGGGCCGTTATGCAATGCGTAATAGCCCACATCGTAGTCGCATTGGCTACACGGCAACCCTCGGCGCAGCACCTGTATAGGTATGCGCCGATAAGCCATCAGGGTTAAACAGGCGAAAAACCGTTTCATGAAGGTTATCAGCGCAAGCCTACTTTCCAATGGTGAAGCAGGCTTGCAATAAAGCGACAGGACACGGTTTTAAGTGAAGATGAGATGAACAACGAAATAATGCAATTAAGCTCGGTGTTAAACATCGAGTGCACCAGAAGCTCGGTGCACTGCACCAGCAAGAAACGGGCTTTGGAAATTATCAGCGAGCTGGCGGCCAAGCAGCTTAACCTTCCTTCGCAGGTGGTGTTTGACGCAGTACTCACCCGGGAACGTATGGGCAGTACCGGTATCGGCAACGGTATTGCGATCCCACACGGCAAACTGGAAGAGGACACTTTGCGGGCCGTTGGCGTGTTTATCCGCCTTGAGCAACCTATCGCCTTTGATGCCATTGATAATCAACCGGTCGATCTGCTGTTCGCCTTGCTGGTACCGGCCGATCAATGTAAAACTCACTTGCATACGCTGTCGCTGGTCGCCAAACGGCTGGCCGACAAAACCGTGTGCCGCCGCCTGCGTGCAGCGCTGAGCGACGAAGAGCTGTATCAGATCATCACCGAGTAACCAGCGGCTGGCGTGACTTTCCGCCATGAAAACGCTACTGTTTTACTTACGATATATCCGGGCCGTGGCCCGGATAATAGATCCTAACGGTGGCGATGAGCGCCATTGAGATGCCAGGGGAGTTACCACATGGTGCTGATGATTGTCAGCGGCCGTTCCGGTTCGGGGAAATCCGTCGCCTTGCGGGCGTTGGAAGACATGGGTTTTTACTGCGTTGATAACCTGCCCGTGGTGTTGTTGCCACAGCTGGCCCAGACGCTGGCCGAACGTAATAGCTCCGCTGCGGTAAGCATCGACGTCCGTAACATGCCGGAATCGCCGGAAGTGTTTGAATATGCAATGACCCAACTGCCGGAGAGCTTCACGCCGCAGTTGCTGTTCCTTGATGCCGATCGCAACACCCTGATCCGCCGCTACAGCGACACCCGTCGCCTGCATCCTCTCTCTGCCAAGAACCTGTCGCTGGAAAGCGCGATCGATGAAGAAAGCGATCTGCTTGAGCCACTGCGTTCCCGTGCCGATCTGATTATCGATACCTCGGAAATGTCGGTGCACGAGTTGGCGGAAATGCTGCGTACCCGTCTGTTGGGCAAACGCGAACGCGAGCTGACGATGGTGTTCGAATCCTTCGGCTTCAAGCACGGCATTCCTATCGATGCCGATTACGTGTTCGACGTCCGTTTCCTGCCCAACCCGCACTGGGACCCTAAACTGCGTCCGATGACCGGCCTGGACAAGCCCGTGGCCTCGTTCCTCGATCGCCACACTGAAGTACACAACTTCATCTACCAGACCCGTAGCTATCTGGAACAGTGGCTGCCAATGCTGGAGACCAACAACCGCAGCTATCTGACCGTCGCCATTGGCTGTACCGGCGGTAAGCACCGTTCGGTGTACGTGGCTGAACAGTTGGCGGATTATTTCCGTTCACGCGGCAAGAATGTGCAATCACGTCACCGCACACTGGAAAAGCGTAAACAACAATGACGGTCAAGCAGACGGTTGAGATCAAGAACAAGCTGGGCATGCACGCCCGCCCGGCAATGAAGCTGTTTGAGCTGGTGCAGAGTTTTGACGCCGAAGTGCTGTTGCGTAATGACAGCGGCACCGAAGCGGAAGCCAGCAGCGTGATTGCACTGCTGATGCTGGATTCCGCCCAGGGCCGCCAGATCGAAATTGAAGCTACCGGTCCACAGGAAGTACAGGCACTGGCAGCGGTGATTGAGCTGTTTGAATCAGGCTTCGACGAAGACTAGTCACTCGACGACAAATCTTGTAGGGGCGCCGCATGCTGCGCCCGTCTAGCTGTATGCTCCGTCCGCCCAGCTATCAATACCTCACCATCACCGATTTCAACTCGGTATAATGCTCGATAAACGCGCTGCCGAACTCTCTGCCCATCCCCGACGATTTGACCCCACCGAACGGCAACGCCGGATCGAGGAAGGTGTGCATGTTGATCCACAAGGTACCCACATCAATCCGCGGGATCATGCGCATCGCCTTGCTGAGATCGTTGGTCCACAGGCTAGCGGCCAGGCCATAAGGCGAATCGTTGATCATGGCGATCATCTGCTCTTCATCCTCATAGGCCAGGAAAGTGCCCACCGGGCCAAAGGTCTCCTCACGCATTAACGCATCATGCGGCCCATTAGCGCGGATCGCCGTCGGCGCAACAAAGAAGCCAGGACCTGCCAACGCCTGACCGCCGCAAACGATCTGGCTGCCATCAGCCCGTGCCTTGTCAAACAGCGCCAGTACCTTGCGGTAATGTGCCTCGTTGGCCAATGGCCCCACCTCCGTGCTCTCATCCAGCGGTGAGCCCACCTTCATGGCTGCCAAGCGCTGCGTCAGCTTTGCCAATACCTCGTCGATATGGCTGGCAGGCAGGTAGAAACGCTCTGCTGCGGCACAGATCTGGCCCTGATTCAGGTAGCCCGCCTCGATAATCCCGTCTACCATTTTGTCGACCGACACGTCCGCCAGAAACGCGGCGGCATTCTTACCTCCCAGTTCCAGCGTGGTACGCACAATCCCTTGCCCCATCGCCGCTTTCCCCACCGCGATCCCGGTAGGCACCGAGCCGGTGAAGGTCACTTTGGCGCAACGCGGATGGGCGATAAGCATAGGGCCAAGACGTGCGCCTGAACCATTGATCACGTTGAGGGCACCTGCCGGGATACCCGCTTGCGTTGCCAACTCGGCCACCCGCAGCATGGTTAGCGGCGTGTATTCACTTGGCTTGAGCACCACCGTACAGCCGCAGGTGAGCGCCGCAGCCAGTTTCCAGATGGCGATCATGATCGAGAAGTTCCACGGAATGATGCCGACCACGACACCCAATGGCTCGCGCCGGGTAAATGCGCTGTATTGCTCGCCCTGGAAGGAAGGCAACGAAACGTTTAGCGTTTCCCCACTGATTTTGCTCGACCAACCGGCAAAGTAGCGCAGGAACTGCGAGGCCATATCGATTTCCAGCCCGCGAGACAGCTGAATGGTTTTGCCGGAACACAGGCTTTCCAACTGCGCCAGCTCCTCACGATGGGTTTGCAACAGATCGGCCAGGCGCGTCAGGCAGTTACCACGCTCCAATGGCGAAACCTGTGCCCAACTATCGTGGAAAGCGTCAAAGGCCGCCTGCATTGCCGCATCTACTTCAGCCTGGCCGCCTTCATTCACCTGCGCGATAGCCAGCCCGGTTGCCGGGTTAACCACCGCAAACCGTTCTACTCCTGCCCCGGCTACGAGTTGCCCATGAATGTAATGGCCCAGCTGGCGGTCCAGAAAGGCCGTGACCTGTGGCAACAATGTAATATCCGTCATCGTATCGCCCTCCTTGCGGGTTAGCCTTCGACAATCGCCAGATAGTGCTTCACAAAACGATCCGAGGTGATTTCCCAGCGTACCGGGGTGCCCTTCTCAACAAACCAGGAATCCCCGGCCTGATACTTTACCGACTCGCCGGTGTTCTCATTGGTCAGCGTTGCCGTACCCTCCCACACCGTGGCATGTTCCGCAAACGGGTATTCCATCACGAAGGTGCCACGGGTGCAGCTGAAGACACCGCAGTTCAGGTTGTCCGTTGGCGCGCCAAAAATCATCGCCACGCCGACGTTGGGTTCACCGGAGATCACCGTGGCCCCCAGGTTGCTGACGCTGCCAATCTGTTGCAGTTCTGGTAGCGCTTGCTTAAGCAGTAATGGTTTCATGGTTTTTTCCTGTTAGATTAGTGGTCAGAATTAACGACGCCCCTTCCAGTAGCCGGAAGTCTGGTGCCAAACCTTGCCCGCGGTGGTCATCACACGGCGCAGCTTGTCTTTGCCAAAAATATCCACGTGCGGGATCGAGCTCATCAGGTCATAACGATCGGATCCCTCACTCATTCCTTCCGCCAACACCTTGCAAACGATATGGCTCGGCGTCACCCCAAAGCCGGAATAGCCCTGCACGTAAAACACGTTATCGTGCTGCGGCAGAGTGCCAATCTGCGGGAACAGGTTGGCGCTGCAACACAGCGGCCCGCCCCAGGCCAGGTCGATCTTCACGTCCTTCAGATACGGGAACACTTTCAGCATCAGGTTGCGGTTCCAGGCCTTCAGGTCTGAAGGGATATATTCGACCAGCCGGGTGGCGCTACCGAACAACAGGCGGTTCTCGTTGGTGACGCGGTAATAGTCGATCACCGGCCGGATATCACTGTAAGCCCCGCGGATCGGGCTGATCTGGCGGATCAGCTCGTCAGACAGCGGTTCTGTCGCCAACTGGAAGGCGTAGGTATTGATGGTCTTTTTGTAGATAAAGGGATCCATGCCGTTGAGGAAGCCGTTGCATGCCCACAGCATCTTGTTGGCGCGTACCGATCCCATAGCAGTGCGCACGGTAATACGCGGGCCATATTCCACATTCAGCACGTTGCTGTTTTCGAAGATTTTCACCCCGTAACCACTCAGCGCCTGCGCCTCCCCCAACAGCAGGTTGAGCGAATGAACGTGGCCACCTCCCATGTGTTTCAACGCACAGGTATAAGCATCAGACCCCACCACCTGTTTCACTTCGGAGCCGGTATAGAGCTCGATCTCTTCATCCGGTGAGACCGCTTTGAATTCTTTTAGCCAGGAACGCAGGGTCTTTTCCTGCCTGGCGTTGCTGCCGAGGTAGCCATAGCCAAAGCAGAAATCGGCGTCGATGGCGTACTTTTTAATCCGCTTGCGGATAATCCCGGCACCAAGGTTGCTAATCTTGAAGATGGTTTCTAACCCTGCCGGGCCAACGTGGCGTTTGATCTTCTCTAGATCGTGGCCGATCCCGGCCATCACCTGGCCACCGTTGCGGCCCGTCCCGCCGTAGCCCAGATGCCGACCCTCCAGAATAGCGATATTGGTGATGCCTTTTTCCGCCAGTTCCAGCGCCGTATTAATGCCGGAGAAGCCACCGCCAATGATCACCACGTCAACATCCAGATCCTCTTCCAGCGTGGGGAAGCGCAGATCGTATTTCTTGGTCGCCGCGTAGTAGGTTAACGATTCGATTTGATTATTCATTGCTGCACTCCCTTTACCCATTGCCTTAGCCTGGATTATCAGCAAAGCGTGGGTGGGCGGCTATGTCCCTTTAGGGATATTCGCAACACTTTTTTAACATTATGCCGTACGGCGCAGGGGGGTACTCAAGAACAGGCTGAACAACTCGGCCTGAGAACCAATATTCAGCTTGCCGTAAATATTCTTGCGATGATTTTTTACCGTGCCCAGGCTGATAAACAGCCGTTCGGCGATCTGCTGCGATCCGTTGCCACTGAGGATCAGATCGACGATCTCACGTTCACGTGGGCTTAATGCATAGCGCGCCTGGGCTGCGCTATCTAACAGCGGGGCGGACGGAGTGGGCACATTAGCCGCGACCACCACTTCCCCATGCAGCCGCGCCACGCTTTTTACCAGCGTCAACGCGCCACGCAGGTCAGCCAGTTGGGGATAACGCACGCCGACCATTTGCTGGGCCGAGCCGAAAAATATGCCTAGTCCGCGTTCCGGCGTCAGTTGCAGCAATACGCCAGCCTCATCGTGCCAGCCGGTTTTACGGTAAAAGTTACGGTAGTAATCCGTCTGGTAAAAACCACAGGGGGCCAGTTGCCGCAGCGTAAACACATCGCCATGGCCGCCACCGTTCAGCGCCTGATAAAAGGGGTCTTCAAGGTAAGCTCCCTGCTGGTAAATCCGGTTTACCGCATCACTGTTTTGTTGCTCGGTTTTCATCAGGCAGCGCGGTGCCTGACCATATTCGAAGGCATAGACGATGGCGTTATCAAAAGCAAAGAAGCCTTCCAGATAACCCAACAGGCTGGCATAGAATTGGCGGGTCGCGACTGCGTCGATCACCGCCGATAATCTTTCGACCTGAATATTCATTTCGCCCCCAAAATCATTAATAAATTAACAATCAATCTTTCACAACGTATCAGCGACCGACAATTGGGCCAATAAGCTATAAAAAGCATTCAATCGGCCAGAATGCAAGGGCGTTACTGTTTACATGTTAATCAAATCACAAGTTCAGCCCTTGCGCCGATTATCCATACAGTTTGAATTGATTAATATCTTAATAATTTCTCATCAAGCGGCGGAAAAGCATTGGTTTGCCCTGGTAGGCTGAACTATGCTGTGGCTTCAAGGCCCAAATTCGCCAAGGAGAGAGCATGACCACTAGTCTGATGATCGCCAACCGGCAGGCCTGGTTTGGCAAAGGCAGCATCCAGCAACTGATCCTACTGCTCCAGGCCGAGTCGCAAACCACGCTGCTGTTCACCTGCCGATCGTTCCTTAACGGTCCCCTCTATGCTGAACTGGCCCCGACGCTGACGCCATTGCTGGTGGGCAGAGAAATTGTCGCCCATGAGGCCTCCCCGCAAGAAATCGACCAATGGGTGGCACGCTGGCGAGGCCAGGTGCAAAGAGTGGTAGCCATCGGCGGAGGTAGCGTGCTGGATGCCGCCAAGGCATTCGCTGCCCTGATCGAACACCCACTGCCCACACTGCGTTATATAGAAAAAGTGGGTGACAGCAAAATCAGTGGCGCAACGCTGCCGTTGATTGCCGTCCCCACCACCGCAGGCACCGGCAGCGAGGTAACCCAAAACGCAGTGATCACCGATACTCGGGTCACCAAGGTGAAAGCCTCATTGCGGCATAACAATTTTGTACCGCAGGTGGCGATCCTCGATCCTGACCTGCTGAAGGGAACGCCAGATCATGTACTGGCCTATTGTGCTATCGATGCCTTCACCCATCTGTTTGAAGCCTACCTTTCCAAGACCGCCAGCAGCCTGTCGCGCGAAATGTCGTTGAGCGGCATCCGTCACTTCCTCAGCGCCTGGCCGGTGTTGAAACAGAGCGATGAGGCCCGTGAAGCCATTATGCAGGCTTCCTACCTGGGTGGTTTGACGTTGAGCATGGCGGGCCTGGGCGTGATCCACGGCATCGCTGGCGAGGTTGGTGCATTACGTGATTACCACCACGGCCAGGTCTGTGGTCGCCTTCTGCTGCCGTTCCTTGAACTGCTGGGGGAAAGCGGGCAGCCGCAGCAACGTGCATTAATGACCGAACTGGCCCTGCGGCTATTCCCTGAAGAGCAGGACAGCCCGGCGCGCTTTTTGATCGACTTTATCACCCGCCACGCCATCGCCCCGTTCTGGCAGGACGATCTATCCCTTAGCAAAGCAGAATTGGCCATCGTACTGGAGAAGTCCAACAGCAAGAATTCCTGGCTCAGCTACACTACCGAGCAGCGGAGGTTAATGATCGATGGGGCATTCTTGATTGAATGATAATATAATCAGAACTATAGGATCGCAGGAGCACAACAATGAGTTTGGTTGACTGGATTTTAGGCGGTATCGCCCTGGGGCTGATCGTCGGCGCGCTGATGAAGATATTCAGCAAGAAGAAAAACGGTTAATCCGGTGTTCCCCCTCCGTATTCAGAGGGGGAAGCCGTTAAATGCGGCTCAGGCAGTCCAAAGCTACCGCTTTGAAACTGTCAAAATTGTCACTGCCCAGCAGGCGGGTCATCGAACGTTCGCGCACAAAGGTGACAAACAGATCGTAGATCGCCATCGCTTCCTCGTAATCGCTTTTGCTGATCGCCAGCAAGAAAATGACGTGTGCCACCTCGCCTTCTCCCCATGGAATACCTTGTGGCGCCAGTAGCGTGACCACCACGGTCTTTTTCGCCAACAGCCCCAAAGAGTGCGGCAGAGCAATCCCCTCCCCCAGCAAGGTAGAAACGATGGCCTCCCGCTCAACGACCGAAGGGTAAAAATCACTGCCCACATAGCCTTCCTGTTCCAACTGAGCGCAAACTTTGCTAAACAGCTGCTCCTGCGTTAGCGGCTCGTTGACGATCATAAAGTGGTTGGCATCAAAGAATTTTTCCAACATATACGGCTTGGTGCGATCGACCAGCACCAGCTTGCCCAACTGTTCTAGCTGATACTCCGTTGGGAACGGCGACATCACGACGACCGGCTTGTTCTTCTCGCTGATGCGCGCATTGGAAATGATAAAATCTTCGTCGACACTGGCGAGAATTTCGTAATCACGCAGCGAAACGATGCGTGTTACCACCAATTGCGGATACTTGCGCGCAATCTGGGCCTGGATCATCCGCACAGTGGAGTTACCGGTATCGCACACCAGCATCACCTGCGGATGGCGCTCATAGCCAATATTGTAGTGCCGCTCCAGGCCGACGCCAATATGCAGTACCAGGTAGCCGATTTCGTTCTCGCTCAGGGTATAAGGCGTATGTTTGCCCCAACTCGAAACCGCCGCCAGCGTCACATCATAGGCCATCGGATAATGCTGCTTGATATTGGCCAACAGCGGGTTCGGGATATTGATCTGGTATTTCACCCGGGTGATCATGGTTTTGATATGGGTGAGTAGATCGGCCCGCAGCTGCTTGTCGTTCTGCAGGTTGTAGTTATAGTGCGAGTTGATATAGGACAGAATGTAATCCACCAACGCTTCTTCATCATCGGCGTTGATTTTGGTCGGCTGCACTTCCTGTACCCTTCTGGCGGCGATGTTGACCCGCAAATAGGCCTCTTCCGCCGCCGCAATCTCTTTGCCCGTGGCCTTGCTCAGTTCACCTGCCAGCCAGGTTGACGCCTTGCGTACTGCATCATCACCGTCTTCCACGTCAAAATCCTGTAGCGGATAGCCGTCCGTGATGCGCTTTAGCGCAACGGCACAGTAGAAGATCAGGTATTGTTCACCCTCATCGGTCAGGCGAATGGCATATTGCGACAGCAACGGGTGCAGCAGCCCGGCAAAGGTCAATACCTGCGGCTGATGAAGGATGTCATTGTTCAACAATGGGTTTTCCGCATCCGCCAGATGCAGTTGGAACAGCAGATCGGTCAGGCAGGCGCGGATCGCCATTTCAGCACCAAACAGCTTCATGCCATAGCGCGGCTTGGTCTCGATGGTTAACTGGTAATGCGCCAGGCGCTCCCTCACCTCAGCCATGTCGTTTTGCAGCGTACCCCGGCTGACAAACCATTCATCGGCCAGATCTTCCAGCTTCATCGAGAAGGCTGAGGTCAAAAAGCGAATCAATAGATAATGCACCCGCTCCTGCGCGCTGCGCGGTGTGGCATGCTGTTTACGTTCAAGATGCTGGAGCGTATTAAAGCGAGCCTCATCATCGACCTGCAAGCGATATCCGGCCCCGCGGCTGTGGACAAACTGCGCACCATAACTCTCCAGGATATCGTTCAGCGCGGTGATATCGGCACGTACCGTGCGGGTAGACACGGCAAAACGCTTTGCCAGTTCGTCCTGCGGCAACGTTTCGGACTGTAAAGCATCGAACAGCGATGCCAAACGTGGGTAGGGAAATCTCACCATTCTCTTTCCGTTATGAACGTACCCGCCTGAGGGGGCAGGCGGGCAACTGATTACTTCGCAGTTGGCAAGAACACCAGCTGTGAAGGGCTACCCACCGGAGTATAACCTTCCACAAAACTGAGCTTGCCGCTGAGTTTGTCTACGCTAAAGCGAGTGACGTTATCGCTACGCTGATTCATGGCATACAGATAGCGGCCACTCGGATCCAAGGTGATGGTGCGCGGATAATCACCTCGCGTCCAGGTTTCCGCCACCGCCTTCAGTTCGCCCTCACCGCTTACGCTGAACTGCGCAATGCTGTTGTGCAGGCGATTGGCAACATACAGATTTTTACCATCCACTGCCAAGGCAATGCCAGCGGCAAAGCTAGTCCCCTTATAATCGGCAGGTAGAGTTGACACCGTATGTAATTGTTTCAGTGTCCCCTTTTGGCTATCAAAGCCGTAGCTGGTCAGTGTAGATGCTTCTTCGTTGATGAGTAGGACAATTTTACCATTTGGGTGGAACATAAAGTGGCGCGGACCGGCTCCGGCGGAAGAGGCGGCGATCCACGGCGGATCGTTCGGGGTCAACTTGCCGCTGGCGGCATCGAAACGCCACTGGTAGATCCGATCCAGCCCCAGATCGGTAGAGAACACAAACTTGCCGCTCGGATCGCTGGCGATCATATGCGCATGTGGGCCATTATGATCGCTGATGGCAAAGCTGCCTTCTACCGCGGCGGCAGGTTTGGCCGCACCCGCAGGGCCAATATCTTGTTGCACAGAACTGGCTGGTCCCAATTTGCCTTCGCTATCGATCGGGAACGCCGCAACGCTGCCGCTGACATAGTTGGCCACCAGCAGATGGCGGCCATCTGGCGTCAGAGAAAGGTAAACCGGCCCCGCACCTTGTGAATCCACCTGATTAAGCGGTGATAGGCTGCCGTCCTGTGGATTGATGCGGTAGGCGACAATCCCCCCGTGCTGGGTACCATTAAAATCTGCCACCTCGCTGGCAACGTACAGCGTCTGCCCTTTGGCATCGGTGACCAGTTGGGCCGGATTAGGCAAGGTGCTGACCAGCGTCTTGGCGCTCAGTGCCCCGGTTTTCGCATCCACCTGCATGCGATAAACCCCCTCACCGTTCGGGTTATAGGTACCAATATAGGCAAAATGAGACGATATGGGTTTCATTGCATCCTCAGCATGTAATGCCGGGCTGGCGATAGCCAACAACGCCAGGGGCAGCGCGCTCCATAGCGGAGCGATGGGTAATTTAGACGTCTGCCAGTTTCGCATAGTTATCCTTTTGACCAATAGATAGAGACAAAAGATGCCTCTCGCCCTAGCCTTCTCCCGAAGGGAGAGGGGACCGAACGTGCCACAACTTAACTCCAGTATCCAACCGCCACATCAAATCGAACATGTCGCAGCTTTACGCCACACCTAACTACAACACCGTCCCCCCCCTCAAGATAGTTAAACAAGCCACAGACTAACTCCTGCACCTGATAACAGCTCCGGACAGCTCCCTCTCCCTGTGGGAGAGGGTTGGGGTGAGGGGCAACGGATTTACCCCACCAGCCGCTTGGTGATCTCCAGCAGAGTTTTGACATCTTGCGGGCGAGTATCGCCACTGGTGGAGTCAATGATGGAGCTGTAGATATGCGGGATCACCTGCTTAACACCGGCTTTCAACGCAATCTCCAGGATCGGCTCGAAGTTTTCCAGATCGATGCCCCCGGTCGGTTCCAGCATAAAGTCATGCTCGGCACAGGCTTTCGCCACGTACTCATATTCGTCCTGATGCTTCAGGCCACCCATCGGGAAATACTTAATCGAGCTGCCGCCCATATCTTTCAACAACGCAATCGCGGTCTCTACCGGCACGATGCCATCCGCAGCCTGAGCACTCAGCGGCCCGGTAGAAATCTTCACCCAGCCCACGCGGCCGGTAGGAGAGACCAAGCCGTTCACCACGGTTTGGTTTTGCTTCAGCAATGCACGGCTCGCGCCGACGCCGGTGAATACCTGGTTAACATGCTGGGGTTGGACTTGCTCGGAGATCAGGCTGACCATATTCGACTGCTTGGGATCGCCAGCCCCCAGGCCAATAGAAAGTGCGTTCTCGATCAGACGTGCATAACGCGACATATCCGCCACGGCGCTCTCTACGTCAGGATAATTTTTGGAAAGAACCCCTACCAGAACGTGCCCCTGTGCCGCATTATAGATGTCCTGAGCGTTGGCTTTTGAGCCAGCCAGCACGTTGAGGCAAACGCGATCTTTATAGTAATCAGGCTTCAGCTTCATGCTTGGTTCTCCGTAAACAGATTTTTAATACAGGTAAAGACGGTCATCAGTTGCTGCTCGTTCACACTGCGGACATCCACCTCAATCTTGCCTTCGTTGGCTTTGTAGCCCCGGAAATAGATGGCGATATCACCGGTTTTCAGCCGTTGAACGATTTCCACGGTCGACATCCCCAGCACCGCTTCGTCAAAGGTGATTTCGACACGGGCAATATCGCGCCCCGCGCTGTCCCAAACGGTTTTAGCGCTGATGCCATTCAGGGTATTCAGTTGGCTGATAAACGGCGTCATACGCTCTACCATTTGCGCACCGGTGGTTTTCTCTGAAGTCAGGTAGCTTTCGATCGCCTGCGTCAGACCGAGGATGCCCTCTTTGCCCACCTTCATCGCCCGGCCAATACCGCCAGACTGCTGTTTCACCCACTCTACATATTGCTTCTTGCCGATCACCAGCCCGCTGGTGGGCCCTTCGATGGCCTTGGCACCGCTGTAGATCACCAGGTCGGCCCCCATCTGGTAGTAACACATCAGATCTTCTTCGGCAGCGGCATCGACGATCAGCGGAAGGTTATGCTTACGTGCCACCACGGCTGCCTGTTCGACGGAGAGAATGCTTTTCTGCACGCAGTGGTGAGACTTGACGTACAGGATGGCGGCAGTCAGCGGGGTGATGCAGGCTTCGATCTGTTCAGGGGAACATTCGTTGGCATAACCCGCTTCCACCACCTTACCGCCGCCAAGGGCGACCATGGTATCCACCGGCGCACCAAAGTTGACGTTATGGCCACGCGGCAACACGATCTCGCGCGGCTCGTTCACCGAAGCGGAATGCAGGTTGACCAACAGGTTGGCGTTGTCCTTGACGATCACCGCCGCCACCGATTGGGCAATACCGGCAGAGGCGCAGGAAACAATCACCGCGTCTTCCACATTCAGCAGGCCAGCAATATAGTCGCCGGTTTTGTTGACCAGATCCTTGATTTCAAAGTAATGATTCAGGCCGTAATCCACGGCGTCAATCACCTCCTGGCGTGGCGTAGAAACGCCGAGAATGGTCATGCGACCGGAAGTATTGATCACCTGCTTTAAGTTATATTTTTCATAGACTGAAGACATGATCGGCTTTTCCTTGATCGGTTAATAGGACTTCTCCGGCCACCACGGCAGCCAGCGGTACCAACAGTAGTTCGCCATTCACGGACTCCCCTTCGGAGTCGGCAAATACCTGTAGCCCCTGGCGAAGATCAAAAATGGTCAGGTCGGCATCAAAGCCGGGTTTCAACTGTCCCTTGGTAGTCAGGCGCAACGCCGCAGCGGCATTTTCCGTTACGCTGCCAATGACCTGCGCCAGAGAAAGCCCAACGGTAAAGAATTTGGACATCACCGTCGCCAGGCTGTGCACTGGGCCAGCCAGACGGTTGCGGCAGTAGATATCGGAACTGATAGTGTGCGGGCAGATCCCCAACGCGATAGCCTGGCGGGCAACCTCAAAGCTGAAGCTGGCCGAACCGTGGCCCACATCAAGCAGCACCCCACGTTTTAACGCACGTTGGATCGACTCACGCAGCGTACCGGCCGGGGTCAGAATGCGGTTCGGTTTGCCATTGTAGCAATGGGTAATGATGTCGCCCTGGGTCAGCAGATCGGCGATCTCGTCCAGATCTGGCGGGTTGTTGCCAATATGCACCATCAGCGGCAGTTGCTGGTTTTCCTGTTGGATCTCTTTGGCCAACACCAACGGTTTGGTGCCGTTCTGGCCCACGACGCTGCTGCTCATGCGCGCCTTGATACCAATGATAAATCCCGGCTTGTCATCGATGGCCTGTTTGACTTGCTGCTTATTGATATCCGCCATATCGGCCAGTTCATTCTGCCTTAGCAGACCAATGCGCGAGATATTGAGGAAGGCAAAGACGTTGGTTTTGGCGCTGCGCGTCAAGGCATAGAATTCATCGATATCGTCGGTGCCAGTGCTGCCGGCATCCACCACCGAGGTGACACCGCTGCTCACCCCCACCAGGTCCGGGTCGTCATGATAAATCGGTGAAGAGGGATAACAGTGTACGTGGGAGTCGATCCAGCCCGCGCTCAGGCGGTAATTCCCCGCCAGATCCAGTTGCTTGTGAGCACTGGCATCTGCCGCCAACTGCCCAACCACGGCAATTTTACCCGCCTCAATAGCCACATCGGCCAGAGTGTCGTCCACCAGCCTGGCGCGCCGGATGATTAGGTCATACATACTTCGCTACTCCTTGCCAAACCCTGGGCGGTTGACCCAGGGCTTGGCACTTGATTAAGAAATGGCTACCGGGAAGAATGCCCCCAAGATCATCGCCCCCAGGATCGCACCGCCGGTGATCGGCTTGCCCCAGATGTAGAACAACAGCGCGCCCAGCAGGGAACCCAGGCCAATCGGAATCGAAGCGGCCATGGCGGAAAGGATGATCAACGGCCCAAGGAAACGCCCGGAAGAGTTACCCGCCCCCATCATCACGTCCGCCCCGTAGGTGGTGTTGCTCTGGTTGATGGTAAATTTACGCGCCAGGATAATCAGGTAACCAATCGCCAGGCCAATGACCAGGCCAGTGACCAGCGAGGCGGCAAAGTTGGCTACCGGGAAAACAATCCCCGCGCCCAGCAACAGCGCAGGAACACCCAGGCCAACCCCGGTCTGGATCGCCCCGCCAATGTCCAGGATCCCTACCAGAGAACCTTCGATAATACGGGCGAACAGGAAGCTGGCACCGAACGCCGCCACCGCACCGTAAACCCCGGTATCCATCCCGGCACGCAGCATGGAAACGAAAGCCACTTCGTTAAACGCGCCTATGCCATACAGGTAATACATGTGTGTCCCGGCGAACACGCCGGACGAGAGCAGGCCAACAAAAATCGGGAACGACCAGTCGGCATACCAGAAGCCTTTGTCTGCTTGTGCTTCCATCATTCAGCTCCTTATTTTCCGCTCAGGGTGTTATGAATGGCATCCAGCCAGCCAGGCACGCCCAGGCTGAAGGATTCGAGAACTTTCATATCAAAGCCGCGGAAGAAGCCGCTCAGCACGAACAGCAGCACAATCGCCACCATCATGATTTTGGTGACTTTGTTCCAGCCGCTTTCTTCAACGCCCTTGCCAATCAGGATACCCAGCACCAGACCCGGTACGGCGTTCCCCATAATCAGCTGTGCCAGACCACCAAAGATGGTGCCCCAGAAGCCAGAACGTTTGCCCGCTTCAATCGCCGCCAGCCAGAAAATCACCGGCATAACGGTGTTCACCAGCAGGTTGGCCGCGGGAACCAAGACTTTGATGGCCGTAACCTGCAAGGCCGCAGGCACTGCCGAAGCGGTGGTGTTAAGGAATGCCACGACCAAAATGCCGATGATCCCACACGCGATAGCCATCTTTTTTGGATCGTGCATGGTTTCCGCAACGTTGCGGTTTTTGATCATCAGGGCTGCCGCGCCCCAGTTAGGGATGATGCGATGGTCAACGTCCTGGGTGAAGGCCCCCGCCGCCACAGAAGACGCCCAGGCGTTGAAGAAGAAGCCCAGACCAAATGAGAAATGAGAAGCCGGATCGCCTTCGCAGGAGTTCAGCTCACCCAAGGTACGAAATGCTCCCATACCCTGCGTCGTCGGTGCGTGGAACATACGTGCGGCACCGGCCCCTACACCGACGCCAACCAGCCCGCCGATAATAATCGACTTAAATAAGATGATTAAAAACATCAGAATATCCTTCTTATGTCATGCCCAGTGGATCCCAAGACGCAGCCATAGCGGCTATAGCTTGAAACACGACGGATATAACGTTTTTATTTCTGGGTGAAGACCACCTTTTCGGTATTGATGATCGTCACGTTCACGGTTATTTCTAATGAAACGGCATAGCTTTTTCTTTCACGCGCCAGGAAGAAGAAAAGAAATTTTTCTTTGGTGGTTCTCTCTTCCGCCTTTAATATTTTGACATCCTGCGGTTCGATACGCAGCAGAACATTATTGGTGGATTTTAAAATCACGCCCTGTACATTAGCTAATGCACCGGCAAAGGCTTTAGCTTTACTATCGCCTTTGCCCTCCACGTTAACCGAGGTGGTATAAGTTTCTTTCATTACGGATTGCCGTATTTTTTGACATATGCTTCCACTAGCCGCTGGCCTAATTCTTCTTTATCCATAAAGCCAAAGCCTAATACGTTGCAGCCTTCGTTAATTGCCGTCACGCCTTCTTCGATTGAACGCATACCATATCTGGATTTATAACCATATTTGGTTTGTGCGGTGATCGCCCCAGCGCCGCCGCTGCCGCAGAAGGAAATGCCCAGTTGCGCATTCTCTGCTTTCATCACGTCACCCAGTTTCATATCCGCCGCCATGCCAGGGATCACAATCACCTTGGCACCTGCATTTTCAACGCCTTGGCCCACTTTTTGGCCTTTACCAAGCCGATCGCCGATCACTACGGTAATTTGTCCCATGGGTTTTTCTCCTGAATAATTTTAATGATTCAAACGTTATTGGTCGTTATCTTTAGCTACTTCAAAATGAACCGAAAGCAGATACGCCTCTTCAATCGGTAGCGTGGCAAACTTATTTACCACTCGCTCTGCCAGTTGCATCGATCCGGCAGAAATTTCATCAAACAGTGATTTATCAACTTCCGGCAAGGGTTCACCCGTTATTGAGCGCAACACCATTGCACGGATATGGGATTCCAACATTTGTTGTTGCACCGCATTGGTGTAAATATTCTCTTCACTCAACATGGCGGTAATATCGGCCAACAGTTGAGTGGTAATCGCTGCGGCCTCACTGATGTCAGTCTGTTCCCTGTTACTTACCGAAGCAGTTCCGTCATTCACTTTGCAGTCACCTCTGGATCCAGCTATTTATCCGTTAACGGTAAAGCGCTTTACCTTTACCCGCTTTCTTTGATGTCTTTACCCTAACTCTTGGGGCATTGCTTGTGTAGCGCGTTTTTTTCCAGTTTGAACTGGAAATTAAGTGACGCCAGGGGATCCATTTCGCAAAATCGGGGGTTTTTAGGCTAAGTAAATGAGATTGCAAAAAGAGTTTGCAACGCAGAGTTGCCAGTTGGTGTCGCGGCGCAAAAAACTTCGTGATCGAGATCTCTTTCTTTTCCGGCCCTAACAGCCTACTATCAGTAGGACAAACCGACATTTTTCACACCCCCGCTCCCAAAGGTGCGGGGGTGTTGCTTTTGTGTTGTTTTCCGAATTTATGGCGCAGAAAGGGCGCCCTTTGATTGGACTGGAGAGTGGAATGACCAAACCAACCATTACCATTAATGAGCTGGATGCGGAACGCCTGGATGCGCTACTGGCACAGCCAGCCTTTGCCAATACTGACGTCGCCGCCGCGCTGAACGCTGAACTGGATCGCGCTGACATTGTGCCGGCATCGCAGATCCCTGCACACGTCGTCACCATGAACAGCCGCGTACGTTTTCGCGATCTGCATACTTCAGAAGAACATGTGCGCACGCTGGTTTACCCTGCCTCTCTCAAAGACAGCGCTGAACAGCTGTCAGTGATGGCACCTCTGGGTGCAGCACTGCTGGGAATGCACGTAGGTAAACAGATCAATTGGCAGTTGCCAAACGGCGAAGAAGCCCGCATTGAAGTGTTGGAATTGCTGTATCAACCTGAGGCTGCGGGCGAGTATCACCGCTAAGTCAGGTTTCCGGGCGGCCATTCAGCCGCCCTGTTTGCACCTTTACAGGCAAATTGCAATCAGCACTACCACCAGCAGCAACACGTAAATTCTGGCGTGTAGCCTGTCATCTACGCTAGGCAACACCCGTTTGGCAAACACGATCCCCGCGATACCCGCCACCAGCAGTAACCCTAAAATCAACAGGTTCACATAGCCGAAATAGTGCGGCCCGCTCACCTTCCCCATACCGAGATAGCTATACAAGACTGTCGCCACCACCGCGACCGGGATCGATAGCGGATTTGCCGCACTGACGCAGTGCTTCATGTCATAACCCTGACGGCGCAACAGTGGAACGGTCATCACGCTGCCCCCCACCCCCAGCATAGCGGCAATCACGCCAATTAATGGCCCACCGACCCACACCGTCGTCCTGGATAACGCCGTTTTGGCGGGTTTGGTCAGAAATCCTTTGCGCAGCAGACAGTCGGCAATGGTCATCACCATATAGAGAATAAACAGCCCGCGAATGGTGGTGTCTGCAAGCTGCATCGCGGCAAAGGCACCGATTACCGCCCCCGCGCCGATATAAAAGATCAGCGGAGTGATGGTTTCACGCAAGATATTGCCGCTGCGCCACTGGGTAACGCTGGCATAGCTGGCGTTTAAAATCATGACCGCCGCCGAGGTGGCCACGGCAATATGCATCGCCTGATCGGCATGATTACCGGAGGCGGAAACCACATGATAGACGAAGGGCACTACCACAAAGCCACCGCCAAAACCAAACAGAATGGTGGTCATGCCAGTTAAAAAGCCGGTAAACAGCACCAGTAAAATATCAGCCATCCCCTGCAACTCCTCAATGTCGTTAGTCAGCAAGCAGGATAGGCGGCCACGTTATGGCTTGCATGCTATTATCGGTCAACTATCATCGCATTTCGGCCAAAATAATAAGGCAGGCTATGCGCAATACCTCCATTGATTCCCTCGATCACACACCAAGCGCGGTCATAGCCATTGGCACCGACTATCCGCCGGACTATCTGTTGCCCTTGCATAGCCATCGCCGCGCGCAGTTGCTGTATGGGGCTACGGGTGTGATGCAGGTATTTACCCGGCAGGGAAATTGGGTGGTGCCACCGCAGCGCGCCGTATGGATCCCGCCGCAGGTTGCACATGAAGTCAGAATGAAGGGAGTGAGCACTCGCAGCCTGTATATCGAGCCGGACGCTCTGATCGCGCCCATCGCCGAGGTCTGCCAAGTAGTGAGCGTAACCCCGCTGATGCGTCAGTTGCTGATGGCCGCCGTTGATATGCCGCTGGTATATCAGCAGGAAGGACGGGATGGGGCTTTGGTGGCGCTGCTGCTGCATGAGATTGCCCAGATGCAGGCATTGCCGCTGCATATTCCCCTGCCGGAAAATCCCCGGCTCAGCGCTCTGTGCCTGGTCTTTTTACGCCAGCCAGACGCCCACGCGCCCCCTGGGCTTTGGGCCGCCAGCCTGTATATGAGCCTGCGCACCTTTAGCCGTTTTTTCCGCAAGCAGACCGGGATGTCATTCTCGCAGTGGCGTCAACGAGCCTGTGTGGTACTGGCGCTGGCACGCCTGGCTGCGGGCAACAGCGTTACCCAGGTAGCAATCGAGTTAGGCTATGAGAGCAGTGCGGCCTTTTCGGCGATGTTCCGCCGGGTGTTAGGGTTGGCACCGTCTTTTTATCTGGGGTGATAGTGATGACCGCCAGCGACGGTCACCGAAGATGTTCTGACGTTTAGCGGAATTTTTTGTGATTGGCATCGCGGGTTTGCTTGAAACCCTCAGCCACTTTGCGCGCGTCATCCAGCTTACCCTGATTCGCCAGCGCCATTGACTGATCGATCTGCCCGATCAGCGTCGCCAGCCCTTGACGAAATTCCTTCATCTCCGGGCTGTCTGGCGCTTTGCTTTCCAACTTCGGCGGTGTGCCTTTCTGGGCATCCGTAGCCGCAGCACGCATATTCTGCAGGCTCTGCTTGAAGGTATCGGTGGAGTCGGTTTTCAATACAATTTTGTAATTGGCGGCCAGGGTATCCATGTCATCGGCCAGTTCGGCTGCCATCGCCCATGAACTGGCTCCCAGAAGCGTCAATGCTGCCAATACTTTCAATGTCTTCTTCATGCTCACCTTCCAGTTATTGTTTTAGTTAACCCGTTATAAACATAGGCATGGAAAGGTAAAACCGATACCTGATATTTGTAAGGAAGGTTGAAGCGGGGAGTTGGGAGGAGCCGAGATACCCCTCACCCTAACCCTCTCCCAAAGGGAGAGGGGACTGGAACGTGCTACAAATTAGACCACTCAGAGCCAGTTACCCAATCTCGGGGAGACCGTCCCACACCTGACCACAACGCTGAAGCAGCTCCCTCTCCCTGTGGGAGAGGGTTGGGGTGAGGGGAATTACTGCCCTGCGATCTTCATTTCCGGCAGCAGCACGGAACCGCATTGGATATTGCTGCGCAGTTCGATATCGCTGCCGATGCTGACGATATTGCGCAGCATATCTTTCAGATTGCCAGCAATGGTGATCTCGCTGACTGGATACTGGATCTCACCGTTTTCTACCCAGAAGCCAGAAGCCCCGCGTGAGTAATCGCCGGTAATCCCGCTGACACCCTGCCCCATCAGTTCGGTGACCACCAGGCCGGTGCCCAACTGTTTGAGCATGCCGGCAAAGTCATCGCCCTGACCGGCAATGCGCCAGTTATGGATCCCGCCCGCGTGGCCGGTGCTATGCAGCCCCAGTTTACGCGCCGCGTAGCTGGTCAGCAGCCAGGTTTCCAGCACGCCGTCTTTGACGATGTCGCGGCGCTGGGTGCGTACGCCTTCACTGTCGAACGGCGAAGAGGCCAGCCCTTTCAACAAGTGCGGATGTTCTTCAATGGTCATCCACTCCGGCAGGATCTGTTTACCCAACGAATCCAGCAGGAAGGTGGATTTGCGATAAACGCTGCTACCGCTGATAGCCCCGACCAGGTGGCCAAACAGACCAGTAGCCACTTCTGAGGCGAACAGCACCGGCGCTTTCATGGTTGACAGCTTGCGTGGGGAAAGACGTGCCAGCGTGCGGCGGGCACATTCCTGGCCAACCCACTCAGGGCTGGCCATATCGCCCATCGCCCGGCCAATGGTGTAGGCGTAATCCCGCTCCATATCGCCATCATGCTCGGCGATCACACAGCTGGAGAGCGAGTGACGGCTGGAGCAATAGCTTTGCAGCATGCCGTGGCTGTTGCCGAAGACCTTGATACCGTAATGGCTGTTGAAGCTGCCGCCTTCGGTATTGGTAATCCGCTTGTCGGCCGCCAGCGAAGCCTGCTCGGCCCGGGCTGCCAGCTCGATGCCGCGTTCGGCATCCAGCTCGGAGGGGTGGAACAGGTCCAGATCCGGCGCGTCAAACGCCAGCAGATCTTTTTCCGCCGGGCCAGCATGGGGATCTGGTGAGGTGTAACGAGCGATATCCAGCGCCGCCTGCACGGTGCGGGCAATGGCATCTGGATTAAGATCGGTGGAAGAGGCACTGCCTTTACGGTTTTGATAATAGACGGTAATGCCTAACGCGCCGTCGCTGTTGAATTCGACGTTCTCCACTTCGCCGAAGCGGGTGCTGACGCTGATACCGGTGGTTTTGCTCACGGCAACTTCTGCCGCATCGGAACCGGCGCGTGCCAGCTCCAGTGCCTGTGAAACAGCTTGTTCCAGCGCTTTGCGCTGCTCTGCAACTTGGGTGACTACTTTCATCAATCGGCCATACTTAATCAGAAAATCGTTGAGAAAAGTGCCGTGTCGGCATGGTTTTGCGCGCAATAACGCGCCAAAATAATTTCAGGCTGCGCCCGCTGGCCACAGCCCGATGTGCTTTTGAGTCTAACAGGAACCGCGTGGAATTTCGCATAAAGCCGGCAACCTGTTAGGATTAGCCTCTTTTTAACGGAGCCTACCATGAACAAACAGCCTGAAGACTGGCTCGACGAAGTCCCGGAGAACGAACACGAGGACGATGACGAGATTATCTGGGTCAGTAAAAGTGAAATTAAACGTGACGCCGAAGCGCTGAAAGACCTAGGAACCGAACTGGTTGAACTGGGTAAAAACGCCTTGGAACGCATCCCGCTGGATGAAGATCTGCGTGCTGCCATCGAACTGGCGCAGAAGATCAAGAAAGAAGGCCGACGCCGCCAGATCCAACTGATCGGCAAAATGCTGCGTGCTCGCGATGTCGAACCGATCCAGACCGCGCTCGACAAGCTGAAGAACCGCCATAACCAACAGGTTTCGCTGTTCCACAAGCTGGAAGCGCTACGCGATCGCCTGGTAGCAGAAGGTGATGACGCGATCCCGTCCGTGCTGGATCTGTATCCACAGGCCGATCGCCAACAATTGCGCGCCCTGATACGTAACGCACAGAAAGAGCAGGCCGCTAACAAGCCGCCAAAATCATTCCGCCAAATCTTCCAGTACTTACGAGAGCTGGCCGAGGCACAACAGTGATCGTCAGCGGCATCGCTCCGGGATGGACCCCGTTCATCCCCGCTGATGCATCGCTGTGCTGCTCGTTTCACGGATATTGAACCGCAGGTTGCCCTCCAGCTCTTCCTCCGCTTCTTCAAACAACAGAATAATGGCACCAAAGCGGCGTTTGCTGCGGGCGTTGAGATTGAGAAATTCAATCTCGACCGGCAGGCTGATGTCGCCGGTCACCACGTCCCACAGCGCGTCCAGGTTGGCGCCAAATCCTTCACCCAGTGCAAACCGCTCGGCAAAGTGGCGATAGAACGCTGGCAAGTCCGCGATCTGGTTAAAATCGAACTCTATTTTTCCCATCGGCTCACTCCATCCGCATGAAGTTCTTATAATGGTCGCGCGTGACATAAATCAGACCGTCACTGGAATATAACAGCCGATCGGCACCGCGTCGGCCGCATTGGTAGTTGATATCCGCTTCGCGCCATACCCGGTTATTGGCGGTCGGTAACTGCCCTTCACGGTTGGAAAAACGGTCGCCACCAATGGCCTTGCCCGGCAGTACCTTGCACAGATTACCGTCACGCGCATCCCAACCCTGCTCACGAGCCTGTTTTTTGGTGATGTAGTAATCAGGTAGGCGCTGGTGCTGTTGCACATAGCTGACCACCCGCTGCTGCTGCGTCAGTTGTTCGATGCTCTCTGCCGCTGGGGTCGAATCGTTGGTCAGTGCCCGATCGCCATCCCCCTGCAGCGCACTGAACCCCGCCACCAGTAAAGCAATCAACATCGCAATAAGCGTACGTTTATTCATACCGTCCCTGCATATATAGCAAAAATTAATGAATCAAAGATGACCAAGATGTAACCATTTCGCATCCAAAAGGCCTGACGCTCGAGTATAAACCGCAATTGATACGGAATTATTATGGTTTGTGAGGCCTTCCTGCATACATTTTAGCCCCCGTAGTCGGGGGACGTAAACCATGCAGTATAGCCTTTGGCGGGAAAGTGAAAATATCAATCAATCAGCGCGTGACGGTAGCGATGCAGCATATCGGCCAGGCGTTTTACCGGCCCGGTGACACTAAGCGGAGCGAGGTTATCCACCAGCTTTTGTTGATATTCATTCATCTCTTTGAGTAATCGATCGTAGTAGTAAGCCCGCTTCACATCGTTCTTGGCGGTGACCACGTGGTCGGCAGTGCTGCGGATCTGCTTGTGGAACACCGAAAGCTCTTCCCGCTCCGGGATCTCGGTCATCTGCATCCGCTGGTGGGCAATAATCAGGTTGAGTGCCAGCCGATATTTGGCAATGTCGTTCGGGAACATCATCAGCAGTTGGTTCAAACGCTGATAGAGCGCGGGCAGATGGTTTTCTTTACGGCGCGCCGCCTTGGTGGTTAACGCCGAAACGGCGCTGCTGACCAACTGATTCATCAACGTGCGGCCGGTGCGCTCACGTGAGGTATCACGGATCAGGAACAGCACGATCATCGCCACAAAGCAGCCGATAATCTGGCCGATGGCGCTGTCGATAAACGAGGAGACATGGAAACTCATCGGGTTGCTCAACACGATAATGTTAATGGTACTCGCCAAGGTGCCTAGCGACCCCAAACGGCGTTTCTGCACTTCGATCCCGATGACAAAGGACATGATACCCAGGCTCAGGCACAGCAAGAACATGCTTTGCTGGGTCTCTGGCAGAATAAACATGTAAAACAGCGCACCAAGCGGCAACGCCACCAGCACGCCCAGCAAGAAGTCGAGCGCCATCATTTTTGGATTTGGCGTGCGCATCGCCAATGCGGTCACGACGGCGATCATCACCATACAGCCGCTGCCGGAGGTCCAGCCGGTCCACAGCCAGAACAGGCAACCTATTGAGGTCGCCGCCCAGGCTCGCAGCCCGTTAATCATCGCATGGTGGCCTTCCGCCGACGGCCGCTTCACCACTACTTCCCCGGCCAGTATCTCGTTTTCTACCGCGTTGATACCGCTGTTGGTATGCACGCCTTTTGCCACCAGCAGATAGCGCGTCGCCGCACCCACCCAGCCGTTGACCGTTTGCAGATGTTCATCGCTACGGTTGGTTGCCAACACCTGGCGCACCAGCTTCAGGCATTTATGCACTTCTTGCGCGGTTTCCGCCGGAGCCATCAGCAGCTCGCGGATATTTTCCTTCACCGCATCCGGATGATTGAGCAAAATCAGGTAGGTTTCACAGGCCTGGGTGATCAACGTCAGCGAAAGCGTATGCAGCGCATGCAAGCGGCTGTTGACCCGCTGCCAACGTGACGACTCCAACATCAGATTGCTACGCATCCCGTTGATGGCGGTAGTGCTTTTTACCAAATCGCTCCAGGCACGGTCGATATCCTCTTTCCCGGCATCGCTGATACACATCTGCATCAGCTTGTACTGCCCCACCAGCAGCTTATCCACCGCACGATCGATATCCTGTTTGATCGAACGTGGGGAAAACAGCAGATCGGCCAGTACCGCACTGAGAATACCGAGCACGATCTCGCTACAGCGCTCTACGGCGAATTGTGGCGCGTCCAACAGTGAGGTTGTAGTGTTTGTAGTGGCTGCGGAAGTGACGATGATAATCAGCGCCGTGTAGCCCGCCAGCCCCCAGGCGTAGGAGTTCTCGACCTTCACCAACGAGGAGATCCAGGTACAGACTCCCAGCCAGACGCAGCACAGCATCAGCATCACCACCGGTGCACGAGCGCAGGTAACGATAATCAGCAAACCGACAAAACAACCGATAAAGGTGCCGATAATACGCAGCCAGCCACGATAGCGGATCGCGCCTGAGAAAGGTTCCCCCCCGGCGGCAAAGGCGGGGCCAGCAGCTACAATGGCCGCCGTCAGCACCGACCAGCGCGGGGTTTCCAGATTAAGGTGAAAACCGACAAACAGGGCGAAGACAATCGCAAAGCTGAGCTTGCAGGCAAACCGCAGCCGCAGAAAGGTTGGGCTGTTCATTAGCCGAACTCACGCAACCGATGCATCAGCCGGATAAACGGCGAACCGCTGTCAATGCTACGATCGTTCTTGCCGGTAATAACCACGGTCGCGGTGGTGCCCGCCGGGTAAGAGTGTTGCTGATCTTTATCATCGAGGATGATTTTTACCGGCACGCGCTGTGCCAGGCGCACCCACTCCAGGTTGCTGTCGATCGACGCCAGCCCTTTGCTGTTGGGGGTACTGCTGCTGTTGTTCACCGCCGCAGCCAGGCTATCGACGGTGCCGTGCATAATGCGGTTGCTACCCAGCGGGGTGATCTCGGCACGATCGCCTTTGTTCAGCCCTTCAAGCTTGGTTTCTTCCAGATAGGCGATGACATAGAAACTGTTTTTCTTCACCAGCGCCACCGCCGTAGAACCACGGGTGATAAATTCCCCCGCGTGGACGTTCAGGTTAGTGACCCAACCGTCTGCTGGCGCACGCACCGTGGTCCGTTCCAGATCCAGCTGCGCCAGATCGCGCACGGCGATCGCTTTGGCCAACTGATGCTGCACGGTTTGCAGCACGTTATTGGATTGGTCGATCTCTTCTTGTGACATCGCCTGGATCCCCAAGCGTACACGGCGGCCCGCTTCACGCTTCTTCTCGGCCGCCAGCGTCTGATAATAGGCCACATCGGCATTGGCTTCGGCCAGTGCCTGTTGGTAACGTGGCTGGTCGATCACCATCAGGATCTGGCCCTGTTTCACCAGCTGGTTGTCGGTGATCGGCACGTCGGTCAGCAAGCCGCTGACGTCAGGAGCAATCGCCACCACGTCGGCGGTGAATTTGGCATCACGCGTCCACGGCGATTGGGTGTAAAACGCCCAGGCCTTGAACACGGCGATGGCCGCCAGCAGGACCAGCAGCAAGGTGATGGCAATGCGGAGTATTTTTAATGACAGAGTTTTCACAGCAGCCTCAAACGAAAAGACACGAAATCAGATAAAACAAACAGCAATACAGCGCGGTATTGAACAACGCCGGATGCCAGACAAAATCGTAAATCCCGGTCGGCTGCAACAGGCGGCGTATGACGAAGAACAGGGCCAACGACGCTAACAGCTCAAAAAATACCGGTGGGAACGACAGTCCAAAAATGACCATAACCGGAAGCAAACTCATCACTTTATCCTTAATTGTTTACTACACCGGGGGTTTTCCCTGCTGATTTCACATTCCATTTACATTCTAGCGCACGGACGCCAAACGTTATGATCTGGTAGTTGACCAGGCCATAAACCTGAAAAAGGGTTAAGCTAACAGCAGGCTTCCGCGAGAGGGAATGTATGGATAACCGGAGGGATCGTGCGGCCACGGCATTATACCGCGGCATAGCTGACCACGCTCAAGCGTTCAGAAGATCTTTACACCCGACGCGTTATATTAGCCTGCTTACTATCAACTCATCTATAATCTGTGATCTAAATCACTTTTAAGCCAGAGTGAACAATGGAAAGACTAAAACGGATGTCCGTGTTTGCCAAAGTCGTTGAATGTGGGTCATTTACCGCGGCGGCACGCCAGCTCGACATGAGTGTTTCATCCATCAGCCAGACAGTGTCCAAACTGGAAAATGATCTACAGGTGAAGCTGCTCAACCGCAGCACGCGCAGTATCGGCCTGACCGAAGCCGGTAAAATCTACTATCAGGGCTGCCGCCGCATGCTGCAGGAAGCCGCCGAGGTCCATGAGCAGCTCTATGCGTTGAACAATACGCCCATCGGTACGCTGCGCATCGGCAGCTCCTCCACTATGGCGCAAAACGTCCTGGCGACCATGACCGCCGACATGCTGCAAGAATATCCTGGCTTGACGGTTAATCTGGTCACCGGCATTCCGGCCCCGGATCTGATTGCCGACGGCCTGGACGTGGTGATCCGCACCGGCGAACTGCAGGACTCGAGCCTGTTTTCCAAACGCCTGGGCTCGATGCCAATGGTGGTCTGCGCCGCCAAAAGCTACCTGACTCAACACGGGACACCGCAAAAACCGGCGGATATGGTGAATTTTTCCTGGTTGGAATACAGCGTACGGCCAGACAGTGAGTTTGAATTGATGGCTCCCGAAGGCATCAGCACGCGTATTTCCCCACAAGGGCGCTTCGTGACCAACGATTCACAAACCATGATCCGTTGGCTCAAAGCCGGGGCCGGGATTGCCTATGCGCCATTGATGTGGGTCATAGAAGAGATCAAACGCGGCGAGATTGAGATCCTGTTCAAGCGCTACCACTCGGAACCCCGCCCGGTTTATGCACTGTACACCGAGAAGGACAAGCTGCCGCTCAAGGTGCAGGTATGTATCAACTACCTGACGGAATATTTCAAACGTGTCGCGGAGGTTTATCAGGGCTATCGCTGAGGCTCCCCTTTATCCCTGGAGTTCACTCCAGGGTAATCAGTTTGCTCTAGCTGATATATAGCGTTTACTGCTATAAAACCGGTTACTCATTTTATTAATGCTGATTATCGAAAGTATTTACCTTCATTTGATTCCTATTCTCTACTGAGAACTCTGCTGTATTCATTCGGATTAACCGATCGATTATGCGGAAATTTCCGCCAGAGTTGCGGGTAATAAACCACTGCGATAATTGTTTGAAGCATATCCTGCCAATTCAACCAAAGTGCCCATTCTGCTAGCGCTTTCGCGTGCTTGCTTACGCCCCTGCGGGTGTGATTTATTGATGAATTGGCGCGGGTGCGCCCCATTATCATTATTGCCATAAATAATAAAAACCAGGCTTCATTATTCATTATAGGAATCACCATGGAAAAGATCTCACGTACGCACGTGGTATATGCCATGTCGCGCGATAACGCCCCTGTGGCCACCGTTGCCAGCGGTAGCGACGTTTGTTTTGAAACCTGTGACTGCTTCGAAGATCAAATCGCTTCCGAACAGGCCGCCTTCACCGAACTGGACTGGAGCCGCATCAATCCGGCTACCGGGCCGGTTTACGTGCAGGATGCAAATCCCGGCGATGTATTACGGGTAGAGATTAAACGTATTACTCCAACCAGCCATCAGGCGGTCATGGTCACTGCTCCGGGCCTGGGCGTCATTGGCGATGAGATTCAACAGCCTCAGATCCGCACAGTGCCGCTGGAAGACGGCTTCGCACTGCTGCCTGGCGGCGTTCGTTGGCCGTTAAAGCCGATGATCGGCGTGATTGGCGTCGCCCCAGCCGAAGAGCCGGTCTCCTGCGGTACACCAGATGCCCACGGCGGCAACATGGACTGCAAAATCATCACCGAAGGCTGCACGCTGTGGCTGCCGGTTAACGTTCCTGGTGCGCTGTTTGCGCTCGGCGATCTTCATGCCGCAATGGGCGATGGTGAAGTCTCGGTATGCGGGCTGGAAATTCCCGGCGAAGTGGTGGTGAACCTGAGCGTAGTCAAAAACCGCGCGTTGCCAACCCCAATGATGAGCACCGCCGATACGCTATATACCCTGGCATCCGCCAAAACGCTGGACGAAGCGGCCGAATTGGCAACGCGCAACATGGCGCACTTCGTGGCGGACTATAGCCAGGTCTCGCTGGCCGACGCCATCAATCTGCTGAGCATCACCGGCGATCTGCAAATCTGTCAGGTGGTCGATCCGCTGAAAACCTGCCGTTTCGCACTGCCACGCAGCGTTGCGGAGCAGTTAAACCTCCAGCTGGATTAGGGATAGCGCCATGTCTGTAGAACAATTTGGTTATAAGCAGGAACTGCACCGTACCCTCACCCTGAAAGATCTGGTGATTTACGGCATGATCTTTATGGTACCGATTGCGCCGTTTGGCGTGTTTGGCTACGTGTGGGAAGGCGCACAGGGTATGGTGGCGCTGGCCTATCTGATCGGCATGGTGGCGATGTTCTTCACCGCCATGAGCTACTGGTCAATGTCCCGCGCTTTCCCGGTTTCCGGCTCGGTCTATGCCTATGCCCAGCGCGGCATCCATGAAACTGTCGGCTTCTTTGCCGGCTGGCTGATCCTGCTCGATTACATCCTGGTGCCGTCGTTGCTGTATATCGTCAGCGCGGCGGCGCTCGGCCCGATCCTGCCAGAAGTACCCGCCTGGGCGTGGATCGTGACCTTTATCGTGATCAACAGCGCGATCAACTTGGTGGGGATCCAGTTTACCGCCAAGGCCAATCGCTACATCTTGGTGGCAGAGATCGTGATCTTGACCATCTTTGTGGTAATGGGCCTGACGGCGCTATATTCCGGCGAAGGTGCCGGTGGCCTGACGTTGAACCCGCTCTACAACGCCGAGAAATTCAGCCTGCCGTTGGTAATGGGTGCGGTGTCGATTGCAGTCCTGTCGTTTCTGGGTTTTGACGGTATTTCAACACTGTCCGAAGAGAGCAAAGGCGGAGCCGATGCCGTAGGGAAAGCCTCGCTGTATGCGCTGCTGTTGGTAGGGTCGCTGTTTATTCTGCAAACCTGGATTGCCGCCGATCTGGCAGCAGGCCAAAACTTTACCAATCTGGATACCGCGTTCTACGATACCGCCAATCTGGCGGGCGGCTCCGGGTTAAAGCAGGCCACCATCTGGGCGACAGCACTCTCTTGGGGGATTGCCAATGCGTTAGTCGCGCAGGCCGCCATCTCCCGCATTCTGTTCGCCATGGGGCGTGACCGCCAATTGCCGAAGATCCTGGCCAAGGTGCATCCACGCTTTAAAACCCCTTACGTCAGCACCCTGCTGGTCGCGGTGATCTCCCTCGGTTCTGGGCTGTACTTCAACGGCAGCATCGACAACCTGAGCCGGCTGGTCAACTTCGGGGCGCTGATGGGCTTTTTGATCCTGCACCTGTCGGTGATTAACCACTACATCATCCGCCAGAAGTCCAAGGCTTGGGTAAAACACCTGTTGTTCCCGCTGGTCGGCCTGTCGATCATCGCCTTTGTGCTGTACGAGATGGATATCGAAGCCAAAATCCTCGGCCTTAGCTGGCTGGCGATCGGCATCGTGTATTACTTTGTGCTGCGCGTAGTGCTGAAGAGAGAACCGGTGCTGAAGCTGGAGGACTAAGCCAGCAATCTGCCCCTTCTGGGGCAGATTAATCCAATCCTTTGATGATATTAACAAAACGGCGCGCTGCTCATACCCCTCTGCCCGCCTCTAGGTTATGCTCGAAAAAATCCCCCTGTATCAGGAAAAATCATGAAGAAAATCATACTGGACTGCGATCCGGGGCATGACGATGCGATCGCGATGCTGCTGGCATGGGGCAACCCAGATATTGAACTGCTGGCCGTCACTACCGTCGTCGGCAACCAGACGCTGGAGAAGGTCACGCGGAATGCGCTGGCCGTGGCGCGCATTGCCAACATCACCGGAGTACCTTTTGCCGCTGGCTGTTCGCGGCCGCTGGTACGGCAAATTGAAGTCGCACCCGACATTCACGGCGAATCGGGCCTCGATGGGCCAGTCCTACCGGAACCCACACTGCAACTGGCCGATATCCATGCCGTCGATCTGATCATTGATACTATCATGGCGCACCCACCAGGCACCGTAACGCTGGTGCCCACCGCAGGACTGACCAACATCGCCATGGCGGTGCGCAAGGAACCCCGCATTGCCACACGCGTGAAGGAAGTGGTGCTGATGGGCGGCGGTTACCACGTGGGTAACTGGAGCGCAGTGGCTGAATTCAATATCAAAATCGATCCGGAAGCCGCGCATATCGTGTTCAACGAACCCTGGCCGTTAACTATGGTTGGGTTGGATCTGACGCATCAGGCGCTGGCCACACCAGAAGTTAGCGCGCGCATCGCCGCCATTGGCACCGGCCCTGCGAAATTTGTCGTCGAACTGCTCGAGTTCTTCGGCCATATGTATAAACAGGCCCAGGGTTTCACTTCGCCACCGGTACACGATCCCTGCGCGGTCGCCTATGTGATCAACCCCAACGTGATGACGGTGCGTAAGGTGCCCATAGATATTGAGCTGACCGGTACCCTGACGCTGGGAATGACGGTCGCGGACTTCCGCTTCCCGGCCCCGGAGGATTGCCATACCCAGGTGGCAGTGAAGCTTGATGAAACCACCTTTTGGGATCTGATTGTGGATGCGTTGCAAAGAATTGGTGAAATTGAGGTTTGAGGCACGGTTGGGAGTAAAGTGTCGTGCAAACGTCCGACACTTCATTCAAGCCGGTATTATGCGTAGTATATTGAAAGTGATCTTTGTTATCGGATGTCTCTCATGGCTTACTCTATCGGCGAATTTGCCCGGCTTTGCGGAATAAACGCAACCACACTACGCGCCTGGCAGCGTCGTTACGGCCTGCTTAAACCGATGCGCACCGATGGTGGGCATCGCCAGTACAGCGATGATGATGTCCAGCAGGCGCTCAAAATTCTCGACTGGGTAAAAAAAGGGGTAACCATCAGCCAGGTGAAGCCCCTGCTGGCTCGCCCAGCAGAAGGCCAGACCAACAACTGGCACACTCTGCAAGAGAGAATGCTGCAGTTGCTTAAAGAGGGAAAAATCGAATCGCTGCGCCAGCAGATTTACGCTTCTGGCCGCGAATATCCTCGTCCGGAGTTGGTCACGGAAGTACTGCGGCCGCTGCGCAGTAAAGTCTCAGCCAATATTCCGACGATGATGACCCTGCGCGAGATCCTGGATGGCATTATCATTTCCTACACCTCATTTTGTCTCGAAAGGGACAAAAAAGCGGCAGGGGATAACTATCTGATCACCGGCTGGTACCTGTCAGACCCGTGCGAAATCTGGCTGGAAGCGCTTAGGCGTACTGGTCAAGGACAGCACATTGATGTCCTTCCCGTTCCGCCTGCCAGTCTAGCTCCGGAGCTGTTCCCTGAACGAAAATGGCTGCTGGTCATGACAGGTAAACTCACCCCCGCCCGCAAACAACAGATTGAACTGTGGCAACAACAGGTGATGTCTCTTGAGGTCATTACACTTTGACGTTGTTCTTCCGTTAATTATCACAAAAGTTTGAATATTTATTTTTCGCCGGGATGCTACCTTTTTCCTGTTTGTTAACCCCTACAGGAAATCATGATGAAAAAAGCTACCGGTCTTATTCTGTTAACCTCTCTGGCAATGGCTCCTGCCGCATTCAGTGCCCCATCTGGCACGCTGAGCGTCCATATTCTGAACCAACAGACAGGTATTCCCTCGCCGAATGTTACCGTCACGCTTGAAAAAGAGCAGAAAAACAGCTGGGTCACGCTAGCAAGCGGTAAAACGGACGAAGACGGGCGTATTAAATCTCTCTATCCACAGGACAAGGATATGCAGCCGGGAATTTACAAAGTGACCTTCAAAACCGGTGACTATTTCCACCAACAGCAGCAAACGTCGTTCTTCCCTGAGATCCCGGTGATGTTCACCGTCACCAAGACCAATGAAAAACTGCACATCCCACTGCTGTTAAGCCAGTATGGATACTCTACCTACAAAGGAAGTTAAAGATAAAGCATGCTCATGTTGTGCAGTTAACAGCATGAGCATGCAAACTTAATACGTTGAAGCGACTGAGAAAATAATTATCACCCACCCAAAGTTGGACAAACAGCAATAATTGTGTAAGTTTTAACTATGCAATAACGCTACGTTGTTCACTGTCAGGTGAGACTCATGAGCTCAATGCCATCCATCATCAACCGGTTTGTTGATTACTACAGCAAGCTGGATAACCAGCCGCCATCTGCGTTGGCGGAGATCTATCATGCTGATGCCAGGCTGAGCGACCCGTTTGGTGAACATCAGGGCCTTTTGGCGATCCAGCGTTACTTCACTCATCTATTGGCCAACGTAAAGCATTGCAGCTTTGCCATCGATACCCCCCTCTGCGAAGGCCATCGTTTTGCCGTAACTTGGGCAATGCATTGGTCTCACCCGCGGGTTTCAGGGGGAGAAACACTAGTCCTCGCAGGATGCTCAATTGTAGATATTCAGGACAACCTTATTATTCGCCAGCGTGATTACTACGATGCCGGGGAGATGATTTACGAACATCTTCCCCTGCTTGGCTGGGCGGTGCGAAATGTAAAAAGGAGAATGCGCTCATGATGACTGTCCTCATCACCGGCGCAAGCTCCGGCATTGGTGCCGGGCTCGCTAAGTCCTGGGCCGATGACGGCTGCCAAGTCATCGCCTGCGGGCGAGACAGGGCCAGGCTGGAAGCACTGCAACAATACAGCCCGAATATCACGTTACGCGTGTTCGATATGACGGACAGGGAGGCCTGCCGTCTGGCACTTGCAGATTGCAGTGCCGATTTGATCGTTCTTTGTGCAGGAACCTGCGAATACCTGGAGCAGGGTGTGGTGGATGCTGCTCTGGTGGAACGTGTGATGCGTACCAACTTCCTAGGGCCAGTGAACTGTCTGGCCGCACTTCAGACGCAGCTTGTTCCAGGAAGTCGCGTGGCGCTGGTCAGTTCGATGGCGCACTGGCTGCCATTCCCACGAGCAGAGGCGTATGGCGCGTCAAAAGCCGCCCTCACCTGGTTTGCCAATAGCCTGCGCCTTGACTGGGAGCCAAAAGGCATTGCCGTCACGGTTGTATCGCCGGGCTTTGTAGATACGCCGCTTACCCGTAAAAATGATTTTGCCATGCCCGGCCAGGTGAGCGTCGACGATGCCGTGAAGGCGATCCGTCGCGGGCTGGCGAAAGGGAAAAAGCACATCGCCTTTCCCACCGGATTCAGCCTGGTCATGAAGCTGCTTTCAGGGCTCCCCAATTTCCTTCAGCGCAGGCTGTTGCGCAGGATGGTTCGCTAATGAAAATCGCCATTATCGGCAGCGGTATCGCAGGCCTCACCTGTGCCTGGCGGCTGGCCGGACACCATCAGGTCACGCTTTTCGAAGCGGAACCCACGGTGGGTGGGCATACCGCCACGGTGGATGTCAGCACGCCGCAGGGGACGTATGCCATTGATACTGGGTTTATCGTCTACAACGACCGTACCTATCCGCGCTTCATGGGCCTGCTCAGCGAGCTGGGCATCAGCGGGCAAAAAACGCAGATGAGCTTCTCCGTACATAATCCGCAAAGCGGGCTTGAGTATAACGGCCACACACTCACCTCGCTTTTTGCACAGCGTCGTAACCTGGTTAATCCGGCGTTCTGGGGGCTTCTGCGAGATATCATGCGCTTCAACCGCCTGGCAAAAGAGGCGTTGGCGGGCGACGTTAACGAAAACGCCACGCTGGAGACTTTTCTCGAACAGCACGGCTTCAGCGCGTTTTTCGCGCGTCATTATATCCTGCCGATGGGGGCTGCCATCTGGTCCTCGTCGCTGCAGGAGATGCGCCGCTTCCCGCTTCCGCTGTTTTTGCGCTTCTTTGAGCATCACGGCCTGCTGGATGTTACCCACCGTCCGCAGTGGTACGTGGTGCGCGGCGGTTCTCGCGAATACGTACGCGCCATTTTGACCCAATTGGGTGACCGCCTGACGCTGCACCTCAACGCACCGGTGCAGCAGGTCATCCGCCACAACGGCGGGGTTGAAATCCAGCTTGCGCAGTCGAGCCACACGTTCGATCAGGTGATCTTCGCCTGCCATTCCTCACAGGCGCTGGCGATGCTTGCTGATCCTACTCCTGCGGAAAGCGAGGTTCTGGGCGATATTGGCTGGCAGCATAACGAGGTGGTTTTGCACAGCGATCCACGCTGGCTGCCGGTGCGCGAGCGTGCCTGGGCAAGCTGGAACTATCGCCTGAGCGAACGGGACCAGGCCAGCGCCTGCGTCACCTACAACATGAATATCTTACAAGGGTTACCTGAGGGTAGCCCCCTGTTCTGCGTCACCCTGAACCCGGAAACGCCGGTGGACGAGCGCTACGTCTGGAAACGCTTTGTCTATGAGCACCCGATGTTCAACCCGAAAAGCTGGCGCGCCCAGTCGCGCCGCGGCGAGATTAACGGCCACCAACGGAGCTGGTTCTGTGGAGCTTACTGGTACAACGGTTTTCACGAGGATGGGGTACGCAGCGCGTTGGACGTGGTGAAAGGGATCGCTGCAGGGGAGAACCTGTAAGATGAACAGCTGCCTTTACCAGGGTGTGTTACGCCATCGTCGCTTCCAGCCGAAATCACACCATTTTCGCTATAACGTGTTTATGGCCTGGATCGATCTGGACGAGCTGGATGCGCTACCGTCGGCGGGGATCCGCCGTAATCGATTTGCCGCGGCCGCCTTCCATGATGCGGATTACCCACTCGGCACACCGCTTAAAGAGAACGCCCTCGACCGGCTGCAAACCCTGACCGGGGAACGTCCCGATGGCCGCGTCATGCTCCTGACCCAGCTTCGTTATTTCGGCTTCCATTTTAATCCGATCAATCTCTACTACTGCTATGACAGTACGGGCATCCTGCGCTGGGTACTGGCCGAAGTGCGCAACACCCCGTGGAACGAGCGCCATTACTACGCGGTGGATGGCCAGGCGGCTCGTCCGCAGCCGAAAGCCTTCCATGTCTCCCCGTTTAATCCGATGGATATGGTCTATCACTGGCGCTTCAACGCCCCCGGTAAAACGCTGCATATGCATATCGAAAATCATCAGGAGTCGAAGGTGTTCGACGCCACGCTCGCGCTTCGCCGTGAGCACCTAACACGCGCGACCCTGAGATCGATATTGCTGCGCATACCGCTGATGACCCTGAAAACCGCCCTGGCAATTTACTGGCAAGCGTTACGGCTGTGGCTTAAACGCGTGCCGTTGTACAACCATCCCGTTAGAAGGAGTTAGCGCTCATGACCGATCCTGCCTTTGCGCTTGAATCCGATATCCCTCGTAACGCCCGTATCGCGCGCTGGCTACTCTTTCGTTTGCTGAGCGGTATCCGCGAGGGCTCGCTCACCGTGCGTGAAGGACAGCAGACCCTCCATTTTGGCGATGAGTCCTCTGCGCTGCGTGCTGAAGTACAGATCCTCGCGTCGGGTGTTTACTGGCGTCTGCTCACCGGCGGCAGCCTCGCCGCGGCCGAATCCTGGATGGAGGGTGAGTGGGAGACGCATCAGTTAACCCCGCTTTTACAGATCCTGGCCCTCAACGGCAAGGTGCTGGGAAGGCTGGAAAGTGGCTTTCGCCTGCTGGGCAATCCCATGGAGCGGCTTCGCCACTGGACGCGGCGTAATTACCGCAAACAGGCGCGGGAAAACATCTCCGCCCATTACGATCTGGGTAACGAATTCTATGCGCACTTTCTCGATGAAGATCTGCTCTACTCCAGCGCGCTGTTCACCGCCGATGACCAGGCTCTCTCCCAAGCCCAGCAGGCAAAAATGGAACGCCTGTGCGAACAACTGGCGCTGACCTCAGGCGATCACCTGCTGGAAATCGGCACTGGCTGGGGGGCAATGGCGGAATACGCCGCCCGCCACTACGGCTGCCGCGTCACTACCACGACGCTGTCGCGGGAGCAGTACATCTGGGCTACAGAGCGGATTGCCCGCGCGGGATTGCAAGACAGAGTTCAGGTTCTGCTGTGCGACTACCGCGACCTGACCGGACAATTCGACAAACTGGTATCGGTTGAGATGATTGAAGCCGTGGGTAAACGCTACCTGCCGGATTTCTTCCGCACCTGTCAGGCGCGCCTGCGCCCGGGTGGCAAAATGGCGATTCAGGCCATCACCATTCAGGATCAGCGCTACCGCGACTACAGCAAAAGCGTCGATTTTATCCAGCGTTACATCTTCCCCGGCGGGTTCCTACCGAGCATCACGGCAATGAGTGAACTGATGACGCGTCACACCGATTTTGTCGTCCGTAATCTGTTCGATATGGGGCCAGACTATGCCCGCACGCTGACGCACTGGCGGCAACGTTTTCTGCACGCCTGGCAGGACATTGAAAAGCTCGGTTTCGATGAAAGGTTCCGCCGTATGTGGCTGTACTACTTTGGCTACTGCGAAGCCGGTTTTAACGCACGCACCATCAGCGTGGTGCAACTGACCGCAGAGCGCGTATGAACCGCTCTGTGCAGGTCGTACTGATGGCTCTCGCGTTCGATCTCTACTGGACTCTGGTGGTGTTGTTTCGCGAGCGAGGACTGTTTCTGTGGCTCGCCCTGGCGATCCTGGCCTGTCTGATGCTGTCGCCTGCACACCGTGTTTACGCCCTGCTGCTGGCCGCGGCGGGCTACGGTCTGGATGCCCTGTGGGTGCTGACGGGGCTGATCGGCTTTAACAGTGACGCGCTGTTGCCCCTGTGGATGATGGCGCTGTGGTTGATGTTCGCCACCGTCTGGACCCACTTGACCTTCACAACCACGCTGCCGGGGTGGATACTGACTCTGCTGGCAACCGCTGGCGGTCCCGTAGCGTATGTGATTGGCGAACGTCTGGGCGCCATTACCTTCCGGGAGCCGACCTTTATCGTCGTCAGTTGGATGGCACTGGGTTGGCTGGTTCTGATGCTGTTGTTCCATATTCTGACCGGGAGGCGACAATGAGAACCTCTTTACTGATGCTGCTGTGGTTGGCGGCCATCTCGCCCGTCGCCCATGCCGCCGACTGGTTAAGCTGGCACAAAGTGGGTGATGCCAGCCTGACATGGGGGCCGTTTACCGTTTATACCTCCCAACTGAGCACGCCGGATGGTAGGTATCACGGGCCAGAGCAGGATCAGGCGTTGATGATTACCTACAAACGCGACATCGATCGCGACCAGTTGGTCGAAGCCACTCGTGACCAGTGGCAGTCGCAGGGGATCCTGGAGCGTGAACCACAAAGCGAAGCCTGGCTGCGCATGCTCCAGTCACTCTGGCCGGACGTCACGCCGGGCTCGCAGCTCACCTTTGTTCTCAAGGATAAGCAGGGGCAGTTCTGGTATCGCGCCTCGGCGGCAGAAAAAAGCTTTACCCCGCTAGGCCCCAGCCAGTCTGCAGCCTTCAGTACAAACTTTCTGGCCATCTGGCTCGATCCACGTACGCAATATCCCGAACTACGTCAGCAGTTGATCGGAGGTGAGAAATGAAACGCATTCTGACACTTGGCCTGGCACTGATGATGCTTCTGGTGGGTTGTAGCACAGACATCAGCGACTACCGGCATCAACAACCGCCGCTCGATATCTTCCACTACTTCCAGGGGAAAACCGAGGCATGGGGCATGGTACAGGACCGCAGCGGAAAACAGCTGCGCCGCTTCCATGTGGAAATCACTGGCAACGTCATCGGCGACACGCTGACGCTAAATGAACATTTTGTCTATGACGATGGCGAGAAGCAGCAACGGGTGTGGCATATCCGGCGCGTCGGTACCAATCGCTTCGAGGGCACCGCAGGCGATATTGAAGGTGTGGCCAGTGGCGTGGCGGAAGGCAACGCCTTTAACTGGCGTTACAGCATGAACGTGAAAGCCAATGGCAGTACCTGGCTGCTTCACTTTGATGACTGGATGTACCTGCAGGATGACACGCATCTTTTTAATAAAACAGAGATGAAGAAATTCGGTATCACCGTCGGTCAGGTGACGCTTTTCTTCACCCGAAAAGAACAGTAAGAGGATCGCGACATGAACAAGCAACCCGTCATTGGGATCAGCGGATGTTTAACCGGCTCGACCGTACGGTTTGACGGCGGACATAAACGCATGAGTTTTGTCATGGACGGGCTGGCGCAGTGGGTGACCTTCAAACCCATCTGCCCGGAGATGGCCATCGGCCTGCCCTCTCCCCGTCCGGCACTGCGCCTGGTTCAGACCACCGAAGGGGATTTCCGGCTGCACTTCAGCCAAGCACCACACGACGATATGACGGAGAAAATGGCCGAATTCACGGGTTCCTATCTCTCACGTCTGGACGAACTGTCGGGCTTTATCGTCTGCGCCAAATCGCCGAGCTGCGGTATGGAACGCGTACGGTTGTACGATGAAAAAGGCAATCGCGGGCGTAAAGAGGGCGTAGGCGTCTTTACCAGGGCGCTGCTGGAGAAATACCCGTGGTTACCGATCGAAGAAGATGGCCGCCTGCACGACCCGGTGCTACGGGAAAACTTTGTCGAGCGCATCTTCGCCCTGCACGAGTTGAATACCCTTAAGGCCAACGGCCTGACCCGTCATGCGCTGCTGGACTTCCACAGCCGGTACAAACTCCAGCTGCTGGCGCACCACCAAGCAGGCTACCGAGAAATTGGACCGTTTGTCGCCTCGCTGCACGAGTGGGAAGACCTGGATGCATTCTTCGTGGCTTATCGCGAAAAGTTGATGAAGATCTTGAGAAAACCCGCCTCGCGCAAGAACCACACCAACGTGCTGATGCATATTCAGGGGTATTTTCGTAACCAGCTGAACCCGCGTCAGCGCGGCGAGCTAAATAACGTGATCCTCCACTATCGCGAGGGGCTGCTGCCAATACTCGCGCCGTTGACGCTGCTGAAGCATTACCTGGGCGAATACCCAGATACCTATCTGCTGACACAAAAATACTTTGACCCCTATCCGCATAATTTGGCTTTGCGGCTGGCGGTTAATTAAGTACGTATGATTTGTGGCCGAACTGCTCTAGTTTTTCGGCCACAGATATGAGTAGGGTCAGGGGGCTTCTCCGCCAGTACAAGATCCTTGTGCGGTTACCTATGTGCTCAATCCCAACGTGATGACGGTGCGTAGGCACCGATTGATATAGAGCTAACCGGTACCCTGACGCTGGGGATTAGCCCGAGCGTCATCCGCTCCCCCTGTTTTTATGCATCTGCATAAAAGCAAAACCCGTAACTCACCTTTTTCATCATAATTTTTATCATTTTCGATAACATTTGCTAACCAGCACGTCATAACATCGATTTTTTTGCCCTCCCCGGGTTGGCATTTTATACAAAGCGTCAGCCTTGTTTGCCGAAGAAAGATGTGAAATTTTGCGCATTCTTGCACCGTTGCCTTTCCCTATACTCACCACCATCAGTAAATGTCGGTGAAGGGGCAACCTATGCAGCAGGCAAAAATCACACACCTCTATCAGAGTTTACAGCAGAGCGTTAACCGCCGAGCTGAGCATACCGCCCTGTTCTTTGAAGGCCATAAATACAGTTATAATCAGTTAAATCATAACGTTAATTTATCTTCCGCCTGCCTGAAAGAAAGTTTTAACCTCGCCAAAGGCGATGTGATCGTCCTGGCTCTGGGTAACCGGCCTGAATTCTGCTCGCTGTTTTATGCGGCAATGGCGCTGGGGATTATCGTGGTGCCGTTAAGCACCAAGTTAAAATCGCAAGACAGCCATATCATCCTGTCCAGTGTTAATGCCAAGGCGGTTTTTTACGATCCCAACAGCCAGCCGTGGATGGCGACGCTGGAACCCGTGAAGCAAAGCCATGTGGTGTCGCTGGCCGATTGGCAACTGATGCTCAGTAATGCAGATGACCAAAAGGTGATCCAACCCGTAGAGCCTGCCGCCATCGTAGCGGATGACATTGCCGCAATTATTTATACTTCCGGCACCACTGGCTCCCCGAAAGGAGCAGCGCTCACTCACGGTAACTTTATTGCGGCTATCACGGCTTACCAACAGGCTCTCAAGTTAACCGAACAAGACAGCGCCATCTTGCCGATCCCTATCTGCCATATTACCGGCCTGTCAGCTTTACTCTGCCTGTTTATTCACCTTGGCGGTACGTTGCATTTGCAGCAAAGATTCAATGCAGAAGAGATTTTGAAAACCGTCAGCAGCCATAACATTACCTTCCTGCATGGTTCGCCAACGGTGTTTATCCTACTGTTGCAAGAAGCGGAAAAGTATCCACAGGTGGGCAACTACGCCAGCTTGCGGATGATCGCTTGCGGTGCCGGGCATTTGAACGTGGGCATTATCGAAAGGCTCGCGCAGTTGTTCCCAGCCACGGAAATCAGGCCGATCTATGGGCTGACAGAAACCTCTTCACCGGCCAGCATTTTCCCGGTCGATGTACGCAGCAGCGATAAGATAGGCAGTTCTGGCTTACCCATTCCCGGCCTAAGCTGCCAAATTCGCGACGATAATCACCAGGTGCTTGCTGCCGGTGAGATTGGTCATCTATGGCTGAAAGGGCCGGTGGTGATGAGCCAGTACTGGAAGAACCCGGCGGCCAATCAGCAATTCTTCCACGACGGCTGGTTCTACACTGGCGATATCGCCTGCCTCGATCAGGAAAACTATTTGTATATCAAAGATCGTAGTAAGGACATGATTAACCGCGGCGGTGAAAAAATATACTGCATTGAAGTGGAAAACCTGATCTCGAATTACCCTGGCGTCAAAGAAATTGCCATTGTTCCCAGCAGCAGCGAAATCTACGGGGAAGAAGCCGTCGCCTTTATTGTGGCTCACCGGAATAAGCCCTTGGTGAGCGATAATATTACTCATTGGCTTTCGAACAAGATTGCCAAGTTTAAAATACCTTCAAAAATCGTCTTTGCGGCAGAATTACCAAAAAATGCCAATGGCAAAATAGATAAATTAGCTTTACGACAAAAATTGACACCGCCAATATGAAAACAAGCGGTTTCCAATAAACGCGCCAACGTCAGAAAACGTTAAGCGCAACCATTAAAACAATAGAGCACCTGTACCTCTAATAATAATACAGAACAGCTCTAACCTGTTTAATCGCCTCATTACGAGGAGGAGCCTTATCATGTCAAACCGGCCGTTAGATATTGCATCGAAAAGCCAGGCGGCAATAACGAATGCAAAAATATATAAACACCTGATGCCATTACTGATCATTGTTTATATCATCAGCTTTATCGACAGAACCAATATCGGCATTGCCCGCGCCTCGATGTCCATCGATCTTGGGCTTTCCGCGACCGCCTATGGGTTGGGAGCCGGTCTGTTCTTTCTGACCTATTCCACCATGGAGATCCCCAGCAACCTGATCATGGCGCGGGTCGGGGCCCGCTTCTGGATCACCCGCATCATGTTCACCTGGGGGGTGATTTCCGCAGGTATGGCCTTCGTCACTGGCCCCACCTCTTTCTATGTCATGCGCCTGTTGCTTGGGGCCGCAGAAGCGGGGTTATACCCCGGCATCATCCTGTACCTTACCTACTGGTTTGGCCGTGAAGATCGCGCCAGAGCCGTCGGCATGTTCCTGCTCGGTGTCTGCATCGCCAATATTGTCGGGGCGCCATTGGGCGGCGCATTGCTCATGCTGGATGGCCTGGGTGGACTGCACGGCTGGCAATGGATGTTTATCGTGGAAGGGCTCCCGGCGGTGCTGCTGGCGTTTTATGTGTATGCCGTACTCCCCAATAAACCACGCGATGCCAAATGGCTGACCAAAACCGACATTGAATATATTGAAAACAAGCTGGCCGCAGAGCAACCGGTCGGGGTGGATAAGAACCAGAAGTTTTCCTTTAAAACGGCGTTTACCAATAAGACCTTCATGCTGATCGTGGCGATTTATTTCACCCATCAGATTTCGGTCTACAGCCTGACCTATTTCCTTCCAAGCATTATTAACAGCTACGGCAAGATGAGCACCCTGATGCTCGGTCTGTTAACCGCCGTTCCGTGGATCGCGGCAGCCTTGGGCGGTTTCTTCCTGCCCAAATATGCCAATACCGCTTCTCGTTCACGCATCATGCTGGTGTCCGGCTTTATGTCGATGGCCGTTGGTTTCCTGATTGGCGTACTGGGTGGCCCAGTATTAGGTCTGATCGGCTTCTGTATCGGTGCCTCGATGTTCTTCGTCGTGCAATCCATCATCTTTACCTACCCGGCCACGCTGATGAGCGGCCCTATGCTCGCTGGCGGGCTGGGATTACTGGCTTGCCTTGGCATTACCGGTGGCTTCTTCGGGCCTTATGTGTTCGGACTCCTCGAGGATAGAACGGGGTCACCAAGCGCAGGCCTGTGGTTTGCCATCGTGTTGCAGACCCTTGCCATCATCGGAGCTGCACGGGTGAAACAGCCCGCAGGCAGCAAAGATAAACCAGCCAATCAATGCCCCCCGGCAGCAATGAATAGCGTGATTGAGAAATAGAGCCTAAACGCGGTGCCATGGTGCACCGCCGCACAGAAGTAAGGTAGCAATGATGAGAAATAAAGTCATTTCGGCTCAGCAAGCCGCTGAGTTAGTGAATAACGGTTCGACCCTGTGCACCATCGGCATGACATTGATTGGGGCCGCGGAGTCGATCTTGAAGGCTCTGGAAAAGCGCTTTCTTGCAACAGGGGCACCGCACGGGCTGACCTATATACACTCTGCGGGACAGTCTAATCGTGAGCGCGGCAATCAGCATTTTACTCCCCCAGGGATGGTAAAACGCATTATAGGCTCGCACTGGGGGCTGGCACCCAAGTGGATGGAAAAGATTGCCGCCAACGAGGTAGAAGCCTTCTGTTTACCGCAGGGGCAGATTGTCCATCTTTATACGGCCATGGCGGCCGGTCAGGCCGGGTATTTGTCCAAAGTGGGGCTGGGTACCTTTATCGATCCCCGCCTCGAAGGCGGCAAAATGAATGCGTTGACCCGCTCCCTGCCAGATTTGGTGGAAGTGGTCAGCCTGCGCGAGGAGGAATATCTGTTCTATCCGGCGCTCCCGCTGGATACGGTGATCATCCGTGGCACTACGGCGGATACCGCTGGCAACCTCACCTGTGAGGAAGAAGCCATGAAGTTGGAGATCCTGCAAGCAGTGCTGGCGGCGAAACGCTTTGGCGGCAAGGTGATAGCCCAGGTAAAAAACCTGGCGGAAAAAGGGAGTCTGCACCCGAAACAGATCGTGGTACCGGGGAATTTTATTGATGCTATTGTGGTGTGTGAAGACCCTGAACAAGACCATCGTCAGACCTCCTCCTGGTTCTATGATCCGGCCTATTGCGGCAACCTGGTAGCCCCTGCCAGCGAAGTAGAAACGCTCCCGCTCAACATCCGCAAGGTGATTGGCCGCCGCGCTTGTCAATTCCTATCCCCAGACTGTGTGATCAATCTGGGCACCGGTATTCCCAACGATGTTATTGGCACCATCATCCATGAAGAGGGGGTGAGCGAAGCGGTCACCATCACCGTTGAATCAGGTATCTACGGCGGCGTACAGGCCGGTGGGGTTGATTTTGGCATCGGCAAAAACCTGAGCGCCATGATTAACCATCAGGAGCAGATGCTGTATTACAACGGAGCCGGTGTGGATATTACCTATATGGGAGCGGGCGAGATGGACGCTAACGGGCATATCAACGCCACCCGTATGGGGGACCGCTGTACCGGGGCTGGAGGGTTTATCGATATTACCCAAAATGCACACCACGTGGTGTTTTGCTCCACCTTTACCGCCAAGGGGCTGGAGGTGGCATTCCAGCAAGGGCAATTAACCATCCTGCAGGAAGGCTCGGTTAAAAAACTGGTGCGGTCGATTAACCAGATTTCCTATAACGGCGAAATAGCCCGCCAGAAAAAACAAAAAATGCATTTGGTGACTGAGCGAGCGGTGTTTGAACTGACGGAACAAGGTCCGATGTTGATAGAAATCGCCCCCGGCGTCGATCTTGAGCGGGACATCCTACAACAAATGGAGTTTATACCGCTTATTTCCCCCTCATTAAAACAGATGGATGCGGCACTATTTTTCGATGCCCCTTTTGGCCTGAAGGAAATGCTGGCCAGGCAGTAAAAATAGGCGGCGTAACATATTTATTATCTCTGCGCTAATTCAGCGTGCTCAGGAATTAAAACGATAAGGAGTACCCTATGTATTTAACGAATAAAGTGGCTATCGTCACCGGGGCCAGCCGTGGTGTTGGGCGAGGCATTGCCCAGGTATTGGCCGAAAAAGGGGCCGCTATAGTCATTTGTGATGTCGACCAGGAAGGCGGCAATAAAACCGCTGCCGAATTGGTGAGCGCGGGCCATAAAGCTATTTTCATCGCCTGTAATATTGCCAACCGCCAAGAGGTTAACCAGTTATTTATTACTGCCGAGCAGCAGCTAAATAGCTGCGCCTAATAGTAGATCACTTAAAGGGAACTCAGCCCGGGTTGTGCGATCTGATCAATCGCCAAACCAACCAAAATCACCAACCGGACTGAGTTATGCCGATCATAGCACCCATCCC
>Ga0302347_1000615_pt1 | contig 53339 bp, 54 predicted proteins | sample PhyWR1_FD_202178 | JGI IMG/M metagenome (GOLD analysis project Ga0302347, IMG submission 202178) | Leaf surface microbial communities from wheat plants in UC Gill Tract Community Farm, Albany, California, United States - DLSL W.R1 (v2)... | ecosystem: Host-associated > Plants > Phyllosphere >... | reverse complement strand
GAAGATGACTGGAAAGGCTATGATATCAATGGTGTTGAGATCACTCCAAAAGTAAGACAAACTTATACAGGCTGGAGCTATGCAGATATAGAAAACGGAAGAAACAGCCAATGGATTACGCTTAACAATTTGGAAGGCTACTATACTTACAAAAGCAGAGAGTTTACAATTCCGGATAATGCAACCGATGCCAAACTGAATTTAAGATCATTATCATTTGTAAGAAACTGGACCTATCTTGTGAAAGTAAATCCTGATGGAAGTGAAACTGAAACCGAAATCACAAAAACACAATGGATGAATGATGGTTTCAAAGGTTGGTTGAATAGCAGAAGCCCGAAAGTTAATAATTATTCTCTGTCTCCGGGCAGATATTACATCAAGGTGTTTTTATATTCTAATAACAATATGGTAAGACAATCCATAGATGTGAACGCCATTGTATCCTGTTCGGAAGGATTAATATTTGCCAACAAAATGGTTCAAAAAGAACCGACTTTGAATGTTGAGAATTCTAAAAATTTGGAGGTGCAAGTTTATCCGATTCCAACCAAAGGATTGATTAATATTATTTCTGATGAAAAAATTAATGCTGTCGAAGTTTATGATGCTGCAGGAAGAATTATACAAAAGCAAATCCACAGTGCGGCTTCAAAAGGGTCTAAAGTTAATATTAATGCTTCAAAAGGAATTTATTATTTGAAAATAAAAACCAATAAAGGAGATTCAATTAAGAAAATTATTAAGGAATAAAATAAAAATCCCGCTTCAAAAAGAGGCGGGATTTTTTTATTTAGTCGTGAAACTTCACATCTCGTATATTCAGGAAATGGGAAACATTGCCTTTCCAGTGATTTTCCTCGATGGTGAATGCCAAATCGAAAGTTTTTGTTTTAAAATTGTCTGCAAATTGTCCGAAACGGAAACCAACGCATTCTACATTTCGTCCTGTATTAGGTTGTAGAATATTGAATTTCAAATGCGTACTTTCTTTTCCCATCAATCTAACATAACCGTTGACTTTCACATTTTTCAAAACCAGAATTGGCTTCATATTCTGAGGTCCGAATGGCGCTAATTTTCTATGAAAGTTAATGAACTCGCGGTTTAAGTCTTCAGGATTTACAATACTATCAATGTAAATTGTCGGTTCTTTTTGGTGATCCTGAATGTTATTTTTCACATAATCCTCAAAACGAATTTTGAATTCCTCAAACTTTTCTTTCTCCATAGAAAGGCCTGCAGCAGCTTGATGTCCTCCAAATTTCATAAAAAGATCAGAACAATGTTCCAACGCTCTGTGAATGTCAAAATCTGAAACAGATCTCGCAGAAGCCACTAATTCGCCATTATTACCTTCGGTAAAAACCAAAGTTGGTTTGAAATAATTTTCAATCAAACGGGAAGCTACAATACCAATAACGCCTTTGTTCCAGCTAGGATCATAAACGATGGTTGAGAAACATTCGGTTTTCTGTAATTCCAAAGCCTGACTCATCGCCGATTGTGTGATGTTGATATCCATCTCGCGACGTTCGTCATTCAGGTTGATAATCTCATCAACAATTTGCTGAGCTTGTTTTAAGTTATCAGAAATCATCAATTCTACCGAAGCTTTTGCGTGTGAAATTCTTCCTGCTGCATTGATTTTTGGAGCGATATCAAAAACGATATTCGAGATTTCGAAATGGGCTAATTTTTCCTCAGGAATCAAAAGCCTTAACCCAAATTTTCTTGTTTTTCTAAGGAATTTCAAACCTTGCATTGCCAAAACCCGGTTTTCGCCCGTCATAGCAACAATGTCAGAAGCGATGCTGATTGCCAAAAGATCGGTCAATTCAAATAACTCGCTTTCCGGAATTTTATAAATCGTATTGAGGCCTTGGCAAAGTTTGAAACCAACGCCGCAACCACTCAGTTCTTTATAAGGATATCTGCAGTCTTTTCTTTTTGGATCTAGAACGGCAACTGCTTTTGGAAGTTCATCGCCAGGTAAATGGTGATCACAAATGATAAAATCTACACCAACAGAATTGGCCAAATCAATTTTATCAACCGATTTTATTCCGCAGTCTAATGCAATAATCAATGAAAATCCATTGTCTTTTGCGAAATAAATTCCCTCATCGGAAATTCCGTAGCCTTCAACATTTCTGTCGGGGATATAAAAATCAAGGTATTTTTTATCGACAATTTTACTCAGATAAAGATACATCAGCGCAACAGCCGTTGTTCCATCTACATCATAATCGCCATAAACTAATATTTTTTCACCGTTTTCTATTGCTGTTGCAATGCGTTCTACCGCTTTTTGCATATCAGCCATCAGAAAAGGATTATGGATGTCGGTTCCGTTTGGTTTGAAGAATTCGCGTGCTTTCTGATAATTATCAATCTCACGCATCACCAGGATTTTGGATTCTAAAGTTCCAAAACCAATCGAAGAAATCAGTCCATCAACAATTTCTTCATCAGGCTCGGTTTTATAAATCCACTTTTGACTCATAGTTACAAAAGTAACGAAAAAAAACGGCTTTAAGAAATTAAAACGGTTGCTAAATCAATAACAACCGTTCCTGTATTTTATATAATAATCTGTTTATTCTTTGATGATTTTTTTAGTCTCGAGTCCAGATTCGGTTTCGATAGAGATAATATAATTTCCTTTTGGAAGAGCAGAAATATCAATTTTTGATGAATTGCTATTCTCAGTTTTGATTAAAGCTCCGGAAGCATTATACAGTTGAACTGATTTGATGACTTCATTAGATTTGATATTGATGAAATCTGAAGCTGGATTTGGAAATACGTTAACCTCAGTTTTCGCAACATCAGAAACTTCAAGATAATCCATATCTTTTACGATAATATTATCGACTATAAAACCGCTTCCGTCATTATCGAATTCAAAATTCAAATCATTTGCTCTTACAACTTTGGAGCTTAGTGGAGAGGTGTGAACTAATTGATTATCAAGGTAGTATTTTATATTTTTTTCAGTAACGTGATCGATTTCGATTTTTAGATTATACCATTTTCCTGGGATCCACGTTCCGAGCGCTTGAAAATTGAGATCGTTATCAGCATAAAAATTTCCACTGATTAAAAAATTAAATCCACCAGCCCAAGAATAAGTTTCATTGTTGTTGTAATATAAAGACAACATATAATATTCTGAACTGTCCAGTTTTTCCAATTTCACGTCTGCAGAAACAGAAAGTCTTTTATATTCCGGAATTTTTTTGAACAGATAAGTCATATTTTCTGTGTACGCATTCGTACTTTTGACTTCCACAGAATGATTGCCATCTGTAGCTTTTCCAGTAACGACTTGGAAACTGCTGTTTGGAACATTATCCGTTTTTACCGTCCATTCTTTTTGACCAATAACACTTCCAAGATTATAACCTTCCGAAGCTTCGAAAGAAATTTTCTGTTGTTGAGCTGATAATGAAACTGAAAATAAAGCTATTGCTAAAGAGAATAAAGTTTTCTTCATACATAAATTAAAAAGGGAAGCGAATTTAGAAAAATAATTATTAATTCACTTATAATCAATAAAAAAAACCTTCCGAAAAAAATCGAAAGGTTCTATTAAAAGTCTATATTCTGTTAGTCTGTTATCTCAAAGTCTACTTAGTGTGATTCATCGCATTTGCATCAATATTGACACCAAGTCCTTGTGCTACTCTCATTCCTAGTTCAATATTTGCTCGGAAGAAATGACAAAGCTGGCGGTTGATGATTTCGTCTCTCTTTGGTCCATCGATTCCGCTCATATGTCCAACAATATTATTAACCAAAGCTGTTCTCGCTTCTTGATTCAGCGCTTTTGTATAGAATAATCCAGGTTGTGTATAATGGTCGTCATCATTTTGATTTCTGTTGTAATTAGCAACGTGATTGTTGTCCAAATCATAGTCAAAAGATTTGTGAGATTCGCTTGGTTCTACATCACTGAAGCTATTGGGATAGTAATTCGGTTTGTCACCATAATCAGAATCGTCTGCCATAAAGCCGGCTCTTTGGAAATTATTGACAGCAAACGGACATTTGTTAACTTCAAGCTGATGAGAATTTACGCCTAATCTGTATCTGTGAGCATCGGCGTAAGAAAACAATCTTCCTTGTAACATTTTATCCGGTGAAAAACTGATTCCATCCACCAAATGACTTGGCGCAAAAGCCGCTTGCTCTACGTGAACAAAGTAGTTTCTTGGAACTTCATTCAGTTCCATTACACCAACTTCCTGTAACGGAAACTCATCTTGGAACCAAACTTTAGTTACATCAAACGGATTCCAACGCCATTCTTTTGCTTGCTGTTCCGTCATTGTCTGGATGTAAAGTGCCCATTTTGGAAAATCTCCTTTTTCTATAGCATTTACCAAATCTTCCTGAGAAAAATCCGGATTTTCACCTTTCATTTTTGTGGCTTCGTCATCAGAAAAATTCTTGATGCCTTGTTGCGTTTTAAAATGAAATTTAACCCAAGTTCTTTCATTATTTTCATTAATCATAGAAAAAGTGTGAGAACCAAATCCGTGCATATGTCTGTACCCGTGAGGCGTTCCTCTGTCTGACATCAGAATTAAAACCTGATGAAGAGATTCTGGATTCAGAGACCAAAAGTCCCAAACCATTGTTTTGCTTTTCAGATTGGTTTTTGGAACACGTTTTTGCGTATGGATAAAATCTGGAAATTTTTTGGCGTCCTTAATAAAGAAAACAGGCGTGTTGTTTCCAACCAAATCCCAGTTTCCGTCTTCAGTGTAGAATTTCAAGGCAAAACCTCTCGGGTCTCTTTCTGTGTCTGCACTTCCCATTTCTCCACCAACGGTAGAAAATCTAGCAAACATTTTACAAGAATTTCCAACTTTAGAAAACAATTTTGCTCTTGTATATTTGGAAATATCGTGAGTTACCGTAAAAGTTCCATAAGCACCGGAACCTTTGGCGTGAACAATTCTTTCGGGGATTCTTTCTCTTACGAAATGTGCAAGATTCTCTTGTAGGATGAAATCCTGTAATAAAACCGGACCTCTTGGTCCAACAGTTTGTGAATCCTGATGCTCATAGTATGGCGAGCCTACGGAATTGGTGAGTTTTTTCTTATTGTCCATATTTTCTGATTTTGATTTATTTCTAATTTTAAAGCGAAATTCGATAAAAAAACTTATTTATGAAACAAATTAATAAGTATCTTTGTAATAGATAAAATTAATTAGAAGTCGTGAACATACAACAACTAGAATATCTAATTGCAGTAGATAAATATAAACATTTTGGTAAAGCTGCGCAAGCTTGTTTTATAACTCAGCCAACACTTAGCGCAATGATTCAGAAATTTGAAGATGAGCTGGATGTGAAAGTTTTTGATAGAACAACGCATCCCATTAGGACGACAGATGCGGGAGGTGAAATCATCAAAGAAGCACAAAAAGTGATCGATTCTGTAATGGAATTGAAAAACAAAGCAAATTTCCTGAATAATATTCTTGCAGGAAAATTAAATCTCGGAATCATCCCGACAGTGTCAAGCTATATTTTACCAAACGAAATTTTTAGTTTTCTAAAAAAGAATCCTCAAATAGAACTGAATATCAAAGAAATGACGACAGAAAGTATCATCAAATCTTTGAAGTCTGGTGAATTGGATGCGGGAATTATTTCTACGCCCTATTCTGCAGCAGACGAGTTTTATCAGGATTTTCTTTTCAATGAAGAGTTGATGCTTTATTCTGCAGGTCAGGAAGAAGGAACAAAAAAAGATTGTTTCGTTGTTCCGGAAGATATTGACGTGAATAAAGTCTGGCTTTTGGAAGAAGGAAACTGCCTGAGAACACAATTCGAGAATATCTGTCATCTGAAAGAGAATTCTTTGAAGCCTAATAATCTGGAATTTTTAGCTTCCAACGTCAATACTTTAATTCAAATGGTTGATAAAGTAGGAGGAATTACAATTCTGTCAGAAATGGGCGTTCAACAATTATCAGCGGAACAGAAAACTAAGGTTTCAAGATTTATTAAGCCTTTCCCTTACAGAGAAATGAGTGTGATTTATTATAAACCAACTTACAAGCAAAAAATCATCGATGAGTTGATTTCTGAAATCAGAACATCAATGGAGCAAAGGCTTAATTATTATAAAGATCCGGAAAATTATACGAGTATTAAACCTGAATAAATTCATACTCAATTAATAGGAATTGATTTTGAAATTTGAGAATTACTTTGTAAATTTGCCCTCGATTTTTGAATAAACGGAGGAGAACTTTGACTGATTGCAACCTCAATAAAAAATGCTAAAACAGATTTTTCTCTTTTAGTTCCTTTTTACAATCAGTAGTTTATCCTTAAACAAATTAATATAAAAGGAATTTATTTATGTCTTATTTATTTACGTCCGAATCAGTTTCTGAAGGGCATCCTGATAAAGTTGCAGATCAGATTTCTGATGCGCTTATCGATCATTTCTTAGCATATGACAAAAACTCAAAAGTAGCTTGTGAAACGCTTGTGACGACTGGTCAGGTTGTTTTGGCTGGAGAAGTGAAGTCTGATGCTTATCTAGATGTACAGCATATTGCGAGAGATGTGATCAACAAAATTGGTTACACGAAAAGCGAATATATGTTCAATGGTGATTCTTGTGGTGTGATTTCTGCAATCCACGAGCAGTCTCCGGATATCAATCAAGGTGTTGACAGAACTTTGGACGAAACAGATTTTGAAGCTAGAGCTAATGCTCAAGGTGCTGGTGATCAGGGAATGATGTTTGGTTACGCAACCAACGAAACTGAAAATTATATGCCTTTGGCTTTGGATCTTGCGCATCAAATTCTAAAAGAATTGGCAGACCTTAGAAGAGAAGGAAACGCAATTCCTTACCTTCGTCCAGATGCAAAATCTCAGGTAACCATCGAATATTCTGACGATCACAAGCCTGTAAGAATCGACAGTATTGTGGTTTCTACGCAGCACGATGATTTCGGAAGCGAAGAGGCGATGTTGGCTAAAATCAAAAAAGATATTATCGAAATTTTAATTCCTAAAGTTAAGGCTAAACAAAAGCCGGAAATTCAGGAATTGTTCAATGGTGATATCAAATATCACATCAATCCAACAGGAAAATTTGTAATCGGTGGTCCTCACGGAGATACAGGTTTGACGGGAAGAAAAATCATCGTTGATACTTACGGAGGAAAAGGTGCTCACGGTGGTGGTGCTTTCTCTGGAAAAGATCCAAGTAAAGTGGACAGAAGTGCCGCTTACGCAACAAGACACATTGCGAAAAATTTAGTTGCTGCAGGTGTTGCGGATGAGGTTTTGGTGCAGGTTTCTTACGCAATTGGTGTTGCAGAGCCTTGTGGACTTTACATCAATACTTACGGAACTTCAAAATTGGATATCAATGATGGAGAATTGGCTAAGAAAGTTCAGCAATTGTTTGATCTTAGACCTTATGCAGTTGAGAAAAACCTTAAATTAAGAAATCCTATCTATATAGAAACTGCAGCTTACGGACATATGGGGAAAGATTATTATGTAGCTGATAAAACCTTCAACAAAGGACAGAAAAACGAATTAACTTTGAAAGATCTGGAATTTTTCACTTGGGAGAAACTGGATCGAGTAGAGGATATTAAAAAAGAATTCGGATTGTAAAATTCGAAATTTTAGAAATCTGGAAACTGCTTTATCTTTTGGTAAAGCAGTTTTTTATTTTAAACTTCTATCTGGAACATAAAAACTCTCTAAAATTTTATGTTCCTTTGCTCAGATAAAATTTTCAAAATCCCTTTTGTTAATTTTGTCGTATATAATATCAGATAAAAATGAAATCTAGACTTTACACTATTATATCATTAATTGTTTTTTGCGGATTGGCAAAAGCTCAACTTACTGTTCATAAAATGTTGAATGTAGGCTATACTTATCAGAATCAAAGTTTTGGTGAAATTGGCGGGAAGTTACTTTTCCTGAGTAATGATGATGTGATTTTCAGAACGGGAGTTTCTGCTTTGATGGGTTCAGCAAATCAAAAATTTGCTATAATGCCAAAAGTCCAGGCTGATTTTCTTTTAAATTTTGAAAAAAACGTAGACTTCTATCATTCTTATTATTTTGTTGCCGGAGCAGAAGCTACTAATAAATACATTGCGCCAAAAGTTGGTTTCAGTCTTTTTGGGATTGTTGATTTGATGGGAGGCTATGCATTTTCTCTAGATAAAGATGGAATTAATGGAAAAGAGCTGAAAGGGCTTAATGTTAATTTCACAATAAATATCCCTTTAGTGGTTATAAAATGATTTAACTTTTTTAATTTATTTGCATCAAATGAAAAGAAATTGAAAGTTTAACAATCCTTTAACATTTTGTTTAATCTTTTTTATTACTTTTACAGACCTAAAAAATAATTGCGTATAGAAAAAATTTACTCTTAAAAAAATAATAACAGAACCGAAACTGTCAGATTGATTACATTGTAATTGATGGCTGCATAGGTTCAAATATTTAGGAGTGAATATGAAAACGCAAACCGATAGCCAACTGATTCTTCTTTATCAGAGCGGAGAGGAAAAAGCCCTCTCAGCACTAATTAATAGGCACAAGAAAGATCTTTTTTCCTTTATTTTTTACAAATTGATGGATGAAGATTTGGCCAATGATATCTTCCAGGATACTTTTATCAAAATTATTATTACGCTGAAAGAAGGGCGCTACAAAGAAGAAAACAAATTCATTCTTTGGGCCAAAAGAATTGCCCATAATCTGATCATAGATCATTATAGATTACAATCTAAAAATATTAAAATTTCTGAAACTTCTTACGAGAATGAAGAGTTCTCCATCTTTGATATCATCAAAGAACCGGAAAATAATATTGAGGATAAATTAATAGCTAATCAAATAAATGAAGATTTGCTAAAAATGCTTGTGATGTTGCCAGACAACCAGCAAGAGGTGATTAAGCTTAGATTTTTTGATGGTTTGAGCTTCAAAGAGATTGCAGATCATACAGATACGAGCATCAATACAACGCTTGGAAGAGTGAGATATGCACTCATTAATTTGAGGAAAATAATGGATGAACATAAAATTATTTTAACAAAATAATAATTAGTTAATAATAAAGATTTTTTTTTGGCGTTATTGTTGTAAAAGTCAGCATATGAAAAAAAACGACACTTTAACAACAAAAGCTTTGATGCCTAAAAAAGAAATAATCGATTTTTTATTGAGTTATTCTAAAAATATCGATACGCTTAAAACTAAAAACAGAAAAACAATTTTGGTTTCTAAAAACTAGAATTTTTTCGATTTTAATAATTGATTTTTTATGATTGAACTTTCCTACGTGGATCAAAAATGATTAGATTTGTGCCTTATGAAAAACGTAAGGCACATTTTTTTTGATCTTGACAATACACTTTGGGATCATCGCAAGAATGCATATTTGACAATACAAGAACTGTTTAAAAATCAGGATATTTCTGAGAAATATAAGATAGATTTTGAGGAATTTCACAGCACTTATCACATCATCAATGAAAAACTTTGGGAGCAAATCCGAGATGGAGAAATTGATAAAGAATATCTGAGAAAACATCGTTTTTACGACACATTCCTGAATTTCGGGGTGGACGATGCCAATCTTGCAGGTTATTTTGAACATCATTTCTTAGACGAAATTCTGAAATATAATGAGTTGGTTGATGGCGCTTTAGATTTGCTGAATTATCTTAAGAGCAAGAATTATAAAATGCATATTATTTCCAATGGCTTCCAAGAAGTTACTGAAAGAAAATGTATTTTATCCGGAATTGCTGACTTTTTTGAAACGATTACAAGCGCAGATTCTGTCAACATCAGAAAGCCAAGACCAGAAATTTTTGAATATTCTCTTAATCTTGCAAAAGCTGAAAAAGACGAAAGTATTTTAATTGGAGACGATTGGATTGCGGATGTAAAAGGCGCACAAAATTTCGGAATTGATATTATTTTCTTTGATGTTTTGGATGAGAATCCTTTGGAAGAAGGCTTGAAATTCGTCAAGCATTTATCAGAAATCAAACAATATTTATAAAATAAAAGCCTTTCAATTTGAAAGGCTTTTTTATATTTTAAAGTTCAGAAGAATTAAATTCCCAAACTTTCTCTCACTCTTTTGATTGTTTCAGTGGCAATAACTCTGGTTTTCCCAGCGCCTTCCTGCAATTTTGCTTCCAACTCGTCTAAGTTATTCATATAATAAGTGAACGTCTCTCTTTCTTTCGCAAATTTCACCAAAATCAAATCCAAAAGTTCCTTTTTCGCGTGCCCGTAACCATAATTTCCAGCCAAGTATTTTGCTCTCAATTCCTCGGTTTGTTCAGGAGTAGCAATTAATTCGTATATAGCAAAAATTTTATCTGTTGATGGATCTTTTGGTTCTTCCAAAGTTTTAGAATCACTTTCAATAGACATCACTTGCTTCTTCAATTCTTTTTCCGGTAAGAAAATATTGATGATGTTTCCTCTCGATTTAGACATTTTGTGTCCGTCTGTTCCAGGAACATATTTGGTGTCTTTCTGTAATTCTGCCTGAGGCAAAACCAAAACTTCACCCATTTGATTATTGAATCTTGAAGCGACGTCACGTGCGATTTCCAAATGTTGTAATTGGTCTTTCCCAACAGGCACAACCTCTGCATCGTACAACAAAATATCTGCTGCCATCAAGATTGGATAAGTGAAAAGTCCAGCGTTTACGTCTTGCAATCTGTCCGCTTTATCTTTGAAAGAATGTGCCAAAGTCAATCTTTGGTAAGGGAAAAAGCATGACAAATGCCAAGAAAGCTCGCAAGTTTCCGGGATATCGCTTTGTCTGTAAAAAAACGTTTTTTCTGTGTCTAGTCCGCACGCAAGCCAAGCCGCAGCAATCTCGTAGGTATTTTGTTTAAGCTCTTTTGCATCTTTGATCTGTGTTAAAGAGTGCAGATTGGCGATGAAAAGAAAAGATTCATTTCCTGCTTGTTTTGACAATTCAATTGCGGGGATAATGGCTCCCAAAAGATTTCCCAAATGTGGGGTTCCGGTGGCTTGTATTCCGGTTAAAATTCTAGACATTGTTAATGTTGTTTTGACTCAGACAAAAGTATGAAAGTTGAGGTGCGGAAACAAATTCTTTTTGAATAAGTATTTTTAACACATCCTTTATGGTTTTTGATTATATTAGTAAAAACAATTTTAGAAATGGAGAATAACGACGTTTTATCACATAAAATATTCAAATCAATTCAAAAACTTTGGATTTTTCTAATCATTTTTATCGGGATAGATTTTGTAAGCAATTATTTTTATCCAGAAGTTACAACATCATTTCTTGCAAAATTCTTAGACTTTTTGTCTTCCGCATTATCTTGTTTGTTTTTCTCTTGGTATTTTGTTGTTAATAAGCGTTGGAAACCACTTCTGATGGTTTTACCATTTTTAATTATTTCTTTCTTTTTTCTGAAAGATTTCAAACAAACTTTGGATTATTATATTCCTTTTGAAACAATTATTGATTCTAAAACGCTCAAAAATTACACTTCACTTCTTTTAACATTAGCAACGGTTTTTGTTCTTTCCAAAAATTATTTACGAGAAGAAAATATAACAGGAAAATGGTCTTTTCTCAAAGTTTTCCTGCTTGTTTTAGGCTTGTTTTCACTTTATAATTCCGATTTGGATTTTATAGAACAGATTATGTCCTCGGCAACATTTAGCTCAAAAACTACAGAATTTTTTATCACATTATTATTTTACATTCTTACATCTGTCAGAAGTGTAGCATTTTTAGGCGCATTTTTATTTTTAATGAGCTGCCTTGCGAACAGAGAAAATATATACACATTCTCCAATAAAATACTTCAATTTGCCAATCGTTATTTTGGTGTTACAGTTTTGATTGTTATCAGCTCCATCATTTTTTCTTTTGGTTATCTGATAGAAAGTGCAGTATCGCTGGAACTCGATTTTTTTGGTAAGAAACTGACGATTTTTGGCTGGCTGAATAACATTTCTGTCATAGCAGTCTTCATTATTTGTACAAGATTTGTTGGTCAGCTTTTGAAAGAAAGAAGTGTTCTGAAACAGAAATATTACGGGATTGTGGGAAGTACGGTCTGGATTCCGATTGTCAATATTGTGTCTCTGTTAATGATAAAATTTGATGATAAAATCAAATTTTTATCAGTAGAAAACATCAGTAAACTCAAGAAAATCCATTTGATTATTGCATCAATTCTGATCTTGTTTTACTACAAAAATGATATTCTTGATAATGATAAAAGGGTGGAAGGACTCTTGCTGAGTTTTATTTATATAGGAAGTGTATGGATTGTAGCTTATATCAAAAAATACAACTGGATTTTCGCAGTGCTTTTGGCGGCAATTGTTACAATGACTAAGGTTTTCCCTTTTTATGGAGGGCTTTACGCAACCGAATTTATTTTTAAAGACTACATTTTAGATTTGGTAAAACATACATTTTCTGTAGCGATGATCATGTTGACAATAATTTTCTACGGTATTTATTATATCGCCTATCAAACTTTGAATAAAAAATAAATTTATTTCTTTCGTATAATCACAGAAACTTTTGTAAACATACTGTCAGCAGCTTGATCTGAGCTGTTGGCTTTATAATCTAATGTGTATTTACCATCTTTTTCGATTGGGATTTGGATAACTTCCTGTTCAAAAGTCCAATCTGATTCTGCAATTTTTTCTGGTTTCTCGGTTGAAGATTCTTCGTTGGTGGAAGTATCTTCAAGAATATCTGCATTATTTTCTTCCTTTTCCTCTTTTCGGATTTCGTGAGTCGAATTAATAATTCGGCTGTTGTCCGCAAACATTCCCACGGTTTTGTTTTCAATCGTTTTATCATCAAGGCTAAGGTTATAACTTAGATGAAAAATAGGAACATTGTCATTCTTCAGAAAAGAAGCATCCATTTTTCCCCAGATTACAAGAACATCTCCTTTTTTGAGGTCAAGGTTTTCTACAGTGTTGACCAATTGTGGATCGAGTGGTGTTTCTTCGGTTACAATTTCGCCAACAGGATTGCAGGAAATTGTGACAATGAACAATATCAGAAGTGAAAAAATTGCTTTCATCATTAGATTTTTAAATGTTTACTAAAATAATCATTCATCAAAGAAGTCAAATCATCGCCATTTTCGTTAGTCGGACTGATGAGATAAAACTGTCCTTTTTCAGTTTTTATGGAACTTATGATGTAATAATTAATGGTATCCGAACTATAACCAATATGAGTTGTTTTTACCAAAATGCTGTTGTCGCTGATTTTTCTAATGACTTTGAACTCGTCGTCATCACGATCATAAATTCTGTGGAAATAACCACGATATAATCGATTTTGAAAATCTAAATTGTCGAATGTTCCAGTGAACTCAGAATTTCCTAAAATCGTAACCTGATCAAAAGTGTTTTTCGTATGATCCTCATCACGATAAAGATAGAGTTGAATTTTCCCCTTTTCGATGTTGACGCTGTCATTATCCTTGAGGAAATATTTCAGATCCTTTGCCAGAGATTTGTAGAAAGCGTCATAGTTTTTTAATTCCGGTTCAGAAATGCTCGATTTTACCTTCTCCCAACTTAGATTTTCTGCCGGTGTTTCTTTGTTGAAAGCCAGTAGGTTTTGAGCTTTTTTGTAAATCGAAAATAACGCTGCGTATTGTAATTTCTGATCATTGTATTTTGGAACTTCTGCGGTGTAGAGATAATACATAGAAGTTGTTGGATTGTAGATCCGATAGTACAATTTTTTTCTCCCAAAACCATCTATAAACATCAACGCATCTTTACTTTCAAACAGAATTTTCTCTGTTTCATTGTACTTTTTGATGTCGGAAACTGGAAAAATATTAGGGTTTGAAGATTTTCCTATCAACAAAACTTCCCCCGAATCACCATCAGAAAAAGGATTTTGAACACCAACACTCATCGGACTTTCCGCTTCATCTATTTCCGAAGTTGAGTTGGGGTCTGCGATGTTAATGTCGCTTGAAAATGAATATTCTTTCAGGAAATTTCCAATGGGAAGCATCAAATCAACCGTTGTGACAGAATCCAATTCGTAAGAGTGTTTTCTCAGAAGCACTTGTTTTTTCTCTTCACTCTTTCGAATAGAATCTATCTGAGCTTGCGGAATTCCCAAAAGAAGATTTTGATAATCTTCAGAATTGGCAAAGTCATCAGTCTCCTTATTTCCTTTGCAGGAAAACAGAAAAAGCATACCACTGAAAACCAAAAATAAGAATCTTGTCATAAGTAGAATATTGATTCTAAAAATAACAAAAATTATTTGATTTCAATCTTCTCGCCGCCAAACTTGGGTTCAACATTAAACCAAATATCCAAATAAGCCTTTGCCTTTGCGAGATATTCGCGAAGATTGGTTTTCAGTCCAGCATATTTGTTGACATCTTTTGCATTGTATCCGAAAGCTTCTATCCCAAATTTTTGAGCCAAAAAAACCGCCCGTTCATTATGAAATTTCTGTGAAATGAAAATAACTTTGTTTTGTCCAAAAATCTCTTTGGCTCTCACAACAGAATCTAAAGTTCTGAAACCGGCGAAATCCTCATAGATTTTGTCAGCTGGAATTCCGTTGGCGATAAGGTCAAGCTTCATCTGCTCGGGTTCGTTATAGCCTTTTACAGAATTGTCACCGCTTACAATGATTGATTCTATCTTTCCTGATTTGTATAATTCTGTGGCAGCATCGATTCGGTATTTAAAATAAAGATTGGGATTTCCGTTGCTCAGGTTTTTGTTGGTACCTAAAACTACCGCAGTTTTCACCTTCGGAAGGTCAGAAACCGAATATGAAATAAAAGAATCACTATCTTTTTTGATGGAATAATTGGCAAAAACGATAAAAAGAAATCCTGCTACAATAAGCAACAGGAATATTTTGATTAAGTTTTTAAGTATTTTCATTTGTGTTTTAATTTAGAACTCTTTAAAAATCTAATCCGTTCGGGAATGCTTTTTTTCTAAAGATATAAAGAAATAGTGCACCAAGCGTAATAGAACTGTCCGCAACGTTGAAAATATATTTGAAGAATTCAATTCTGTTACCGCCAAAAACAGGAACCCATTCTGGCCAAGTTGTATCAACCAAAGGGAAATGCAGCATATCAACAACGCAACCTTTCATCAAATCCGAATAACCGTGACCGAATTGAGTCAGTTTAGAAATCCCGCCATAATCAATCCATCTTCCGGATTCTGCATCATAAAAAGTTCCGCTGTCGAAAATTACACCGTAGAAAACGCCATCAAAAACATTACCTATTGCGCCGGCAAATATCATTGCCATTGGAATAATCAAATAATTAGAAGCGCCTTCTCTCAGCCATTTTTTGAATAGAACAACCATTCCAATCGCTAAAACAATTCTTAAAAGAATCAAAGCATATTTTCCCCACAATCCACCGAAATGCAGTCCGTAAGCCATTCCAGGATTTTCCACAAAAGTCATCTTGAACCAGTTGAGTCCGAAAACATTCACACTTTCTCCAAGATAGAAATGGGTTTTAACGTAGATTTTAGAAAATTGATCAATGAAAAGTATCAATAGAGTAATGGCAACAATCTTCTTCATTACAATCCTTTTGGTTTTTGGTTTCGGGTAATTTTTTTGTCTTTTCTTTCGCTGATTTTTTGGATGGTTTTCTGATTATGAAAATTGTTTTTCGTGTGAAATTTTTCAAACTCAATTCCCATATCTTTCAAAACACTTTTCAGTGCTGTCAGCTCCATAGAATTTTTTGGATGTACAATGATTGATTCCATTTCTGAATGTTTTTAAATTAATTTTTCTTCAAGAAAAATTTTTGCAAATGTAATTCAAATTACTTATTTCTTAGACAATTCGTCCAGCCTTTTGCGTTCTTTTTCGGACAAATCAGCCAAGCCATTTTTTCCCATTTTTCCAAGGAGTTTATCGATTTCGTCTTCCCGATCTTTTCTTTTAGCATTATATTCATCATCAATCGTATAATATTTTTTCTCAGGGTTGAAGATATTTTTAATCGATTTGTTTCTGCTTAATGCAAAACCGATGACGATAATCAAAAGAAAAATAATTAAAAAAGTCATTTTGTTATAAGAAAAAAGTCCCAATTTCCAATCTTTAGAATCAGAAATTCGGACTTAATATTTTGATAATTAGTGATTTATCTTTGCATGTTCTTAGCTTCGATACTCAAAGTAGCATGAGGTACTGCTTTTAATCTTTCTTTTGGGATTAGTTTTCCTGTTACTCTGCAAACACCATACGTTTTGTTCTCTATTCTGATCAAAGCGTGTTTCAAGTCACGAACAAATTTTTCCTGTCTGGATGCCAAAATAGCATTTTGTTCTTTGCTCAGCGTTTCTGCACCTTCTTCAAACGCTTTGAAGGTTGGTGAAGTATCATCTGTACCGTTATTTTGATTATTGATAAAACTTTCTTTAATAAGGCCAAGGTCATTCTCAGCTTTTGAAATTTTATCTTGGATCAGTTTTTTAAATTCCTGAAGTTCAGCATCACTATATCGTAATTTTTCGTCTGCCATTTCCATCGTTATTAATTGTTCAAATTTTTATTTTTTGGCTTTTCTTAGCAGCCACACATTTTTAAATCAGCAAGAATAAAGATAAAATTTGAATTAATTCTTGTAATACTTTCAATTAATAAATTCTTAACAGAAAATAAATATTGATTATTTTTTCTCAATTTTTACTTTGAATTGTTCTTCATCTATCTCTATTTCGTCATAATTTGAAAGTGAATTTACAAATTCTATTTTATCCGACAATACTTCTGCAGAAATATATGCATCATTGTTAATAAATTCTTCTTTGTAAGGGCAAGATTCTTCCAACTGGATTGATATTCTGTCCGTTAATTCAAAATCTTTGTCTTTTCTAAGGTTTTGAACCCTGTTGATGAACTCTCTTGCGACTCCTTCAGCCTTCAATTCATCCGTCAATACCAAATCTAATGCCACAGTTGTTTTTCCTTCACTTGCAACAGTCCAACCCGGGATATCTTTCGTAGAAATTTCCACATCTTCTATCGTAATTTCGTAGCCTGCAACCTGTGCTTTTCCTGATTTTTCAAGTTCAGCAATTTGCTCAGAACTGAAGTTTGAAATCTCTCCAGCAACCGTTTTCATATCTTTTCCTAATCTCGCACCAAGCGTTTTGAAATTCGGTTTAATCTGTTTTACAATCAGATGCGATGCTTCTTCAGCATTAATCAATTGTAATTCTTTAACGTTAACTTCTTGTTTAATTAATTCTGAAACTGCCAAAATTTGCTCTTCTGTCTTTTTGTCCAAAACAGGAATCATCACTTTTTGAAGTGGCTGACGAACTTTTACATTTTCTTTTTTTCTCAATGAAAAAACCATAGAAGTTATTTGTTGAGCCAAATGTGTCTTCTCCACCAAATCCTGGTCAATCAAACTTTCATCTGCAACAGGGAAATCCGTCAAGTGAACAGAATTTACCAAATCTTTGCCTGTCACTTTGTTCAAATCCTGGAACAATTGGTCCATAAAGAATGGTGCAATTGGCGCAGACAATTTAGCAATAGTTTCAAGACAAGTATATAAAGTCTGATAAGCAGAGATTTTGTCATCAGAATAATCACCTTTCCAGAAACGTCTTCTACATAATCTCACGTACCAATTGGACAAATTGTCATTCACAAAAGTATTGATAGCTCTCGATGCTTTTGTAGGTTCGTAATCTTCGTAGAATGATTTTACTTCTTTGATTAAAAGATTTAATTCAGATAAAATCCATCTGTCAATTTCCGGACGGTTTTCAATGTTGCTTTCCAAGTATTTAAATCCATCAACATTGGCATACAAAGCGAAGAAAGAATACGTGTTATAAAGTGTTCCGAAGAATTTTCTTCTTACTTCATCAATTCCCTCAATATCGAATTTCAGGTTTTCCCAAGGATTCGCATTGGAAATCATATACCAACGCGTTGCATCCGGTCCGTAAACTGAAAGCGTTTCGAATGGGTCAACAGCATTCCCCAAACGTTTAGACATTTTCTGTCCGTTTTTGTCAAGAACCAAACCGTTCGAAACTACATTTTTATAAGCTACAGAATCAAAAACCGTTGTTGCAATAGCATGCAAAGTATAGAACCATCCACGTGTTTGGTCAACGCCTTCCGCGATAAAATCTGCCGGGAAAGCTTTGTTGTTGTCAACTTGTTCTTTATTTTCGAAAGGGTAGTGCAACTGCGCATAGGGCATCGAACCTGAATCGAACCAAACATCAATCAAATCACTTTCGCGCTTCATCGGTTTTCCGGAAGCTGAAACCAAAGTGATTTGGTCTACAATATTTTTATGAAGGTCAACCTTAGTATAATTTTCTTCCGACATATCGCCAATCACAAAACCTTTGAAAGGATTTTCTTTCTGGAAACCGGCTTTGATGGATTTTTCGATTTCGTTGTATAATTCCTCAACAGAACCGATTAAAACTTCTTCTTTTTTATCATCTGTTCTCCAGATTGGCAACGGAATTCCCCAATATCTTGAACGGGAAAGATTCCAGTCATTGGCATTTTTCAACCAGTTTCCGAAACGGCCTTCACCAGTAGATTTTGGTTTCCAGTTGATGGTTTCATTCAAATCGAACATTCTGTCTTTTACATCTGTGACTTTGATGAACCAAGAATCCAACGGATAATACAACAAAGGTTCATCGGTTCTCCAACTGTGCGGATAACTGTGAACATATTTTTCAACCTTGAAAGCTTTGTTTTCTTTTCTTAATTTAAGTGCAATTCTCTCATCAACAGATAAATAGACTTTTAAATCTGCGATAATTGATTTTAAATTTTCTTTTTGAATATTGAATTCAATATTCTTTTCTTCGTGATTTAGGTATTCCGACTTCACATATTCATTAGCAAAACCATAGATTTCATCATTAACAATAGATAAGAATCGACCTTGCAAATCTACCAAAGGAACCGGATTTCCGTTCTCATCCAAAACCAACATTGGCGGAACTTCCGGCGAAGCTTCTTTTGCTACTTTAGCATCGTCCGCACCGAAAGTTGGTGCTGTGTGAACGATTCCAGTTCCGTCTTCCGTCGTTACGAAATCTCCCGAAATTACTCTAAATGCATTTTCTGGATTTTGATAAGGTTTTGCGTAATCTAAAAGTTGTTCATATTGAATTCCAACCAAATCGGCACCTTTGAATTCAGCTAAGATTTTATATGGAATTACTTTGCTTTCAGAAGTATAATTGGCGAAATCTTCATCTGTTCCTTCCGTATATTTCTTCGCAAATTGTTTTCCAACCAAAGCTTTCGCTAAAACAATATTAATCGGCTCAAATGTATATTGATTGAACGTCTTAATTAAAACATAATCGATTTTTGGACCAACCGTCAAAGCCGTGTTGGATGGTAAAGTCCAAGGCGTTGTTGTCCAGGCCAGGAAATGAACATCGCCAAAACCTTGTAAAAATGAAGGCAAAGTTTCCGGTAAAGTCTTGAATTGTGCCACAACTGTTGTGTCGGTCACATCGCGATAAGCGCCAGGTTGATTAACCTCGTGGGAAGATAGTCCTGTTCCGGCTTTCGGTGAATAAGGTTGGATGGTGTAGCCTTTGTAGATAAGACCTTTGTCATACATCTGCTTCAAAAGCCACCAAACCGTTTCCATATATTTTGGCTTATAAGTCACGTATGGATTTTCCATATCAACCCAATAACCAATTTTTTCGGTCATATCGTTCCAAACGTCGGTGTAACGCATCACGGCGTTTTTACAAGCTTCGTTGTATTCTTCGATTGTGATTTTTTTCCCGATATCTTCTTTGGTAATTCCCAATTCTTTTTCAACACCCAATTCTACAGGAAGTCCGTGCGTGTCCCAGCCAGCTTTACGAAAAACCTGTTTCCCGTTCTGCGTCTGGTAACGGCAAAAAATATCCTTAATTGCTCTTGCCATAACGTGGTGAATTCCTGGCATTCCGTTGGCGGAAGGCGGTCCTTCGTAAAAAACAAATTCAGGTTGTCCTTCACGAAGTTCTACGGATTTTTTGAAAGTGTCGTTATTTTTCCAGAATTCTGCAATTTTTTTAGCAGTTTCGGTAAGGCTAAGATTTTTATATTCGGTAAACTTGCTCATTTTTAATGTGTCAAATCTGTTTCTTGTGGATTAAGTTTGCGAATTTAGTGATTTTTGTCGATTTTTAGCACATCTTTTGAGTGGTTTTTGAATGTTAAAAACTTCAAATTCAGAATCATAAAATTGTATTATGTTTTATAAATTTGTGTCATAAAATTACATCCTTGGAACTATACCCAATTATTGAAAAATCAGATTCAGATTCAATCAAAAGCTTTCAGGAAGGCAAATTGAGAGAACTTTTGATTTACCTGGAAAATCATTCGCCCTATTACCAGAAACTTTTTAAAGAGAACAATATTGATATCAGTCGGATTAACTTTTTAGAAGATTTACAAAAAATTCCTACGACTTCTAAAAATGATATTCAACAAAATAATGATGATTTTTTCTGTGTTCCGCAAAGCGAGATTGTTGATTATAGTACGACCTCGGGAACTTTGGGTGATCCTGTAACTTTCGGACTTTCGGATAAAGATTTGGAGAGATTAGCTTATAATGAGGCGATTTCCTTTGCTTGTGCAGGAATTCAAAAAGGTGATGTTGTGCAAATGATTACGACCATTGATAAAAGATTTATGGCTGGTTTGGCATATTTTCTTGGACTCAGAAAAATGGGCACAAGTGTCGTGAGAATGGGACCGGGAATTCCGGAATTGCAATGGGATTCGATTTTCAGATACAAGCCAAAATATTTGATAACCGTTCCATCTTTTCTTTTGAAAATGATAGACTACGCTGAGAAACGTCATATTGATTATAAAAATTCTAGTGTTTATGGCGCAATTTGTATTGGAGAAGGACTCAAAAATCAGGATTTTACAGATAATATTTTGTCTCGGAAAATTAAGGAAAGATGGGATATTCAGTTGTTTTCAACTTATGCTTCTACGGAAATGAGCACGGCTTTTACAGAATGTGAATTCCAAGTTGGCGGACATCATCATCCTGAATTGATCATTACAGAAATCCTCGATGACAACGAAAATCCTGTGGGAGAAGGAGAGAGTGGAGAACTGACCATCACAACTTTGGGTGTAGAAGCTCTTCCATTGTTGAGATTCAAAACCGGAGATCTTGTGAAGGCGTATTACGAACCTTGCAAATGTGGACGAAATACAATGCGATTAAGTCCTGTAATTGGTAGGAAACAACAAATGATAAAATACAAAGGAACAACACTTTATCCACCGGCGATGAATGATATTTTGAATGATTTTAATAATATTCTCTGCTATCAAATCGTTATTCAATCGGATGAAATTGGCTTGGACGAAATCATTATCAAACTAAGTACGGACAGTGAAGACGAGAGTTTTGTAAATGAAGTCAGAGATCATTTCCGCGCAAAACTGAGAGTAAGTCCAAAAATTGAAGTTGTGGATTTTGAAGTATTGTCGAAAAATGTTTTTAATCCAAACAGCCGAAAACCAATTAATTTTATAGATTTACGACCATAAAAATTATACTCAATAAAAAACTATGAAAAAACTCTTATTAATTCTATTTGTAGGCATTACAACAACCGTTTTTGCTCAGAATCAATTAAATTTTGAATTTGGAACATTTGATTTTCTAAAAGACCAGACAGAAGTTAATGTTCAACTTAAATTTGAAAATGTACTTTTCCAAGCTGATAATTTTACCGAAGCTCAATATCTTGAAAGAAGAAAAACGGAAATCCTAGCAAAGAAAAATCAGGAAGAATAGAAAAAATGGTCGCAATCTTGGCAGGAATTTAAAGATACAGAATACTTGGATTATTTTTTGAAAGGTGTTAATGGCTGGTCAAAAAAAATTGCTTTCAAAAAAAATGTTAATACAAAATATACTTTGATTATTGATACAAAATGGGTCTATGCTGGCTGGCACGCAGGTTTGGTAGCTCAGGAAGGAAAGCTTACAGCAGATTTGATTTTTGTTGAAACGGATAATCCAAGCAAAGTTTTAATGAAATTGCAAGCAGCACAAATACTAGGAAAACAAAGTAATAAACACTTTACAATGGAGTATGGTAGAATTGCTGCGGCATATGAAGTGACAGGTAAGCAATTGGGAAAAGCTCTGAGGAAAGAAATTAAATAAAACAAAAAGACCGCCAATCGCGGTCTTTTCTATTGTTGTTCTAACTTTTCTACTTTGATGTAATTTGCAAGATTAATCACTGCAGAATCGTGCAATCTCACAAACGGATTCTTTTTGTTCCAGACATAACCGGCAAGAACCGCACAGATTTTTCTTTTCACATCAGGGTTTTCGGGTTGATGGAAAAATAATTCCTGAAGATTTCCCGTATACCATTCTTTCACATAAGTTGTGAAAACGTTCACGCCATATAAAATATAATCTGAGTATTCTTTTTGCCAGTCGATGGTTTCGCCGTTCAGTTGCCTTAAAGCCAATTTTGCAGCCAACATTCCGGATTCTGTAGCGAAAGCCATTCCGGATGAGAAAACCGGATCCAGGAATTCCGAAGCATTTCCAGTTAAAGCAAATCCGTCTCCGAATAAACTTTTTACCGAACAGGAATAATCTTTTAAATGTTTCGGCTCAAATAGGAATTTAACATCACCAAAACGTTTGACGTAATAATCGGAAAGAGAAATCGCTTTTCTTAAGGCCGATGTTGCGTCTCCGTTTTCGATTAAACTTTCAATATATTCAGTTGGTCCAACAATTCCCAAACTTGTATTGCCATTTGAAAAAGGAATTACCCAAAGCCAGACCTCGGTTTCGATAATGTCAAATGAAATCAAAGTTCCTTCAACACCTTCTTCTCTATTAATATCATCAACGTGGGAAAATATAGCTGAGTGTGGAGATAACTTCGAAGGTTTTTCTAAATCTAAAAGTCTCGGTAAAACCCGTCCATAACCACTGGAATCAATAACAAATTTAGCATGAATTTCCTTGGTTTCTCCGTCTCTGTTCTTAACTGTTGTAATAGAATCAGTTCCGTTAAACTCAATTCCAACAACTTCAGTTTCAAATTCAAGATCGATTCCTTTATTAATAACTTCCTGAGCTAATGTATTGTCAAAATCGGCTCTCGGAACCTGCCAGGTCCAATCCCAGCCTTCTCCAAACTTGTTGCTGAAATCGAAAATGCAAACTTCATCACCTCGCATAAAACGAGCACCCAATTTCTTCTCAAATCCCATTTTGTCCAATGCCGGAAACAATCCAGCTTCTTCAAAATGATCCATCACGCGGGGAATCAAACTCTCGCCAACAACCAGTCTTGGGAACTTTGTTTTTTCAACAACTTTGACGTTGATGTTGTTATTTTTCAGATATGCAGAGGAAACGCAACCCGATGGTCCTGCGCCTATTACCAGAACATCAACAAATTCTTTACTCATTTGTTTAATAAAACTTTTATCTTTGCGCAAAATTAATGACAAATATTTAATTATATTCCAAATTTGTCTTTTATTCCTATAATTAATGAAAATTAGCAACCATTTAAGCATTCGGGATTTCCAAAGGGTAATTGTTGAAAATGAAAATGTAGAGTTGGATGATTCACTTTTGCAGAGAGCCAATGCCAGTTTCCAATTTCTAAAAGAGTTTTCAAAGAACAAAGTCATTTATGGTGTCAATACTGGTTTTGGACCAATGGCGCAGTTCAAAATCAATGATAGTGATACACATCAGCTTCAGTATAATTTGATAAGAAGCCATTCTTCAGGTATCGGAAATCCTTTGCCAACGGATGAAGTTAAGGCTTGTATGTTGGCAAGACTGAATGTTTTGTCGCTAGGACACTCTGGTGTTCACGATTCGGTTATTTATTTGCTTAAAGAATTAATAAACAGAGATATTACGCCCTTGATTTTCGAACATGGCGGTGTTGGCGCAAGTGGTGATTTGGTTCAGTTGGCCCACTTGGCTTTGGTTCTTATTGGCGAAGGTGAGGTTTTTTATAAAGGCGAAAGAAGATCAACAAAAGATGTTTTTGCTGAACTAGGGTTAGAACCGATCAATGTCGAGATCCGTGAAGGTTTGGCTTTGATGAACGGAACTTCTGTGATGTCAGGGATCGGGATCGTCAATGCATATAAAGCCAATCAGTTAACTGATATTTCTATTAAATTATCTTGCGCAATCAATGAGCTGGTTCAGGCTTACGATGACCATTTTTCAGAATCTTTGAATGCAACTAAAAAGCATCTCGGACAACAAAAAGTAGCTGAGAAAATGCGCGATTATTTGTCTGATAGCCAATTAATTAGAAAAAGAGAAGATCACTTATATACAAGCTTTGAGGAACAAGATAAAGTTTTCAAAGAAAAGGTTCAGGAATATTATTCTTTGAGATGTGTTCCTCAGATCTTGGGGCCAGTTCTTGATACGTTGGAATATACAGAAAATGTACTTGAAAACGAGATTAACTCTGCGAACGATAATCCAATTATCAATGTTGAAGATCAACACGTTTATCACGGCGGGAATTTCCACGGGGATTATATTTCGTTAGAAATGGACAAGCTGAAAATTGTTGTTACAAAGTTGACAATGTTAGCAGAGAGACAACTAAACTATCTTTTGAATTCTAAAATCAATGAAATTTTTCCTCCATTTGTGAATTTGGGGAAATTAGGTTTCAATTTTGGGATGCAAGGCGTTCAGTTCACGGCAACTTCTACAACGGCAGAAAGTCAGATGTTGTCCAATCCGATGTATGTTCACAGTATTCCTAATAATAATGATAATCAGGATATTGTAAGTATGGGAACCAATGCTGCGGTTATTTGCAGAAAAGTAATAGAAAACGCTTTCGAAGTATTATCAATTGAGTTAATTACCATTGTTCAAGCCATTGAATATCTTGGGTTTCAAGACAGGATTTCATCTTCAACAAAAGAATTGTATGAGGAAATCAGAAAAATAATTCCAGCTTTTTCAGATGATATGGTAATGTATCCATATTTGCAAAAAGTAAAAGAATATCTGATGAAAACCGAAGCTTTACATCAATAATCAAATTAATCGAAGAAGATTATGAAATGTGCAATCGTAACTGGAGGTTCCAGAGGAATTGGTAGAGCGATCTGTTTGAAGCTGGCAGAAGAAAGGAATTATCATATTTTGATTAATTATACTTCCAATCAAGCTGCTGCAGAGGAAACTTTACAAGGTGTTAAAGAATTGGGATCTACGGGCGAAATTATTAAATTTGATGTAGGAAATGCTGAAGAAGTACAATCGGTTCTTGGAAATTGGCAGGAAAAAAATCCGGATTCTGTAGTTGAAGTCATTGTCAATAATGCTGGGATCACAAGAGACGGCTTATTTATGTGGATGAAACACGAGGATTGGAATAATGTTGTCAATACAAGTTTGAATGGTTTTTTCAATGTGACTAATTTCTTTATTCAGAAATTGTTGCGTAACAAATATGGCAGAATCATCAATATGGTTTCTGTTTCCGGAGTGAAGGGAACAGCGGGGCAAACCAATTATTCAGCAGCAAAAGCAGCGGTAATTGGTGCGACGAAAGCTTTGGCTCAAGAGATTGCTAAGAGAAATATTACAGTTAATGCAGTGGCGCCAGGTTTTATCAAAACCGATATGACCCAGGATTTTGATGAGAACGAATTGAAAGCAATGATTCCGGCAAACCGGTTTGGAGAAGCAGAAGAGGTGGCAGATTTGGTAGCATTCTTAGCATCAAAAAAATCATCTTACATTACCGGTGAAGTGATTAATATTAACGGAGGAATCTATTCTTAAATTTAATGTAGCAATATAACGATGTAATAATTTACCAATATTTAAAATTGTTACATTGTTAGGCTGATACATTGTTAAATTTGAAAAAATGGAAAATAGAGTTGTGATTACCGGAATGGGAATTTACTCCTGTATTGGGATTTCTTTGGAAGAAGTAAAGAAGTCACTCTATGAGGGTAAATCCGGAATTGTTCTGGATCAGGATAGAAAAGAGTTTGGATATAGATCAGGTTTAACAGGAAGTGTCCCGAAGCCTGATCTCAAAAGTCTTCTCAATAGGAGACAGCGTGTCAGTATGGGCGAAGAAAGCGAATATGCTTATCTGGCAACCATAGATGCGTTGAAACAAGCCGGTATCGAACAGGATTTTCTGGATGCTAATGAAGTAGGAATTCTTTATGGTAATGATAGTGTTTCTCAGGCAGTTATCGAGGCAACTGATATTGTAAGAGAAAAAAAAGATACAACCTTAATGGGTTCTGGTGCGATTTTCAAATCAATGAATTCCACCGTTACAATGAACCTTTCCACAATATTTAAATTAAGAGGAATTAATTTGACCATCAGTGCGGCTTGTGCAAGTGGCTCCCATTCTTTAGGATTAGCTTATCTGTTGATTAAGAACGGGATGCAAGATGTTGTGGTTTGTGGTGGTGCACAGGAAACCAACAAATATTCAATGGCAAGTTTTGACGGATTAGGCGTTTTTTCGGTAAGAGAAGACGAACCTGCTAAAGCCTCAAGACCATTTGATTCAGGAAGAGATGGATTGATTCCAAGTGGCGGTGCAGCAACTTTGATTGTAGAAAGTCTGGAATCTGCGCAGAGACGAGGCGGAAACATCATTGCAGAAATTGTCGGTTACGGTTTTTCATCCAACGGCGGACATATTTCTACACCTAATGTGGACGGACCGGCCTTGGCAATGGAAAGATCTTTGAACCAAGCGGGATTAACAGCAAAAGATATCGATTATATCAACGCGCACGCAACGTCTACACCTTTAGGCGATGCGAACGAAGCCAAAGCGATTTATGAAATTTTCGGTAATGAAATTCCTGTAAGTTCTACCAAATCTATGACAGGTCATGAGTGTTGGATGGCTGGTGCAAGTGAGATTATTTATTCAATTCTAATGATGCAGAATGATTTTATCGCTCCCAATATCAATCTCGAAAATCCGGACGATGATGCAAAAAAGATAAATTTGATCTCAGAAACAAAAAATCAAAAAATTGACGTATTTTTGTCGAATTCTTTTGGTTTTGGAGGAACCAATTCGTCACTAATTGTTAAAAAATTTGTTTAAAAACACTATGGAAAGAGAAAAAATTGTTACGGTTGTTAATGATTTTCTTGTCAATGAGTTTGAGGTCGACCGCGATGATATCGTTAACGATGCCAATTTTAAGGAAACACTAGGCTTAGACAGTCTGGACTATATCGATATGGTCGTGGTGATTGAGTCTAATTTCGGTGTGAAATTAGGCGAAGCCGACTTCAAAAAAGTTATTACTTTCGATGATTTTTATGATACGATAGAAACCAAAATTTCTGAAAAGGTAGCATAATTAATAATTCAACGATATACCAATATTTCGGATAAATTGGTAAACATCATTATATGAACAAGTGGAAAGGTAAATCCAAAGGAACGATACTCGGTTACAGAATTTTCGTTTGGAGCATCAAGAATCTTGGCGTCCGCAGTTCATATTTTGTACTGTATTTTGTAGCAACTTATTACTTCTTGTTTCTTAAGAAGAGCAACCAATACATTTCTTACTATTTCTCAAAAAGATTAGGTTATAGTTTTTGGAAATCGAAGCTGTCTGTTTTCAAAAGCTACTTTGTTTTTGGGAAAGTTTTGATTGACAAAACGGCCATTTCAGTAGGTTTACGAAACCGATTTACTTATGAGTTTGACGGAATAGAAAATCTCAAAAACCTTCTCAACGAAAAAAAGGGCGGTGTTTTGATCAGCGCACATATCGGTAATTTTGAGATAGCAGAACATTTTTTTGCCGACATCGATTTTGATGCACAGATTAATTTAGTTACAACAGATCAGGAGGTTACCGTCATCAAAGAATACCTGGATAGTGTTGCGATTAAAAAAAGCAATATCAAATTCATCTATGTCAAAGACGATATGTCCCACATTTTCGATATTAATCAGGCTTTGTCAAACAACGAATTGATTTGTTTCACGGGCGATCGCTATTTCGAAGGTTCCAAATTTCTTGAAGCAGAATTGCTAGGTAAAACTGCCAAATTCCCCGCTGGTCCGTTTCTCATTGCATCCAGACTGGGTGTTCCTGTTGTTTATGTTTATGTGATGAAGGAAAAAAATCTCCATTATCACTTGTACGCAAGAGTGGCTCAGAACATCAAAAACCGCGATTCTCAGGGCTTGCTCAATTCCTATGTTCAAAATCTGGAAACGATGCTCAAAAAATATCCGCTCCAGTGGTTCAATTACTTTGACTTTTGGGACGATATTGATTAATTTTCAATATTTTTATGGCAGCTTAATCCGCCTTCCGCTCCCAATCTTTTTATTTTTTAGCAAAAAAACAAAAAGGATTTCCGCTCAAGTCGGGCTGCGAACGATTCAGTGTTTAAAGCTTATTTTATCTAACATCTAAAGTCTTACATCTCATTTCTAAAAAATTGGAAAAAGAATACGACATATTGGTTATCGGAAGCGGTTTAGGAGGTCTTGTTTCGGCACTTGTTTTGGCGAAAGAAGGTCTTAAAGTATGCGTGTTGGAAAAGAACAATCAATACGGAGGCAATCTGCAGACTTTTTCCAGAGACAAACTCATTTTTGATACAGGTGTTCATTATTTAGGCGGATTGTCAGAAGGTCAAAACCTCAATCAATATTTCACTTATCTTGGAATAATGGACGGTTTGAATCTGAAAAAATTGGACGAAAATGGCTTTGATAAAATCACTTTTGATAATGATGAACTGGAATATCCACATTCTCAAGGTTACGATAATTTCGTGGAGCAGCTTTCCAAAATTTTTCCTGAAGAAAAAGAAAATATCATCAAGTATTGTGATGGAATTCAGGAGGTTTGTGCGCAGTTTCCTCGTTACAGCCTTTACAGAAAAGAAAAGTACAGTGACGAAATTCTTTACACTAATGCTAAAGATTTTATAGACTCTGTCACCTCAAACGAAAAGTTAAGAGCTGTTTTAGCAGGGTCTAATTTTCTATATGCAGGAGTTGGTGAGAAAACGCCGTTGTATGTTCACGCACTCACGGTCAATTCTTACATCGAAAGTGCTTTCAAATGTATTAATGGAGGAAGTCAGATCACAAAATTGTTAATCAGCGAACTCAGAAAACACGACGCTGAAGTTTACAAACATTCTGAAGTTTGTCAATTTATTTATAACGAAGAAAATCATCTGAAAGCTGTTGAAACCAAATGTGGCAAACAATTCTTCGCCAAACAATTCATTTCCAATATCGACATTAGAAGAACAGTCGAGCTAATAGGAGAAGATAAGTTGAAGAAATCTTATATTAATCGAGTTAATGATTTGGAACCGGTTGTATCTTGCTTTTCGGTTTATATCAAATTGAAAGAAAACTCATTACCTTATTTTAATTGCAACTTTTATAATTATTCTTCCATAGAAAAAGTATGGAATGCCAGTTCTCCGGCACCCGAAAATTGGCCAGAATGGTATATGCTTTCCGCCACACAATCCAAACAAAATCCCGATTTTGCCGAAAGTCTTACAGCTCTTGCGTATATGAATTTTGATGAGGTTAAAGAATGGGAAAATACCCAGAACACGGTTGCTGACAGCGAAGAAAGAGGACAATCATACAAAGAATTTAAAAGTGAAAAAGCTAAAATTCTGATTCATAAAATGGCGGAAAAGCATCCTTATATTTTAGATTCGATAGAAGAAATTTACACTTCAAGTCCGTTGTCATATCGTGATTATATCGGCTGTTACGAAGGCGGAATTTACGGTTATGTAAAAGATTCTCACAATCCGTTGAAAACCGTTTTCTCTGCCAAAACAAAAATCCCAAATCTTTTATTAACAGGGCAAACCGTTAATATGCACGGCATTTTGGGCGTAACGATTGGCGCATTTGTAACTTGTTCTGAGATTATTGGGAAAGAAGTTTTGGATGAACGTTTGATGCAAGCTCTAAATAAGAATTGATGAAAAAAGCATTACTATATTTTTTATTAATTCTGAATCTCACTTCCTGTGGAATTTCCAAATCTGTTCGTCACGTTCCAGATATTAAACAATATTCTCTTGAAATTCCAAAGGTTAACAAAATCAACGATTCAACTTTTAGCTTCAATCAAAATTACTTAACAAAAAATAAACAACAGCTTTGGGAGCTTTACATCAAAGGGAATCCTTTGCAATTAGGTTACAATAATGGTGCATTGACGCAAGATCTGATGCAGAAACAGGAAGACATCTTCTTTTCCAAGGTTGAAGGTTTTGTGCCATCAAAGTTCAAACAAAAATTATTACGAAGTTTTCTAAAATGGTATAATCGTAAAATGTATTTGAATGTTCGAGATGATTTCCAAGCTGAATTATACGGATTATCTCAGTATTCATCAGGTAAATATGATTTCATCGCTCCCAAATTCTTGAGAAATATGTATCTGCACGGTGCGCACGATATCGGTCACGCAATGCAGGATTTGATGATGGTTGGCTGTTCTTCTCTTGCCGTTTGGAATGAAAACTCAGAAGATGGCGATCTGTTGATTGGGCGGAACTTTGATTTCTATGTCGGCGACGATTTTGCCAAGAATAAATTAATCGAATTTGTAGAACCAGAAGACGGTATTCCTTATATGTCTGTCAGTTGGCCAGGAATGATTGGCGTTGTTTCCGGGATGAATAAAGAAGGAATTACAGTGACAATCAATGCAGGAAAATCAAAGATTCCTTTGACGGCGAAAACACCGATTTCTCTGGTGACAAGAGAGATTTTACAATTTGCTAAAACTATTGATGAAGCGATTGCCATTGCTAAAAAGAGAAAAGTTTTTGTTTCCGAATCAATTTTAGTCGGAAGTGCAAATGATAAAAATGCGGTAATTATAGAAGTTTCTCCTGATAATTTTGGTGTTTATAAAGTTGAAAATTCAAGTAAGATTTTTTGTACTAATCATTTTCAGTCCGATGCTTACAAATATGACAAGCGAAATCAAAAGCATATATTAGAAAGTCATTCGGAATACCGCTATGAAAAATTACAGGAACTTCTGCAGGAAAATCCAAAGCTCAATCCTGAAAAAATGGCTGCGATTTTAAGAGACAGATCTGGGTTAAAAGGAGAGAAAATTGGTTTTGGAAACGAGAAAGCACTTAATCAACTTTTAGCACATCACGCGGTGATTTTTTCGCCTCAGAAAAAATTGGTGTGGGTTTCTTCAAATCCTTATCAATTGGGAGAATTTGTATGTTATGATTTGAATGAAATCTTTTCTGATAAACGTTTGCAAAATGGAAAATTTGCCAAGTCAGAACTGAATATCGCAAAAGATCCTTTTGTCGATTCTCAGGAATTTGAAAATTATGAGATTTATAAATTAATGCAATCAGAGATTATTTCAGCAATTGAAAAAGATGATGTTTTGTTGAGTGAAGATTTTACTAAAGAATACCAATCTTTGAATCCTGATTTTTGGTTGGGTTATTATTTGGCAGGAAAATATTATTTCAAACAAAAAGAATATTCTAAAGCCAAAACTGAATTTGAAAAGGCTTTGACAAATGAAATTACAACAATTCCAAACAAGGAAAATGTTGAAAAATACTTGAAGAAAACTTTGAAGAAATTAGACTAATTTTTTTCTGGATTCACTTTATTCAGGAAAAAATAAAATCCCAATCCGAAAATTGTGGCAACAGTAGTCGCAAGAATAAAACTCCCAATTACATATTGCAGCAGATTGTTTTTTACCAATTCGAAATCTAAATCGTGATTCAGAAAATCGCTTTCTCCACTTACAAACGGCGCTCCGATAAACAAAGAAGCTGCAATAATAAACGGAATGAAAGGTGGCAAACTAACATTTGAAAATACAAAAGCCAATACTTTATTCAGTTTAAAAACGACTGCTAAAGAAATGACAATCAACGTCTGAAACCCCCAAAACGGAGATAAACCAATGAAGGTTCCAAGCGCAATGGAAAACGCTTTGATTCGGTTGCTGCCATCGCTTTCCAGAACATCTTCTTTTATGAATTTTCTAAGACTTTTTTTTTTGAAATTCCTGAAAAAATTTCTCGGAATAATGTAGAAAATGGTAATGAAAACCAAAATGGTATTCAGAATACTGATTCTTGTAAAGTCCCGAAATGGTCGGAAATGCGAGACTCTTTCCGCAGGATCATAAAGTACTTTTACAGGAACATTCTTTACAGGAACGTGCTTCCAAGCTGTTCTTACAATGATCTCGATCTCAAACTCAAATTTAGGCGTGAAATATTTTTTCGGAATCTTTTTTAAGGGATAAAGACGGTAACCGGATTGTGTATCTTGTAACTTAATTCCTGTCTCAAACCAAAACCAAAAGTTGGAAAAATTATTTCCAAAACTGCTTTTTCCGGGAATTCCGTCCTGAGACATATTCCGGTTTCCAATCAGCAGAACATCTTCTTTTTCGGTAAGTAAGGCTTCTATAAAAACAGGAATGTCATCAGGATAATGCTGTCCATCCGAATCAATCGTGATTGCAAAATCAAAACCTAATTCTTTAGCTTTTCTAAATCCTATTTTAAGCGCATTTCCTTTTCCTTTGTTTTCGGGTAAAGAAACAACTGTTATTTGCAAATAATTATTTAGAATTTCTGAGGTAGAATCTGTTGAACCATCATTGACTACAATAATATTTCCGGTGTAATCCAAAACACCGTCAATCACTCTTTTCAGAGTTTTTTCATTATTGTAAGTCGGTATTAAAACGCATATTTTCTTTTCAGAAACTGCATTTTGAACTTCGGAGATGGTCATTGTTTTATTTTAAAGTCGCTTTTTCTACAGCCGTCATTGTTTTGGATTGTGCAGCAAATTTTTTGATGTAGCTTTTCAGTGTAGAATTTTGCTTGCTGTAATTGTTGAGAACGAATTCTTTATCTTCCTTCAGATTCTTATGATAACCCACAATTTTAGGCACATTTTCCTGAACACTTAATCTTATTAATCTTAATTCTGTATTGTTAGGATTACTTTTTATTAGGCTTTCCAGACTAGTTGCTCCGGATTTTACGAGCGCTTTTCTTTTGCCCTCTGTAGACACTTTAGCCTCCAAAACTTTTGCCGCTGCTTTGTAACCGGAAATTACAGGATCAGAAGATGTTTTTTTATCAGCAATTTTGATGAAGTTTTTAGCATTTTCTTTGGATTGATTAGCAACAGCGTAACTGTCTCTCAAAGCTTCCAGGTCTGAAGATTGAAAAAACATAACCAAAGCTGCAAATAATGATAACAACAGTTTCATAACTATAATTTTTTATAGGTAACTGATAATTTCAATGCAATAGTTTCGCCAAAAGTGGTGGTGTTTTTTACTTTTATTTCGTCTTCGTTCTCATTGATGTCCAATTCTAAAACCAAATCCGGTGTTTCAAATGGATTGATGATCGCCATAAACTTCACGTTAGAAGCCGATTTCAGGAACAGTTTAGAATTGGTAAATTCTTCTGTCAAATCTTTCACAATCTGCATCATACAAACACCTGGAGTAACTGGATTTCCCGGGAAATGACCATTGAAAATTTGGTGGTCTTTGTTTAAAGTAATATTTGCCGTAAAACCTTTTTCTGTTTTTTCGTGAGAGGTAACAGCATAAAAATCATTAAGAATGCTCTGCATAATTATTCGGTATCCGTGATTTGAAATAGTTTGATGTTGATGTTAAAATCTTTGTGTTGTAAATCAATACTATCTGCGAAGATATGTTTTTTCGCATCAAAAGTAAAATCGATTTTTTCCTTGTTGTTCTTTGTGTAAATCACTTTTTTCAATAGAGAATTATCCTTGTTATAGAATAAATAAAAAGATTGATCCTCGATTTTGGAAAGATAAATTTTAGAATTATCGTCTTCAAAACTTTCTGTGACCGGGTATTCTCTTTTTAGCAATCGCTGAAAATCATTTTTTAAGAAATTAATCACCAATTTTTTATCCAGATCAGGAAGAACATAATTGAGTTTAAAATCATTATCATAAATCTCAAAATCAATTAGCTTGTTTCCAAAATCTGATGTTATTACAACGCGATGTGTTGTTTGGCCAATCTTCTTAATGATTAAAATTCCGCTAACGTGATTGTTATAAATATCCATTTGACATTTATAAACATAATCTTCATTGGACGAAAAATAAAGATTTTCAACCGTTGTTTCAGAATTAGAAATAGATTTTACGCCTGTCAGTTTATAGGTTTTGCACGAGACAAAAAATAAAAATATCAGACTATAAAGAAAACTCTGAAGCAGAAATCGGCGCATTGATTTTTGTGTTTTTGAAAACAATATTCGTAGTATCTCCCGATGCTTCTGTCATATTAACCTGAGAAACCGTCGATTCGTTTTTAGGAAACTGAAGTTCAATTTGCTTGATATATTTCAGTAATTGAGCAGATTTCGGAATGAACTTAGCGATGTTGAAATTCGCATTTTTGAAATAACTTACAGAAAATTCTGGGTCGTTGAACATTTGTCCGTTTGAACTTCCTACAATCAGTTTATTAATTTTTTCAAAGGTTTTGCTTTTCGCATCAACAGACGATTTTTTCCCTTGGTCGTTGATGAAGATTTTGTTATCCTTGAAAATAATGCTGTATTGATAAGGTTTTGTGTATTTCCAGCTCAAAGTGTTCGGAGATTTCAGAGACATTTTTCCGTAAGTCACGATACTTTTGTCTAAGAAATCCATCTTTTTAGTTTGAGTAAAATCACTTTGTAATGTCTTTATATTTCTGGTTTCGGAAGAAACTTTTGAAACGAATGCTTTTGATTCTGCTGCGGACATTGTTGTATTTTGCCCAAAAAAGAAACCTGAAATCAATAAAAATGTGCCTAAAGCTATATTCTTAATCATTATTTTTAGAATTATTCATTGAATCAATTGTGAAAGTCGAATACTTTTCACACTCCAAAAATAACAATAATTCGACCAAAACTTGGTACGTTTTTTCCGAAGTGTCGTGGAGTAGAATAATGCTTCCTTTTTTAAGATTTTTAGTGATTCTGTTATAGATTTTTTTCTCGTCATCAATGACTGTATCAAGAGAACGGACATTCCAGCCAATACTTTTTTTCTGAGTTTTGTTGATGGCTTTTGCAATATTCGGATTCGTTACTCCGAAAGGTGGACGATAAAAATTAGTTTTAATATTCCCGATTTTAGCAATTACTTCATCACATTTTTCAATTTCCTCAATCATTTTCGAGCTTGACAAAAATCCGGTGTTATTGGAATGAGAATAAGTATGATTTCCGATTGTGTGACATTCCGCAATAATTCTTCGAAATGTTTCGGGATATTTTTCAATCTGTTTTCCGATGCAGAAGAAAGTTGCCTGTATGTTTTTTTCTTTTAATAAATCTAAAAACTTAGGAGTCAATTCAGTCGGTCCATCATCGAAAGTTAAAGCAATTTCTTTGATTTTTGTTCTTTTTTGAGTGATGGAATTAATGAAATATTTTAATTGAATATCAAAAGAACCCCAAACAACAATGGCTGAGAAAAAGAAGAAACACGCAACATACATCCAGAAACTTGCCTGAAACATATAAATTATAAAGTTCCAGAAAATATAAACCAGGATGAATGAATAATGCTTCATCTATTATTTGGTTGAATTAAGCTTTTTCCAGCAGAACCAAACTATGATCATTTCCACCAAGATGATTGTAAAGAAGAATGTTTTTGAATTCTTCTTTTTTTACAGAATTGATCATCATCACTTCCGGAATCTCTTGTTTTTTCAAAATATGACAAGCCATAAACGTCGAGAATCCACTTGCTGTATTGAATTCTCCACTCAAATGTTTGAAATATAGCTGTGATGAATTTTGGAATAATTCGGAAGCATTTTTGTAATAACTATCAGATTCAGAATCTCCGCTAAAACCTAAAATCATAGCATCAATATCTTCATTCTTTAAATTATTCTTAGCTAAAAAATCTTCGACGAATTGTTTCGTTTCTGCTAATTCTAATTTATTAATGATTTGAATATCTTTTAGTTGCGCATAAGAAGTTTCAGTTTTTTCTTTTCCTAGAACAAAAAAGCTCGAACCTTCACCCCAAATCACACCTTCTGTCGTCGAATTCAAATAATCAACCGGAAGATTTTCTTCTTTTTTAATGGTTTTGTTTAATTTGTACAATTCCATCGTTCTGTCGGTTTGCTCGTCTGTAGAACCAACCAGGATATTTTCCGCTTCGCCATCATTAATTTGAAGTTTCGCATCTAACATCGAAAATTCCAAAGACGAAGATGTATTCACATAAGTAAAATTATAAGCGTGACATTGCAAACCCAAAGCAATCTGCCCAGAAACCGTATTGTGAGTAGATTGAATAAAAAATGTAGGCGTCAAAAACTCTTCATTATTTTCAATGACGTTTTTCAAAAACTTTTCAGAATCTTGAGAACATCCCATTCCTGTTCCTACAATAATGGCATCCGGATTTTCGATTCCAGCTTCTTCCAAAGCATAATGCGACGCTACAGAACTCATTTTCACAGTTTTGGACATTCTCCTGATCATCGCAGGAGGAATGAATTCTTTATAATTCGGTTCAATTGCTTTTAAGATCTGAACAGAATTTTGCGGATTTAAGTTTTGAAAAAAAATGTCATTTAAAGTGTCCTGAGCCGAGATGCAGGCTGCACTGTTGATGTAAACTGCACTCACGATTTTGAAAATATTAAGGTTGAGCAATTGCCTCCAAAACCAAATGAATTTGAAAGAACGTGATTGATATTTTTCTCTTTGAGTTCAGTCACAGGTGTCAAATCAAATTCTTCCATTTTAGTTTTAAAATTCAGATTCGGAAAAATAATATTGTTTTGAATGGCTAATAATGAATAAACCGCTTCAATTCCCGCCGCTGCAGCCAAAGTATGACCAGTAAACGCCTTCGTAGAACTGAATTCCGGAACCTGATCTCCTCCAAAAATCCGTATCATTGCAATCCCTTCTGATAAATCGTTATTCGGAGTTGCTGTTCCGTGAACATTAATATAATCGATGTTTTCTTTATTTAAACCTGAAACTTTCAATGCTTTTTCCATCGCTAAATAGGCTCCTTGTCCGTTTTCCGAAGAAGCAGTTTGATGATGCGCATCATTAGCATTTCCATAACCTGAAAGATAACCGAGCACTTTTTTGTTTTCTTTTTTTACGACCTCGTCAGATTCCAAAACCAAGAAAGCAGCAGCTTCTCCTAGATTTAGTCCTTTTCTGTCATTATCAAAAGGCGTGTTGTAAGAATCACTCAAAATCATCAAGGTATTGAAACCATTCAAAGTGAATTTTGAAAGAGAATCCGTTCCGCCGACAATCACACGATCCAAAACTCCGTTTTTAATCAATTTTGCTCCCATCATAATAGCATTCGCTGCAGAGGAACAGGCTGTACTAATAGTTGAAACCATACCTTTCAAACCCAAATAATCAGCAATCAGCAAAGATGAATTTCCGGCATCATGTGCGTCAATATATTTTTGCTTTTCAGGAAAGTCTTCGTAAGAGTAGAAATATTTTTCGGTAACGTCCATTCCTGCAACGCTTGTTGAGGAAATGAATCCAGTTTTATACTCATTAATGTCGGAAATTCCGGCACTTTCTACAGCTTCTTTAGCGGCAACCATTCCTAATAAAGAAGTTCTTGTCGCATTATTATCCTCATTTAACTGAAGTTTTTGCACCAATTCTTCATTAGATAATTTGATTTCACCGGTTTTTATTTTTCCAGAATGACGTGTTTCAAACAAGCTAATTTCTGAAATTCCGTGCTTTCCGGTTTTTAGTGACCTCAAATTTTCCTCCACATTGTTTCCAATCGCAGAGATGATGCCCATTCCTGTTATGGCAATTTTTTGACCCATTTTCTACAAAATGTAACATTGTACCAATATAACAGTTTACCAATTGCTAGACTGCTACATTGATACATTGGTATATTAATTTATTTTGTACGATTTTCTTCGATGAATTTCGCCATTACTTCGATAGACTGGAAGATTTCTTTCCCTTTTTTCGGGTCAGATAATTTGATTCCGTATTCCTTTTCAAGAAGAACGATTAATTCCAAAGCGTCGATTGAATCTAATCCAAGACCACCTCCGAAAAGCGGATCGTTGTCTTTGATGTCTTCTACAGCAACATCTTCCAGGTTAAGAACATCTACGATTTTGTTTTTTAATTCTAATTTTAAGTCGCTCATAATTTTTTATTTGTCAGTGTATAATTCTTGTGATACATTTTATATTATAGTTTAATTATTTACTTGTTTAGCAAATATACGAAAGCATTATAATTTTCCTGATATAGTTCTACCCAGCCACATAATACTTTGTCGGCCTTTCCCGACTGCAAAATCTGTTCCGAGTAGTTGTTTAAAAATTCTTCATCAAATTCATCCAGGACGAAAAATGCATTTTCAGTCTGCATTTTGTGCTTAATACTAATTTCACCGACGCAAATGTTGGGTAAAGTGTACACAAAAACAGCAGGACTCGGGAAGTAATTTTCCTGAGAATTGATGCTTTCCTGATATTTAAAATCGGTATCTAAACTTGATGATTTGTTGGCAAAAACCAAAGCCGTTCTGCTGTGGTCTTCATCTTTTAAAATCATTTCGGAAGCGAGAAAAGCGAGTTTACTGAGATTATCCATTTTGTGAAATTTCGGATAATTCAGTTCTAAACTTTTATAGGCTTCTTTCGCGAAATCTGAGAAATTTTTTGTTTCAGATTCAAAAATAATTTGTTCGTTGAGGATTATTTTTGAGTTTTCTATGGTGCAGATGTCTGTTTTCTTCATTAATAAAGTTTAAGGCTTTTTCGTTGGATTTTGATGTGTGTTGAAAACAGAAAGTACAATGATTTTGGAATCAATAATGTCAAAAACGATGAGGTATGGAAACTTTAGAATAAAAGCTTCTCTGTAATTTTTTTAAGCTGGAAATGTTTCGGATTGTTTTGAATTCTACGCAAGTATTTATCTAAATGTTTCATAAATTTCTCTCCCAGACCTTTTTGAGAATCTTCATAATAAATATATGCTTCTAGAATTTCCAGACTGGCTTCTTCCTGTAAGATTAATTCATAAGTCATTTCAAAGCAGATTTTGCTTTCTCTCTGACTTCTTCCCAAGTATAAGATTTGCTTTCTCCGCTTAAGTATTTTTCTCGTCTTTCATTTATTTCATCATAATGCCAATCAGGAATTGTAGGATAATTATCTTCTTGCTCTTCAGCATTGATAATTCCATTGATAATACGCAGAATTCTTTCATCTGCAACATCAATGAAATCGTGAATTCTTTGTCTGATATCTAAAGTAGATTCCATTTTCTAAAACTTTAATTCTATCAAAATTACAAAATTATTTTATGCTTTTCCCAAAACAATTGCCGCATTACACCCACCAAAACCAGAAGCCGTTTTCAAAATATATTTAATTTCTGCCGATTGATTTTCTCTAATAATATTTAAATCCTGAGAAACGCCCATTTCTTCAAAATTTTTAGACGGAATCAAAGTATTGTTCAAAGCCGATTCCATTGCAATAATACTTTCCAAAAGTCCTGAAGCTCCCAAACAGTGACCGTAATAACCTTTCATACTATTGAGTGGAACATTTTGCAAATTCATTCGGTTGAAGGTGATGGCTTCCATTTCGTCGTTGTAAAGGGTTGCTGTTCCGTGAGCGGAAATAAAATCAATTTGTTCCGCTGAAGCTTTTGCTTCTTTCATCGCATTTTGAACGCTGGCAAACAATCCGTCTCCGGTTCTCGATGGTCCGGAAATGTGATTGGCATCGTTAATGGCTGAGTCACCTAGAACTTTAAATTTCAATTTTTCGTTCGCTGATGGAGTAGAAGTTATGTACGCTGCTGCAGTCGCTTCGCCTAGATTAATTCCGTTACGGTTTTTGTCGTAAGGTTTGCAAGGTTCACTTCCGATTGCCTGAAAAGAATTGAAACCGGAAATCACAAACTCAGAAATTTCGTCTCCGGCAACGACAAAGGCATCTTTATATTTTCTTGCCTGAATCATATTTTTCGCGACAGAAATCGCCATCACTCCGGAAACACACGCATTGGAGACTACAATCGGTTGGGTTTTAAATCCAAAAAAATCAGCTAATTTTTGAGCTAAACGGGAAAGATATACGCCTTCCGGTAAAGTGCTCTCGTTTTTTAATAAACTGATATTTCCTTTCGTTGTCGAAAGAATAAAAGCGGTTTCATCTGAAATCTGATGTCTCTCCACCAAAGGTTTCAGACTCAACAAAAACATTTTTTCGAGTCTTGTGAAATTGTCATTCTGAGCGGAGTCGAAGAATCTTTTAAACTCAATCTCCAGTTTTTCATCATCAATTTTAGAAACAAAAAAAGCGTCGTGATTGTCAATAACTTTATGCAAAGCCACGCCAGATTTTCCTTCCAGAAGTGCTTTCCAGTTTGATTCCACATCAAAACCCAAAGGCGTGACGCAGTTGTAATCTGTAATGTAAATTTCTTTCATCATAATCCCATTTTATCTTTCCAGGTTTGAAAAAACTCAGGATTGTACAGACATAAATTATTTTCAGAATCCAAGAAAACCTGAATGGTTTCTCCACTGCACACCAATTGATTCTGCTGATTGAAAATCTCGTATTTATAAATCAATTTCGCCGAAACAGAATTCACGAAAGTTGTTACGATATTGAAGGTTTCGCCATATTTCAAAGGCAGAAAATGCTCGCACGTACTTTTTACAATCGGCGTTACAAATCCTGCTTTCTGAATGTCGAGATAGGTCAAACCGTGCTGTCTTCCGAAAGCTTCTCTTCCGTCCTCAAAATAAACGATATAATGCCCGTGCCAGACGATTCCCAGCGGGTCTGTCTCGTTGAAACGGACGCGTACTTCTTCGGTACAAGTTAAATTTTTAGACTGCATTTTGTTTTGTTTTTAACCACAATGGGCACAAAGGTTTTCACAAGGGACACTATTTAAATTCAATTATTTTATTAAAATTATTCAATTATTCCGTTGATTAATCTCTTAACGCCATTTTTAAATAAAACCGAGTTAAAATTAATAAGTAAACCTAATTTACAATTACTTAGTTTCAAATAGGTTAAAATTTGAGCAATATGAATATCATTCAATGATTCTACAGATTTTATTTCTACAACAACTTTTCTTTCAATTAAAAAATCAAGTCTGTAACCAATGTCAAGTTTTATATCTTCATAAATTAATGGCATTGGTTTCTGTTTTTCTATGAGTAATCCTGACTTCTTCAGTTCAAAGTGCAGACATTCTTCATAAGCACTTTCTAAAAGTCCTGCTCCCAGCTGACGATGAACTTTCAATCCTGCATCAAATACAATTTTTGAAATTTCATTTTCATTCATATTATTTGTGTTTAAAGTTATTCTTTCTTACCACAAAGGGCACAATGGTTTTCACAAAGAGCGCAAATTTAAAACTAATCAATCCATCCCTTGTGCACCTTGTGAAAAATCTTAGTGCTCTTTGTGGTTAAAAGTTTAAACACTATTTTGTTTCCTTTCATAAAGTAAAGAAACAGTTACCATCGCAATATAAAATAAAAATAAGAAAATCAGTTCTTTGGCAATCTCGCCAATGCCGCTGTTTCTTAAAATAATATCGTAATAGGCATTCAGTCCCCAATTCATCGGGGAAAACTGCGCAATTTTCTGCATAAATTCGGGCATAAGGAAAACCGGAACCCAAATTCCTCCAATCGCTGCCAAAACCACAACGGAAGTTGCTCCAAACGGCGCCGACTGTTCCTGAGTGTTGGACATTGTTCCAATTAAAACGCCAAATCCAATTGCGGCCAATCCTGCAAATAAAGTTACAATCAGAAGATGGAACATTTTTCCTGAAACATCAAACTGTGGCAAATCCATCAAAGGAAAAAGCCAGATTCCTACCGCAACCATCAGCAAAAACTGGATAACACAAATGATGAGATATGTAAATGTTTTTCCTAAAATGTGGATGTAATACGGCGTCGGGCTCACACGAACTCTCACGCTCGTTCCCTGACTTTTTTCCTTAACTAAATTAATCGACAACGGCACCACAATAAAGAAAATCGCAAACAGCGCCCAAGCCGGAACGTTGTGCTGAACAGAATTTGGCATTAATTCTTCTTTGCCTTTTTTCGGCGTGATTTCTTTGAAGGTAATCAAACTTTTATTTTCAAGGTCTTCCGTTGTTCCGAGTTGGTCCTGGAAGGCTTTGTATATTTTTTTATTCTCGATTTCGAAAACCATTTTATTAATGGCATTCATCACAGAATTTTTGAAACCTGCGTTGGTTGCAGGGTCGAAATAGAGATGAATGTCTTTTGCTTTTGAAGCCACAGCTTTTGTCGCCGTCGAATCGGTTTCCAAACCAAACGAGCTTACGACGGTCTGAACTTTCGAATCGATATTTGAATTTAAATCTTTCGTTAAATTTTCCGGAATGACAATGGCCATCTGATAATCTCCCGTGAACACAGCTTTCTCAGCTGATTTTTCGTTGAAATCTGTAACCAGTTCAAATGTTTTGCTGGTTTCCAGTTCTTTTTTGATGACTTTAGAAACCTCGGACTTATCATTATCAATAAAAATAATCGGGATTTTTGAACCTTCCAGATTTTTGAATGTCGAATCCTGAATTAAAGTAATGGTAATAATTAACAGCAACGGCATCAGAAAGATAATGACAATTCCGCCGGAATCTCTCTTTAGCAACTGAATTTCCTTGATGAAACTTCTCCACAATTTATACAACATCTCTCAATTCTTTTCCGGTTAATGAAATGAAAACATCCTCCAGGTTTTCAGCATTGGCAACTCTTTCTACCAATTCTTCCGGAGTTCCTGTCGCATGGATTTTTCCGTGGTCGATGATGGCAATTTTTGTACAGAATTCTTCCGCCTCAGAAAGGTGGTGCGAAGTGTAAATAATGCACGTCCCTTTTTTATTTAAATCTAAAAGATAATCGATAATGGCTTTTTTCGACTGAACATCAACACCGACCGTCGGCTCGTCCAGAAACAAAACTTTCGGGTTGTGAAGCGTTCCTGCAATCAAATTGCATCGGCGTTTCATTCCGCCTGAAAACTGGTCGACTTTTTTATTGGCAAATTTCGTCAAACCCATCAATTCCAAAGCTTCATCGATTTCTTTATGAAGATTTTTATGTTTTAAACCATACAGACTTCCGAAGAACAAAAGGTTTTCTTTCGCTGTCAAAGTCGGGTAGAGTGCGTATTCCTGAGGAACGACGCCGATAATTTGTTTGATTTTTGAACCGTCCTTTTTAGGCGACAATCCGTTGATGGTAAAACTTCCTGATGTTGGTTTAATCAAACCTGAAAGCATAGAAATCAGCGTGGTTTTTCCCGCTCCGTTGGGACCGAGAATTCCGTAGATTTCATTTTTATCGATGTTCAAAGAAATATCATTAACCGAAAAGTCTTCCGAATTTTTGTATTTCTTGTAGAGGTTTTTTATTTCGATGATATTCTCCAAACTATATCGCTTTTCTCAGTTTTTTATAAAAAGCTTCTTCCAAATCTGCAATATGCAACATCGATTTTGAAAGCTGATTGTATATGTCGCTTTTCGAATTTCTGTTTTTGTAAACTCTTGCAATGTCCACAGCAAAATCTCTCCAAAGGTCTCCGATTGTGGTAATTTCTTTGGATAATTCTTTAAGTTCATCATTTTTAAGAATCACAGCTGCTTCCTGTAAAAATGCACCATAAATAAATCTAAAACCGCCACCGCCGGTTCCTATTTCTTCCTGCATTCTAATCAATTGTCCGAGATAATGATTGGTCACTTTTGTCCCTTTTTTCTCAGCCCATTTCGGGATGCTTTTTGCGACCCATCGCATTGCTTTTACACCAATTAACGGAACCGGAGCGAGCATATTTTTGCAAGTGTCTTTAATTCCTTTTTTGATGGCTTCTTCTAAGTTTACATTCTCTGGAATGTGTGTGGGGAAATACATATGACCTTTCGGAGCGAGTGCGCCTTTAGCATAACGAACTTTTTCGAGTTCAGCTTCGGTTAAAGTTGTCGCAAAATCCATCACAGGGTCGCTGATCAGGAATTTACCATCTTCTTTTCCGTAAACCACAAGATTGTGTGCGTTGAAATGGAATTTATATTCTTCCGGAAAATAGGTAAGGTTGAAAACACCAACCTGTAAACCTGTTGGGATATTCTGTTCTAAATTTTTCTCCAAAGCTGCCTGTGCTTCTTTTGGATTTGAAAATTTTATTCTTTTGATTTTAATTCCAAGCCTTTTTGCAGCCTTGCTGAAAATAGCTCCCGGCATCGGACGATAACTGAAACCCGGTGCAAAATTAACTTTCAAAAAAGGAAGATATACGAAAAACAGACCAGAACCGATTCCGAAAATCATTGGTTCGCTGAGTTTTAGACCTCTGTTGAGAAGTAGATTGGAGGCAACACCGTTTTCGCAGTGGGCTGTCTGGTGGTGTTCAAAGTTGATCTTCATTGTTATTTACCGTCGAAGTTTTTTAATTCGTCTACCGAAATTCCGAATGCGTCGGCATATTTTTTCAGGGCAGAATCGCTGAGTTTTTTGAAAATTTTGGGTTTTGCGTGTCTTTTGATCGTCCATTGCCATTTGTCAACATAAGCTGAGAGAACCTGTAGATCCATTTTATTCAATTCCATAAAATAGATGATTGGACTTACTATTCCATTGGCAACATTCTGTTTAGCTTCTGCGATACGCTCGTAAATCAATTCCATTGATTCGTCCAACGCCGCTTTTTTCGCTTCCCAACCAATGCTTTGAGCAGTGGTGTAATTGTTATTTTCATCCGTCACATATAACATTTCGGTCATATTTGCGGACTGCAAATTACTTTCGTCTTGGGGAATATCCTGTTTTTTCATCGTTATTGTTTTACTTCCTGAATAAACAAATTAATTTCGGCTCGGATTAATATTTCATCATTAAGAAAAGTTTCGCAAAAAATGTTGCAGACGTTTTCAAATTGAGAGATTAATGATGCTTTTGATATGATAACATCGTCCACATTTGGCAAAGCAAAAATTTCTATTTTTTTGATATTCGTAATGAAACCAATTACTTTTGTTTCAACATCCGGATTTTGAAAAAAACTTTGTCCGAGGATTGATGAACAAGTTTGAGCGAGATTTTCTATTAATCCAGCTTCTACAAATTCATTATCAGAAACAAAAATATTATCTTCAGTAATTTTAAAAGAAGTAGTGACTTTTTCTTCCGTCAATTCCAAAATATAATCAGTCATCAGCATTGGTTCACGATGGGGCAGGAAATTGTGGATGTTGATTAAGCTTTGATCTTTCAGTTCCATTTAAAATTATTTCACAACGGTTTTCATCTGCGATTTTGCAATCACATTATCATTAATTTTAGTAATAATTTCCACCAATGTTACGCCCATCATTTCATTAATAATAGTCACTTCTGATTTCAATACATCTCCGGTTTGAGGTAAATTTTTAGCTTCAAAAGATTTGATAGCACCGATGTAACCTGTTGGAGACTCTTTGCCTAAAAGAAAGTATTTGTAACCTGTATGTAAAGCCACGCTCTGCGCCTGATGTTCAATCAAACCAGAAGCTTGAAAGGTATTTTCATTAACAAAAATATTGTCTTCTTTAATGACAAATTCGGAAATCAAATGATTTTCCGAATATTCCAGAAGTCCGCTTACCATTACAAAAGGAAACTTTTGCGGGATTAGACCTTCTATAAAATCTTTGTCAGAATTTGGTAACGTGCTTCCCATTAACAAACCGTCAATAATGCACAAGAATAAGCGAATCTTCCACTCTCCGGAACACAAAGAAGAATTTTTTCTCCTTTCTTCAGTTTGCCGGAATTCATCAGTTGTTCAACAGCAATGAAGATTGAACCAGCACCAATATTTCCAACCTCGGAAAGATTATAGAACCATTTTTCCCAAGGGAAATCCAAACCTACATTGGCAAATTCTTCCTTCAATCCGTCTTTGAAATAACCGGAAGAAATGTGCGCCAATACGTGATCTACAGATTCCGGATCCAGCTCGTGTTTGTCAAAAGAAGTTCTCAAGCTTTCCGCACCTTTTACAAGGATATATTGATCCAGAATTTTTGTGTCTTGTTTCAAAGCGAAAATCGATTGCTTCAACCACTCGTCAGAAGGATAATCTGCCCAGGATTTTAAGCTTCCGTCTTCCTGCTTTTCACATCCTGAGTACATACAGGCTTCGATCTCGTGAGCGTAAGAATAGAAATCAATCCATTCGATTCTCAAAGACGTCTGGTTTTCTCTTGGTTTGTTTTCCAATAAGAATGCACCAGCACCGTCAGAAAGCATCCATCTCAAAAACTCTCTTTTGAACGCTACGATTGGTCTTTCTTCCAATAGCTTCAGGTTTTCAGCTTCGTGATCAAATTTATCCGCAGTCATCCAAGAAGAAAATCTTTCAGAACCTACACAAACTGCATTGTTCTTAACACCAGCTTTTACAGAAAGGAAACCGTAATTAAGTGCGTTCATTCCAGAGTTGCAAAGTCCCATAGAAGTATTGATTTCTACAGATTTATTGATATTCAACTCACCGTGAACCATTGATGCGTGAGATGGCTGGATTTGGTCTGCAGACGTTGTTCCGCAAGATAACAGTTCCATATCTTCTTTTTTGAAATTCTCATCGAAAAGCCCGTTAATCGCATTAGCTGTAATCTGAGCATTGGTATGAGTGGGTTGTCCGTTTTTGTCAAGAGCATAATATCTGGTTTTGATTTGATTATTCCTCAAAATCAAAGCTCTTGCTTTAGAAGGTGTATTGTTTACCAAACCAAGATAGCTTTCCATATCATCATTGGCTATCGGTTCGTTTGGTAGGTATGTAGAAGATTTGGTGATATAAACGTTACTCATTTTTTATTTTAAATTAATTCCTTGTAAATATTCTCTTTGTTTTTTTCTTTTAAACCACAATATTGGCGTCATAAGGATATGCGGAACCAAAACTATGGGCGAAATAATCCAGATCGCTGCCATCAAATATACCTTAAAGAATTTTATCAGCAAAGGACGTTTTTCTTTTTTCTTGATAATGAGATTGGACCAAACGGTGAAAATTTTGTTCCCGACTTTCTCTACTCTTACCAAAAAAGGCCTTATTTCTACCGCTCCGTTTTTTACCAGCTCGGGCTGAAGATCCTTAAAGTTATTTTCGCGCAAATGCCCTTCAATAATCTTACCATACTTGACAGAACCGGCAATTTCTTCATCAGAAATTCCGGCTGCGGGTAAAATTCCGGATTTTTCTTTTTGTCCGGTTGTCAGCCAACGCAGGATTGTAAGAACGCTGGTATAATTGTCGTGTCTGTCAACCAACGCAATATTTCCAACTAATTGAGCTTTCAAATCACGCAGATAGACTTTTAGTTTTTCCTGAGAAAGCATCCACATATTTCTGGTTCCTGAGATAGTAACAACAGGAGTATCTTTCAAAATATTTTCTGCATAACCGCTTTTCAGAAATGAAATAATTGGAATAGAAGGTGTTAAATACCAAACCTGATATCCGAAAAGGATGAGATCAAATTTTTGATTCAGAACATCTTCTGGCGGAGGTAATATTTCACTTGGGATTTGCAGATAAGATTCTGGAAATGTATTGAAAAAAACATCACTTGGCCACGGAAAAGGGAAGTCCTTTTTGAGCTGGATGTTGTAATAAGTGACACTGTATTCGTCTTTTTTTTCCTCAAATGGCTGAGCTATATTCTTCACAATATCCTTCAATTGTCCGGTTTGTGAATAGTATATGACAAGAATTTTTTTAGGCATTAAAAAAATGGTTTTATACAAAACTATGATATTTAGCCCTTATTCTCATTTTTTTTTGTAAACTTTTATGGTGTTTGAGTCAAATATTAAAGAATAATTCTTGTTAGAAAACAATAACACTTTTGTTTTTAATAAAATAACAGTTTCCGGAAAATCAACAATTTTTGAGAGATCGAAGTGGTCATCAGAAATCAAAAGCACATCAATGTTTTTATTGACCTCAGAAATGTTGTTGATATAATTGATTTTTCTTGTCTTAACAACATAACTCTGTTCAGCAACTTCTCGTTTTTCTTCATTACTAACAAAGCTGAAAATCTTTCTACTTGCGTGATAAAGGCTTAAAAGAACATCTTTTTGACCAAAGTCATCTGCAATGTGTAGAATCACTGCGTCTTTTGAAATACGTTTGTCCAGTTCGAAATAAACCGATTTATTCGCTTCGAAATCTTGTTTGATTTCTTTTACAACGTGGTTTTCTTTATAAAGGAAACTCAAGAATAATTTTTTTCTGAAGTAATTTTCATCTTCCAATTCTGTTCTCAATTCTGAAAATTTTTCTCTGAACAATGCATTGATTTTCTTCGTTCTTTCAGAATAATTTTTCCCAAAACTCAAATCACTTTTATCGATTCTATCACCAACTTTGATTGTAATGGCGCCATCGTAAATAATGAAATCGCCTTTGGGAAGAACTTCGGAATTTCCGTGAATGTAAACTGGAACAATATCCAAATCAAATTGCTCTGCAAGATAAAATGCACCTTTGTGAAATCTTTTAACATCATTGTCGAAAGAGCGTTTCGCTTCAGGAAAAACCATCAAAGAATAGCCGTTTTTTACTTTTTCTTTCAGTTTTTCCATTCCATTTTCGATGCCTTGAGAAACAGGATAGAAGCCTAAAGCCTTCACGAGTTTCCCAAAAACCGGAGACTCGTAGACCCAATCATTAACAAGGTAAACGATTTTGTGAGTTGTCATCGCCATTGCTAATGTATCAAGAAATGACGTGTGGTTCGCAATAATGATAGAAGGTTTGCTAAAGTCTTCATTCGGATTTCTGATAACAGTTTTTTTAACAAAAGGGTTGGTGTATAAAACCGAAGCAAGAAACTTTGCAATGAATTTTTTAATGAAAATCAAAGTGTTGCCTTTTGCATTCTTCACAAAAATACTTCCGAAAACCGAAAATAAAAATCCACCTAAGCCATAATATATGAACGATAAAACAGAGTGCAAAAACAATCTGAAAGTAATCGGCGATAATCCTTTTTTCTGTCGGTTAATAATTAAAAATCTGAACCAAAACGGATACAAAGTTGAGGTGATCACAATGACAGAAAACATTCCGATCAAAGCAACCAAAGCTAAAGAATGTAAAGCCGGATGTTTAGCGAAAATCAAAGAGCCAATGGATAAAATCGTTGTGAAAACTGCCAAAATAATCGAAATTCTGTATGTTGGAAGTTCATTTTTTCCGGTTGTATGTTCTTTCTGCATCGCTTTAGTTAAGAAAATACTGAAATCGTCACCGACTCCGAAAACCAAAGTACAGACAACGGTGCTGAAAATATTTAATTCTAAACCAAGAAAATACAAGATTCCCGCAGTCACAACGCCTGTTAAAACAATTGGGAACATTGTGAGAAGCGATAATTCAAAATTTCTGAAGAAAACGATAATTGTTAAAACGATTGCTAAAAGAGAATAATTAATCAGCGTATTGAAATCATTTTTCAGCAAACCCAAAAAGTTCTCATTCATCTGTTGACGATCGATTGCCAAAGCTTCGTGATTTTTTTCAACATCTTTTATGAAAGCATCTCTTTTCTTTTCATCAACTTTTACGACATTCGAAACGGTATAAAAAGCATTTTCGTTGCTCAGAAATTCGGAAATTTGTAGTGCTTTTATCTTTTCGTAATCTTTTAAATTTAAAGTGGAGTAGGATTTATTTAAATTTTCATTAAATTGATCAAATGCTGAAGAATTAAAACCAAATTTATTTCCGTTTTGAACCAATTCAGAAATTGTTTGATCTTTTTTGTTTTGATTCCAAAACTGATTCCATTTTTCAACCTTTTTTTGCTGATCTTCTTTCGATAAAACAACATTTCCAATTGAATTGTAGCTTAAAATTTTACCTTCTTTTTTTTCTTTTTCTAAAAACTGACTCAATTGGGAGTTTCTTTCTAAAGCTTCATTTTCAGAATTTCCGTAGGAAATTGTATAAATAGATTTCGAAGTGATGTCTGATAACTTTTCAAGCTTGGCTTCACTGATTTTTAAATCTTTCGGAATGTAATTTAAATCGCCAATATCTTCATTAAAACCAACGTGGCGAAACCCAAAAAGACACGCAATAATCATAATTGAACAACCAATAATAATAGGTTTGTTCTTTTCGTAAGGATAATTACCGATTTTATCGATGAAGTTCGTGCTTACTTTATCTGATTTTTCTTTCGGATGATACAATTGCGGAACAATAATTAAAGCGGCAAACGAAGAAAGGAAAACGGTGATTGCAGCAAAAAGCCCGAGATCTTTCAATGCTTCAGAACGAACGAAAACCAAACATAAAAATGAAACGGCAGTCGTTGCGCTACTCAGAATGATTGGTTGCGTGATTTCTTTGTAAAGCTCTTCAATATTGTTGTTGTGTTTGTAATGCGTTAAAATATGGAGTGCATAATCGATCGTGATTCCGATGAGAATCGCACCAACACTTAATGAAATTGCCGAAATTTTATCTTTAATAAGGTATAAAATCATCAGTGAAATGAAAACGGCAAAAACGGTCGGTAAAAAAACAATGAGCGGCGTAAAGAAATTCCTGAAATAATACATTAGTAAAATCAACAAAACTGTCATCGAAATAATGACTGTATTCTGAATGTCTTTTTTGATCTGTTGAGCATTGGCAACCGCAATTACAGGCGAACCGAAATAACTGATTTCTGTTTTTCCTTTAAAACTTTTGTTGATGTCGTCTTTGATTTCATTTAAATTGTTGACAAAAACTTCGTTGTTTTTGGTGTCGTTGCTTTTATTTTTCGGATCAATAAAAAGCAGAAGGTTTTTCCCGTCTTTGGTAACAATGTAACTGTCTTCAAGTTTAAAATCTTTGCTGATATTTAAAGCATTCAGTTTTTTGATGCCTAAAAAAGTAATTCCGAGTGGATCTTTTTTAATGAATTCTTTCGTTACCAAACTTGTTGGCGAAACCAACGAAACATAATTGTTCTCAACTTGCTTCGTAATGCTGTCTTTATTGAGTTTTCTTTCGATTTCTTTGTAGTCGTTTTCATCCAAAAACAACGGCAGATTTTGATTAACGAAATCAAAAGTCTCAGAAATTTCGTTGTCGTTTACTTTTCCCTGAACCGAACCGATGTATTTTTGTAAAGGCTCAATTTTATTTAAGAAAGTATCTGCAGTTTCTGAAAGCTGGAAATTGTCGTCTTTCGATTTGTTCTCAATGATGACAATAATTTTGTCTGAAAAATTGAGTTGTTTCAGAACTTTTGCTGTTAAATCAGACTTGTCATTTTTCGGAATAATCTGATTAATGTCTTCCTCAAAGTTAATTTTGGAAGCAAAAAATCCGCAAATGACAAGAATTCCCAAAGCTGCTGCGATGGAAACTAGCCGGTTTTTAGAGATAAAATAATATAACTGGATGAAAATGCGATGCATTTCTGATTATAATAATATGATTACAGATATGATGGCGTTAAGGTTTTTGTTTTTTTTCTAAAATCAACTCAATGCACCATCTATTGATGGAATGATCATTAAGTTGGCAAATTTAATGATTTTTGACTTGGAAGAGCTTGCGAAATAAGATTAAATATTTATATTCGTTGTCAAAAAACCATAATTAATGAAAAAAATATATTTTTTATACATCGTATCGCTTTTTTTATTGTTTTCCTGTAAAGAAGATGATAATTCTGTAATAGAATATTCAATTTCAGGACCTACAGTCAATTTTGATATTAATGCTGTTCCGTATTCAAAATTATCGACCTATTCTTTCTTTAGTGGAGATTTGAAAGATTTGACACCAGTAGCCAAAGTGATCCCTTATGAGCCGGCAAGTTCTTTGTTTACGGATTATGCTCTGAAGAAAAGATTTATTTGGATGCCTGAAAATACAAAAGCCAAATACATAGAAGATGGCAAAATACTAGATTTTCCGGTTGGAACAACTTTGATAAAGAATTTTTATTATAATACTATACAACCCAATAATGCAACGAAAATCATCGAAACAAGATTGATGATCAAAAAATCCACGGGATGGGTCTTTGCAGAATATGTATGGAATGATGCCCAAACAGAGGCTACTCTTTTAACCGGGGAAGATTTTGAAAGTGGAAGTTCTAAGGAAATTATTTTCAAAAAACCAAATGGCGAGAGCATCACAACTAATTATAGAATACCATCGGAAACTGAATGTTTTGCCTGCCACAGATTAGATGGTAAAGCAATTCCAATTGGGACGAAACCTCAAAATTTGAATAATATATATAGTTATTCTACCACGAATATTAAAAATCAGTTGCAAAAACTGGTAGATGAAGGTTATTTGGCGAGCTATCCTTCTGCTATTAATTCCACAGTAGACTATCGTGATAAAAGTAAACCTGTGGACATACGCTTACGTTCTTATCTTGATGCAAATTGCTCCCATTGCCACCAACAAAATGCCCGTTGTGATTATCGTGCGCTAAGGCTGAATTTTAATCAGACCACAAACTTGACAAATCTTGGTGTATGTATCACAGCAGCCGAGCCTGTGAGTTCAACCATTTCAAAAATTGTTGCTCCAGGAAATTATAATAAATCGGTAATGCACTATAGACTGCAATCCACAGATGGGAGTAACATGATGCCATTGTTAGGAAGAACAGTGGTGCACGACGAAGGTATCCTATTGGTGCAGGAATGGATCAATTCACTAACACAAACTTGTAATTAAAACTGATAACAGACATGAAAAAACTATTACTATTTACCTTCCTGTACTCTATAACTATTGTGACAGCACAATCATCCTGTAATAATGCGGTGAATCTTACAGGTGTAGGAACATATACGGTTACTGGGATCACCGGAACGGCAGCTCCTTCTGCATGCGGATTGGAGTATGGTATTGGAACAGCCGGAGCATGGTACAAATATACGCCAACTCAAGAAATGAATGTCACTGTGTCCACCGTAAT